>ERZ1023228.13-NODE-13-length-112569-cov-28.618403_pt1 | contig 112569 bp, 110 predicted proteins | sample MGYA00380451_ERZ1023228 | MGnify/ENA primary metagenome ERZ1023228 (study PRJEB33173, sample SAMEA4830377) | metagenome | study: EMG produced TPA metagenomics assembly of the PRJEB25223 data set...
CTGAGTTGTTATTTTCAACTCTTACTATTATACAGTCTTTTCAAACTTTGTCAACACCTTTTTTAAACTTTTTTTATTAATTTTACAACAGCTTCAGTTCGAGCTGTATGTGGGAACATATCGACCGACTGGATATAATGAAGATCATAGACTTCTACTAAGCGTACCAAATCACGAGCCAAGGTCGAAACATTACAAGAAATATAAACCATTTTTTCTGGTACATAAGTAAGAATAGTATCTAATAACTTATCATCCAGACCTGTACGTGGTGGGTCAATAATCAAAGCATCTGCTCGGTAGCCTTCCTTGTACCAACGAGGAATAATCTCTTCTGCCGTTCCAGCTTCATAATGAGTATTGTCAAATCCCATTCTTTTAGCATTTCGCTTGGCATCTTCAATAGCTTCTGGAATAATATCCATACCTCTGAGTGTTTTTACTTTCTTTGCAAAGGCAAATCCAATCGTTCCAACTCCACAATAAGCGTCAATCAAATGGTCTTCTTTATCAACATCCAGCGCTTTTACTGCTTCGCTATAGAGGACTTCTGTTTGCTCAGGATTTAGTTGATAAAAAGCTCGAGGGGATAGTGAAAATTCATAATTGAGTACACCTTCTTGAATACTCTCTTGCCCCCAGATAATCTCTGTCTTTTCACCATATATCTCACTGGTTTTAGCTGTATTTGTATTAACAGCTACTGTCACAACTTCTGGGAAATCTTTAACCAACTCTTTTACCAATTGAGTTAAATTAAGCTGGCGGTTTGTAACAATAATAATCTGAACCTGTCCGGTCTTTCTCGCGCGTCGGACCATAATAGTACGGACACCTAGAACTTTTCTCTCATCCGTGATTGGAATCTGGTGATAAGTAAGTAATTCTGCTAAGCGATTAGCAATCACTTGGGTTTCCTTATCTTGTACCAGGCAGTCTTTCAACTCTACTAAATAGTGAGAGTTTTGTGCATATAAGCCCGCCTTGACCTGATTTTTAAATTTTCGAGTCTGAAATTGTAACTTAGCTCTGTAATATTTTGGTTCCTGCATTCCAATAGTTGGACGAATTTCATAATTTTCATATCCTGCAGGAGCAAATTTTTTCAGCGCTTGATGAAGTAAGTCCGTCTTGAACTCCAGCTGCTTATCATAATGCAGGTGCATGATTTGGCAGCCTCCGCATTCATTATAAATAGTACAAGATGGCACAATTCGAAATTTAGACTTCTTGTTGACCTTCAGTAATTTTGCTTCAACAAAGTTGCGTCTAATAGAAGTAATCTGACAATAGATATCTTCGCCTTTGAGAGCTCCTGGTACAAAGACTAATGTTTTTTGGTAAAAGCCGATTCCCTCACCGTTAATTCCCATGCGCTTGATTTTTAATGGTATTTTTTGTTTCACTTTCAGATTCATACCCCTATCTTATCACATTTTGAGTTATAATAGAGCTATGAAAATCACAAAACTTGAAAAGAAAAAAAGACTCTATCTGATGGAGCTTGATAATGGCGACAAATGCTATATCACCGAAGATACAATTGTTCGTTTTATGTTATCGAGAGATAAGGTGATAAGCGAAGAGGAATTGAAAGAGATTCAAGACTTTGCTCAATTTTCTTATGGTAAGAATCTGGCCCTCTACCACTTATCCTTTAAAGCACGCACTGAAAAAGAAGTCAGAGAATATCTGAAAAAATACGATATTGATAAAAACATCGTTTCTCAAGTTATTGCTAATCTTAAAGAAGATAAGTGGATTAATGATGGTCAGTACGCTTATGCTATCATCAATACCAATCAACTTTCAGGAGACAAGGGTCCTTATGTGCTGACTCAGAAACTAGCTCAAAAAGGGATTTCAAAATCTACTATAGAAGAGAACTTGAAAGAATTTGATTTTTCTGAAGTTGCTCAACGTGTAGCTAATAAACTATTGAAAAAATATGAGGGAAAACTTCCAGCTCGTGCCTTGCAAGATAAGATTATCCAGAACTTGACTAACAAGGGCTTCTCTTATTCTGATGCTAAAATTGCCTTTGACGACTTAGATAGCCAAGTTGACCAAGAAACGACTCAAGAACTCATCTTCAAGGAACTTGATAAGCAATATACTAAGTATGCTCGAAAGTATGAAGGATACGAACTGAAGCAGCGTTTAACTCAAGTTTTAGCACGAAAGGGCTACGATTTTTCGGATATAGCAAGCGCTCTTAGAGAATATCTTTAATATTTCCAAGTGAAATTCACAGATTTTAGGTAATTTTATGGTACAATAGTAAATGATAAACTTATAAATTGTAGAAAGTTGGTTAGTTATGAAGCTTCCAAAAGAAGGCGACTTTATTACAATTCAAAGTTATAAGCATGATGGGAGTCTCCACCGAACTTGGCGGGACACCATGGTACTAAAAACAACAGAAAACGCCATTATTGGTGTCAACGATCATACACTTGTTACCGAAAGTGATGGTCGTCGTTGGGTCACTCGAGAACCGGCTATTGTTTACTTTCACAAGAAATATTGGTTTAATATCATTGCCATGATTCGTGATAATGGAACTTCTTACTATTGCAATATGGCTAGCCCCTACTATCTGGATGAAGAAGCACTGAAGTATATTGATTACGATTTGGATGTTAAAATTTTTACAGATGGGGAAAAACGTCTCTTGGACGTTGAAGAGTACGAGCGTCACAAACGCAAAATGAATTATTCTGATGACTTGGACTATATTTTAAAAGAACATGTCAAAATTCTTGTTGATTGGATTAACAATGGACGTGGTCCTTTCTCAGAAGCCTATGTAAACATTTGGTACAAGCGCTATGTAGAACTAAAGAATCGGTAAAGTTGTCAAAGGTCAGGAACAAAATCCTGACCTTTTTTTGGTAGTATAAAATAAATTGTGTAAACACAAAAAGGAATAAATCCATTATAGCAGAGTTACAACACATTACTAGAAAGAGATTTATGCAGAATTCGTAAAATATATAAAACAAATAGATATACTGTTATTTTTTAATGTCTTTATTCCTTGTAAGTTTACAACAAACTTATATCGTTTAATACAAAAAATACGAAAATGATTAGTATAAAAAATACAGGTCAACTTCGTATCAAAAACATTTTTTTGTATTTCCACATAGCATCAATCATTTAGTACAATATTTTAAAAACAATATCTCAACAGAGAAAATGCTATTTAATCTATCAGCTCATTTAATCGTTTTTGAAAATATAAAGCAATACTTTTAGATTCAATAAACTCAAAATATTTTATGACATTGTCCATTTGTTTAATTCCAGATTCTTTAGATTCTGTCAGGTATATTTTATATCCTTCTACAAATTTGAATGTAGATTTTTCAAAAACTTTTGTGTCATCTTTTAATAATTTTTGTAATTTCATTTCAAAGTAGTCTGCATATATTAGATGTGAATTTTCAAGGCAACAGAACCAAAAATTTAAACAAGCTGACACAACTAAATTTCTATTCTTGCCGATTTTTTCGTAATAATGTGTACGCTCTAGTATTTCTTTTCCGACCATGTAAATATAATCTATTTCAAAAAGATGATATAAATTACCAATCAGCGTTATCTCATAGGACTCCCATCGTTCCTTCTGGAATAAATAGTCATATACTAAATTTAGATCATCTCTACTAACTACATGATTACAATCTAGCTGATTTCATAATCCCTGAACCATAATTGTATTTATTTTATGAGTTTTTCCCACTCTTCTCAAAAAGTTTTTGTTGCTTATTTTTTATTACCTCCAATCCTTTAATATTCAAACTATAAAAATTTGGAGATAAATTAACCAAAAAATCATCACGCTCCGATCTTTTATAATGTTCTAAGTGATTACAAAAATTCTCTATCGAAACATTGATATTTGATAATAATTCAAAAAATGTTGAAAGAGAAATTTCATTTTCTCCCCTTTCAAATCTAGAAAGTTGAGATTTTGATATAGAATCAGCTGCAGCATACTCTAAAGAATATCCGTTTAATTTTCTAAAATATCGAAAAGCTTCTCCGTAATTTTTCACACTTTCATTCCCTTAACTTTCTTTTCGAGCGATAAACATACCATATTCTTTAGGAATGATCAACATACCATTATTAAACTCACTTTCCAATCTTTTACGTATTATTTCCTCTTCTAGTGAACCTATTTCTGAAATTCCTTTAAACGATTGGATGTATTTAACTAGGTCATCTATACTAGTTACCTGTAACTCATCATCATAGAGTAATGTATCGACAGAGTTAAAATACCTACTCAGGTACCTTTTACCATTTTGTAAAGTAAACGTTCTATTTTCTAAATCTTGATTAACCTCATCTTTAAATAAACTTGCCAAATAATTTACAACTCCATTTTCACCAAATGTAGCACAGTAAAAAATTCCTCCGGTTTTTAAGACCCTATTCACCTCAGAGAGAGCTTTAGGAATATCATTCACATGATGTAGAAGCATATTAGCAATAACAATATCAAAAGTTTCATTCTCAAAAGAAATCTTTTGAATATCCATTATCTCATAATTGACATTGTTTCTATTTCCAATCACTGACTTCGTTGATTTTACCATATCTTTAGAAAAATCTGTAACAATCAACTGCTTCATTTTATCTATAGAATCACTATTACTTTTCCACAATTCTCCTATACCACATCCCAATTCTAGAACCTTTACTTCATCAGTGATTTGGTAGTTAGAAAATATCCAATTATTAAATCCCAATTTATTTTTTGAATACTTCTTATGCAATTCTACTCGAATATCAAGATTATCATGACTTTTATATTGTTCAATTACTTTATCAATCATTTTAAATGACCTCCACTCTATAATTTGGCATTATATCACAAGAATAAAGATAGTGTTAAATAAGTTGTATAAATGCAAAAAAGGAATAAATCCATTATAGCAGAGTTACAACACATTACTAGAAAGAGATTTATTCCTACGACTCAGTTTGGCATGCTTAACTTCCTAACTCAAAAACAAAGCATCGATTAATTTATCCGTTCTTCTTTTGAAACAGATTTGAACTGATAATTGCTCGTTTTAATTTAAGAAGCTCTTTTGAGCAAAACTTCATTTTTTTAAGAGTCCAACAATTTCTGTCTATCGCTTTTCTACTAGCAAAAAAACCTACCTTGAGGCAAGTTTTCATTTATATATCTAATTTCGTAATAGTATAGTAAAATGAAATAAGGACAGTCAAATCGATTTCTAACAATGTTTTAGAAGTAAAGGTGTACTATTCTAGTTTCAATCTACTATAAATTTGATATGAGAATAGTCTTTCTCAACATCCTTACCCAACAAGAATGCTGTAGCGTCCTTCTTAACTTGAACCAGGTCAATATTCTGGGCTTGGGCTGCATAGACGCAGCCACAATAACATTGACGATAGATATCATACTCCTCACACATCTCTACTGAACGTTTGTAGCCTTGATTTTTCTTGAAATCGTTGGGAAGATAGTGGGTCGTGTAAATTTTTTGCACATCGATTCCGATGCTGTTGATGGTTTGAGAATTCTTATGAGGACTGATGGTCAAGGCTGAACCAAAGTAGTCAAAGCCCAAGTCCATAGCCACTTGCGCTGTTTTATCCAGTCGGTAGTCAAAACAAACCTTGCAACGGTCGCCACCTTCGGGCTCCTCCTCTAGTCCCCTAACTAGTTTTCGGTATTAATTGGGTTCGTAGGGAGCTTCTAGGTACTGAACCGTATTTCCTGTCCGCTCATTAAAATCACTAACAAATTTCTTGGTGACATAGACCCGCTTATGGTATTCTACCTTGGGATGGATATTAGAATTGGCAAAATAGATGGTCACATCTGCATACTTGGTCAAATATTCTAGTGTATAGGTACTACAAGGGGCACAGCAAACATGCACGAGAATGGTTGGCCGTTGCTCATTTTTCTACCATACTTCTACCATTTTCTGCATGACACGGTCATAATTAATCTTCTGATTGGGGGGCATCTTGCACAGAATTTCTTCTACATCGATCAGGTTCTTCTCCTTTTTCTAGTCTTATTTTATCATATAAGTTAGGAGAGCTCAAATCAATTTAGAAGTGAATATTATAAAAAGAAGGGTTAGTCATTCCCTCCTTTTGTGTTTTTTATAAGTTGTTTTCTATAGAATGCTTACATCATCCCGCCCATCATGCTTGGATCCATTGCTGGAGCTGGGGCTACTGGTTCTGGTTTATTGGCTACGACTGCTTCTGTTGTCAAAATCAAGCTGGCTACAGATGCTGCATTTTGTAGGGCTGAACGACTCACTTTAACTGGATCAATGATACCTTGATCAATCATGTTAACCCACTCGCCAGTTGCTGCGTTAAATCCTATACCAAGCTCAGCATTTTTCAAACGATCGATAACGATAGATCCTTCAAATCCTGCATTGTGAGCAATTTGACGAACGGGTTCTTCCAAAGCACGGAGAACAATATTACGTCCTGTTGCTTCATCTCCTGTCAATTCCAAGGTAGCAACAGCTGGAATCACATTGGCAAGAGCTGTTCCACCACCTGCAACAATACCTTCTTCAACAGCTGCACGAGTAGCGTTGAGGGCATCTTCAATGCGGAGTTTCATTTCTTTCAACTCAGTTTCAGTTGCGGCTCCGACCTTAATAACCGCTACACCACCTGACAATTTGGCCAAGCGTTCTTGCAATTTTTCACGGTCAAATTCAGAAGTTGTAGTTTCGATTTGAGACTTGATAACCGCAACACGGTGAGAAATCGCTTCAGGATTTCCTGCACCTTCTACAATAACCGTGCTATCTTTGTCCACGGTCACTCTCGCTGCTTGACCAAGAGCTTCAATTGTCGCATCTTTCAACTCAAGACCAAGGTCTTCTGTGATAACTGTTCCGCCTGTTAAGATGGCGATATCTTCAAGCATGGCTTTGCGACGGTCACCAAAACCAGGTGCCTTGACTGCTACTACGTTGAAGGTTCCACGAATCTTGTTCAAAACAAGAGTTGGAAGAGCCTCACCATCCACATCATCCGCAATAATCAAGAGTGGACGATTGCTTTGGAGAATGCTTTCCAAAAGTGGCAAGATTTCTTGGATATTGGAAATTTTCTTGTCTGTAATCAAAATGTACGGATTTTCAAGGTCAGCCACCATTTTTTCGCTATCTGTCACCATGTACTGTGAAAGGTAACCACGGTCAAACTGCATTCCTTCTACGACTTCAAGCTCTGTTTCCATACCACGTGACTCTTCGATGGTGATGACACCGTCTTTGCCAACTTTTTCCATTGCTTCAGAGATGTACTCACCAACTTTTTCAGAACGAGAAGATACGGCTGCAACTTGAGCGATAGCTTCTTTATTGGCAACAGGGATGGCGTTGTTTTTCAAAGCTTCAACTGCTGCGGCAACTGCTGTTTCAATCCCACGACGAATACCGATTGGATTTGCACCTGCTGTGACGTTTTTGATTCCTTCACGGACGATAGCTTGGGTCAAGACTGTTGCAGTCGTAGTTCCGTCACCTGCGATATCATTGGTTTTAGAAGCTACTTCTGATACTAACTTAGCACCCATATTTTCAAAATGGTCTTCCAATTCGATTTCTTTGGCAATGGTCACACCGTCATTGGTAATCAAGGGTGAACCGAATGACTTTTCAAGAACGACATTGCGACCTTTTGGTCCCAAGGTTACTTTAACAGTGTCTGCAAGGATATCGACACCACGAACCATGGCTGAACGGGCATCTGATGAAAATTTAATTTCTTTTGACATACTTACTTTCTCCTTCTATTCCTCAATGATTGCCAAAATGTTAGCTTCGCCTACGATGATGTACTTTTCATCGCCATCTTTGACATCAAGACCTGCGTGGGCTTCAACTAAGACACGATCTCCAGTTTTAACACTTGGAGCAACCAAGTCACCGTTCAAGGTACGAACACCTTGTCCAGTAGCCACAACTTGGGCTGTTTTGGTTTTTTCTTGGGCTGAACCTGCGAGAACAAAGCCTCCAACAGTTTGTTCTTTTTCTTCTACTTTTAAGACCACACGGTCCCCTAATGGTTTCAACATCTGATTTCCTCCATAATGAGATAGATATTATTAGCACTCTTTATACCTGAGTGCTAATTCATAGTTCTATTGTATCACTTAGTCAGAAATAATCAAGAAAAAAGTCTGACTTTCTCAAGATAAAAAGCCTGAGACCAACTCAGACTTTTTAATTCTTAAAATGGCAATTCTTCCTCTTCCAAGACCAAATCTGCCAAATCTTGGCCTGCATTATTTTCACGCATAGCACGTTGGGCACGACTTTCCAAGAGTTGGAATCCTGTCACAAGGACTTCGGTTACATAATTCATCTGACCATTTTTCTCAAAGCGACGGGTACGCAATTCTCCATCAACGGAAATGAGACTACCTTTGGTTGCGTAGCTTGCCAAAGTTTCTGCTAGTCTGCCCCATAGAACCATATTGACAAAATCAGCTTCACGTTCACCGTTTTGGTCTTTGTAACGACGGTTGACAGCGATAGTTGCTCGCGCTACTGACTTGTCATTGTTGGTTTTGTGCAATTCTGGTGTAGACGTTAAACGTCCAATCAAGATAACTTTATTATACATATTTTCTTCCTCCTACTTATCTATTCGTAGGAAATCAAAAAAAGTTACAGAAATTTGTAACTTTTCGAGAAAATTTTTTATTTTTTATGAACCATGAAACCTGTCGCCTGTTGATTGGCCATAATGGTCATATCTGTAATCTGAACACGACGAGGTTGACTAGTCACATAGACTACTGTATCTGCAATATCCTGAGCTTGCAAAGTTTCTATTCCTTGGTAAACGGACGCAGCTCGTTCTTTATCACCATGAAAACGCACTGTAGAAAAATCTGTTTCGACAATTCCAGGCTGAATGGTCGTCACCTTGATATCCGTTGCGATGGTATCAATTCGCAGTCCATCCGAAAAGGTCTTAACCGCTGCCTTGGTAGCTGAGTAAACAGCGGCACCAGCATAGGCGTAGATTCCTGCGGTTGACCCCATATTGATAATATGACCTTGATTGACTTTTATCATTGCTGGCAAGAAACAGCGAGTAACCGCCATCAGACCTTTAACATTGGTATCCAACATGGTCAACATATCCAACTCCTCATAGTCTTGATAGGGAGCCAAGTCAAGAGCCAGTCCGGCGTTGTTGACCAAGATATCAATCCTCCCTATCGTTTCTAGAATATCAGAGCAAACAGTCTTCACCATGACCATATCCGTCACATCTAGTGGAAAAGTCCAGACGGTTTGATTTGGAAAGCTTACTGCAAACTCCGACTTGAGGATTTCTAATCTGTCTATCCGTCGTCCTGTTAGAACGACATCCTCACCCTGCTCCAGATAAGCACGCGCAATCGCTTCACCGATTCCTGAGGTTGCTCCCGTAATCACTACATTTTTTGCCATCTTATTTCCTTCTATCAGATGCTGACAAGTTCCTAGGCAGTCCAGTGTTTCGCTGGGTCGAACGGTGTTCCGACAACTTGGTCTTCTGATAATTCAAGCACCCCACGTTTTTGCGGAGCATTTGGCAAATGCAATTCACGAGGACTACACATCATCCCAAAACTCTTTTCACCACGAAGTTCGCCTGGGAAAATGAAATTCCCTTTTGGCATCATGGCACCAGGAAGAGCCACAATGGTTTTCAACCCAACACGCGCATTAGGTGCTCCTGCAACGATTTGCACTATCTTGTCACTTGCGACTGCAACTTGGCAGATGTTGAGGTGGTCACTGTCTGGATGAGCTACCATCTCGACAATTTCACCAACAACAAACTTAGGTTCCTTATCATTAACAATTTCTTCTGTAAAACCTTCCGCCTGTAATTCTTGGTTCAAACGAGCGACTTGCTCATCTGATAAAAAGACTTGACCGCGCTCTGCAATTTCAAACAAGCTCGAAACCTCAAAAATGTTCCAAGCTACTGTTTCCCCATTTTCTTTGAGGAAAACACGGGCTACCTTGCCTTTGCGTTCCACATTCAGTTTGGCATCTCCGCTATTTTTCACGATGACCATAAGGACATCACCGACATGTTCTTTGTTATACGTAAAAATCATTGTTTCCTTTTTCTCCTATTTCAATCCTGCTAAAAAATCGTTAATTTGCTCCTTACTTTTACGGTCGCGATTGACAAAACGACCGATTTCCTTGTCCTTTTCTAGAACAACAAGGCTAGGAATTCCGTAAACATCCCAGAGTTTGGCCAAATCCATATACTGATCTCGGTCCATTCGAATAAAGGTGAACTCTGGATTGGTCTCTTCAATCTCTGGTAAGGCAGGATAAATATAACGACAATCGCCACACCAGTCTGCCACAAAAAGGAAGACCTTCTTGCCCGCTTTTTCCACTAAAGATGCTAATTCTTCTAAACTTGCTGGCTGTATCATAAGACTTCCTCCTCATAGACTAGGTCTTCATTTTCATAGACAAAGGTATAATGACGGCCATCCTCAAAAATGACGCCACCAACCAAGCTCTCCAGACTGCTTTCGTAAACTTGAACATAAAGGGTCGCAATTTCCCCCATGTCGGAAAAATGGTCTCGTACAATCGCTGTCAACTCTTCCTGAGTCTTCATGAGCTTATGATCATCTGCAACTTTTTTCGTAGCAAGGGCAAGGCTCCCAATACCAAGCAGAGCCAGACCTGCCATCCACATTTTTTTAGCTTTCATACCATTCATTTTAACACAAAAAAGGCTTTAGGACAAATGAGGAAACAGCAAAAAAGCAAGTAAAAAGCCTCTTCCTTTAAGGAAAAGGGCTTCTTATACTCAATGAAAATCAAAGACCAAACTAGGAAGCTAGCCGCAGGCTGCTCAAAGCACTGCTTTGAGGTTGTAGATAGAACTGACGAAGTCAGCTCAAAACACTGTTTTGAGGTTGTGGATGAAGCTGACGTGGTTTGAAGAGATTTTCGAAGAGTATTATTCTTATTGCCAGGCGCCTGAGTTACCAACGTAGTAACCATCAGGTGTGTAGGTATTGCGAAGCATCTTACCTGATGAAGCTAGATAATACCACTTGCCATTATCTTTGACCCAATCATTCGCTAGCATGGCTCCAGAAGAACTTACATAATACCATTCTCCCTTGTCATAAACTCAAGTGCTTGCTTTCATGGCTCCTGAGCAATTAAAGGTTCAAAAAACTGTCCAATATCATTCATTTTTTTAAAGCATTTTACACTACATCATCCACGCTGTAGGACATAGATACATCAAACGTAAGAGCCAAAATATCGAAAAATATACAACTTTTAAAGGCAACATTTCATTTTTTAAAGTCTAACAACCATAGAACTGAAATCAGAGCAAGGCATCAATTTCCTACTCTTAGTACGTCTATTTTGATGGTTTAAGTGAAGATTTTTTTATTTAACGTAGACAAGCTCCAACTTCCCAAAGGCCACGTCTCCACGAATAATCAAGGTTTTGCTTGTTGGCGCTACAGGAGCGTCCGCCTTGGCTGCACCAAAGGATGTTTCTACTTTCAAATCGACACACCAGTGTTGCGGAACATAGACAGTTGCATTACCAAAAGCTACTTCAATATTTAAAGTTGCAAAATCACCTAACATCTCTGCATTGTCATAGTAGATTTTTGCATTGCCAAAACCAACTTCTACTTGGTCTTCTACCAATTCTTGGTCTTGCTTGTAGAAAGTCCCTGTCCCAAAAGCAACTTCCTTATCTATAAGAATGTTTTTTTCACCATCATACCACCATTTTTTCCCATTCCAAGTTCTGTTAGAATGAGTCAACATATTTACTCCGAGAACGATTAGAACTCCTGCCCAGATTAGTGTCTGGTTTGGAATCGGTAAAATGCCATAAAAGTGGTTAGCAATCATTAAGGCTACTAGAGCTGTAAAAGAGGCTGAAGTTAAGTGGCGACGCAACAAAGCTCCAACTGATTGGTAGGCAAAAAAAGCAATACCAATCAAGGGCCAAATGTGCCCTCCTAGAGAAGGGATTCCAAAATTTCCTTGTACTAATATTAAAGCTGCTAGTACAAGGAACACAATACCAAATGCTTTCTTTTTCATCTTATTACCTCATGTTTCTTAGATTTTCTTTTAGGAGGGATTGGTAATGCCGTGAGACATGAACCTCCTTGTGCGTCTGATAAAAGGAAATGGTGCCCGTTCCTGAAAAGGACTTGTCCACTGAGTAAATCTGACGGATGTTTGCGATCGTTGACTTGGAAACTCGATTAAAATAGCGAGGCAAGATAGACTCCAACTCATAGAGCTTGAGGCGAACCTCATAAGCTTCCTTCTGGTTATGAGCGTAGATCTTGCTCCCTTCTGTTTCAAAGAAGAGAATTTCTGACAGGTCTAGATAATATTCACCTGTCCCCTTGTAAAAAGTCAACCTCGGAGCCTTTGACTCTTGCAAGAGCCGTTGCAAGTCTGCAATTTCATCTGTCAAAGTGGGGGTCTTGATGACAATTTCAGTCTCCTCTAAATTGCCGTCAATCTCAATTCGTAACTTCATCACATCTCCTTTCTGACTCTACTATATCAAAGCTAAGTTAGGAATACAAGGGCAAAAAAGCAAGTGGTCAATTTGAAGCAGTAAGTGGTTGTAGGACTAGCTTAACTTACATGTCAGAATAGGAAGAAAAGGAATCCCCACACCAGACCACAAGCATAGCCAACCAAGACATCCTTGGGATAATGAACACCCCCTAAAACCCTCACCAACCCCAGCAAAGCTGAAAAGATCAAGCATACTAAGCCAATAGGTAGACTAGCATGCAGACAGGCCATGGAGATGATAGTTGCAGAAAAGACATGGCGACTGGGCATCGACCGTCCCGAACTATCCTTATCAAGAAGGGGACAGATATCCCAAGTTTCATAAGGTCTCGGGTGATTGATTTTCTTACGAAACAGGGACAAGGCCACAAAACCTGATGCAGGAATAAGCACATAAACCCCAACTTGCTGACCAAGTCCTAGTTGCAGGTAAGTGGTGACTAGCAAGATCAGATAGACCAGGGGCATGGCGACTGTCATCAAACGATTGAAACTGCGTAATAGGAATAAAAGAATTGGACGACTAGTTAGTCTGGAGCTGATATTTCGATACCATTCTTGATAATTTTTCATTTATGCTTCTCATACTTTTCTAGAACTTGTTGAGATGTTTTCCCCTTGGCAAGCCAATCCACTAGCTTGTCCAAACGACGTATTTCCTGCATCAGAGGATCATCAATTTCCTCAATATGGACACCGCAAATCTTCCCTGTAATTGCAATTCGTTCAGGGACATAATATGGTGCTTGTAGAAAAAAATCTCCGTAAGTAACATCCCTATCCAGACAAGCAAGAACGTCACTCACTTCATACCCTGTCAACCAACTGGTCACTTGGTGAACTGACTCTGCCTTTCCACCCTTTCGCTCAACTTTTGCAATCAAGGCTAAGTAGACAGCAGCAAATTTCATATTGTATAATTTCTGACTCATACTTCTCTCTTTCTATGTGTACTAGTATAAATAAGAAAAAGAAGGCCGTCAAGCCTTTTTTTGATTTATTCTTCTGCTTCATCTTCTGTAAATTGACTATTGTACAAGTCAGCGTAGAAGCCACCTTGCGCCATCAGTTCCTCATAGTTGCCTTGCTCGATGATATTTCCATCTTTCATGACCAAGATCAAGTCTGCATTTCGGATGATTGACAAGCGGTGGGCAATGACAAAGGATGTGCGTCCTTCCATCAAACGGTCCATGGCTTTTTGGATCAATTCCTCTGTCCGTGTGTCAACAGAAGAAGTCGCCTCATCCAAAATCAAAAGCGATGCATCCTTAAGAAGGGCACAAGCAATAGTCAATAGTTGTTTTTGTCCTACAGACAAGGTCACGGTGTCATCCAAGATGGTATCATAGCCATCTGGCAAGGTCATAATAAAGTGGTGAATTCCCACAGCCTTACTAGCTTCCATCATTCGTTCATCACTAATCCCTATTTGATTATAGATGAGATTGTCTCGAATAGTTCCTTCAAAGAGCCAGGTATCCTGCAAGACCATTGAAAAGGCATCATGCACTTCTGAACGCGTCATAGCCTTGGTATCCACACCATCAATGCGAATACTTCTCTTATCAATCTCATAGAATTTCATCAAAAGATTGACAATGGTTGTCTTACCAGCCCCAGTCGGCCCAACAATGGCAACCCTTTGACCAGCATGAGCTGTCACAGAGAAGTCATAGTCTTGAACATTGACACCGTCCACCAGAATTTCTCCTGCTGACACGTCGTAGAAACGTGGAATCAGATTGACCAGAGTTGATTTACCAGAACCTGTTGACCCAATAAAGGCCACTGTTTGACCAGTTTCTGCTTTAAAGCTAACATGTTCAATAACTGCCTCCGAATTTGCCGCATAGCGGAAGGTCACATCCTTAAACTCGACCTGACCTTTGAAGTTTTCATCAGTCAGCTGCACTTGAACAGGGTTTTGGATAGAAGAATGCAAATCTAAAACTTGATTAATCCGCTTAGCAGAGACCATAGTTCGGGGAAAAACGATGAAGAGTGCTCCCATGAGAAGGAAGCCCATGACAACCTACATGGCATAAGACATGAAAATAATCATGTCACTAAAGAGAGGCAGACGCGCTATCGGAGCAGCGTCGTTAATCACATAGGCCCCAATCCAGTAAATCGCTACACTCAAACCACTTGAAATCCCCATCATGATAGGATTCAAAATAGCCATAAGACGGTTGACAAACAAATTCAAACGGGTCAATTCATCATTTACTGCTGCAAATTTTTCATTTTGATAATCCTCTGCATTGTAGGCACGAACGACACGAATACCTGTTAAACTCTCACGAGTGATACTGTTCAGTTTATCTGTCAACCCCTGAATCAAGGACTGTTTTGGAAAGGCTAGCGTCATCAAAACGGTCGTCATCAGGACGTTGACAATCACTACCACAAGTACGGCCCAGAGCCAGTATTCTGAATGACCTAAAATCTTCCCAATAGCCCAGATAGCCATAATTGGACCACGCGTTACCACTTGCAAGCCCATAGTAATCAACATTTGAACTTGAGTAATGTCATTGGTAGTACGCGTCAAGAGGCTAGGAATTGAAAATTTCTTAATCTCTGTCTGCGAGTAATCCAAAACTCGGTTAAAAATATCACTTCTCAGCCTACTAATATAAGAAGCCGCCACTCGGGATGCAAAAAATCCAACTGCAACTACGGACAAGAAGGCAAGAAAGGACATTCCCATCATCATGCTTGCCGGCTGCCACAACTCATCTAAATTAGTTTCTTGACTACCTAGCAAATCCGTAATTTTCGAGATATAGGTCGGCACTTCCAACTCTAGATAGACCAAAAAGCAAGTAAAGAGAATGGCTAGTAAAATCATCCCCCATTCTTTTCTACTAATTCTTTTGGCTAATTTCTTTATTCTCTCCTCCTATTCCCTTGATATTTTGCCTGTAGTTGACCGAGAACCTTCTCAAAAATCAGTAATTCATCTTCATCAATGTCTTCCATCAACTGCTTGTCTATGCGTTCAAAAAAAGCCTTAACCTGTTGCATCTGAGAACGTGCTTTGTCCGTCAGACGAACAAACTTAGCCCGCTTATCAACAGGACTCGCCTCCAATTCCACCAAACCATTTTGCACTATACGCTTAACCAGATTACTAGCAACAGACTTGGTAATATTGAGTTCCTGCTCGATATCTTTAATCAAGACCAAGTCTTGGTTTTTCTCGCGATTATCCAAAAAATGCACAACCTGACCTTGCGGCCCACCCATAAATTCAATGCCGCAACGTTTGGCTTCCTTTTGCACCATCAGGTGAATTTGATGACCAAAACGCTTAAAGACTAACATCGGTTTATCCATAATCTCCCCCTTCTAAATAAAAATAGTTCTCTGGAGAATAATTAAATTTCTATGAGAACTATTTTCTTGATTAAAAAAATCCCAAGTGATTTTCTCACTTAGGATCATGTTCTATAGGTTAAATTAAAACCCATCTACGTTCGTATAAATCTTTTGGACGTCTTCGTCGTCTTCAAGAACGCTGTAAAGTTTTTCAAAGGTTTCAAGGTCTTCGCCTGACAATTCCACTTCTGACTGAGGAATCATTTCCAATTCAGTCACTTGGAACTCTTCAATACCAGACTCACGGAGGGCAACGATAGCCTTGTGAAGGTCAGTTGGCGCTGTGTAAACTGTGATTGTACCTTCTTGTGCTTCTACGTCATCCACATCTACATCCGCTTCGAGCAATTGCTCAAAGACTGCGTCTGCATCTTCACCTCCAAATACAATAACACCTTTGTTGTCAAAGAGGTAAGAAACAGAACCTGAAGCGCCCATGTTTCCGCCGTTTTTACCAAAGGCTGCACGGACATTGGCTGCTGTACGGTTAACGTTAGAAGTCAAAGTATCCACAATTAGCATAGAGCCATTTGGCCCAAAACCTTCGTAACGTCCTTCTGTAAAGGTTTCGTCTGTGTTTCCTTTGGCTTTATCAATCGCTTTATCGATAATGTGTTTTGGCACTTGGGCTTGTTTAGCACGGTCGATAACGAATTTCAAAGCTGAGTTTGATTCTGGATCTGGATCACCTTTTTTAGCTGCTACATAGATTTCTACACCAAATTTTGCATATACTTTAGAGTTAGCTCCATCTTTAGCCGTTTTCTTGGCTACGATATTGGCCCATTTACGTCCCATTAGGAATCTCCTTTTTTCACATTTTAATCTTTCTTATTATAACACAAGTTTTTTTGATTTTCACTAGAGGAAATGGATTTTATTAGCAAATCAAGCTAGGATAGCACTTTACCTGCTAAGATGGTCTTGCCTTTCTATCTTTATCAACAGACACTCATCCACATTCAAAAAACAAACTAGACCATTATCTGCAAATAGAAAGTTTCAGCCAAGTTTGACAAAGTCAGCTCAAATTACTGTTTGAAGTTTGTAGATATAAGCGACAAAAACAATCATACTGCACCTTTTGTTGACAGTCTACTCCAGACATATCATAGTTCAAGTAAATACTTTGAAATTCAACAGTTCTTATAGGCGCTATTGTATTCTAAGAAATCAATAGAAGAGTTTCTAAGCAAACCTCTAATACTCAATAAAAATCAAAGAGCAAACTAGAAAGCTAGCCTCAGGTTGCTCAAAACACTGTTTTGAGGTTGCGGATGGGGCTGACATGGTTTGAAGAGATTTTCGAAGAGTATAATTTACGTGTTCCCAAGATGGAGAAGTTAGACTAGTACACTGGCACTTCTAAACCATTGCTAGCAATTGATTTGTTCATATTTAATTTCATTTTTTCCATAAATGGGTATTAGATATAAACAGCAAAATATTTCCGATACGTGTCGTTCTTGAATTTCCAATCATCTAAAACAAGTAAAGGATAATCAATCCCCTGTATATCAAAGAATTGGCTACCCTTTTTACTTTTTTACACATTCTGTTTGATAGATTCATTTTAACATCACGAGCATACTCCAATGGAAATCGCTAGGCAAGAGATAAACTTTCAGATATCTGCAGAGAGATCATCGCCTCTTTTTGTCGCAAGCATTCTCCTCTCCTAGTCATTTTCTACCTTATCTTCTACCTGAGGATAGAGAGTTGTTCCCCAAATAGAAATCGTCCGCTTACGCACTAGTGGCAAATCGGTTTTTTCATAAACCGTACGCCACCATTCCCAGGCAAGCCCGGTACACTCTCTAATTTTGACAGAGAGATTACGAACATTCCCTTTTAAAGGAATACTAGTGGTAAAGTGAGCCGTTAAATCCTGCCCATTTCTGTCCCAAGCCTTAGGAGTCAAGACTTCCTTACCTTGATGATCATAGGATAATTCATTCCAAGTAATATAATATTGGGCAACATAGGCACCACTATGATCCAGCAGTAAATCTCCGTTTCTGTAAGCTGTAACCTTAGTCTCAACATAGTCTGTACTATTTTGAAAGGTCGCAACTACATTGTCACGTAAAAAAGAAGTTGTATAGGAAATCGGCAAGCCTGGATGATCTGCTGTAAAGCGACTGCCTTCTTGAATCAAGTCCTCTACCATATCCACCTTGCCTGTTACAACTCGGGCACCCGAACTTGGGTCGCCCCCTAAAATAACCGCCTTCACTTCTGTATTGTCCAAAATCTGCTTCCACTCTGTCTGAGGAGCTACCTTGACTCCTTTTATCAAAGCTTCAAAAGCAGCCTCTACTTCATCACTCTTACTCGTGGTTTCCAACTTGAGATAGACTTGGCGCCCATAAGCAACACTCGAAATATAGACCAAAGGACGCTCTGCAGAAATTCCTCTCTGTTTTAAATCCTCTACCGTTACAGTATCTTGAAACACATCTCCTGGATTTTTAACAGCGTCTACGCTGACTGTATAATAAATCTGCTTAAAATTAACAATCTGAATCTGCTTTTCGCCTGAATGGACAGAGTTAAAATCAATATCAAGAGAATTCCCTGTCTTTTCAAAGTCAGAACCAAACTTGACCTTGAGTTGTTCCATGCTGTGAGCCGTGATTTTTTCATACTGCATTCTAGCTGGGACATTATTGACCTGACCATAATCTTGATGCCACTTAGCCAACAAATCGTTTACCGCTCCGCGAACACTTGAATTGCTGGGGTCTTCCACTTGGAGAAAGCTATCGCTACTTGCCAAACCAGGCAAATCAATACTATAAGTCATCGGAGCACGATCGACCGCAAGAAGAGTGGGATTATTCTCTAACAAGGTCTCATCCACTACGAGAAGTGCTCCAGGATAGAGGCGACTGTCGTTGGTAGCTGTTACAGAAATATCACTTGTATTTGTCGACAAGCTCCGCTTCTTTCTTTCGATAACAACAAACTCATCGGGTAGCTGATTACCCTCTTTGATGAAACGATTTTCAATACTTTCTCCCTGATGGGTCAAGAGTTTCTTTTTATCGTAATTCATAGCTAGTATAAAGTCATTTACTGCTTTATTTGCCATCTTCTACCTCCTAATAAGTTCCTGGATTGAGTTGCATAAACTCAGACTTGTTCAGCGAAATCAGCCGTGATTGGACTAAGTGATCCAAAATTTCCTCGTACAATTCTTCTGAGACATTGCGTCGCCGTCTGGCTAGATAAGAAGTCGGAATAACCGTATTATCCAACATAAATACCTTATCTAAGTCAATCAAGGTTGGTCTTGTAAAAGGATTACGAGCTAGATCCGGCTCTTCTATCATAAAGTTCTTGACCAAACGTCTGGTCAAGAGAGCTGGTTTGAAGGTCTGATTTTTAACCAACTCTTTGTTTTTAGTCATGCTGTTGTCAATACAGATATACATATGATTCTTCACAGCCAAATCGCTACTAATAGTCGGAAAAGGCAAATAAAGAACTACAACATCTCCTCTCTTAATCAAGCAAGAGCACCCCCTTTTCTCCTAATGTAACATAGACAGGATTGACCAAGTCTTCTGATTGACTCAGAATTTCCAAAGTTTGAGTTTGGCGCGCTGTCAATTTAGTAGCATCTTGTCTCTTCAATACAAAATGCTTGTCACCAATAACCTTGACAATATAATCCTTCTCCAAAGCTGACTGGTAAATCCACATCAGATGTTGTCTGTCCTGAGAACTCAAGAGAGAAGGATTTTCAAGCCTCCCGATAGTCTGATAAAAATCAAAAACAGGAGCTAACTCCTGCCAATCTGATTGGCTAGTTGTCAAGGCTAGAAAAAGGGCTTTGCGAGCTGATACTTCTTGGTTAGCCTTGAGAGTTACTTTCCCCTCCAAGTTTTTTAGAAATCGGGAAACTCCAGAAAGCAAATTTTTCTCTAACTGCGAGAAATAAAAACCTTTCGTTCCCAGACATAAGTCTTTCATGTCGCTTTCTCTAGCAAATAAGAGCTCAAACATTTGATAGTAAAAGAAAAATATCTGGCACTGGGTCGCGCTCATCTTTTCCTTATCGGCTTCTTTTTTTAACCAGAGCAAGGGCGACAGGTAGCTGGATTGAGACATTTCCTCTACCTCCTACTCTTTTTTAACTGGAGCATCTGCACTAGCTGCCACTTCTTTTGACTGGATACTTTCCCACTGGTTAATCTCCTCTGAGATAAGACCTTCGCATGTCTTGACAAATAGGGCAAAAGCCTTGGTCTTTCCTGCATATTTCTCCGTTTGGCATTGATAGAGGAATTTTTCTTTCTCCAGGAGTTGCGCAGTTTTTTGGTAAGAAATCCAATTTTCCTTTGCATTATACAAATTGATAATCCCCTCACACAGCAAGCCGAGACTGGATAAGGCAACCGAAATCAAACGGTAGCGATCACCTGGCATAGGAATAGCACAAAAGACAGCTATGAGGAAACCTGCCACGATTTCTGTTATTTTTAATACCTTATAGCGCCTACGATGTTGAACGCTTTTCTTTAAAAAATGAGCTATCTGTACGTCTAATCGCTCTGTCAGGTACATTTCTTCTGGCGTCATATTCGTAACTCCTTTCATTTACTTTGATAACCATAGTATAACATATTTGAATATCAAAGTATAGTAAAAACTGGACTATAACTTATTAGACTTCCTGCGAAACAAAATATGGTATAGTAGTTCTATGAATTATGAAGCAAGTAAACAACTAACTGATGCACGATTTAAGCGTCTTGTTGGTGTTCAGCGTACCACTTTTGAAGAGATGTTAGCTGTATTAAAAACAGCTTATCAAAAAAGTCAGACAAGCTGGTAAAATCTTGGCTGACAGTGGTTATCAAGGGCTCATGAAGATATATCCTCAAGCACAAACTCCACGTAAATCCAGCAAACTCAAGCCACTAACAGTTGAAGATAAAGCCTATAACCATGCGCTATCCAAGGAGAGAAGCAAGGTTGAGAACATCTTTGCCAAAGTAAAAACGTTTAAAATGTTTTCAACAACCTATCGAAATCATCGTAAACGCTTCGGATTACGAATGAATTTGATTGCTGGTATTATCAATCATGAACTAGGATTCTAGTTTTGCAGGAAGTCTATTTTAAAAATTGAAGAAATTAAAAAGAGATGATATTAGGGAGAACTGATTTAAAAGTTCTCCCTATTTAACATTATTAAATAAAACCTAATTATATAGTAAACTGAAATAAGATATAAACAAATAAATTGGAGCTTAACATCCATTTTAAGCTAATTTTTTAGAAACTACAGTGTACTACTCTGGATTCAACACATTATAATTGAAATTGAAGGTTAGATTTAAAGTAATAAAGAATAATATTATGCTCTAAAATTAGATAAATTTCAAATAATTAAGGATACCTATCACTATTATAAAGTAACTGAATAACATTTTATATTTAATAATTATTTAAAATAATAAAATTATAACATTATAGAAATTATTTTAAAAAATAATGAAACGTTCCAACTTATCTATTGACACGTTCCAAGAAATCGGATACAATGTAATTAACAATAAAGATAGGAGAAAATAATTTGAATCCATTAAAAGAATGCTATGAAAAAAACGGTATACTAATTGCAGCACACCGTGGTACAAACGGAGGAAATATATTACAAAACACATCAAAAGCCTATTTGAATTCCATACGCCATAACGCAGATATGTTTGAAGTTGATGTAATTCGTTCAAAGGATGGAGAATTTTTTGCATTTCACGATGGGCAAGAACCTTTAGTATTTGGTGAAAAAATTGATATTAGAACTTTGAGTTCTGAAGAGATCCAAAGAAAGGAATGTTTTAATTCACTGAATGAACCCATATTACAAAAGATTGAAAAAATTTCTGATGTATTAAAAGATTTTGAGGGACAGTCTTTAATAAATATAGATAGAAGTTGGTTTTACTGGGATACCTTCCTAGATAAGTTAAAAATATATCCATCTTTGAATCAAGTTCTTTTAAAATCACCTGTAAAAAAAGAATTATTGGAAATGCTTAGAGACTCTGGTTTGAATGTTATGTATATGCCAATTATCAAAACAATTGAAGAGTTAGATTTTGTTCTCTCATTTGAAGGAATAAATACAGTAGCTGTCGAACTTGTATTCCAAGATTTAGAAAATCCAATCATAAGTAAGAAAATAATTGATGATTTACATGAAAAAGGATTACTTATTTGGGTTAATGCTTTAACCTTAAGTGATTCAATTATTCTTTCGGCTAAGATTGATGATGATACAGCTATTGCTCATGATGGCGAATCTTGGGGGAAATTGGTTTCAATAGGATTTGATATTATTCAAACAGATTGGCCATTATTACTTTATCAATATCTAGTTGAAAAAAATAAAAAAATAAAAAAATAAAAAAATAAAAATAAAGGAGAACTATCATGTTCAAAAACTTTAAAAAGATTGCATTCACTTCTTCACTAATTTTACTTGCTGCTTGCTCAAACAATGCTTCAAATACAAATCAGTCTACTGATGAAGGAAGTGTTGATAAATCTCAAGAAATTGTAATCTATACAAATTCGGCTTCTAATGGACGTGCAGATTGGTTACAAACTAAAGCATCAGAGCAAGGATACAATCTTCGTTTGGTAGATATTTCAGGTGGAGAACTAGCTGACCGTTTGATTGCAGAAAAGAATAATGCTGTGGCTGATATGGTAATTGGATTAAATAAATTAGAATTTAATCGTATTAAAGCTGAAAAACTTCTTGTAAAATACTCACCAAAATGGGCTGATGAAGTAGATAGCTCTTTGGGAGATTCTGAAGGGTATTATTCACCAATTGTAAATCAACCATTAGTTTTGATTGGTAATAAAGATGCTAAAATGCCATCCGACTGGACAGATTTTACTGATTCATCTTATAAAGGTAAATATGGTATTTCAAAATTAAGTACAGGTACATCTAAGAACATCTTTGCAAGTATTGTTTCGAGATATAAAGATGAAAAAGGTGAGTTAGGAATATCTGATGAAGGTTGGAAAGTTGCAAAAGCTTACCTTAAAAATGCACACGTTTATGCAGAAGGTGAAGACTATATCTCTTCAATTATGGATAATAATAATGATCTAAAATATAGTATGATGTGGGGATCTGGTGTTCTACAAAATCAAAAAGAACGTGAATATAAATTCCAAGTAATGTCACCAAAAGTTGGTGTTCCTTATGTAACTGAACAAGTTGGGATTTTAAATACAAGTAAGAAGCAAGCATTATTAAAAGAATTTGTAGATTGGTTTGGCTCTTCAGAACTTCAAAAAGAATGGTCTGATAAATTTGGTTCAATTCCAGCTAATAAAAAAGCTCTAGAGCAAGCAAAAGATGAACTCAAACAGTTTGCTAATAGTGTTAAACCACAAGAACTTGACTGGGAGTTTATCGGGAAAAACATCGATTCTTGGATTGAAAAAGCACAGCTTGAATTTGTTGAACAATAATAGTTAGGATTAAGTGATGATTACATTTAAGGATATTCAAATTAAGTATAATGATTTTATTGCCATCGATAATCTCAATTTAACAATCAATGAGGGAGAGTTTTTCACATTTTTAGGACCAAGTGGTTGTGGGAAATCAACAACTCTTCGTGCACTAGTTGGATTTTTGGAGCCTTCACAGGGGCAAATACTAGTTGATAATCAAGATATTACGAATTTAGATCCGGAAAAACGCGAAATTGGTATTGTGTTTCAAAGTTATGCATTATTCCCAACAATGACTGTTTTTGATAATATTGCTTTTGGTCTAAAAGTTAAAAAAGTTTCTCCTGAAATTATTAAAGCTAAAGTTCATGAAATTGCGAAAAAAATTAATATCTCAGACGAGCAACTAAACCGAAATATTTCTGAATTATCAGGGGGACAACAACAGCGTGTAGCTTTAGCACGTGCATTAGTATTAGAACCAAAAATTCTTTGTTTGGATGAACCGTTATCAAACCTAGATGCCAAACTACGAGTTTCGTTGAGAAAAGAATTGAAACGATTGCAAAAAGAACTAGGAATCACTACTCTTTATGTCACACATGATCAAGAAGAAGCATTAACATTATCAGATAGGATTGCTGTGTTTAATAATGGATTTATTGAGCAAGTTGGCACGCCGTATGATATTTATAATCAATCCGCAACTCAATTTGTCTGTGATTTTATTGGCTCAATCAATAAAATTAGCCAAGAAGTTCTTAAAAAATTACAAGGCGAGAATAAATACTTTAAAGAAACTGAAGGATACATACGCTTAGAGCGTGTTAAGTTAGAGAAAACTTCACCTCAAGATTTATCTATAACAGGGGTAATTAGTGATATTGAGTTTAATGGTGTACTTATTAAGTATAAAGTAGACTTGTCGAATAGTGAAAGTATTCATATTATCGAAAAGAATGATGGACTATCACGTCATATAATCAAAGAAAAAGTCACTATGTACATTAATCCGCGTGATATAATGCAATTTTAAGGAGATTGTGCATGAGAAAGAGTCTAAACTGGAAAGATTGTCTCATAAGATTAGGAGTTTTATGGCTAATCTTTGCCCTGATTATTTATCCAAATATTGAACTTTTGTCTGGAGTGTTTTATAAAAATGGTTCATTTACTCTAGAGGCATTCAATAAGATTATACACTCTCAGAGAGCGATGAGTAGTATATTTAATAGCTTTATTTTGGCGATTTCAATGGTCTTTACTGTAAATATTGTTGGGACATTGATTGTTCTACTCACAGAGTACTGGGATATTAGGGGTTCAAAAATACTTAAATTAGGTTATATGAGCTCTCTAGTATATGGAGGAATTGTATTAGCGACAGGATATAAATTTGTTTATGGCGCTAATGGTCTTGTAACTAAAACGCTCTCAAGTATAATTCCAGGTCTTGCCCCTAACTGGTTTCAAGGATTTGGTGCAGTATTGTTTATTATGACATTTGCTTGTACCTCAAATCACATAATGTTTTTAACAAATGCAGTTCGTAGTGTTGATTATCATACAATTGAGGCAGCTAAAAATATGGGTGCAAGTCCTTTAAAAGTTTTCTTTAGTGTGGTTTTTCCAACTTTTAAACCTACGTTATTTGCCTTAACCATCTTAACTTTTTTGACAGGTCTTTCAGCAGTTTCTGCTCCTTTGATAGTAGGGGGGAAAGATTTTCAAACTATTAACCCATTGATTATCAGTTTCGCTAAAACTACAAGTTCGAGAGATTTAGCAGCTTTACTAGCTATCATGTTAGGTTTAGCAACTATTCTATTATTGACACTTTTGAATCATGTCGAAAAAGGAGGTAATTATGTATCTGTTTCGAAAACCAAGGCTAGTATTAAGAAGCAGATAATTTCTTCTCCATTATGGAATACTCTTGCTCACATTGTTGCGTATGTATTGTTTGCAATCTATATGTTACCAATAGTTTTGATAATTCTATACTCGTTTACAGACTCGTTGACGATCAAGACGGGAACTTTAGATCTATCTAAATTTACGTTAGCGAACTATGCTAATTTATTTACAGATGCTCAATCATTTCGTCCTTACCTAGTCAGCGTTGTTTATGCAATTTTAGCTGCGGTAATTGCTACAATTATAGCAATAGTAATTTCACGTATTGTACATAAAAACAAGAGTAAGTTCGATAAATTCTTTGAGTATGGTGCACTGATACCATGGATATTGCCAGGTACATTGATTGCACTAGGATTAATGTTCACTTATAATATACCTCATTTAATACTATTTAATTTAGTTTTAGTAGGAACAGTAATTATTTTACTTATTGCATATACTATTCAAAAATTACCATTTTCTTATAGAATGATTCGGGCTGTATTTTTCAGTATAGATAATGATATGGAAGAAGCTGCACGTAGTATGGGTGCATCTAGTTTCTACACTATGGTGCGAGTTATTATACCGTATATTTTACCAGTCGTATTATCAGTAGTTGTGTTAAACTTTAATTCTTTATTATCTGACTATGACTTATCTGTATTCTTGTACCATCCACTTTTCCAACCATTGGGAATCGTTATTAAACAGTCTACTGATGAAACAGCAACTTTAAATGCACAGGCAATGATGTTTGTTTATTCTGTAATTTTAATGATTATGTCTAGTGCAGCTCTTTATTTATCAAGCCTATTCCAAGGTAAACGAGGTAAGAGATAATATGAATCTTTCATACGAACTGAGTATTTGGGAAATACTTCTTAGGTGCTTTTTAGCGATTCTTTTCGGTGGCATTGTTGGCTATGAGCGAGGAGTCAAAAACCAAGCAGCAGGGATTAGAACCTACTTACTAGTTTGTTTGGGAACTTGTGTTGTAATGATGACAAATCAGTTCATCACTAGTCGTTATGGTAGCGGTGATCCTAGTCGAATGGGAGCCCAAGTAATTAGTGGCTTGGGTTTCCTAGGGGCAGGAACAATCATGGTAACTAATCAAAAAGTTAAAGGTTTAACAACAGCAGCTGGATTATGGTCTTCAGCAACTATTGGTTTAGCTATAGGCATTGGTTTTTATGAAGGTGCTATTTTAGCCGGAGTTGTACTCATAGCAGTTTTAACTCTATTTACTCCTCTTAAAGATTATTTAAACTCGAAAACTAAAATTGCTGATTACTACTTGGTTTTTAGTTCTTTAGAAGGTTATAATCGTTTACTTATATATTTAAATACATCGGGTATTAAGATTTTAGAAATTCAAAATGGTATAGGAAATCTTGATGAAGAACGTCAATTAAATAAAATTAAGTCAACAAAAGTGTCCTGCTATTTATCATTAAAATTAAACGAAAACTTTGAACATTTAAAATTAATGGAAGAAATGCATAATATTGCTGGGGTTATTTATGTTGAAGAGATTAGGTAAGGGTGACTTTGTCTAATTTTTTCTATATTTCTAATCGGAGAAAAAAATGAATATAATTTTTGATTTAGGAAATGTGTTGATTGAATGGAATAAAGAAAAAATTTTATCAAAAATCTGTAAGAATGATTTAGAATATAATTTATTTAATAAGTTTGTATTTCAATCTAACTTGTGGATTGATTTGGATAATGGTAAAATTAGTTTAGAGTTCTTAGAGAATCAATTAATCGATGAAATGGGACATCAATATCAGGATCAAATTCATGAGTTAGTATGGAATTGGTTTAACTATGTTGATTTATATGATGAAGTTTATGAATTAATAAAACAGCTAAAGAAAAAGAATTTTCAAATTTATGTTTTATCAAATACCTCCTCAATTTTTCATATTTTATTAGATTCTGTTCTATCTAAAGTATCATCTGTTTTAGATGGTTACGTAATTTCTTGTGAAGTTAAAATGATGAAACCACAAAAAGAAATTTACTTGTCATTAGTTAATAAATATCAATTAGATATAAAAGATTGTATATTTTTAGATGATTTAGAAGAAAATGTAGAAGCTGCAAGAACTCTAGGTATTAAAGCATTTCAAATTAAAGAGCGTAAAGAGATCTCAAATATACTAAAAGATCTCTTAAACTAGAGGTTAATTATGGTTACAATAAAAGATATTGCAAGAGTGTCTGGAGTCTCACATGGGACAGTTTCAAACGTTTTAAATAAAAAAGGTAATGTCTCAGCAGCTAAAATAAAGTTAGTAGAAGAGACTGCGAAAAAATTGGGTTATAATATGAATTCTCAAGCTCAGTTTCTTCGAAAAGGCGCTTCTAGTAAATGTTTTTTCTTGTTATTTAATAATGCACGCAAAAAGTATGCTGAGTATTTTGCAGAAATTGATCAGTTATCTTTAGATGTAGAATATGTTTACTTACATAAATTCTCAGAGATTAAAAATAAGATATCTGCAATTTTAAGTGAAAATCCTCAATTTATAGTTTGCTTAGGTTTTTCTCCAAAAAGATTCGTTGATATTGAAGATAATATTCCGATTTTTGAAGTAGATACATATCAATCTAATAAAACTTTATCTTCCTTTGATAGTGATAAAATATTTGAGATTGTACTTGAGTTGGTTCGGACTGAAAAGCTATCTAATTTATATTTTATTTCACTTACTAATGAAAAAGAACATTCTTTATTTGAATATTTGACTCAAAAAATAAAAAACTCAACTCATATACAAGTGCAAGAACGTTTACAATTGTTGTCTCTATATCCTACTCTAAAAAACTTTGCAAAGTATGATTGTATATTTGTTGATGATGAAGATTTGATGCACACGCTATTAGACTTATTTGATTGGTTTACTATAATTGATAGACCAAAAATATGTTTGATAGGTTCACGTGTTTGGTTCGAAAAAAGAAATCTTTTTTATATACATTTAGATTATAGAATATTGGCACTCAATACTGCCGAAAATTTAGAAAGTGGAAATAGTTCAATTGTACCAGTTAAAGATGGCAAACAAATTTTAACTAATCAATTATTTGATGGAGAATGTGATGATATTTATTTACTTACTGTCCATTCACCAATGAATAAAGCCTTAGAAATTTTATCAGAAAAGTATAAACAAATTTCTGGGAAAAATATTAAAATTATCGAGAAAAGATATGATGAACTTTTGGAGATGATTGAGTCTGGCGATGTTTCATCCAGTTTTGATATGATTAGAATGGATATGGCTTGGCTTCCAACATTTGGGAAAAAGTATTTTCAAGAGATTACAAGCTTTAGACAAACAAAAAGTATTAATCAAAATATTTCTAAGTCGGTGTCTCGAGAGTATATGTATATTGATCAGAAGCAATATACTTTTCCATTGGATGTTAGTAGTCAGATTTTAGTATATAGAAAAGACTTATTTGAAGATTCATTTTTACAAAGACGATACTTTGAAAAAACAAAAAGAAAATTAACTGTACCAAAAAGTTATCAAGAGTTTGATGAGTTAAGTGAATTTTTTACATTAACAGAAAATCCATTTTCACCTACACTTTATGGCCATAGTTTAGCTTTAAGTTCTTCAGTGAGAGCAGCATGTGAATTTATTCCTCGGTTTCGTGAGAGATTAGCACAATCTAGAATGAATCTTGCTGTACTTCCTCAGGTTTTAACCGAGTATGAGAAAAGTTATCAGTTTACCGAAAAATCATTTAATTCTTCGTGGAACGATTTCGTTACGAACTTAAACAGTGGTAAAACTTCAATGGAAATAATTTTTTCAAATTATACTAGTCCATTATTTGATGGTCTCAATGTTTCTGCTCAGTTTGAGTTTGCAACTGCCACTATACCTGGTAATACTCCTGTGATAGGTGGTGGCTCAATTGGAATTTCTAAATATTCAAATAGAGTGGAAGAATGTCTAAACTTTATTAATTGGTTATATTCTGAAGAGATTTCTATTTTACTAACATCTCTGGGTGGTTTTTTACCATCAAAGTATGTCATGCAAAATAGGATGTTACAATTTCAATATCCATGGTTATCTAGTTTAGAAGATACATTTAGTATTGGGAGTAGAACAAAATGGTACGGCTTTAATACTGATTTTAGATTTGAGCAGATGTTAGGGCAAGAGTTAATAGAAAGTGTGAAGCATAGATATGGATAAATTAATACTAAATTTTTATTACTAGTTTATTTATTATTGTTTAAAATTAAAGATTCAAGTAAACACCAATTATATTTAAAATTATTATTTTGGCATTTTTCTATTGCAAAGTTATTTTATTAGACTCCCTGCGAAACAAAATATGGTATAGTAGTTCTATGAATTATGAAGCAAGTAAACAATTAACTGATACACGATTTAAGCGTCTTGTTGGTGTTCAGCGTACCACTTTTGAAGAGATATTAGCTGTATTAAAAACAGCTTATCAAAAAAGTCGGACAAGCTGGTAAAATCTTGGCTGACAGTGGTTATCAAGGGCTCATGAAGATATATCCTCAAGCACAAACTCCACGTAAATCCAGCAAACTCAAGCCACTAACAGTTGAAGATAAAGCCTATAACCATGCGCTATCCAAGGAGAGAAGCAAGGTTGAGAACATCTTTGCCAAAGTAAAAACGTTTAAAATGTTTTCAACAACCTATCGAAATCATCGTAAACGCTTCGGATTACGAATGAATTTGATTGCTGGTATTATCAATCATGAACTAGGATTCTAGTTTTGCAGGAAGTCTATTATATATGCACAGACATATGAAATCTTTTTGAGATAGCAGTTATGATATATTTATCCATTCACAACATCTTCTGTACCAATACTACAATATTGGTACATTTTGATTACACAATCGTTTCAAAAAATATGATGGAAGCCTGAGTATTTTATAGTAACTCCCTTCCTATCAACTAGATCAACCAGTTGAGTGTTGAATGTTGAAACACCCTAGCCTCAGCAAAGGACTATGAGCAGCATTTCCTAGCCAATAGGACGCTCCAAATCACCTATTCTAAATCCATCACTAGCTTGGTCAGTAAGATACAGACTGCAAGGCAAGACTGACGTGGTTGATGAGATTTTGGAAGAGTATTACAATCATAGATTCACCAGTAGACTTGACCGCAGATTTAACTATAGTAGATTGAAACTAGAATAGTACACTTCTGCTTCTAAAACATTGTTAGAAATCGATTTGACTGTCCTGATCAATTTGTCCTGTTCTCGTTTCATTTTACTATACTAAAAAACCACCTGAAACAAATCAAGTGACTAGAGGATAAAAACAAAAACTGGGCAAAAAGTTTTGAAAAGCAAAAAACGCATAATATCAGGTCTTGAAAAACCTTGATACTATACGTTTGATTGTGGGAAGATTGACTTCATTTTCTCCTGAAATTGAAGTTTTTTCTAGTTTCCAGATATAGACGAATTCAATATAGCCATCTCGCTACAATTATTTTAACCATCGAAAAAATTTTTCAGAATTTCAAAAATTTCATTTTGATCTAATGAAATGTCATCATTTTGAAGAATAGTTGACTTCACAAGCTCTAATTCTATCACAAAGCGGTGCATGTCTGCTTTTACCGCACTACTTGATGTTATAGCCGATAACTTTTCATCTCCTAGCAAGGAAGCTGTCAAACGGGTAAGGTCATTCAAATGCTTTTTAATGGACTTACTTAAACCTTGAGCACCTGTAGCAGAGCGTTCCCTCATATCCAGCCAAGCTTTAGCCTTAAAAATAATTAATACTCAATGAAAATCAAAGAGCAAACTAGGAAGCTAGCCGCAGGCTGCTCAAAACACTGTTTTGAGGTTGTAGATGGAAGCTGACGTGGTTTGAAGAGATTGTCGAAGAGTATAGACCACAATTACTCAATACCGAATACCCCTGAATGGTTTCTTTTACATGCACCAATATATTATAATAATCTTCATCCAATAATAAGGCTGATAAACTAGCATCTTGGTCAAAATATAAGGAAATTTCTCGACCGTCCTTCTTTAATGGATATTCTGGTAAGATACTAAATAGTTCAATCATAGAAGGAAACTCAAGATTAGTTGTTGTAAATCGAAAAAGCTGCGCTTTCTCATCTTTCTGACTTCCTTGATACTCTCCCAATTCTAAAAAATGATTCAAGGTAGTATAAAATTCCTTATTTTTTACTTCATCAATGATGACCATATCATAATCTTTTGTTGTGCGACTTTTAAATCCTTGCGAATCCAATACGATAGAGGTAGCAGTTCCCCCAATCAGAACATAATAGTTCTGAAAATCCGCAAACATTTCTTGAAAAATAACTTTCGTATTAGCTGGCATCATCTTCTCCCAGATACTGTAATATCATATTTTCTAGTGCTTCACTCTCTTCCTCTATACGTGGGTCATCATCATCTTTTAAGGTCAAATAAAGAGAAATCGGATCTACAAATTGTTTATCATGATTATTTTTAAAATCATTCCAAAACTCAGATACAAAAGGACGATATTTCCATATCTCTAGCATCTTTCATTTTAAAACATACTGAGAAAGTGGCAAGGATAACTGATTGAATTTTCTCTGCCATATGACATAGCTAGTATTTTCATCCGTTTCAGCTAAAAAAGTTGAATGCGACAAAGCATAAGCACCACCATATAGAAGGTTAGAAACAGATTTTATCTGCTTTATATCGCCATCTGGCAATAAAATCCGTTTTTTGATGGGATTAAATAAACATGACACGGATTTTAAGAATAATTCTTTCTTTGACACCGTATATGTGTAAAGCTTATTTTGCTTGTTTAACCAATATAAAGCTTTAAAAGTCCTCAAACACCTATAAATTGTTGAGTTTGGAAGTCCAGTGACTTGTGAAAGCAAATCAACATCTACTACTTTTTGACCTTTTGTCAATAAAAAGGCAATCCACGTTAATTGTTCGCTAGGTGTTAATTCCTTAGGGACTTCAGTATCATTCGCATTCAGTACTAGTCCCAATGGAGGGAAGAAGAGGTTTCCCTTAAAGTCTACAAACGGAACTCTAGCTTGAAGTAATTGCTTTTTTTCACTGTCTGATAACTTCGAAAACACCAAAACAACATCCATATTGGCTTTTTCACCCATAGTGCGAGCCTGAGTAACAAATGAACTCAAACTCCCCCTTCTCTTTTCTTTAATCAATAAAAATGATTCCTTATGAAAAGTCATTTGAGTATACTCAAACCTTTTTACAAAACTGATTGGTAAAGTCAAAGTCAGTTCCTCAATACTGACATCAACATAAAAGGATTGAAAAATTGACATTATCTTTTTGACATTCATGTTTTTTCCTTATTCTATCATTTTTATTATATTTTATCATTCAGTATAATAAAATATAAGTTTTTTGATAAAATAACCAAAAACTACTCGCTATCCCCTCTCACATTACCCTACATATCGTTTGACATGCGACTGATAGTTCAGGAAAACTTCAAGGAGAACTTTTCTCTCATCCACTATGCAGGACTTACTATTTCACTTCTACTCCTATAGGCTCAATTTGACACTTTTCTTTTTCGAATTGCTCATATGCCTCCTGAATAGTGAGTTCGATTTATCCAAATTTATTTTTGTCTATTTTGATGAATACTTCCACGAAGATAGTCTGAAAATGAATTTGCACCAATTTTCCTTCTCTTTTTAAGCATATTATTCCAGATATGATTGCCCTCTTGTTCAGTAATAAATTACACTTTAAACGCTTCAATCAGTATATCTCCTGTTGTCATATGTTCTAAAGAAAATTCTTCTACATATGATTTAACATCTCTTAGGTTATTACTTCCTAATATCCCATTATGCTTTTTCGCTAAGGAAATAGAAGCCGCTTCTCCCTTACCAATAATCTTGTTACTATCATGATTTCTTGTTAAATCTCTATATAATGCGTATTCTTCAGTTCCAATGTCTATGCTCACAATCTCAGCTGAACCCTTAGCTACCAACTGGTCTATCCTAGATTTTAAATGGGGAATTGTAGGTATATTGATTTCATCATACACCTCTTGTGGAATAACAATTTTACCCGAATAGAGCTTTTCTAAAAGATGTTCAGTGCCAACCCATAAAAATACTGAAATACAATCTGCATCAATAAATACACGACTAGTCAAACGACAACTCCCTCCTCTTCATATAGCCCATATACAATATCATATCTGAAAGCATCTAGTAACAGTTCCTCATACTTCCCTTGCGAAATTCTGTTATTTTCTAAAAGTTGTTCAGTCGAATTAATATATTATCCTAATACCGTTTCCTTTTTACTTTCTGACAAAGGACGATATAAACTTGTATCATAGCCTAATCTTGAAGCTGTCTCTATAACACTAATATCCATATTTTTAATTTCTTCTGCATCAAGGTATCCATCATTTCTCAATCTATATAACATAGCTTTATGACTGATACCATAAAACTGACCCAATTTTATAATATCTTCTACTTCAAGATGAGTTCTATTGGCATTTTCTCTAATTTCCTCAACCATCCTATACAGTGAAGATGGGAAAATTAAAAAATAAGAAGCAAACTGATCCGCTTTTCTTTCAGTTTCATCTCCTTCACCAATCAAGATAAGACTGACTGAACTCTTCTTCACCTCATCATAATAAAGATGATACAGTTCATGTGCTAAAGAAAATCTTTACCTTCCTAATGACATGTCTGAATTGACTGCAATGAGACTGAACTGAGTTCCTTTATAACAGACTCCGCTAATATTCTTTCCGAGTCCATAAAATACCAGCGTCAAATTTTCTATCTTTTGTACCAATTTAAAAATATCTATCGGCGATTCACCATCAGCTCCCAACTTTTTTCTAAGATTTGGAGCTTTATTACTTAAATCCATTCGTGATATTCCTTTCACCTTTTTCCATTTTGGCAATCATGCTTTGATTCAAAGACAAATACTCAGCAATCTTATCTTGAGTAAGATTTGAAGATATTCTAAGTTCTTTTATTCTTTTTCCAACATCACATACATTTATCACATACATTTATCATATTCATACACCTCTCATAAAAAGAATAGCACACTCTTGTCATAATTTTTTAAATAAAAAAATTATGACAAAACAAGGAAGCAATTTATTGATGCTGCTTAAAAATCTAAAATTGATGAGTTCCTATCAAAAATCGTATCTTCAGCCTCAAAACAGTACTTAAAGCTATCCGACTCGGTTTACATTGTCAAATTTAGATTTTATTTGAGCATAACTTTCTAGTTTGCTTTCTGATTTTTGTTTAATATAGTAGCAAACATTGAAGGAAATATCTCCACAAAAAAACGCATACTATTAAGCTTTTTCAAGACCTAATAATATGCGCTGTTCTGATTTGAAAGACATTCCATTATTATTTTACTGTAATCAAGCCATCTGGCTCTACTGTGAATTCTGGCTTGTCTGCCAGTGTTCCGTCTGGTTTGAGGTAGTACCAGCCTGTTCCGTCCGCTGACTGGATAAAGGCATTTGATACCATGGCGCCTTCTTTAGCGTCTAAGTAGTACCAAGTGTCCTTGTACTTGACCCAGCCTGTCTTCATGGCACCTTCTTCGTTGAAATAGTACCACTTATCAGCGATTTTCTTCCAGCCTGTAGCCATTTCGCCTGAGTTGTCGAACCAGTACCAGTTGCCGTCTGTGTGCTTCCTCCAGCGGTCTGCAAGCATATAGCCTGAACTGTCAAAGTAGTACCAAGTGCCATTGATTTTCTCAAACTTGTCTTTTGGATAAGAGCCGTCTGAATGTACGTACCAGTAGCCAGTGTCATTCTTCTGCCAGCCTGTTTCAATCGTCAAGCCGTTCTCAATATCATACTTAAACTGCTCACGGCTAATGCCCCATTTTGCCAAGTAAGGGTATGGATCCACATGGTCTGAGTGGTTGTTTGGTTGGTTATTCGTGCAATACTCGTGCGTTTTAATTCCAGCTAAACTCCCTGTATCAAGCGTTTTCGGCAAACCTGCTTCATCTGCTAGATTGCGTAAGAGTTCGATATAAAGGCGGTAGTCCGTCATGAACTCTTCTTTAGTTGAATGGCTTTCAATCAGTTCAACCGCTGCATAGGTCTCAGCATTCCAACCGCCCCCAACGTCCCAGGCACCATTATCAACAGGTCCTACCTGCATGATGCAACCGTTCCCAACAATGTGCGAGAAAAAACCTAATTCTGGGTCTTTCCGCCAGTGATAATCCGCTTCATTCTGTACGGTTGAATGCGGATTCCCAGTTGAGTGTGCGTGTACTTGCCTATATGGTTGCACGCCGACTTGAGGCAAATCTGTTCTTAATTTACTCACATTAATTTCCATATTCTACTCCTTATCAATTAAAACAACTCATTTTTTACAATCCAGAACCAGAAACTCCTTTATTTCTACCTTACAAAGAAGACAATCTTAGTCACGATTAGGCTTGTAGATAGAACTTCAAAACGCACTATTTTGACACTGTAAATAGGACTGACAAGGTCTGCATTCTATCTACAATAACACCCCAGACTAAAAAGCTTTTCAAAAGTATATTTTTACAGTCTCTATATGTCCTTTTCATAAATACTATACTTTATTATATCATATAAAAGAAGTCAAAAGTCTGTTAAACTATTTTCAACACCAAACTAAAGACGAGAACACAAGTTTTTTCGATTTTCACTAGAGGAAATGGATTTTATTCAGTAAATCCAACTAGGATTGCACTTTGGTTGCCAAGATTGCCTTGCCTTCTTTTATCAAGGGATGACGGAATAATGAGAAGTACAGTTGAACTGTCATGGCAACCCAGATAAGAGGTTCACAAAGGATAACACCCTTATATCCTGCCCAAGGAATAATCAAAACCACAAAAACGATTTTTCCGATTAGTTCAATAAAGCTAGAAACTAGAGGAAGGATCTTTTGCCCCAAGCCCTGCAAGCAATTGCGATAAATCAACAAGAGGCTCAAAATGGGATAAAAGGTTGAACTGATTTGCAGATAGAGACTTCCATTTTCTATCAAGTAACCATCTGTCGAACTAGCCAAGAAGGAAACCAAAGCTGGACTGGCAAAAAAGAGGAAAATACAAACAAAAACTGCCCAGGATATACTTAAACGACTGCCGATTCGAAGACCTTGAACAATACGGTCAGGTCGCTTAGCTCCTAGATTCTGAGAAGCAAAGGTCGTCATTGATGCAGAAATAGCGGTCATAGGAAGAAGGGCAAAGGTCATAATGCGTCGAGCTGCCGTCTGGGCACTAATAATCACTGCACCAAATGTATTAACAGAAAACTGTAAAATCACACTGCCGATAGATACAATTGAACTCATCAAGCCCATAGCCAAACCTTGCTCCAAGAGATCCGCGTACAAGCTTTTGTCCCATTTGAAATGTTTAAACTGTGGCAAGAGTTCTGGCACACTTTTACGAATATAATAAAAGTAGAGAACCGCTGATAAACCTTGCGAAATAATGGTAGCAAGTCCTGCGGATTGAACTCCCAGATGCAATTGCGTAATAAAATAGAGATCCAGAACCACATTAACCAAGGCAGAGAAAATCAGAAATCCCAGGGCTGCTAGACTGTCACCAATAGACCGCAACAAGCCTGCAAAAAGATTATAAGCAAAGCTGACACCTACACAGGTCACAATCATAGAAATATATTGATAAGATTGAGGAAGAATTTCTGCAGGAGTATCTAAGTATTGCAAGAGAGGATACAAGCCAAGAAAGCCCAGCAACATAACTAGAATGCTCAAAAGAGCACCTAAAATCCAGGTGGCTGCTACTGCTTCCTTGATTTTAGTGAAATTCCGAGCCCCATAATAACGAGCAATGACAATCCCCATGCCATTGCCAACACCAAGTGTAAAGCCTACAATCAGGTCAAAAATCGCTGTCGTCGCTCCTACTGCAGCCAAGGATTCTTGACCAAGAAATCGTCCAACAATCAAGACATCAGCAGTGTTATAGAGCTGTTGAAAAATATTTGATAGCAAGATTGGAAAGGTGAAGCTTAAGAGCGAGGGAAGAATCGGACCATGTATCAGGTCCACTGTTCGTTTTTTATTCATAAAGCTATTATATCAGCTTTCCAGAGGAGCGACAAGAAACAGCAAACTTATATATAGCGGAATGAAATAAGGACAGTCAAATCGATTTTTAACAATGTTTTAGAAGTAGATGTGTACTATTCTAGTTTCGATCTATTATAGTTGGTTGAGTTTGGAATAGTACGCTGTAGCTGCTAAAACATTTCTAGAAATTAATTTGACTTTCCTAATAAAGTTGTTCATATCTTATTTCAAGCTACTATATATAATCTAAAAACTTGAATCAAAAATCGAAAAAGTAGCGGATTTCTCCACTGCTTTAACAGCTTATTCTTCAATTTCGATTTCAAGTTCATCGCCTAAGTCAAGCGGAACTTCTTCATTCACTGCTTCTTCTTTCTTTGGCTCATCTTTTTTGTTTTCAGTATCTTGTTCTGAAACTTCTTCTCCATCAATCAAGCCAAATTTAGAACGGACTTGCTTATCAATTTCATCAAAGATTTCTGGGTGCTCTGCCAAGTATTTCTTAGCATTCTCAGAACCTTGCCCAATTTTTTCATCTTTGTAAGAATACCAAGCCCCTGCTTTTTTGATAATATCCAAATCGCTTGCAATCTTCAAAAGCTCACCAGTCTTAGAAATTCCTTCTCCGTACATAATTTCAACTACGGCTTCCTTAAACGGTGGAGCTACCTTATTTTTTACAACCTTAATCTTAGTTTCTTTACCGACATTGGTTTCTTTTTGATCACCAGTTCCCTTAATTTGTGTATTACCACGAACATCCAAGCGGACTGAAGCATAGAATTTCAAAGCACGTCCGCCCGGTGTTGTTTCTGGATTTCCAAACATCACTCCAACTTTTTCACGCAATTGGTTGATAAAAATGGCAATTGTTTTGGTTTTATTGATAGAGGCGCCAAGTTTACGCATGGCCTGGCTCATCATACGAGCCTGCAAACCAACATGGCTATCTCCGATATCTCCATCAATTTCCGCACGAGGAACAAGGGCAGCAACTGAGTCGACTACGACAAGATCAACTGCACCTGAGTCAATCAATTTTCCCGCAATCTCAAGACCTTGCTCTCCTGAGTCTGGTTGAGACAAGAGCAATTCGTCAATATTGACACCAAGGGCCGCAGCATAAGCTGGATCAAGGGCATGTTCCGCATCGATAAAGGCAGCAATCCCACCTTCTTTTTGCGCTTGTGCAACTGCATGAAGGGCAACCGTTGTCTTACCAGATGACTCTGGGCCATAGATTTCGATGATACGTCCCTTAGGATAACCACCTGAGCCAAGGGCAATGTCAAGAGCTAAAGAACCTGAGCTCATCACTTGCACCTTTTGCTCCGCACGTTCACCCAAACGCATGATTGATCCTTTACCAAAGTCTTTCTCAATCAATTTAAGAGCGTCATTCAAGGCCTTTTCACGTTCTGCCCCAAATTTTTTTGAAATTTCTTCTAATTTTTTTGGTTTTTTCGCCATTCTATTCTCCTACATTCTAATGATCCTCAGACCTATCTACTATTATATCAAAAGTTAGTCACTTAATAAAGCCTTGCGAACTAGGTTAAAGGCATGCATAACCGCAATGTGACGTACATCTGCTCGGCTTCTGCCTCCAATATTAACCTTGATAACCTCAGTTCCTTGATCTTGCGCCAAGCCTATGAAGACTGTCCCAACTGGGTGTCCTTCTAGGCTATCTGGTCCTGCCACTCCAGTCAAACTAATTCCAAAATCAGACTGGGTCTTGCTTCGTGCCTGCTCAGCCATCTTCTGAGCTGTAAATTCAGACACCACACCATGTTCTTCCAAATTCTTGGCAGGAATATCCAACATCCTTGATTTTTCCTCCAAGCTATAGGTCACAAAACCACCCTCAAATATACTTGAAACTCCAGAAAAATTCGCCACGGTAGCTTGGAAAAGACCTGCCGTCAAACTCTCTGCAGCCGCGATGGTTTTCCCTTGCCTTTTCAGTTCTTCTACCACAATGCTGGCTAAACTAGTTTCTTCCCCATAACCATAGCAAAAGTCTCGTAAAGAAATTCCTTCGAAAGTCTGGCAGTCCAAGATTTGATTTTCCAAGATATCCAGCGCTTGATTCGCCTCTTCTTGACTGCTAGCCTTTGTTGACAGACGTAGAGTGACTTCTCCTGTCTTGGCATAAGGGGCCAAGGTAGGATCGATCTGATTATCAATTAAATCAGCCAAAATCGTAACCAACTGGCTCTCGCCAATCCCAAAGAAACGAAGAACTCGGGAATACAGCTTGTTCCCTGTCATCAACTTGGGTAGAAGTTGGTTTAAGACCATGGGTTTCAATTCACTTGGCGGACCTGGAAGGACGACATAGGTCACTCCGTCTACTTCTAATTTTCCTCCAACAGCCAGTCCTGTTTCGTTTGGCAGTGGAATCGCTCCTTCTACAATTTGAGCTTGTCTTTCGTTATTCGGTGTTCGGGCATAGTCTGGTCGCAGGGCAAAAAAGATATCCAACTTCTCCTGAGCCTGAGGATCAAAGACTAATGCTTTCCCTAAAAATTTAGCTAGGGTTTGTTTGGTTAGGTCGTCCTCAGTTGGCCCCAAACCGCCTGTCAAAATCACCAGACTGCTACGTTGACTGGCAATCTCAAGCAAAGACAAGAGACGAACTTCATTGTCTCCTACAGCCGTCTGAAAATATACATCTACCCCAATCTCAGCTAGTTTTTCCGACAAAAACTGGGCATTGGTGTTGACAATCTGTCCTGTCAAAATCTCTGTTCCAACAGCAATGATTTCTGCTTTCATGTTTCCTCCTACCTATCTATTCGTATTTTTTTGAAAAAATCGCAGGAATTTTCCTACGATTGATTTTTTTATTTGTATCAAAAGTTAATTATCTTCATCACCAACAGGTGCTCTGCCAAATAAATCTTCAAATAAAACCGCATTGGTTTCAAGCTGAGTAACTTCTTCTTGTCCCAAAGAACGTCGGAGTATATTTTGCATTTCCAACATATGTGCTCTCGAAACAATCTGGTAAGAAACACCTTGAAGTATCTCTCCTTCACCCTGCAACTGCTGAGTTTCAATGGTTTTAAATGAATCTTTATAGCCTAGCAAGTTAGGGATACTTTTTGCAGACAAATCAATATTGGTCTGCATATTGTCACTCAAAGCTTTTAGAATCTCTTGATAATGACCAACGCTATTTAAACTGAGAGCTTTTTCCATGACTTTTTGAATAACTTCACGTTGACGTTTTTGACGACCATAATCCCCCTCAGGATCTTGGTAACGCATTCGTGCATAGACTAGGGCTTCTTCTCCCCCAATATGTTGCTCCCCAACACCGATAGAAATAGTATTAAATTCTTCTTGGTCACTGATAGAAATTGGGAAACCTAGGATATTATTGACTGTAATACCTCCTACTGCATCCACTAGTTTTTGCAACCCTCTCATATTGACCATCACATAGCGATCAATATGGATATTCATCATTTTTTGAATGGTTTCTATAGCAAGCTCTGCTCCACCATCTGCATATGCTGAGTTCAGTTTCGCTTCATGAGCCTGACCATTCCCTGATTCAATGCGCGTCAGAATATCCCGCTCTAAACTCATCATTGTTGTTTTTTTCGTTTTAGGATTCACTGTCATCAAGATCATGCTATCACTTCTACCGACCCAAGTTTCAGTTCGTTCAGCATTTCCGGTGTCCACTCCCATTAACAGAATGGTTAGAGGTTCAGTCGCTTCAATAACCTTGGTTTCTTCGCCGATTTTTTTATAGGTTTTAGCTAAGGTTTCTGTCCCTTGTTGATAAATAGTATAAGCAAAAACACCTACTCCTACTACAGTTACAGAAAGTAAAGCTAGCACCATTCCAATAATTTTTTTAACCATATTTCTACTAATCTATCAGTTTACCCATCAAGTAAACATCGATAAATTTCCCTTCTTCTATATATGCCCCACGCTCTTGGCTACCTTCAATGACAAAGCCATGCTTTTGATAAAGATGGACTGCTGCTTGATTACGAGTTTGGACAGTCAGTTGGAGACGACGCAGAATGCCACTTGCTTGTGCCCACTCTATCGCTTCTTCTAGCAACAAACTTCCCAAGCCATTATTCCAATATCTTTTTCCAATCACAATGAAGAGATCTCCAATATGACGGACTCTCTTACGCTGGTCAGCTGTAATATTTACAATACCAGCAATTTTGCCATTTAAGAATGCAAGTAAGGTTATCTGATTGTCCGAACTAGCTTGCTTGTTGAGGAATATTTCCATCTCCTCACTAGTCAAGAGAATACCATCTCCGTCTAGGCTGGTAAAGTCTGTCTCCAAACTCACACGATTTAAAAAGGCCACTAATTCAGCTGCATCTTTGGGCTCTGCTTCCCTAATGAGCAATTCATACTCCATATTGAAGCTCCTCTAACAATTTCTCAGCACGCAAACCCTTTGCCTGAAAATTTAAACGGCGTCCATCTGCTTCTTTTAGAATTTCCAATTCTAAATAAGCATCTGGCAAGGCATCTCCTAAGAGATTTCCCCACTCAATAACAGTCACGCCGCCACCAAAGATAAACTCATCCAAGTCGATAGAATCAGCATCTCCTTCAATACGATAAACATCTAGGTGATAAAGTGGAAGTCGACCTTCATACTCTCTCACGATAGTATAGGTAGGACTTTTAATCATTTGAGAAATCTGTAATCCTTTTGCAAGTCCTTTAGTAAAGGTCGTTTTACCTGCACCCAGTTCTCCAATTAAGATTAAAACATCATTCTTTGCTAATAGATGGCCCAAACGCTCCCCTAAGGCTTGCAACTCTTCTTCATTTTTTGTGTACATACTCTTATTATACCAAAAACTTTTCTTTTGTGTCTATTTTCCTACTAAACTTATCATCATAACATCCATAAAAAACAGGCTTTCTCTAAAAGAAAATGAGCGTAACAATGACCAATACAAGATCTCGGAAAATATGACCATAAAAGGAAACTTCCTTCTTAACCGAATTTGGGACAAGATAGGCTGCAAAAAACAAGCCCAGTCCAGTATAAATCAGAAGTGAGACAATGGTCATTGGATTTCTTAAGAAAAGAAGTGTTGCTAAAATAGTCACCAACACTGTCTTTTTTCTGTCTAGCATAGCAAGAAAATCGCGCACGTATTTTTTCAAGGGTAAAAAAATCAGCAAATCTAGCCCAAATAGGAAAAAGAAGGATGGCAATAAAAAGTCAACTAATTCTTGCTGCAGCGTATTTTTGATGAACAAGTTATCTGACAAAACAAGAACAGCTCCTAACAAATTAATTAAGAGTAACATACTGTAAAAAAGCTTCACCGACTTCTTACTGGCTAGGACACTATGGACTTCTTGCTTACGGGTATAAAGATAATTTACTCCAGCACAGATTCCTGAAACGAAAACCATGCTTCCGATGAAAAAAGCTGTACTTTGTTTAAAGGACAAGATGCATTCCTTCCATAGGAAACAGCTACTCAAACTGATTTGAATTAAAGCTAACAAAAATAAGATTCTCATTGATTTCATCTTCTCTCTCCCTTCCTACCAATCATTATACTCGGAGAAAAGAGAGAACTGTTTCCAATCTTCCCAAATGTCTTTTTAAGACGCTAAACAAACACGAGAGGCTAATACTCAATGAAAATCAAAGAGCAAACTAGGAAGCTAGCCGCAGGTTGTTCAAAACACTGTTTTGAGGTTGCAGATAGAGCTGACGTGGTTTGAAGAGATTTTGGAAGAATATAAACTTGAAATAAGGCTGATAGTATTCATTTCACTATCAGCCTTACAGGTTATTTAACGTTTCAGAAAAACTATAATGTCAAGATTAACTATACAGTATCTAATTCCTTCAAATAATTTTCTATCTTCATCAACATTAAAGGATTGTTATAAATCTTACATAACTCTCTTGCTTCTATATAATAATTTTTGACTTGTTCTTTGTCTAGAAATTTGGCTCCAGCATTTCCTACAAGAATAAGTAGGGGAGCCAGTTGGTAGCTTGTCTGTCTTTGTTTACAGAGTTCAATCGTCTCAAGAGCTTCTTGGATAGCTTCGTTATATTTTTCCTTTGACACTAGGTAGTGAGAGTAGTTGTAACGAACTCTGATGTAGCCAAATAAAAACTCTTGATGCTCAAAATTTTTTGTCTGATATAACTCCATTAAATGAGAGTAGTTTGCCTCATATTCTTGTTCACGACCCACTAAGGAATAGAAATTAGATAGAGTATTCAATGCCTTTAAATAAATCAGAGTATTTGAGGAGACTTTTAATAATATATTTTCCAATGAAGAAATAGCCTCACACTTACTGTCATATTGATAGAAGTCAATAATAGCTTTAATCCATTCAAGGTAAGTTCGGTCTTCTAGTGTTAGAAAAGTACTTCGTTCAATCTCTATTCTATAAATATATTCCAAATTGTCATAATTTCTGTCATCTAATAGTCGAGCAGATAATTGCTTGAAATTAGAGAGGTTAGATTTAATTTCAATTTGTTCATTAAAAAAATAATCTAATGGTACTTCAAGTCGTTGTGAGAGTTTGAACAAAAGGTCTGCGGAGGGAATGAAATGCCCTCTCTCAATTTTACTAATCTGGCTTTGTTCACAAATTCCTTCTGCAAGAGTTTGTTGGGAGAGTCCTAGCTCTTTTCTTTTTAATCTGAATTTCTCTGCGAGTGTATTCATTAAAGATAATAAACCTTCCTATTTGCTTAATTTCATTATAAAATTTTTAGTTCAAAATAGCAAGTTAAAAGAATAAATAATTCTTTATAGTAATAAAAAAAAAAAAAGTTCAAAATGCAATAAAAATAATTGACTGAATAAACTACATATGTTAGAATAAAAACAAGGAAAAAGAAAGGGGTTTCATTGCATGAGAAAAAAACGTGGAATTAAAAAATTAGTTACATTTGCATTACTAGGTGTTTTTATGTTTAGTAATACAATTCCTTACCAACAGTTTATTCAGAAGAATAAACAATTGGAAGTTCGAGTACAATCACAAAAGGAGTCCAATGGTCTTGATGTTGGGAAGGCTGATTAGTTGATTAAATGATGAAAATACTAATTAACTATATGGTATTTCTGTTTTATCTAATTTTTAATTAGAAAAATAGCATAAAAATCTAGTTATCCGCATAAAAACTGGACTTATCACACTTTATCAAGGTCAAAACCACTCAATTTACTACTAATTTACTACTTATGAATGAGCTTTGATACGACGATTTATCCTTGAAAAGTGAAGATATAAAGATACTTCCAATAAAATTTGAATATTTAATAGGTAGACACTTCAAAAAATGAGGTGTCTATTTTTTTACCCGATTTTGAAAGGAAGTGAACTTATGAAAACAAAAAATCAAGAATCAAAAGGTCGTTCCCCACTCTTTAAGACCATCAAACATTCATTCAGCCAATAAAAAAGAAAGGATAGGTAAAAATATGGAACTTAAATTTGTGATTCCCAACATGGAAAAAACATTCGGCAATTTAGAATTTGCTGGCGAGGATAAAGTCGTTCAGCGAAGAATCAACGGACGGCTAACTGTCTTATCAAGAAGCTATAATCTCTATTCTGATGTTCAAAGAGCAGATGATATTGTGGTGGTGCTTCCTGCTGAAGCTGGCGAAAAACATTTCGGCTTTGAGGAACGTGTGAAGTTAGTCAATCCACGTATTACCGCAGAGGGCTACAAAATCGGCACTCGTGGTTTTACAAATTACCTTTTACATGCTGACGACATGATAAAAGAATAAAGAAAGAGAGGAAAAATGATGAGATTAGCAAATGGCATTGTATTAGATAAAGACACGACTTTTGGAGAATTGAAATTCTCTGCTCTACGTCGTGAAGTGAGAATCCAAAATGAAGACGGGTCGGTTTCAGATGAAATCAAGGAACGTACCTATGACTTAAAATCCAAAGGACAAGGACGCATGATTCAAGTAAGTATTCCTGCCAGCGTGCCTTTGAAAGAGTTTGATTATAACGCACGGGTGGAACTTATCAATCCCATTGCGGACACCGTTGCTACTGCCACCTATCAAGGAGCAGATGTTGACTGGTATATCAAGGCAGACGATATTGTGCTGACAAAGGATTCTAGTTCATTCAAAGCTCAACCACAAGCAAAGAAAGAACCGACACAAGACAAATAGTCGCTAGGTAGAAAGGAGACTTTTTCGCATGAAACAGCGTGGTAAAAGGATTCGCCCATCTGGTAAAGATTTAGTCTTTCATTTTACGATAGCGTCACTCCTGCCTGTTTTCCTGCTGGTTGTCGGACTGTTTCATGTGAAGACAATCCAGCAGATCAACTGGCAGGATTTTAACCTATCACAAGCAGATAAGATTGACATTCCCTATTTAATTATCAGTTTCAGTGTCGCAATTCTTATCTGCTTGCTGGTAGCGTTTGTATTCAAACGGGTTCGCTATGATACGGTTAAACAACTTTACCACCGTCAAAAACTGGCAAAGATGATACTTGAAAACAAGTGGTATGAATCTGAACAGGTCAAAACAGAGGGTTTCTTTAAAGATAGTGCTGGTCGTACAAAGGAAAAGATAACCTACTTCCCTAAAATGTATTATCGACTTAAAAATGGCTTGATACAGATACGGGTGGAAATCACGCTGGGAAAATATCAAGACCAACTCTTACACTTGGAAAAGAAATTAGAGAGTGGCTTGTACTGTGAGCTGACGGATAAAGAGTTAAAGGATTCCTATGTGGAATATACTTTGCTCTATGACACCATAGCCAGTCGTATTTCTATTGATGAAGTAGAAGCTAAAGATGGTAAACTTCGCTTAATGAAAAACGTATGGTGGGAATATGATAAGCTCCCTCATATGTTGATTGCTGGTGGTACAGGTGGCGGTAAAACTTACTTTATACTGACACTGATTGAAGCCTTGCTTCATACAGATTCAAAACTGTATATTCTTGACCCGAAAAATGCTGACCTTGCGGACTTAGGTTCTGTGATGGCAAATGTCTACTATAGAAAAGAAGACTTGCTTTCTTGCATTGAAACATTCTATGAAGAAATGATGAAACGTAGTGAGGAAATGAAGCAGATGAAGAACTATAAGACTGGCAAAAATTATGCTTACTTAGGTCTCCCGGCACACTTCTTAATCTTTGATGAATACGTCGCTTTCATGGAAATGCTGGGAACAAAAGAAAACACCGCAGTTATGAATAAGCTGAAACAGATTGTCATGTTAGGTCGTCAAGCTGGCTTCTTTCTAATACTGGCTTGTCAACGTCCAGACGCAAAATATTTAGGCGACGGAATCCGTGATCAGTTTAATTTCAGAGTGGCTTTAGGTCGTATGTCTGAAATGGGCTATGGCATGATGTTTGGCAGTGACGTACAAAAGGATTTCTTCTTAAAGCGAATCAAAGGTCGTGGCTATGTTGATGTAGGAACAAGTGTCATATCAGAGTTTTATACTCCCCTTGTACCAAAAGGATATGATTTCTTGGAGGAAATTAAAAAGTTATCCAACAGCAGACAGTCCACGCAGGCGACGTGCGAAGCGGAAGTCGCAGGTGTGGACTGATCTTGCTGGCTGGTGTGGCAATAGCCACGCCAGCACTTAACCCCCCGTATCTAACAGGGGGGTACAAATCGACAGGAAACAGTCAAAAAAACATTAGAAAATCCTTTGGTTACAAGGGATTTACAAAATTTCAGCGTATGTCAAATGGGCTTTAAAAGTTGACATACGCCTTTTTGATTGGAGGGATTTTTACTGAATGAACAAACTTGGTTACAGCATTTAAAAGAAAAACGCTTGGCTTATGGACTATCTCAAAACCGTTTAGCTGTTGCGACTGGTATTACAAGGCAGTATCTAAGCGATATTGAAACAGGAAAAGTCAAGCCATCAGAGGATTTACAGCAGTCCCTTTGGGAAGCTCTGGAACGCTTCAATCCCGACGCTCCCCTTGAAATGCTGTTTGATTATGTAAGGATTCGCTTTCCGACAACAGACGTACAGCAGGTGGTCGAAAACATCTTACAACTGAAACTGTCCTATTTTCTTCATGAGGACTATGGTTTCTATTCTTATTCAGAGCATTATGCTTTAGGCGACATATTCGTCCTTTGCTCCCATGAACTGGACAAAGGAGTTCTGGTGGAATTGAAAGGTCGTGGGTGCAGACAATTTGAAAGCTATCTTCTGGCACAACAAAGAAGCTGGTATGAGTTCTTTATGGACGTTTTGGTGGCTGGCGGTGTGATGAAACGCCTTGACCTTGCCATTAACGATAAGACAGGGATTTTGAATATCCCTGTACTCACTGAAAAGTGCCAACAGGAAGAATGTATCTCCGTCTTCCGCAGTTTTAAAAGCTATCGCAGTGGCGAACTGGTACGCAAAGAGGAAAAGGAATGTATGGGAAACACCCTCTATATCGGTTCATTACAAAGTGAAGTTTATTTCTGTATCTATGAAAAGGACTACGAGCAGTACAAGAAAAATGATATTCCCATTGAAGACGCAGAAGTAAAAAACCGTTTTGAGATTCGATTGAAAAATGAGCGTGCCTATTATGCAGTCCGTGATTTACTCGTCTATGACAATCCAGAGCATACCGCCTTTAAAATTATCAATCGGTATATCCGTTTTGTAGATAAAGACGATTCCAAACCTCGTTCTGATTGGAAACTGAATGAAGAATGGGCTTGGTTTATTGGGAACAATCGTGAACGATTAAAACTAACCACAAAACCAGAGCCTTACTCCTTCCAAAGGACGCTGAACTGGCTATCTCATCAAGTTGCCCCGACCTTAAAGGTTGCGATTAAACTTGATGAAATCAACCAGACGCAGGTTGTAAAAGACATTCTCGACCATGCGAAACTGACAGACCGACACAAGCAGATTTTGAAGCAACAGTCAGTAAAAGAACAGGACGTGATAACAACAAAAAAATAACTCAAATACAAATTCATTGAATATAGAGAGGAGAACATTTTTATGAATTTTGGACAAAACCTTTATAACTGGTTTCTATCAAACGCTCAATCACTGGTGCTTTTAGCAATCGTTGTGATTGGCTTGTATCTTGGCTTCAAGCGTGAGTTTAGCAAACTGATTGGCTTTTTAATTATTGCGATTATTGCGGTTGGCTTAGTCTTCAACGCTGCTGGAGTAAAAGACATTTTACTAGAGCTATTCAATCGCATTATTGGTGCTTAAATAAAACCGTTCTTTTGTGGAATATAAGTGGTTTTCTTATGTTCCGCAAAGGAATGGTACACCAAACGAAGTGCGGTAGGGATTTTTGAATCTCTACAAAGAAAGGACGTGAATATATGGACGATATGCAAGTCTATATTGCGAATTTAGGCAAATACAATGAGGGCGAATTGGTCGGTGCGTGGTTTACCTTTCCCATTGACTTTGAGGAAGTCAAAGAGAAAATCGGCTTGAATGATGAATATGAGGAATACGCCATTCATGACTACGAGTTACCCTTTACGGTTGACGAATACACTTCCATTGGCGAACTCAATCGACTATGGGAAATGGTATCGGAATTACCCGAAGAATTACAATCGGAGCTATCTGCTCTGCTCACTCATTTTTCAAGCATTGAAGAACTAAGCGAACATCAAGAGGATATTATCATTCATTCCGATTGTGATGATATGTATGACGTGGCACGCTACTACATTGAAGAAACGGGTGCTTTAGGCGAAGTACCAGCTAGTCTTCAAAACTATATTGATTATCAAGCCTATGGTCGGGATTTAGACCTTTCAGGAACGTTTATCTCAACCAATCATGGGATTTTTGAAATCGTCTATTAAATCTGTCGGTACATTACTACTGGCAGATTTTCTATTTTACGGGGTGGCTCAATCAGCTACCCCTATTTTTTATGAAAGGATTGATTACATGAAGAAAATACGAAGCTATACCAGTATCTGGTCTGTGGAAAAGGTACTGTATTCTATCAATGATTTTAGACTTCCGTTTCCCATAACCTTTACGCAAATGACATGGTTTGTCGTGTCACTCTTTGCAGTGATGATACTTGGCAACTTGCCCCCTCTTTCCATGATAGAGGGAGCATTTCTCAAATACTTTGGGATTCCTGTGGCTTTCACATGGTTTATGTCTACAAAAACTTTTGATGGTAAAAAGCCTTATGGATTTTTGAAGTCTGTCATTGCTTATGCACTGCGACCAAAGCTGACCTATGCAGGAAAAAAAGTAACGCTTGGCAGAAACCAGCCACAAGAAGCCATTACAGCAGTTAGGAGTGAATTTTATGGCATATCCAATTAAATACATTGAAAACAATCTCGTCTGGAATAAAGACGGGGAATGTTATGCTTACTATGAGCTTGTTCCTTACAATTACTCATTTCTAAGTCCAGAACAGAAAATACAAGTGCATGATTCTTTCAGACAGCTTATCGCACAAAATCGTGATGGCAAAATTCATGCTTTACAAATCAGTACAGAATCCAGCATACGTTCTGCACAAGAGCGTTCCAAAAATGAAGTCACTGGCAAGCTCAAAGCGGTTGCCTATGACAAAATCGACCAACAGACAGACGCTTTAATATCCATGATTGGCGAAAATCAAGTGAACTACCGTTTCTTTATCGGCTTTAAGTTGCTTCTCAACGATCAGGAGTTTTCTATGAAAAGTCTTACCGTTGAAGCAAAAAATGCTTTGTCTGATTTTGTCTATGATGTGAACCATAAGCTGATGGGCGATTTTGTTAGTATGAGTAATGATGAAATCCTGCGTTTTCAGAAGATGGAAAAGCTCTTAGAAAATAAAATCTCTCGTCGTTTCAAAATCCGCAGGTTAGATAAGGACGACTTCGGCTATCTGATTGAACACCTTTACGGACAGACAGGCACTGCCTATGAAGAGTATGAGTACCATCTATCAAAGAAAAAGCTGGATAATGAAACGCTGATTAAATACTATGACTTGATTAAGCCTACTCGCTGTTTGGTGGAAGAAAAACAGCGATATTTGAAAATCCAGCAGGAAGATGAAACCGTCTATGTAGCTTACTTTACCATTAACAGCATTGTCGGAGAACTGGACTTCCCGTCCTCTGAAATCTTCTACTACCAGCAACAGCAATTTACATTCCCGATTGATACGTCAATGAATGTGGAAATTGTAGCGAATCGTAAAGCCCTATCTACTGTCCGCAATAAAAAGAAAGAACTGAAAGACTTGGATAACCACGCTTGGCAAAGTGATAATGAAACCAGCTCCAATGTGGCGGAAGCTCTGGAAAGTGTGAATGAGCTGGAAACCAATTTAGACCAAAGCAAGGAATCTATGTACAAGCTGTCTTATGTGGTAAGGGTATCAGCAAATGATCTTGACGAACTCAAACGTCGTTGTAATGAAGTGAAAGATTTTTATGACGATTTAAGCGTAAAACTGGTACGACCATTTGGGGATATGCTCGGCTTACATGAAGAATTTTTACCTGCCAGCAAGCGTTATATGAATGATTATATTCAATACGTGACCTCTGATTTCCTCGCTGGTTTAGGTTTTGGTGCTACTCAAATGCTGGGGGAAAATGAGGGGATTTATGTTGGCTACAGCTTAGATACTGGACGCAATGTCTATCTGAAACCTGCTCTTGCCAGTCAAGGGGTTAAGGGTTCAGTAACCAATGCGTTAGCGTCGGCTTTTGTTGGTTCGCTGGGTGGTGGTAAATCCTTTGCGAATAACCTTATCGTCTATTATGCGGTGCTTTATGGGGCACAAGCAGTGATTGTAGACCCAAAAGCAGAACGTGGCAGATGGAAAGAAACCTTGCCAGAGATTTCCCATGAAATCAATATCGTCACTCTGACTTCTGATGAGAAAAACAAAGGCTTACTTGACCCTTATGTGATTATGAAAAATCCCAAAGATTCTGAATCACTGGCTATTGATATTCTGACATTCCTTACGGGGATTTCCTCTCGTGATGGGGAACGCTTCCCAATCCTTAGAAAAGCCATTCGTGCAGTAACCAATAGTGAAGTACGAGGGTTGATGAAAGTGATTGAGGAATTACGGGTTGAGAATACGCCACTAAGTACCAGTATAGCCGACCATATCGAAAGTTTTACAGACTATGACTTTGCACATTTATTATTCAGTAATGGTTATGTGGAGCAGTCTATCAGCTTAGAAAAACAACTGAACATTATACAGGTTGCGGACTTGGTACTTCCCGACAAGGAAACTTCCTTTGAGGAATATACCACTATGGAGCTTTTATCCGTTGCTATGCTGATTGTCATTAGTACCTTTGCTTTAGACTTTATCCATACAGACCGAAGCATTTTCAAGATTGTAGATTTAGACGAAGCATGGAGCTTTTTACAGGTAGCACAAGGAAAAACACTATCTATGAAGCTGGTTCGGGCTGGTCGTGCTATGAACGCTGGGGTATATTTCGTGACCCAAAATACAGACGACCTCTTAGATGAAAAACTGAAAAATAACCTCGGCTTAAAATTTGCATTTCGTTCCACTGACCTTAACGAGATTAAAAAGACCTTAGCCTTTTTTGGTGTAGACCCAGAGGACGAAAACAATCAGAAGCGATTGCGTGATTTGGAAAACGGGCAATGCCTTATCAGTGATTTATATGGTCGTGTCGGTGTGATACAGTTCCACCCTGTATTTGAAGAACTGCTCCATGCCTTTGATACCAGACCACCTGTGCGAAAAGAGGTGTAAATGTGAAACCATCAATAGTAAACAGAATAAAATCAAACTGGACGCTGAAACGTCTAGGTAAAGTGGCAATGACAGTGGCTTTCACACTTGTGATTGCCATTTTTCTTTTAGCCATGCTGGGAACGGTGGTTCAAGCTGCGGGCTTGGTAGATGATACGGTCAATGTGGCAAATGAATACAGCCGATACCCACTTGAAAACTATCAACTGGATTTTTATGTGGATAATAGCTGGGGCTGGCTTCCGTGGAACTGGTCGGACGGGATTGGAAAACAGGTCATGTATGGACTATATGCCATTACCAATTTTATTTGGACAATCAGTTTGTATGTTTCCAATGCGACAGGTTACTTAGTACAGGAAGCCTATTCCTTAGACTTCATTTCCGCTACAGCAGATTCCATTGGTAAGAATATGCAGACCTTAGCTGGTGTGAGTGCAAACGGATTTTCAACAGAGGGTTTCTATGTTGGATTCCTCTTACTCTTGATTTTGGTTCTTGGGGTTTATGTTGCCTATACGGGACTGATAAAGAGAGAAACCACAAAGGCAATTCATGCCATTATGAATTTTGTGCTGGTGTTTATCCTATCGGCTTCCTTTATTGCCTACGCTCCCGACTACATTAAAAAAATCAATGACTTTTCATCAGACATCAGTAATGCCAGTTTATCACTTGGCACGAAGATTGTCATGCCCCATTCCGATAGTCAAGGCAAGGACAGCGTGGACTTAATCAGAGATAGCCTGTTTTCCATACAGGTTCAGCAACCGTGGCTACTGCTTCAATACAACAGTTCAGACATTGAAAGTATCGGTATTGACCGTGTGGAAAGCCTGCTCTCCACCAGCCCAGATTCCAACAATGGCGAAGACAGAGAAAAAATTGTTGCGGAAGAAATTGAAGACAGAAGCAATACCAATCTAACCATTACAAAGACCATTAACCGTTTAGGTACAGTCTTCTTCCTATTTGTCTTCAATATTGGGATTTCCATATTTGTATTCCTATTAACAGGAATCATGATTTTCTCGCAGGTACTTTTTATCATCTATGCTATGTTTCTGCCTGTGAGCTTTATTTTAAGCATGATTCCATCATTTGATGGTATGTCAAAACGAGCCATAACAAAGCTCTTTAATACCATTTTGACACGAGCTGGAATCACATTGATTATTACGACAGCATTTAGTATTTCAACCATGCTCTATACCTTATCGGCTGGTTATCCGTTCTTTTTGATTGCTTTTCTACAGATTGTGACCTTTGCAGGAATCTACTTCAAGCTGGGCGATTTAATGAGTATGTTTTCTCTACAGAGTAACGATTCTCAAAGTGTGGGAAGTCGTGTGATGAGAAAACCTCGTATGCTTATGCACGCTCACATGCACCGTCTACAGCGGAAACTTGGACGTTCCATGACTACTCTAGGGGCTGGGTCTGCCATTGTTACAGGTAAAAAAGGACAGTCGGGTTCGGGGAGTTCTGCAAGGACACAAGCAGATCACTCCCGACCAGACGGAAAGGAAAAATCAACACTTGGAAAACGTATCGGTCAAACCATCGGTACAGTAGCTGATACCAAAGACAGAATGGTAGACACTGCTAGTGGTTTGAAAGAACAGGTTAAAGATTTGCCGACCAATGCAAGATATGCAGTATATCAAGGAAAATCCAAAGTAAAAGAGAATGTCCGTGATTTAACCAGTAGTATTTCTCAAACCAAAGCGGAAAGAGCCAGTGGACGCAAGGAACAGCAGGAACAAAGGCGAAAAACCATTGCGAAGCGTCGCTCTGAAATGGAACAGGTCAAACAGAAAAAACAGCCTGCTTCTTCTGTTCATGAAAGACCGACTACAAGACAAGAACAATATCATGATGAACAGACCTCAAAACAGTCTAATATTCAGACTTCATATAAGGAATCTCAACAAGCCAAACAAGAGCGTCCAGCAGTTAAGTCCGATTTTTCAAGTCCAAAAGTGGAACGCCAAGGCAATACCGTTCAAGAAAAAACCGTTCAAAAGCCAGCAACTTCAACCACTACAGCAGATAGAACTTCACAACGTCCAATCACAAAAGAACGTCCGTCTACTGTTCAAAGAGTACCACTACAAAATACAAGAAGTAGACCACCAATCAAAACCGCCACCATTAAGAAAGTCGGTAAGAAACCATGAAGTTGAAAACTTTAGTGATTGGTGGTTCTGGATTATTCTTGATGGTCTTCTCACTGCTTCTGTTTGTTGCCATTTTATTTTCAGATGAACAGGACAGCGGAATTTCCAATATTCATTATGGAGGTGTGAATGTTTCCGCAGAAGTGCTGGCTCATAAGCCTATGGTAGAAAAATATGCCAAAGAATATGGCGTTGAAGAATATGTCAACATACTTCTTGCGATTATACAGGTGGAATCGGGCGGTACTGCGGAAGATGTTATGCAGTCCTCGGAATCCCTCGGTCTTCCACCTAATTCATTGAGTACAGAAGAATCCATTAAGCAAGGTGTGAAGTATTTCAGTGAATTATTAGCCAGTAGCGAAAGGCTCAGTGTAGATTTAGAATCGGTTATCCAGTCCTACAATTATGGTGGTGGTTTCTTAGGGTATGTGGCTAATCGTGGAAATAAATATACCTTTGAACTGGCTCAAAGTTTCTCAAAAGAGTATTCAGGTGGCGAAAAAGTGTCTTACCCCAATCCCATAGCCATACCTATCAATGGGGGCTGGCGATACAACTATGGCAATATGTTTTATGTGCAACTGGTAACGCAGTATCTTGTCACAACAGAGTTTGATGATGATACGGTACAAGCCATCATGGACGAAGCACTGAAATATGAGGGCTGGCGATACGTTTACGGTGGAGCTTCCCCGACTACTTCTTTTGATTGTAGCGGACTGACACAATGGACGTATGGAAAAGCTGGAATTAACTTACCACGAACCGCACAACAGCAATATGATGTGACCCAGCATATCCCACTATCGGAAGCACAAGCTGGCGATTTGGTTTTCTTTCATTCTACCTATAACGCTGGCTCTTATATTACTCATGTTGGGATATACCTTGGCAATAACCGTATGTTTCATGCAGGCGACCCAATCGGTTATGCCGACTTAACAAGCCCCTACTGGCAACAGCATTTAGTGGGAGCAGGACGAATCAAACAATGAGAAAGGAAGATTTAATGATGAAATTTAGAAAAAATCAGAATAAAGAAAAACAGATACCAAAGGAAAAGAAACCTCGTGTCTATAAGGTCAATCCTCATAAAAAGGTTGTGATTGCCTTGTGGGTACTTTTAGGGCTTAGTTTCAGCTTTGCGATATTCAAGCACTTTACAGCTATAGATACTCATACTATTCACGAAACAACTATCATAGAAAAGGAATACGTTGATACTCATCATGTAGAAAATTTTGTAGAGAACTTTGCGAAAGTCTACTATTCATGGGAGCAATCCGATAAGTCCATTGATAATCGAATGGAAAGTCTAAAAGGCTATCTGACAGATGAACTTCAAGCTCTCAATGTTGATACAGTACGCAAAGATATTCCTGTATCGTCTTCTGTAAGAGGATTTCAGATATGGACGGTAGAGCCAACTGGCGACAATGAGTTTAATGTAACCTACAGTGTAGACCAGCTCATTACAGAGGGAGAAAATACAAAGACCGTCCACTCTGCTTATATAGTGAGTGTCTATGTAGATGGTTCTGGAAATATGGTACTGGTTAAGAATCCGACCATTACCAACATACCTAAGAAATCAAGTTATAAACCAAAAGCCATTGAAAGTGAGGGGACGGTTGATTCCATTACAACCAATGAAATCAATGAGTTTTTAACGACGTTCTTCAAGCTCTATCCTACAGCGACAGCCAGTGAACTTTCCTACTATGTGAATGACGGGATATTAAAACCAATCGGAAAAGAGTACATCTTTCAAGAACTGGTAAATCCTATTCACAATCGTAAGGATAATCAAGTCACGGTATCGCTGACAGTGGAGTATATCGACCAGCAGACCAAAGCAACGCAGGTATCTCAATTTGATTTGGTACTTGAAAAGAACGGGAGTAATTGGAAGATTATAGAATAACAAATATTGGTACATTATTACAGCTATTTTGTAATCACGTACTCTCTTTGATAAAAAATTGGAGATTCCTTTACAAATATGCTCTTACGTGCTATTATTTAAGTATCTATTTAAAAGGAGTTAATAAATATGCGGCAAGGTATTCTTAAATAAACTGTCAATTTGATAGTGCGAACAAATAATTGGATGTCCTTTTTTAGGAGGGCTTAGTTTTTTGTACCCAGTTTAAGAATACCTTTATCATGTGATTCTAAAGTATCCGGAGAATATCTGTATGCTTTGTATGCCTATGGTTATGCATAAAAATCCCAGTGATAAGAGTATTTATCACTGGGATTTTTATGCCCTTTTGGGCTTTTGAATGGAGGAAAATCACATGAAAATTATTAATATTGGAGTTTTAGCTCATGTTGATGCGGGAAAAACTACCTTAACAGAAAGCTTATTATATAACAGTGGAGCGATTACAGAATTAGGAAGCGTGGACAAAGGTACAACGAGGACGGATAATACGCTTTTAGAACGTCAGAGAGGAATTACAATTCAGACAGGAATAACCTCTTTTCAGTGGGAAAATACGAAGGTGAACATCATAGACACGCCAGGACATATGGATTTCTTAGCAGAAGTATATCGTTCATTATCAGTTTTAGATGGGGCAATTCTACTGATTTCTGCAAAAGATGGCGTACAAGCACAAACTCGTATATTATTTCATGCACTTAGGAAAATGGGGATTCCCACAATCTTTTTTATCAATAAGATTGACCAAAATGGAATTGATTTATCAACGGTTTATCAGGATATTAAAGAGAAACTTTCTGCCGAAATTGTAATCAAACAGAAGGTAGAACTGTATCCTAATATGTGTGTGACGAACTTTACCGAATCTGAACAATGGGATACGGTAATAGAGGGAAACGATGACCTTTTAGAGAAATATATGTCCGGTAAATCATTAGAAGCATTGGAACTCGAACAAGAGGAAAGCATAAGATTTCATAATTGTTCCCTGTTCCCTGTTTATCACGGAAGTGCAAAAAACAATATAGGGATTGATAACCTTATAGAAGTGATTACGAATAAATTTTATTCATCAACACATCGAGGTCAGTCTGAACTTTGCGGAAAAGTTTTCAAAATTGAGTATTCGGAAAAAAGACAGCGTCTTGCATATATACGTCTTTATAGTGGCGTACTGCATTTGCGAGATTCGGTTAGAATATCGGAAAAGGAAAAAATAAAAATTACAGAAATGTATACTTCAATAAATGGTGAATTATGTAAAATCGATAAGGCTTATTCCGGGGAAATTGTTATTTTGCAGAATGAGTTTTTGAAGTTAAATAGTGTTCTTGGAGATACAAAGCTATTGCCACAGAGAGAGAGAATTGAAAATCCCCTCCCTCTGCTGCAAACGACTGTTGAACCGAGCAAACCTCAACAAAGGGAAATGTTACTTGATGCACTTTTAGAAATCTCCGACAGTGACCCGCTTCTGCGATATTATGTGGATTCTGCGACACATGAAATCATACTTTCTTTCTTAGGGAAAGTACAAATGGAAGTGACTTGTGCTCTGCTGCAAGAAAAGTATCATGTGGAGATAGAAATAAAAGAGCCTACAGTCATTTATATGGAAAGACCGTTAAAAAAAGCAGAGTATACCATTCACATCGAAGTTCCACCGAATCCTTTCTGGGCTTCCATTGGTTTATCTGTATCACCGCTTCCGTTGGGAAGTGGAATGCAGTATGAGAGCTCGGTTTCTCTTGGATACTTAAATCAATCATTTCAAAATGCAGTTATGGAAGGGATACGCTATGGCTGTGAACAAGGATTGTATGGTTGGAATGTGACGGACTGTAAAATCTGTTTTAAGTATGGCTTATACTATAGCCCTGTTAGTACCCCAGCAGATTTTCGGATGCTTGCTCCTATTGTATTGGAACAAGTCTTAAAAAAAGCTGGAACAGAATTGTTAGAGCCATATCTTAGTTTTAAAATTTATGCGCCACAGGAATATCTTTCACGAGCATACACCGATGCTCCTAAATATTGTGCGAACATCGTAGACACTCAATTGAAAAATAATGAGGTCATTCTTAGTGGAGAAATCCCTGCTCGGTGTATTCAAGAATATCGTAGTGATTTAACTTTCTTTACAAATGGACGTAGTGTTTGTTTAACAGAGTTAAAAGGGTACCATGTTACTACCGGTGAACCTGTTTGCCAGCCCCGTCGTCCAAATAGTCGGATAGATAAAGTACGATATATGTTCAATAAAATAACTTAGTGTATTTTATGTTGTTATATAAATATGGTTTCTTGTTAAATAAGATGAAATATTTTTTAATAAAGATTTGAATTAAAGTGTAAAGGAGGAGATAGTTATTATAAACTACAAGTGGATATTGTGTGCTGAGAGCTTTCTTCTATACTAATAGACGAAAGGGTGTGAAAATGATTTTTAAATGATACTGTGGAACGGAACAGTAGCCCTAGTATTGACTACTGTCGTTTCTATTCATATTGGCTATTCTAGGACTGAGATGAAAAAATCTATAAATGCTCAGAATAAAATTGAACCCGCAAATCTCCCCAAAACAATGGTGAGTCATGTACTTGTATTATTCCGAAAAAATACACCTCTGGTGCAGTGAGACAAATTGGTGTATCTTATAGTGGCTTCGTAGATGAAAGCTATACTCTACTATCACTCTTTGATGATGTAGAACAAATTGAAAAAGATAATAGACTTCAGACAGCTATTGATGTTGTCAGAGAACAGTTTGGTTTTTTAGCCATACAAAAAGGAACCGTCCTAACTGAAGGTTCCAGAAATATTGAACGCAGTAAACTTATCGGTGGTCATTCCGCGGGTGGATTGGAGGGATTAAAATGAAACAAGAAAAAAATACAGTACAATTTTCAGAAATCCGTAGCAAAGGATGTAATGATATTGAAATGCTTGAAAGATTTTTACATGGAATCGTTGAAACAGCAACTTCAAAACTTCGTCAGAGAAAACTCAAAACAACTGAAATATCGATACGACTAGTACATGCTAAATCTGAAAACCGATTACCATTGGAATTTACATTTAGCATTAAGCCAACAAGCTCATCTGTGATAATCTATACTGAGGTAATCAATCGCTTTAAAGAATGTTACACAGGTGGGGGAATTCAAGGTTTTACGATTCAATTTGATAAAAATACCCTTGCCTCTGCATAGAAAGGATTTGATATGATTGACCGTTCATATTTACCATTTCAATCAGCAAGAGAGTACCAGGATACAAAGATGCAAAAATGGATGGGCTTTTTCCTATCTGAACATGCATCAGCACTCTCTGATGATACAAACAAAGTAACGTACATGTCTGACTTATCACTAGAGAAGAAATTATTACTCCTCAGTCAAGTATACGCCGGGCAGCTACGCACACGCATTCAAGTGATTGAAAAAAACAAGCGTGTTTCCTACACTGGAACAATACCAAGTCTGACCAAAGATTTCATTTTGATAAAAACTACAACAGGTCACATCAATTTGAAATTAAAAGACATTATTAGTATTGAACTTGTCGAGGAGGTGCTCTATGAATCAGCTTGAGTTTCAGCGTAATCACCTACAAATGGACTATTATAGCGAGAGCTACCAAGATTTTGAACGTGACTTCTACCGCTACTCTAACATGAATATTCCATTGACCTTCCTAACTGATGATATCCTAAAAACAATGGCGACTTCACGTAAGAATTACTTTGTCCTCAATAAGGAAAAGTCCAGAGATAACCGCGATCACTTCTTCATATTTGAAGTAAGTACCGTAGATGAGAATCCGCTAATCTATCATTATACATATAAGAAAACTACAATATATTTAGCAGAAAAATAGGAGCAGTTCAATTGACTGTTCCTATTTTTAATATTCATAAAATCTAAAGTCTTTATACTCTTTAACAATGGAGTCGCCAACCAGAACAGACTATACTGACCAGCGACTACCTTAAATTTAATGTTTCAGATTTATTTTCTTATCTCTAATTTCATAAACTACATCTGCTACATTTTCGAGTAATCGTTTATCGTGGGTGATAAACACGATAGTTCCGGTGTACTCCTTCATTAGTATTTCCAAAGCCTCTAAACTTGGTATGTCAAGGAAGTTACTGGGTTCATCCATTATTAGGATGTTATATCTACCCATGAGCATTTTAGCAAGCAACAATTTTATAATTTCTCCACCGCTTAAAACAGATAAACTTTTTCCAATATCGTTCTGTTTGAACCCCATAGATGCTAGCACTGAACGAATTTCTGATATATTGTAGTCACAATCCTTCTGCATAAACTCCATAACATTCTGATTACTGTTGTACTTGTAACCATTCTGTGCAAAGTAACCTATTTTTGCCTTAGGCGAAATAGAAATTCCTTCTTCATGGTTTAAGATCATTTGGATTAAAGTTGTTTTTCCGATTCCATTACCACCAGTTAACGCCACTTTTGCTCCTAACGGAATTTGAAAAGATGCATTTTCAAACAGAGCCTTATCCCCAAATACTTTATTAATTTCTGCACCGACTATAGGGTATGGATTATGGAGCTCCAATGCTTTACTTTGCCTGAAACGAATTCTGCGAATGCCTTCCGGAGCTTCTACTTTTCCTAAGGCCGCAATCCTGTGCTCTAGGGTTTTAGCAGCATTATACATCTTTTTTTCCTTACTTCCTATTGATTTTTGATGAGCTAAACGCCCTCCGTCTTCAGTACTTTTTTTCTTTGAAGAACCTTTTGCCTTCTGTTCTATTTTACGAGCCTGTTTTCGCTTTTCCTCCGCAGCCCTTTCCAATCGGGCACGTTCCGCAATAAATTGTTCGTATTCTGCAGCTTGGCTCTTACGTTCTTCCTCTTTCTGACGAAGATAATCAGAATAGTTTCCCCAATACTCAGTGATTTTGCCATCTTTCAGTTCCCATATTTTATCTACTATTTCATCAAGAAAATAGCGGTCATGGCTAATAACTAACAGTGCACCTGTAAAATATTTTAGCTGTCCTATTAGAAAATCAATTCCTTCACGGTCTAAATGGCTCGTAGGTTCATCCGCTAAAATACCATGAACCTGTGCCGATAAGGCCTGTGCTATTTTAAGCCTTGTTTCTTCACCACCGCTCATAGTCTGTATATTTAATTGCTCAACACCTAGCTTGCCTACAAGTGCAAAATCTTTTTCCTCCTGCAGAGTTACTTCGTCCAACTGGGGAATATAGGCAAGTTCACCCAGACGATTCATTTTACATCCTGGGGGAGTTAATTCTCCTAAAAGTACCCTGAGTAAAGTGCTTTTTCCAGCACCATTTGCTCCTACTAAACCAATACGGTCATAATCATATACTTCTAATTCATTTATATCTAAAACATCGCGTCCTTTGAATTCCACACGAATGTCTTTTGCTTTTAATATTAATTCCATAACATTTCCTCCTGTCTATAATCGCATGCTTTCATTTGCTTGTATGCAGGGAAAACCCTGCGATTTTAGCAGGAAGAGTTACATGAAAATAAGATACATAAATATTCCTCCAATATTGTTTATTTTAAATCTAATTTTCTAACCTCAGTTATCATTTGGCAAACTATAGCAATGCCAATAATTAAAATACCTGATAGTAAAAACCAATGATTTACACCGATTTTATCAGCAAAGAATCCAGAAAGAATTAACCCAATTGGCATAGCAAGTGACATGATACTTCCGATCAAAGAAAATACACGTCCTAAATATTCAGGCTTAATTTTCTCCTGAAAAAGAGCTGTTTGCACACCGCTATAAAATGGCACCGAAAGCCCCATTATTGCACAGCAAACTACGAATATTACAAATCCATTTGGAGGAAGTATTCCCGAAACGGCTAAACTGGTCCCCATTATAAAAAATGAACTTGTTATTAGTAATACATGCTTTTCGAAGCCCCCTAATCTTCCTAATAATAAGCCTCCTGCTAGCATCCCAAATGCAAAGGAAATTTCCGTAATAGAAATATGCACAGGCGTTCCATTAAAGTGTTCCATGCTTATTAAAGGAAATAGTGCATTGATTGGCATATAAACAAAAGTATATAGTGTTCCTAAGAGTAATAAGGCAAACAATCCTTTGTTTTGTCTCAGAACCACAACTCCTTCTTTCATCTCCCTTATGAAATTTGGTTCTAAACTTTGCACTTGATTACCCAGCTTAGGTATACGTACAATTGCTACCGTAATAGATGCAATCACAGCACCCAATACGTCGATGGCAATAATAGCATTTAAATCCCAAACGGAGTATAAGAGTGCTGCAACTGCCGGACTAACAATATAGCTTATAGACTGCAAAGACTGACTATAGCCTGCGCATTTCGTTAGCTGTTCTTCTGGTACTAAAAGTGGTGTAACCGCATTGAGTGCTGGGGTATGAAAAGCTGTTCCAATGCTACGGATAAACAATACTATCATAATCATCCAGACAGGTAGCTCCATACAGAATGCAACAATAGCAAGCACTGCACCAGCTGCTGCGATAATTAAATCGGCACCAATCATTATCTTCTTCCTATCATGACGATCCACTAGCACACCAATGGCAGGTCCCAAAATCGCATAGGGTAAAAAACCTACTAATGAAGCCATAGACAAGACCATCGCAGATCCTGTTTTTTCTGTAAGGTAAAAAATAATCGCCATTTGCAGGATGGCACTAGTGATTAATGATACTGCTTGCCCTGCCCATATTGCATAAAATTTTCGTTTCCAATTGTTGTATTTTTCCATTTATATTATCTCCTGCATATTATTTTGCTTGAATTTCTATTTTGAATAGCATTCTAGGCAATAAAAAATGCAGGCCAAACCCCACAATGTGGCTTTTGGTCTGCATACATACAATTTGGAAACATTCATATTAAAGACATAGTTAAATAAAGGTATAGTTAAATAACCAATATCCTCACCGTAACTAATGAATGCTCAATATCGTATAAATAAGCACAACAAAAAAGCCTATCATCGGGTATAGATTCTGCTTTTTTTATTGCCAGCTTATCTTAAACGCATTGAGGCTGTCATAGTTTCGGTTCCTCCTACATCTTTGTTTATATCAATTTATAGTATAACACAACAAGATGATATGTTCAATATAAAAGTTATGGAATGAGACTCATACTTCCAATTCGATGCCAGATTTAAAGGATATGACGAAGTTTTCTTCATAGACTGTAACGCTCTGGATTATCTTCCTTAGTAGCAAGCGATTAGCTTTCACAAAATCTTCTGTTTGTAGTTTTAAAAATTCATCAGGATTTTCTAACTCAACCTCAAAATATTTCATTTTACATTCCCTCATTTCATTTATTGATAAATTGAGTTTGCAAAAAAGAGTGGACAATTTTTGTCTACTCTTAACCTTTAAAATAGTTTTTTTTAATCGATTTGAAGTTGCCTAAATTATTACTTATTCGGTAAAATGAAGTATTGCTTTCAACAGATTTCCTTCAACTACACTTCACTTGATTCAAACAAGGTGGGTACATTTCTATTCCCACAAACTCCTTGTCAATGGAAACAAACACGTACCCACAGGGTAAATGGAAATAGAAACTGATAATTTCTAGCTATCACTTCTACTCATTCCAAAAATTTTCTCACTCTGATACTTACCCACCATAAAGCAAAAAGCCTTGCAATCAAGGCTTTCATTATCCCTTTCGTTCAAAGGTTTCTAAGCTTTTACGAGCAGAGCGACACACTCAGCGGTTCGCTATCTCCGTTCTGTCTGCGTGCTAGCACTTGTCAATCACGGACAGCTATCGCATGGGCGGAAGTAAATGCTAATCTTCGTCGTTTTACTCCTTGACTAGCAAACTTACCGCCTCAACATGTCCTGTATGTGGAAATAAAACACGATTAAAGATAAGGGAAGATACTGAATTAAAAAAATTCCCCCTCTATTGTCCGAAATGCAGACAAGAAAATTTAATTGAAATAAAGCAGTTCAAAGTAACTGTGATTACAGAGCCAGACGCAAAGACGCAGAGCCGATAAAATGAGATTAATACAATCTCATTTTATCGGCTCTTTCCGTTATGTATGGATTCTTTTAATTAGTCTTCGATGTTTCTTGCTTCGTTGATACCGCTGGCTAAAGATTCCATTAAGGATAGTTCTTTGTCTGTAAAGCTATCCATGTATTTCTCTATCTGTAATCGTCGGGTGCTTTTTACCAAGTTATTAGCAGGTAAGAAAAATTCATCAACGGAAACATGAAGTAACGATACAAGGTCATAAAGAACTTGTATGCTGGGGTGTTGCCCTTTATTTTCAATATTAGTTAAGTACCGTGGGTCAATTTCAATCAATGCTCCCACTTGTTCACGAGTTAAACCTCGTTTCAATCGAGCTTCTTTAATGGCTAAACCAAAGGCTCTAAAATCATATTTATCTTCTTTTTTACGCATAGTAGACCACCTCTATACATTTTATTGTTCCTACTGAATTAAAAACAGGTATAGAAAAACGTGTTATATGGTTTATAGGTTTATATTTAATAAAAAGCACTACTAAACGCCAATAAAAAAAACCGTTATATGGTAGTGCTATTTACGCTGTTAAAATATTGTATATTACTTCCAAATGGCGGTTTGTTGGAGGTCAACGTCGCCATGAAGTACATCATATACAATAAATTTCCTTACATTGGGTTCTTGTCAAAAAAAGTCGTCTATCTGCAATAGATAAGTACGTCCACCAATGTGGTTTTATAAATCATATAGATAGAATAACAGAAGCATGTAAACAGAGAAATAAATCTGTTTATATGCTTTTTTGGCTATTCAGAACTTTTTTACAAAGTTTATTTATCAGTAATGCAACAAATCCCCCTTTCACATTGGGACTAAGAGTGAAAGGAGATAAACGAGCAAGGCTCACTTCCTTTCCTAGACAGAAAGGGGGTGAGAAACATGAAACCATCTTCTTTTCAGACCACAATAGAAAATCAGTTTGACTATATCTGTAAACGTGCTATGGAAGACGAGCGAAAGAATTATATGCTTTATCTTTCAAGGATTGCAAAGCGTGAGGTGTCCTTTTCGGATGTTGGCGATTATCTTGTTAGCCAGTTTGCGACAACAGATAACTATTCAACTGACTTTCAGATTTTTACACTCAATGGGTTATCAGTAGGCGTTGAAAATGATTTGTTGAGTGAAGCATTACGTGAGTTGCCAGACAAGAAACGTGAAATTCTACTGCTGTTTTACTTTATGGACATGAGCGATTCAGAAATTGCAGACCTGTTGAAATTGAACCGTTCTACTGTCTATCGGCATAGAACCAGTGGACTAGCCTTAATTAAAAAGTTTATGGAGGAATTTGAAGAATGAAAACACAATATCCTATGATTCCCTTTCCTCTCATTGTAAAGGCAACAGATGGCGATACCGAAGCGATTAACCAGATTCTACATCATTACAGAGGGTACATAACGAAGCGTTCCCTACGACTTATGAAAGATGAATATGGCAATCAAAGTATGGTCGTTGATGAAGTCTTACGTGGAAGAATGGAAACCAGACTGATTACAAAGATTTTGTCATTTGAAATTAAGTAATATCCTCTCTCCTTTCGTGGAAGCGTGCTAAACCATTCCACGCTTCCCGAACAGGGAGGTTTGTTATTCCACCAAAGCATATTGAGCTTTCAATGTGTTTTGATAGGCTAACGAGCCATTGTTCTTTGAAAACTGAATAAAAGTAATCGAATACGTTTCGATAAGAAAAGAGCCAACGGAACTAACCGCCATGACCTATCTTATAAAGATAGCGAGCGATTCATGTTAGTGATCCGAGAAGCAATCTTTAGCAGGATTGCCTGCAACGACATTCTTATCGTGATAATGATACTCCCATACAGTCAATAGTCCGAGCGTGATAAAACCGTCGCAGGCAATGAGTATGGCTACATGAGAACCATGCAGGGGTGGAACTCCCGTGAGCTTTGCTAAAGCTGTTCGATTGCTGGTAAAACAACTTTTATGAAATCCAAATAAGTGATTTGGAAAGGAGGATTTTATGAAGCAGACTGACATTCCTATTTGGGAACGTTATACCCTAACCATTGAAGAAGCGTCAAAATATTTTCGTATTGGCGAAAACAAGCTACGACGCTTGGCAGAGGAAAATAAAAATGCAAATTGGCTGATTATGAATGGCAATCGTATTCAGATTAAACGAAAACAATTTGAAAAAATTATAGATACATTGGACGCAATCTAGCGTCGCCAAAGGGTCTTGTATATGATAAAATAGTATTAAGTCGTATCAAGGCTCTTTCCATAAAGGAAAGGAGCAAATGCCATGTCAGAAAAAAGACGTGACAATAAAGGTCGAATCTTAAAGACTGGAGAGAGCCAACGAAAAGACGGAAGATACTTATACAAATATATAGATTCATTTGGAGAACCGCAATTTGTTTACTCGTGGAAACTTGTGGCTACAGACCGAGTACCAGCAGGAAAGCGTGATTGTATCTCACTTAGAGAGAAAATCGCAGAGTTACAGAAAGACATTCATGATGGTATTGATGTTGTAGGAAAGAAAATGACACTCTGCCAGCTTTACGCAAAACAGAACGCTCAAAGACCAAAGGTTAGAAAAAACACTGAAACTGGACGCAAATATCTTATGGATATTTTGAAGAAAGACAAGTTAGGTGTAAGAAGTATTGACAGTATTAAGCCATCAGACGCTAAAGAATGGGCTATTAGAATGAGTGAAAATGGTTATGCTTATCAAACCATCAATAACTACAAACGTTCTTTAAAGGCTTCATTCTATATTGCTATACAAGATGATTGTGTTCGGAAGAATCCATTTGACTTTCAACTGAAAGCAGTTCTTGATGATGATACTGTCCCTAAGACCGTACTAACAGAAGAACAGGAAGAAAAACTGTTAGCCTTTGCAAAAGCTGATAAAACCTACAGCAAAAATTATGATGAAATTCTGATACTCTTAAAAACAGGTCTTCGTATTTCAGAGTTTGGTGGTTTGACACTTCCAGATTTAGATTTTGAGAATCGTCTTGTCAATATAGACCATCAGCTATTGAGAGATACTGAAATTGGGTACTACATTGAAACACCAAAGACCAAAAGTGGCGAACGTCAAGTTCCTATGGTTGAAGAAGCCTATCAAGCATTTAAGCGAGTGTTAGCGAATCGAAAGAATGATAAGCGTGTTGAGATTGATGGATATAGTGATTTCCTCTTTCTTAATAGAAAGAACTATCCAAAAGTGGCAAGTGATTACAACGGCATGATGAAAGGTCTTGTTAAGAAATACAATAAGTATAACGAGGATAAATTGCCACACATCACTCCACATAGTTTGCGACATACATTCTGTACCAACTATGCAAATGCAGGAATGAATCCAAAGGCATTACAGTACATTATGGGACATGCTAATATAGCCATGACGCTGAACTATTACGCACATGCAACATTCGATTCTGCAATGGCAGAAATGAAACGCTTGAATAAAGAGAAGCAACAGGAGCGTCTTGTTGCTTAGTAGTACAAATGAATTTACTACTTATTTACCACTTCTGACAGCTAAGACATGAGGAAATATGCAAAGAAACGTGAAGTATCTTCCTACAGTAAAAATACTCGAAAGCACATAGAATAAGGCTTTACGAGCATTTAAGAAAATATAAAAAGATAATTAGAAATTTATACTTTGTTTATTTTAAAGAAGTGATTCTAATGTACAAGGGTGTAATTTGTTAGAATTTCAAAAATTTAGAGCATTTTTGGCTTAGTAATATGTGTTGAAGGCTCAAAATCTATGGTAAAAAAGTAGCTTTGAAAACGTATTACCTCCAAAGATTTAGTTTAATAATGAATTAACATAAAAAGAAATGATTGAAGTTCTGGAAAGATGTTGTTTCAGTATTGAAATCATTGAGAAAAAGTGGGAAAAATTTGCGATTTTCACAGAGAAAGGAAGAAAAAGTATAGAAATAAGTCAAATGGAGATGTTTGATAAAATGCTTTCATAGCTAACCAACTGTTGAAAATTATGAGTTACAAAATCTAAAGTATTTAAGATTAGTTTATAAAATTAGGTCTCTGCCTGTAGAAAGGAACGTGCAGTTAGAAAGGAGGAAAAAATAGGATACTATAATTCAGACTGAGATTTCTAATTAAAATATGTAGTTGCATCATCCCTTGCCGTTTTGGCATTTAGTTTGGCTCTTCCTGTTTTGGTAGCTTCTCACCGTGGTGGCGAGTGGACCTATGGAGGCTATCATGATCCAAATAATTGGGGAGCAAATTACATTTGATGCGGGATGGTAAAGAATAATTGAAGAAGATTCTTTTATCAATAGTTTAGTAAGCTTGTTAGTTTATAGAGGTCAGGGGTATTTCTGCCCTCTGTTTTAGAATAAGGAATGCACTATGAAAAAATTATTTATACTCATATCCAACCTGCTTGCTAGTTTGTTCTTTGTTTGGGTATTTACCATTTGGACTGATACATATGTCTCCTATTATTACCCCAACGTTGTTGTACGTGATTCTTCCCCTGAAACAACTTTTCAGCATGTTGCTACACGCTTGGAAAAACTAGCAGAAGAAACGGATAGCTTTATTGCGATTCAACACCAAGATCCTAACTCAGAAGGTACTCCAGTGTTTTCTTATACGACCTTTGGGAACGGAAAGTTGCCTGATGGGCTTCAGGAAAAAAATCTAGAAGATGCTCAAAGTAGTAGTGTTGAAACAAACTATTTTGTATTCGATGGAAACCTAGATATTCACTTGCTAAGGGAGGAGCTAAGTCAACTTGGCTTGACTAACATGCACCTGACAATTCCATCTAAACTATCTACGTTAATGGCTATCTTTAGTAACGGATTTCAGTTAATCAGTCTATTGATTTTCATCTTAACCTTTGGAGCACTAACTTTAATTAGTCAAATTAGCCAATTACGGTCGTCGGGCATTCGCCTCATTTCAGGAGAGAAACGGTGGTTCATTTTTCTTAGACCAGTTGGTGAGGATTTGAAAGGGATAGCTGTTGGTTTCAGTTTAGCTGGCGTGCTCACCATTCTTATGCAAAAAATTCTGTCGCTTCCAACGCAATCCCTAATGACCATAGGAGCAGGCTTGCTCAGTTATAATCTCATCTTGTTGTCGATCTCCCTGTTTTTCGCTCAACTCTTCGCAGTTGGGATAAAAAAGATACACCTGATGCAGATTATAAAAGGGCAAGTGCCTGTCAGAGGAATCATTAGTTTGATTTTAATCGGTCAACTATTAGCGATTATTATTGTAACGCTGGGAATAGGGAGTAGCTTAAAGTATTCCCAAGCCTGGCAACAGCATCGGATTGGACAAGAGGCTTGGAGCCAGGAAAGGCAACTGATTACCCTATCAATCAGCCGTGAAGGAACGAGTCCTGGTTTTGATGAACAAGCTCAAAGGAAACTCAGAACTTGGTATCAATTGATGGATCTGGCTGTTTCAGAACAAAAGGCTTTCTTATCTAGACACCAGTTAATTGACCGTACTTTGCAAAATGGTATGGCTTCCTCCAAAAACTTTATAACCTCTACAGAATGGTACGATTACAGCCCGAATGGCAATGTCCTTATCGTCACACCGCAATACTTGGAGCGTCAAAACATTCCTGTAGATACAACTATTGAGCAAAAGATGAATCACCTTGATGTAGGGGAGTTTGTCTTATTGCTGCCTGAACACCTCCGTTCAGAGGAAGATCATTATAAATCTGTTTTTGAAGACGACTTAACCAGTCGCATGTCTAGTCAAGATGAACGACAGCAAATGACTGCTACGGTAGGTTATTTAGAATCAGGTCAGGATCGTTTTGTGTATAATACGACCCCTATTTCTTACCAGCAGTTTTTGAAAGATCCAATCATCATTGTTATAACACCCCAATCAACTGGTCCACAGTCCATTTTGTTTTGGATAGACGCAGTACAGAACTACGTTCTCTTTAATCAATTGTCTGATGCCCAGGAGCTTATCCAGAGACAAGGCATTGAAAATTGGGTCTCAGAAATGCAAACAGGTTACCACAACTACATCACATTATTGGATAATATCCAGAGGGAACGTTGGGTAATGCTAGCAGGAGCTGTGCTTGGGATTGCAACTTCAATCTTGTTGTTTAACACTATGAATAGGCTCTACTTTGAAGAATTTAGACGTGCCATTTTTATCAAACGCATTGCAGGTCTCAGGTTCTTAGAAATCCATCGCACTTATCTCTTTGCTCAACTGGGTGTGTTTTTACTGGGATTTGTTGCGAGTGTATTTCTTCAGGTAGAGATAGGAGTTGCTTTCTTAGTCTTGTTACTCTTTACTGGTCTATCTCTTTTACAGTTACATGTCCAAATGCAGAAAGAAAACAAGATGTCCATTCTTGTTTTGAAGGGAGGTTAATATGATTGAACTTAAACAGGTGAGTAAATCTTTTGGAGAACGAGAGTTATTTTCGAATCTTTCAATGACATTTGAGGCTGGAAAAGTCTATGCCTTAATTGGTTCAAGTGGTAGCGGAAAAACAACCTTGATGAACATGATTGGGAAATTAGAACCTTATGATGGGACGATTTTTTACCGAGGTAAAGACTTGGCCAATTATAAATCGAGTGATTTTTTCCGTCACGAATTGGGTTACCTCTTCCAGAACTTTGGCTTAATTGAAAACCAAAGTATTGAAGAAAACCTTAAGCTAGGTCTCACTGGTCAAAAGTTGAGTCGGTCGGAACAGCGGTTGAGGCAGAAGCAGGCTTTAGAACAGGTCGGCCTGGCTTATCTTGACCTAGATAAGCGCATCTTTGAGTTATCGGGCGGAGAATCGCAACGGGTTGCCTTGGCAAAAGTTATCTTAAAGAATCCACCCTTTATTCTGGCAGATGAGCCAACAGCTTCAATAGACCCAGCAACCTCTCAGTTGATTATGGAGATTTTGCTATCTCTTCGAGATGATAATAGGCTAATCATTATCGCAACACATAATCCGGCAATTTGGGAGATGGCTGATGAAGTGTTCACGATGGATCATCTGAAATAAAAATCCTTGTTTTTAATTGCACGATGAGTTACTGAAATATTATCATGAATCAAGAATTGGAGTTAATTTAGAATTGTACTTTATTAATATTGAGGTAACTTTTTCTTGATAAAGGAAGAAATAATGGAGAGGAAGTTAGAATGAAAAAATTCGACAATTATATTATTGAGAAGCCTTGCGATTCTAATTCAGATAAACTGCAAAAAATCTTAATAATTGAAAGTTTGGTAGATGATATTTTGCAATTTTCTCTCAGAATCAATAATAGTGTAGGAGAGATTTTCCTCCTACAACCGTTTTAAAAGAAAACTATCTTTATTCCATGTTATTTTGAGGAAGATATTGTGAAAGTCAAAGATGATGATAAAGTTGAGTGGAATTTGTTAGAATTTCAAAAATTTAGAGCATTTTTGGCTTAGTAATCTGTGTTGAAGGCTCAAAACCTATGGTAAAAAAGTAGCTTTGAAAACGTATTGCCTCCAAAGATTTAGTTAAATAATGATTTAACACAAAAAGAAATTATTGAAGTTCTGGAAAGATGTTGTTTCAGTATTGAGAAAAGGTGGGAAAAACTTGCGATTTTCACAGAGAAAGGAAGAAAAAGTATAGAAATATAGTCAATTGAAACAAGAACAGGATAAAAGAACCTTTTGTGCCATATTTTTCTCCTTTCGCTTTACAATTGGATTGAACACCTTTATTGTATCGCGTTTGGAGTTTTTTTGGTATAACCTTCGACGCGCACCCGCATAGCGGGTGTTTTTTTGTCTCGCACCTAACGGAGCGAGACAAACTAATAGTCACTTAATCAAAAAACGCACCATATCAAAAACTAAAAAGTTTGATATCATGCGTCATGTCTTAAACTAATTGACTATACTTTCTATTCAAATGAGCTTTTAACCAATTGATTGAGCCAATCCACTCTTAAAACCAAAGAGCAATTTCTCGCTTAGCTGACTCTTCTGAATCTGAACCATGTACAACATTTTGGATAATCTCATTTTCTCCAGCAGCTTTTGCAAAATCACCTCGAATAGTGCCTGGTAAAGCTTCTTCTGGACGAGTTGCACCCATCATGGTCCGCCAAGTTTCGATTACTTTGGGACCAGAAATGACACCCACAAGAACTGGACCTGAAGTCATGAATTCACGAATCGGTGGGTAAAAACTCTGACCAACCAAGTCCTGATAGTGCTGGTCAATCAACTCTTCTGAAACCTGTGAACGAAACTCCAATTTTTCGATTGTAAATCCACGTTGTTCGATGCGCTTTAACACTTCACCCACTAGCCCTCTTTTTACACCATCTGGTTTGATGATAAAGAATGTTTGTTCCATACCCGTCTCCTTTGTCAGCTTCTTTCTTTTATTTTACCACATTTCGTGGAAAAATGGAGAAAGTTTTCAGAAGAGAGAATGAGAGAACCCTCGGGTTCTCTCATTCTCTCTTATTCTACTGTTTCTTCCACAGTTTCAACGGCAGTATCCACAACTACTTCTGTTGTTTCTTCATTTCCTTCTTCCTCTACTGGAGGATTAAGGTATTCTTCTTCGTTGACAGCATGTGGTTCAAGGTTACGGTAACGGGCCATACCAGTACCAGCTGGGATGATCTTACCGATGATAACATTTTCTTTAAGTCCAAGGAGATGGTCTTTCTTACCACGGATAGCTGCGTCAGTAAGGACACGAGTTGTTTCCTGGAAGGAAGCCGCTGACAAGAAACTGTTTGTTTCAAGTGAGGCTTTGGTAATTCCCATAAGGACTGGGCGACCTGTCGCTGGAACTCCACCTGCGATAAGGACATCTTTGTTGGCATCTGTAAAGTCATTGATATCCATGAGGGTACCCATGAGAAGATCTGTATCACCTGGATCCATGACACGGACTTTACGGATCATTTGACGAACCATTACCTCGATGTGTTTGTCACCGATTTCTACCCCTTGGCTACGGTAAACTTTTTGTACTTCACCGAGAAGGTACGTTTCAACTGACAAGACATCACGAACTGCAAGGAGACGTTTTGGTTGGATAGAACCTTCTGTCAGAGCAGCACCACGCGCTACTTGGCCCCCAACTTCGACACGCATACGAGCTGTAAATGGAACGACATATTCACCTTCGCCAGTTTCACCCTTAACAAAGACTTTCTTGGTACGAGTTGATGCATCTTCTTCGATAGCAGTAACTTGTCCTTTAACCTCTGTTATAACCGCTTCCCCTTTAGGATTGCGGGCTTCAAAGATTTCTTGGACACGAGGAAGACCCTGAGTGATATCGGTATTTGAGGCAACCCCACCTGTGTGGAAGGTACGCATTGTAAGCTGTGTACCAGGTTCCCCGATAGATTGGGCAGCGATTGTACCAACTGCTTCACCAACTTCAACCGCATCACCAGTCGCCAAGTTGATACCATAACAGTGACGGCAGACACCGTGACGAGTGTTACATGTAAATACAGAACGGATAGTCACTTCTTCCACACCAGCATTGACAATTTCACGCGCCTTGTCTTCTGTAATCAATTCATTTGGACCAATAATCACTGCACCAGTTTCTGGATGTTTAACAGTTTTCTTAGTGTAACGACCGTTGAGACGCTCTTCGAGAGACTCGATCATCTCTTTTCCTTCTGCGATAGAACGGATCAAGAGACCACGGTCAGTTCCACAGTCGTCCTCACGGATGATAACGTCTTGGGCAACGTCGACCAAACGACGAGTCAAGTAACCTGAGTCGGCTGTCTTAAGGGCCGTATCGGTCATACCTTTACGAGCACCGTGAGTTGAGAAGAACATTTCCAATACCGACAAACCTTCGCGGAAGTTTGAAAGAATTGGCAATTCCATGATACGTCCATTCGGAGCAGCCATCAGACCACGCATACCGGCAAGCTGTGAGAAGTTTGAGATGTTACCACGGGCTCCAGAGTCCATCATCATAACGATTGGGTTCTTAGGATCTTGGTTAGCAATCAAGCGTTTCTCAAGTTTTTCACGGGCAGCACGCCATTCAGCTGTAACAGCATTGTAACGCTCGTCGTCTGTGATCATACCACGACGGAATTGTTTGGTGATTTGTTCGACACGTTTGTGTGATTCTTCAATGATTTCAGCCTTGTCATCAACGACTGGGATGTCGGCAATACCCACTGTCAATCCTGCAAGAGTTGAGTGGTGGTAACCGAGATTCTTCATGCGGTCAAGTAGGGCAGAAGTTTCTGTCGTACGGAAACGTTTGAAGATTTCAGCGATGATATTTCCAAGGTTTTTTTTCTTGAATGGAGGGTTGAGCTCAAGATTGCTGATAGCTTCCTTGATATCTCCACCAAGTGGCAAGAAGTATTTAGCTGGAACACCTTCTGTCAAGTTGGCATTGTTTGGTTCTTGCAAGTATGGTAGCCCCTCTGGCATGATATCGTTGAAGAGAATTTTACCAACTGTTGTAAGCAAGACCTTATGTCTTTGCTCTTCTGTCCAAGGCTTGTTGAGGCTGTCTGTTGCGATACCAACACGTGAGTGGAGGTGAACATAGCCATTGCGGTAAGCCATAACCGCTTCGTCACGGTCTTTGAAGACCATTCCTTCACCTTCGCGACCAGCTTCTTCCATGGTCAAGTAGTAGTTACCCAAAACCATGTCCTGAGATGGAGTAACTACCGGTTTCCCATCTTTCGGGTTCAAGATGTGCTCAGCAGCTAGCATGAGGATACGAGCTTCTGCTTGTGCTTCTTCTGAAAGTGGTACGTGGATGGCCATTTGGTCCCCGTCAAAGTCAGCATTGTAGGCTTCACAGACAAGTGGGTGCAAGCGAAGAGCCTTACCATCAATCAAGACTGGCTCGAAGGCTTGGATACCCAAACGGTGAAGGGTCGGTGCGCGGTTCAAAAGCACTGGGTGTTCTTTAATCACTTCTTCAAGGATATCCCAGATACGCTCATCTCCGCGTTCCACCAAGCGTTTAGCTGCTTTGACGTTTTGCACGATATCACGGGCAACGATTTCACGCATGACAAATGGTTTAAAGAGTTCAATCGCCATTTCACGTGGCACACCACATTGGTACATCTTAAGAGTTGGACCAACAGCGATAACGGAACGTCCTGAAAAGTCAACACGTTTACCGAGCAAGTTTTGACGGAAGCGTCCTTGTTTACCTTTAAGCATGTGGCTCAATGATTTCAATGGACGGCTACCTGGTCCTGTGATTGGACGACCACGGCGACCATTGTCAATCAAAGCGTCAACTGCTTCTTGAAGCATACGCTTCTCATTTTGAACGATGATACCTGGTGCATTTAACTCAAGCAAACGAGCCAAACGGTTGTTACGGTTGATAACACGGCGGTAAAGGTCATTCAAGTCAGATGAGGCAAAACGGCCACCATCCAACTGCAACATTGGACGAAGATCTGGTGGAATAACCGGAAGGATGTTAAGAATCATCCATTCAGGTTTGTTTCCAGACTTGTAAAAGGCATCCAAAACATCCAAACGACGGATGGCTTTGACACGTTTTTGTCCAGTAGCTGTTTTCAATTCTTCTTTGAGTTCAGCAATTTCTTTTTCAAGATCTACTTGCTTCAAAAGGTCTTGGATGGCTTCCGCACCCATCTTGGCAACAAATGAACCATAACCATATTCACGCAAGCGCTCTCGGTATTCGCGCTCTGTCATGATAGACTTGTGCTCAAGTGGTGTATCCTTAGGATCAATCACCACATAAGCCGCAAAGTAGATAACTTCCTCGAGGGCACGAGGGCTCATATCAAGGGTCAAGCCCATACGGCTTGGAATCCCCTTGAAGTACCAGATGTGAGATACAGGAGCTTTCAATTCGATATGTCCCATACGCTCACGACGAACTTTCGTACGCGTTACTTCAACCCCACAGCGGTCACAAACAATTCCTCTGTAACGAATGCGTTTGTACTTACCACAAGCACATTCCCAGTCTTTTGTAGGACCAAAGATCACTTCATCAAAGAGTCCTTCACGTTCTGGTTTCAAGGTACGGTAATTGATTGTTTCAGGTTTTTTGACTTCTCCATAAGACCATGAACGGACTTTACTTGGAGAAGCTAGGGTGATTTGCATACTTTTAAAACGATTTACATCAACCACTATTTCTTCCCTTTCTATTCTAAGTGAACTGCTTATTCTTGTTCAGCAGCTTCTTCTGTTGCTTCCGCTTTTGTTGCTTTCTCAGCTTCTTCAGCTTCAAAGGCTGCTTTAGCCTCTTGGGCTGCTTTTTCGCGGGCTTTTTCAAGGTCATCTACGTGGATGACATCTTCGTCCATTCCTTCATCCAAGTCGCGAAGTTCCACTTCTTGGTCATCTTCGTCTAGGACACGCATGTCAAGACCAAGAGATTGCAATTCTTTGACAAGAACTCGGAAGGATTCTGGAACACCTGGTTTTGGAATTGGTTTGCCTTTTGTAATAGCTTCATAGGCTTTCAAACGTCCGTTGATATCGTCAGACTTGTAAGTCAAGATTTCTTGAAGGACATTTGACGCACCGTAGGCTTCAAGAGCCCAAACCTCCATCTCACCGAAACGTTGTCCACCAAACTGAGCTTTACCTCCGAGTGGTTGTTGGGTAACAGTTGAGTAAGGTCCGACTGAACGCGCGTGCAATTTATCGTCAACCATGTGGTGGAGTTTGATCATGTACATGACTCCAACAGAAACACGGTTATCAAATGGTTCACCAGTACGTCCATCGTAAAGGATCGTTTTGGCATCGCTATCCATACCTGCTTCTTTAACAGTTGACCAAAGATCTTCAGAACTTGCTCCATCAAAGACTGGTGTCGCAATGTGAATACCAAGAGTACGAGCTGCCATACCAAGGTGAAGCTCCATAACCTGACCGATATTCATACGTGATGGCACCCCAAGTGGGTTCAACATGATGTCGACTGGAGTTCCGTCTGGAAGGTAAGGCATGTCTTCTACAGGAACGATACGAGAGACAACCCCTTTGTTTCCGTGACGTCCGGCCATTTTATCTCCGACCTTAATCTTACGTTTTTGAGCGATGTAAACACGAACCAACATGTTAACACCTGATTGCAACTCATCTCCATTTACACGTGTAAAGATCTTAACATCACGAACGACACCATCGGCACCGTGTGGTACACGAAGAGAAGTATCACGCACTTCACGAGACTTGTCTCCAAAGATAGCGTGCAAGAGACGTTCTTCAGCTGAAAGATCTTTCTCACCCTTAGGTGTTACTTTACCTACAAGAATATCACCTTCTTTAACCTCAGCACCAATACGGATAATCCCCATTTCGTCAAGGTCTTTGAGGGCATCTTCACCAACGTTTGGAATTTCGCGAGTGATTTCTTCAGGCCCAAGCTTTGTATCGCGCGTTTCTGATTCGTATTCTTCAAGGTGAACAGATGTGTAGACATCGTCCTTCACCAAGCGTTCGCTCATGATAACGGCATCCTCGAAGTTGTAACCTTCCCAAGTCATGTAGGCAACGATTGGGTTTTGTCCAAGCGCCATTTCTCCATTTTCCATAGAAGGTCCGTCAGCGATGAAATCGCCTTTTTCAACGACATCACCAACTTTTACGAGAGTGCGTTGGTTGTAAGCAGTACCTGAGTTTGAACGACGGAATTTTTGGATGTGGTAAACATCCAATGATCCATCTTCACGACGAACTTCTACCTTGTCAGCATCTGCGTAAGTAACTTTACCATCATACTGAGCAATCACAGCCGCACCAGAATCGTGGGCTGCTTGGTATTCCATACCAGTACCAACGTAAGGTGCCTGAGGATTAATCAATGGCACAGCCTGACGTTGCATATTGGCTCCCATGAGGGCACGGTTGGAGTCATCGTTTTCCAAGAAAGGAATACATGCTGTCGCAACGGCAACTACCTGTTTTGGTGAAACGTCCATGTAGTCAACAATATTAGCTGGATACTCTTGGTTGACCCCTTGGTGACGTCCCATGACAATCTTCTCAGCAAAGGTTCCATCTTCATTCAGACGAGAGTTAGCCTGAGCTACAGTATATTCATCTTCTTCATCAGCTGTCAACCAAACAATTTCGTTCGTGACAACACCTGTTTCACGGTCAACCTTACGGTATGGTGTTTGAACAAAACCATATTTGTTCAAGTGTCCGTAAGATGACAAGTTATTGATCAAACCGATGTTAGGTCCTTCAGGTGTCTCGATTGGACACATACGACCATAGTGAGTGTAGTGCACGTCACGTACTTCATATCCAGCACGGTCACGAGTCAAACCACCAGGTCCTAAGGCTGACAAACGGCGTTTGTGAGACAACTCAGAAAGCGGGTTGTGTTGGTCCATGAACTGTGACAACTGTGATGAACCAAAGAATTCTTTAACTGCAGCTGTTACAGGACGGATATTGATAATTTGTTGTGGTGTCAAGACTTCATTGTCCTGAACAGACATACGTTCACGGACATTACGTTCCATACGAGAAAGTCCCAAACGTACTTGGTTGGCAAGCAATTCACCAACCGCACGGATACGACGATTTCCAAGGTGGTCGATATCATCTACACGGCCAAGTCCTTCAGCCAAGTTGAGGAAGTAGCTCATCTCAGCAAGGATATCTGCAGGAGTCACCGTACGAACCTTGTCATCTGGGTTAGCATTACCAATGATCGTTACGACGCGATCTGGATCAGTTGGAGCAACAACCTTGAATTTTTGAAGAACAACAGGCTCAGTCACAACGGCTGCATCGTTTGGGATGTAGACAATCTTGTTCAAGTCGCCATCCAAATGGCTTTCAATGCTTTCAATCACGCTACGAGTCATAATCGTACCAGCTTCTACCAAGATTTCTCCAGTTTCAGGGTCTACCAATGGCTCTGCAATGGTTTGGTTGAGCAAACGTGTTTTAACATTGAGTTTTTTATTGATTTTGTAACGACCAACTGCTGCCAAGTCATAGCGACGTGGGTCAAAGAAGCGAGCCACAAGCAAGCTACGTGAGCTTTCAGCTGTCTTAGGCTCACCTGGACGAAGGCGTTCGTAAATTTCTTTCAAGGCTTCGTCTGTACGAGAGTCCATTGGATTTTTGTGGATATCTTTTTCAACAGTGTTGCGAACCAATTCGCTGTCACCAAAGATATCAAAGATTTCATCATCACCTGAGAAACCAAGAGCACGAACCAAGGTTGTAAATGGAATCTTACGAGTACGGTCGATACGAGTGTAGGTGATATCTTTTGAGTCGCTTTCAAGTTCCAACCAAGCTCCACGGTTAGGGATAACAGTTGAACCATAGCCCACCTTACCATTTTTGTCTACTTTGTCGTTAAAGTAAACACCTGGTGAGCGGACCAACTGAGAAACGATAATACGTTCACCACCATTGATGATGAAAGTACCCATTTCTGTCATGATTGGGAAATCACCAAAGAAAACTTCTTGGGTCTTGATTTCGCCTGTTTCTTTATTGATCAAACGGAAGGTTACAAAAATTGGTGCTGAGTAGCTAGCATCGTGGATACGAGCTTCTTCTAGCGTGTATTTTGGTTCCTTGATTTCATATCCAACAAATTCCAACTCCATTGTGTCTGTGAAGTTTGAAATTGGCAATACATCTTCAAACACTTCCTTAAGACCGTGGTCTAGGAAAGCTTTGAATGAGTCAGTTTGAATTTCAATCAAATTTGGTAAGTCAAGAACTTCTTTGATTCTTGAAAAACTACGACGGGTACGATGTTTCCCGTATTGAACGTCATGTCCTGCCAAGATGATTCTCCTTTGTAAATAAGTTCCAAGCCTTGTCAATCAGGCTTTTCTAATCGTCATATGGTTGTAAACCCCTTATCACCGTGTCCTTTTGACGAATTTTCAGAATCTTTAAGCCTCTGTTACAAATGCTCAAAATCTTGAAAAAAAGCACAAAAAGAGCAGCTAAATCTGACTTTTTCAGAAGATTTAACTGCTGTGAGCCTTGTCTGGACAATATTTCAGACAAAACCTACGACAAATGATTACCCATATTATACCCTATTTAGCTAGATTTTTCAAGGGGTTTCAGTAGGTTTTTGGTAAATTTTTTCCCATAGAAAACTTGGCATCACATTCGAATCACGCTATGGTACAAAAAACTGAAAAAACTATTGACTGAAAATCATTTTCAAGGTATAATAATAAACGTTAAGGCGGTATAGCCAAGTGGTAAGGCACGGCTCTGCAAAAGCTTGATCGTCGGTTCAAATCCGTCTACCGCCTTCTATAACTTGATTTATCAGGTTTCAAATGAACAGAAAGCCCAATTTGAAGGGCTTTTCTTATTTTCCCTCGAATAAATACGTATAACTTTAAAAACTTTTGGAGCGAGTTTGTGGCAGAGTTCTTTCCATGGCATAATTCCCTTTTGAAATCAATTGAAAAAAGCTTCGTCACGCCTGGTGACAAAAGCCTCTAGTTTATTCTGTTTCTTCTTCTATTTCGACTTCTGTGATTTGGACTTTTACCTTGGTAACACGTCCATTCTTCACTTTATCATTGGTTAAGATAAACTGTTTGTTTTGGCTGACCAATTCATAGCTGAGTTTCTCAGTCGTTGGAATAGTTCCCACTCCTGTCAAATAATAACCAGCGATGGTATCAACGTCATCACTTTCCAGTTCAACATCAAAGTAATTATTGAAATCATTGAGGGTCATAGTTCCTTGAACAATGTAGGTATCCTCGCCAATCTGATGAACATCTATTGCTGCTTTGTCCGTTTCATCATCAATTTCACCAACAATTTCCTCTAAGAGGTCTTCCAAAGTCACCAAACCAGCCATACCACCGTATTCATCCAGCAAGATTGCCATTTGTCTTTGGGTATTTCGCAGTTCTTTTAGCAAGTCATCCACAAAAATAGTTTCAGGTACAAAAAGTGGATCTTGTAAAATTCTCTTCCAAACAATATTGTCAAAACCGTCCACAAAGCCTGCCTTAAGGAGACTCTTGGTGTGAATGATTCCAATTACATTGTCCTTATCCCCATCATAAACCGGGATACGAGAATAATTTTGTTTTAAAATACTTTGGATAATGGCTTGACTATCATCCTGAATATCCACCATAAAGGCATCCGTTCGAGGCACCATAACCTCTCGTGCCATCAGTTCATCGAGCGAAAAGACACCTTGTAGCATCTCAATCTCATCAGCATCCAATGTTTCTTCACTATTTGTCAGCATATAGGCAATTTCATCACGGGTCATCTTTTCATCCGCATCATCGAATGACATAGGAGTCAAATGGCTCAAGAAATTGGTCGAAGCAGCTAAAAGCCAAACAAAAGGACTGACTAGTTTTCCGATCCCAATGATAATCGGCGCTGTACGAATTGCCAAGGCATCCTTTAGATTAAGAGCGATTCTCTTAGGATATAATTCCCCAAAAACGATGGAAATATAGGTCAAAAATGCCAAGGATAGAAAAGTTGCCACGGCTTGTGCTGTTTCGCCATTCCCAAGCCAAGAGGCAATCACACGTCCTAGAGTATCAGTTAAACTCGCCCCTGATAAGATTGTAATCAGGGTGATTCCTACCTGAATGGTTGATAAAAAGTGGTTAGGATTTTCTAGTACCTTCAGCAGGCGGATGTAGCGTCTGTCTCCTTCTTCCGCCTTTTGTTCAACTCGGGCACGATTAAGAGAAACCATGGCCATTTCTGTGGCTGAGAAAAAGGCATTTAATACCGTCAAGATAAACAATAAAACAAATTGTAGCAACAAATTCTGACTACTTGGGTCTTCCATAGTTCTTCTCCTAAAATAGTATCTTATCCTTTATTATATCACAAAATTTAATCCAATACATATTATTTTTTTCTTAGCGTAACTTCCATCTCTCTCCCAAAACTGGAAGTTAGTCTAAGACGGATTTCCACTGATTTCACGCGTTTTTCTCATACTAAAAGCTAGGTTGTGGGAAACTGGAAGTTAGTTTTAGAAGTTACTATTTTTTCTTAGTACCTATTCTAGCCCTGCTTAAACTAGTAAAAAGAACTCCTACATCCATAAGTGACATAGGAGTTTAGGCTTATCTTTTACTGAGTTACAGTTACTTCTCCAGTTCGGTAATCCAGTTGAAGTCCCTTTTGAACATTGGGAACTAGAACATTGAATTCCAATTCTCCATCCGAAGACTTGGCTTCAATCTGTGAAGCTGAGGGAACTAAATCCTCGTTTGAAGCGTAGTAAAGGGTTACACGGTAACGGACACGCTTGTTTTGGTCCAAGGCTTTACGCACCTTGCTTTCATAGTAGTTTTGACCAGTCGAATACTCGGCTTGTGCCTGATTTGCCCAGGCTGTCTGAACAGCAATGTTTTTAGGATTGCTTGTTGAGGCATCAAAACCATCCAAACCACCGATTAAGGCATAGCCTAACAAATGACCTCTATCGACTGCATGGGTATAAGAGCCCTTTAGATTCTTGACCTGATGCCAACCTGGAGGAGTCCAAGAAGTTGAACCATTCCCAGTTTCTTTACGATTCTTGTACTGACGAGTGGCCTTAGACAAGAGGGCATTAGCTACGGTTGGAACAGTTTCCTTGCCCACTGTCTTTGTTTTATTGTCAGCGTAGGGCTTACTTGAAACCTTGGCATCTAGATTTGTTTTATTACCATTGACGATAAAAGCACCTGAGCCATTCCACTCCAGACTCCCCTTTATTTGACTCTTGACTGCGTCTGTTAAGACACTCTCTGCCAATGCTTGACTAGGAGCTTCAGACGCTTGTTTTTTCTGACTAAGCTTGGTTTTAGGACTATTAGCTGTCGACTGCATCTGCTTGATATAATAGCTCCCTGTAGACAAAAGCAATAACACTAGCAGTCCGATTAGTGTCTGTCTTGTTTTTTTGTTCATATTTCTCCTTATCTTTAGAAAAAGGCTGGTTCTCCAGCCTAATTTCCTGTAAATTTATAAATCAATTCCTGCCATTTTGCTGGAGACAGGATAGCCCATGGATCTTGACCCTTGCCCAAGATTCCATAACCTACCATTAGACCGATTCCTAGAGCCAGAGTACCTAAAATCAGTTTTCTCCTTATCTTTAGAAAAAGGCTGGTTCTCCAGCCTAATTTCCTGTAAATTTATAAATCAATTCCTGCCATTTTGCTGGAGACAGGATAGCCCATGGATCTTGACCCTTGCCCAAGATTCCATAACCTACCATTAAACCGATTCCTAGAGCCAGAGTACCTAAAATCAGTACTATGATGACTAAAAGTAAACGCTTGACTACGTAGCTTGATTTCTTATTCATCTTCATCACTTGCCTCAATCCGCTGAATCTTAGCACCTAGCTGCGCCAACTTCTCATGGAAACCGTAGTAACCTCTATCCAAGTGAACCAATTTACCGACCACAGTTTCTCCCTGTGCTACCAAACCTGTCAAAATCAAAGCTGCACTGGCACGAAGGTCAGTTGAAAGAACTTCTGCTCCCTGCAAAGGCTGTCCACCAACAATACGAGCTGTATCACGGATAATCTCAGAATGCAAGCCCATGCGGCGCATCTCTTCTAGGTGTTGGAAACGATTTTCAAAAACTGTCTCCACCATGGTTGATTCGCCTTTTGCAACTGTCATCAAGGCTGTAAATTGAGCCTGCATATCTGTTGGAAATCCTGGGTGGGGCAAGGTTTTCACATGAACAGCTTTTAGATTTTCCAGTTGAGAACGAACACGAATTCCTTCGTCTTCTTCAATTACTTCAACACCCATTTCAAGTAACTTGGCAATCAAGGGACGGTTGTGCTCCCAGACAGCGTCTCGAATCAAGACATCACCACCAGTCATGGCAGCAGCTACCATAAAGGTTCCTGCTTCGATACGGTCCTGGACTACATTGTGAGTCGTACCATGAAGTTTCTCAACACCAGTAATGGTTATAGTCTCTGTACCAGCACCTTTGACCTTGGCTCCCATTTCATTAAGGAGAATGGCTAAGTCAACAATCTCAGGCTCACGCGCAGCATTCTCAATCACTGTCACCCCATCAGCCAGAGTCGCTGCCATCATCAAGTTCTGCGTTGCACCAACACTTGGAAAGTCCATATAGATATGAGCACCATGCAAGCGTTCTGCCTTGGCTTCGATGTAACCAGCTGTCTGACTAATCTTAACCCCCATAGCTTCCAGACCTTTCAAATGAAGATCAATAGGACGGCTACCAATCGTACAACCACCTGGCATGGATACCTTGGCATGACCCACACGGGCAAGGATTGGCCCTAATACAACGATGGAGGCGCGCATCTTACTGACATACTTGTAAGGGGCTTCCTCAGTGATGTCGCCAGTAGCATCCACCTTGACAAGATGAGCTTCCTCATCAAAGTCAACCTTGGCATTCAAACCACCAACTACCTGATTCATAATAAAGACATCCGACAAAATCGGAACATTCTGCAAGACGGTCTTTCCTTCACTTGCTAGAATAGTCGCTGCCAACAAGGGTAAGACTGCATTTTTTGCTCCCTCGATCGTCACGCTTCCTACCAGACGATTATCGCCACCTTGAACCACAATTTTATCCATACTCGTTTCCTTTACTCTTGATTTTATAATAATCCTCTAAGCGCTTCTTGCCACAAATGATACAGGCTAATAAAGAAAGAACTCAGGATGTAGCCTATGACAATGCTAAAAAAGGCTACTAATAAACGAACTTTTCTTGTATTATCATCTGTCACTTTTAAAACCTTCTCCCATCTAACAAGATCCTTTAAAAGGTAAAAACTCACATAAATAAAGAGCATATGACTACTTAGAGTGAATAATAATTGAACCATTTGACTATTATACCATCTTCTCTGTTTGTGCGCTAGTTTGGAAACTTCACTCAAAAATTAGGGATTGTTTTTCAAGTAATCAATCGCATCTTGTAGGGTTTTAACGGGCACGATTTTCATATCCGTCTTGATTGTTTTAGCCGCTTCTAGGGCTGTTTGGTAGTTGTTTTTCGCGTCCGGATGCGCCTTTTGTTCTTCTTCGCTAACAGGGTTATCAGGAGCAAAGAAAATAGCAGCACCTGCCCTAGCCGAAGCTACAACCTTCTTATCAATACCTCCAATGTCTCCCACATTACCATCGCGGTCAATGGTACCTGTACCGGCAACAATACGACCATTACGAAGATCTGGGTGAGCTATTTGAGTATAGATAGCTAGACTAAACATGAGACCAGCACTTGGGCCGCCAATACCAGCTGTTGAAAAGCTAATTGGGACATTGCTGATTACCTCTGTACGGTCAATCAAGCCGATTCCAATTCCATTTTTGCCATTTTCCAAGGTGATAATCTTTCCTTCTGCAGACTTGGTTTGCCCATCCTCTTCATAGGTGACCTTGACGGAATCCCCTAATTTTTGAGAACTGACGTAATCAATCAAGTCTTTGGAACTATCAAAGGTCTGATCATTGACTGCTGTGACTGTATCAGAGATATTGAGAATCCCTTTAAAGGTTGAATTATCCGTCACATTCAAAACATAAACTCCAAAGTACTTGAGTTCGATATCCTTACCAGCTGTTTTTAGTCCTTGATACTTGGCCATATTTTGCGATGTTTGCATGTAGAATTGATTGATTCGCAGAAATTCAACATCGGAAGAACCACCTGTAGTCTCCTGAGCACTACGAATATCTGTAAAAGGTGTCAACCAAGCATAAATCATATGAGCTAAAGTGGCATGTTGAACACCAACCGTAACGAATTGATAGGCACCAGCTTCCTTATCTTCTGTGTCATTTACTTTAAGGACTTGGCGAATATCTTCCGAACCACCTGGAACCTCTATATAATAAGGCAAGGGCACTACAAATGCCAAGAAAGTCACAATCAAGGCCGCAATGACGTATAAGGGCCATCTAATCTTTTTTTTCATTTCTTATTTCCTCCAAAATACTCTCGGGAACATAGCAGGCAATATCCTGACCAAACTTCAAAAGCTCTCTAACGCCTGATGAACTGATATAGAGATGTTCAGGTCGACTATGTAAATAAATAGTCTCTATATCAGGAGACAGCTGATGGTTGTAGTAATCAAAACTGGCTTCGTATTGCAAATCCGACGCATTTCTCAAGCCTCGCACTAGGCAAGTAGCCCCCAGTCTTTTTGCGACATCGACCACCAATTCATCATGAGAAGACACGACTTTAACATTTCCCAAATGTTTCACAGCCTTTTCTAACCCCCGTTTACGATTTTCGATAGGAAGAAATCCTTGTTTGTGGGGATTAAAAAAAATACCGACATAGAGCTTATCAAAGAGTCTGCTCGCCCGTTCAATGATATCCAGATGCCCATTTGTCATCGGATCAAATGAGCCTGTGAATAAGCCAATCTTATCTGACATAGACTGTCACCTTACTAATTCCATAAATCTTTTCCTTCCAGATACCCAGACAGGCAATTTCTTCTGGAAGTTCAACGGCCTTATCCGTCTCGCACACAACCATAACATCTTCAGAAAAAAGCTCTCTCTCAGCCATTTTTTCAATATCTGCTACGATTTGTTCCTTGGTATAGGGAGGGTCTAAGAAAACGAGGTCAAATTCTCCAGATACCCGTTCCAATGCCCTTTCTGCATCCATCTTGAGGAGTTGAAATTTTCCAATTTCCTTGGTCATCTGGATATTTTCAGCAACGATGGTCTGAGCCTTACGGTCTCGCTCCACCAAAACAGCACTGGACATGCCACGCGATACTGCTTCGATAGATAAACCACCACTACCTGCATAAAGGTCCAAGACTCGTCCCCCTTCAAAGTAGGGACCAATCATGTTAAAAATGGCTCCCCTAACCTTATCCGAAGTAGGTCTTGTTGTCTTGCCTTCTAGTGTCTTGAGGGAACGTCCCCCATAGATTCCTGATACGATTTTCATACTGTTTATTATACCAAATTATAGACAAAAAGAGAAAGAAAACCGAACCTTGCGGTTCGATTCTCTACAAAATATTTTCGTAAGTATCGCGGACTTCTTGAGGCCAAACACTTGTTTGCACTTCTCCGATGTGTCTCTTGCGAAGTAGGAACATGGCCATACGAGATTGTCCAATTCCTCCACCGATTGTCAATGGGAATAGGCCATTCAACAAAGACTTGTGCCATTCCAATTCTAAGCGGTCTTCATCACCTGTAATTTCCACCTGACGTCTAAGAGTTTCTTCATCTACACGAATTCCCATAGAAGACAACTCAAAGGCTCCACCTAAAGACTCATTCCAGACAAGAATATCACCATTTAGACCCTTGTAGCCATTCTCAGACTCGCTTGTCCAGTCATCATAGTCTGGTGCACGTCCATCGTGCGGTTTACCATCTGGCAACTCGCCACCGATACCAATCAAAAAGACGGCTCCAAATTCTTTACAAATCGCATTTTCACGTTCTTTAGGTGTCAAGTCTGGGTAGCGTTCTACCAATTCTTCTGTATGGATAAAGGTGATTTGTTTTGGCAAGATAGACTCTATGTCATAGCGGGCTTCAACAGCTAGCTCAGTCAGGCGAATAGCCTTATAAATCTTCTCAACTGTTTCTTTTAGATAAACGATGTTACGCTTACCATTTGGGATAACCTTCTCCCAGTCCCACTGGTCAACATAAACAGAGTGTGTTGCATCCAAGGAATCCTCATCTGGACGAAGGGCTTTCATGTGGACAAAGAGACCCTCTCCTTCACCAAAGCCAAAACGAGCCAAGGTGTGGCGTTTCCATTTAGCAAGTGAGTGCACCACTTCATAAGTAGCATCAGGGATTTGGAGAACCTTGACCGATACTGGATTTTCCACACCAGACAGGTTGTCCTGCATTCCGTCACCGACCTTACTCAAGATAGGACCTTGAACTTCGACAACTTCTAGCTTATCTTTCAAATACTGGGTAAAAGTGTTTTTGACAAAGGAAATTTCTTCTTGTTGATGGATAAAACTTTTCTTCATAGACAACTCCTCAAAAATTTAATAAACGTATTATACACCTATTTCCAAGAAAAGAAAAGAGAAAATTTAAAAAAAATCAGTGTCACTCAAAACACTGATTTCATAGACCTTTTAGTCATTGCGACCAAAGATACGTAGAATACTTAGGAAAAGATTGATAAAATCAAGATAGATGCTGAGAGCCATTGACACCACCCAGCCTGTCGCTACACGACCTTGTGATTGTTCATAGGCGAGGCGAATCTTTTGGTTATCCCAAGCAATCAACCCTGAAAAAACCAAAACCATGGCTACGCTAATCATATAATCAAAGAAGCCACTAGCCAAGAAAATATTGACTACCATAGCAATCAGTAAACCAATGAGAGCTGCCATCATTGCTCGACCAATCCCACTCAAGTCTTTCTTGGTAAAAATACCAACTGCCGCCATGACAAAGAAGAGAAGGGCGCTCGATACAAAGGCAGATAAAACTGTACCCGGAGTATAGAAAGCCACCACAAAACTAAGGGTAAAGCCGTTTAAAACGGAGTAAAGTAAAAATACTGGAAGAGCAGCTGGACTATTTCTTGAAGCCATGCTACTGGCAACGAAAACCAAAGCCAACTCCGCAAAAGTAGCAATGGTCAACCAGAGACGCCCCTGCATCAACAAGTAAACCAACTGAGACTGAAAGACCGTCAACATAAGGCCTGATACCAAAGCAGATAGTCCGATTCCCAGACCAACAAAGGCATAAACCTTAGCGTAAAATTGATTGAGACCTGCACGGTCATGTATAATAGTGTGATTCATCCTTTTCTCCTTTTCTGTGAACATCTTTCCTTGATTATAACAAAAAAAGTTAAAATTAGCTTAAATGGAAGATTAAAATACCGGTTGCAACTGCAACATTCAAACTCTCGGCCTGCCCCTTCATGCTAATATGGACCAACTGGTCTGCACTTTCAGCCATAAGGGGACTAATTCCTTGACCCTCATTTCCCATAACTAGTACAAAATTTTCTATAGAAGGCAGTTCTCTGTAATCAACAGAATCTTTAGATAGGGTTGTTGCTAGCACTGGGATAGCTACCTTTTTAGTTTCGTCAAGAAGCGCTTGACTAGTCATCCGGTAAATGGGCAGATGGAAATGACTACCTTGCATGGAACGTAGGGTTTTGAGACTGTAGATGTCTGCCGACTTATCTGAAACAATCACTCCTGTAAAACCTGCTGCATCCGCAGTTCGAATGATAGTTCCTACATTACCAGGATCTTGCACATCTTCCAAAAACAAGAACTTGCCCTGACTCAAATCAGCTTGTCCTACTTCTTCTTTTTGAACCACGGCAACAATTCCCTGTGGAGTCTGAGAATCCGCCAAATCTAGCAAAATATCCTCTGAAATCCAGACAGTTTGCGGAAAAGCAGCTAACTGATTTCGATAATTTTCTAGGGCAAAGATTTTCTCAATCGTCACTCCAGCTTGGACAGCTTCTTCAAACAAGTGCCAGCCTTCAATCAAATAGGCAGACTTGCGGTATTTTTTTTGGTGTAATTTCTTGGCATTTTTTACCACAGAATTGGCTTTTGAGGTTATAATAGTCATAGAAATATTATAACACAATCAAAGGGGTTTGGTATGCAAAAGGTTAGAATGATTGCCCAAGGTAGGGTACAGGGAGTCGGCTTTCGTTGGGGTGTTTACAGCTTGGCACTTGAAATTGGTGGCATCACAGGTCGAGTATGGAATAACGACGATGGCACAGTGGAAATCTTAGCCCAAGCAGACTCATCTGCTATCATGGCAAAATTTATCCAAGAAATCCGAAAAGGACCGACACCTTTTTCAAAAGTAAGCTACTTAGATGTCAAACTAAGCAACTTTCCTCCCTACTCTGATTTTAAAATCGCAAATTAGGTCTCCAGAACTATTGTATATTTTGTAAAAAAACAGTAGAATAGAAAGGTATAATTTTTAAAGAAGGAATAAAAACAGTGAAATCTATTAAACGTTTTGCACTCTCAGCTATGGGAGTGGCTATGTTGCTTGTCTTGACTGGCTGTGTCAATGTCGATAAAACCACAGGTCAGCCAACAGGATTTATTTGGAATACGATCGGAGCGCCTATGGCTGAAGCCATCAAGTACTTCGCTACTGATAAAGGTCTAGGCTTTGGTGTCGCTATCATTATCGTAACCATTATCGTACGCTTGATTATCTTACCACTTGGTATCTACCAATCATGGAAGGCAACGCTTCACTCTGAAAAGATGAACGCTCTCAAGCATGTCCTTGAGCCACACCAAACACGTCTCAAAGAAGCAACTACTCAAGAAGAAAAACTCGAAGCCCAACAAGCCCTCTTTGCCGCTCAAAAAGAGCACGGCATCAGCATGTTTGGTGGTGTAGGATGTTTCCCTATCCTCCTTCAAATGCCTTTCTTCTCTGCTATCTACTTTGCTGCCCAACATACTGAAGGGGTTGCTCAAGCAAGCTACCTAGGCATTCCTCTAGGTTCTCCAAGTATGATTTTGGTTGCCTGTGCTGGTGTCCTTTACTATCTTCAATCGCTCCTTTCACTTCACGGAGTAGAAGATGAAATGCAAAGAGAACAAATCAAGAAAATGATTTACATGAGCCCACTCATGATCGTCGTCTTCTCCCTCTTCTCACCAGCTAGTGTCACACTTTACTGGGTTGTCGGTGGTTTCATGATGATTCTCCAACAGTTTATCGTCAACTATATCGTTCGTCCAAAACTTCGCAAAAAAGTCCGTGAAGAACTAGCCAAGAACCCACCAAAAGCAAGTGCTTTCTCTAAACCAAGTGGACGAAAAGACGTTACCCCTGAACAACCAACTGCTATCACAAGCAAGAAAAAACACAAAAATCGCAACGCTGGAAAACAACGTTCGAGATAAGAAGAAAAAGGCTTAGCTGATTTGCTAAGTCTTTTTGCAAATCAAAAGCCCGATGTTTCCATCAGGTTTCTTTTCTATCCATGTACACGTTTCATATAATCTTGATAACTTTCGGTATCCATGAGTTTTTTAGCGTTCTTGACGCGATCTGCTGTTGGTGGTTTGACTCCTTCGAGGGAATATGGAATTCCAAGTTCACGCCACTTGAACTCACCCATGGTGTGATAAGGTAGAATTTCAAACTTATCAACATTTTTGAGGGTCTTGACGAACTTACCAAGTTCAATCAAGTCATCATCTCTGTCTGTCAATCCTGGAACTAGCACGTGGCGAATCCAGACAGGTTTTCCAATATCTGATAGATACTGGGCACAAGCCAAGATATTTTTATTAGTTTGGCTAGTGACAATCTTGTGCTGTTCTTCGTTGATTTCCTTGATATCCAAAAGAACCAAGTCAGTGACAGCCATGAGTTTGTCAAACTTCTCAAGGTAACGTGGTTTATTACGGAAAGGAAGAGCACAGGTATCCAAGGTACAGTGGATTCCTTGTTCCTTAGCCTTGGTGAAGAGAGCAATCAGGAAATCAATCTGCAAGAGAGCTTCTCCTCCACTGACTGTAATCCCACCCTTATTTCCCCAGAAACCACGGTAGCGCAAGGCCTCTGTCAAGACATCATCTACCGTCCGTTCACGTGACTTATTGGACTCCATAGCCCAAGTGTCTGGGTTGTGGCAATACTGGCAACGCATGTGACAGCCCTGCAAAAAGACAATAAAGCGAATACCAGGCCCATCTACTGACCCAAAGCTTTCTGTCGAATGCACCATTCCTGTCACTTGTCCATAATCAATTGTTTCTTCAGACATATCGTTACCTTCCTTGAAAACGTTTTATAGTTTTATTATATCACGACTTGAAGGAAAAACAAGATTTTTGCCTATTTTTTAGAAAGCAATCTGTTTTTCAATTTCATTTTCAATCTATTATCAGATTATTCTTCAAAATCGAAGCCATATAAGGTTGCAAAATAGTCCTCAGGGCGCTCTGCACGGCGGATTTGACGGGCTTTACCTTCTTCGGTATAGAGGATTTCCGCAGAACGTAATTTGGCATTATACTGGTAGCCCATTGAAAATCCGTGGGCACCTGTATCATGAATTACCAGCAAATCACCGATTTCTGTATGAGGCAGTTCGCGATTGACTGCAAATTTATCATTGTTTTCACAGAGTGAACCAACCACATCTACCGCTTCAGCTGGTCCATCTGGATGGGTCACGTTGCTAATATGATGGTAAGCTCCGTACATAGCTGGACGCATGAGGTTGACTGCTGAGGCATCCACACCTAGATAGGTACGGTAGGTTTCCTTCTTATGAGTCACTCTTGTGACTAGAGCACCGTGAGGTGCCAGCATAAAACGACCCAATTCAGTGAAAATCTTGACCTGACCAAGACCTGCTGACGTAAGAACTTCTTCATACACCTTACGAACTCCCTCACCAATCAAGGCGATATCGTTCGGCTCCTGGTCTGGACGATAATTAACACCAATACCGCCAGAAAGATTGATAAAGTCTAGCCAAATGCCCAACTTTTCCTTGATTTCAACAGCCAGTTCAAAGAGCTGACGAGCCAACTCTGGATAATAGAGATGGGTCACGGTATTGGACGCTAGGAAGGAGTGAATCCCAAAAGTCTTGGCTCCTTTTTCCTTCAAGATAGCAAAGGCTTCAAAGAGCTGGTCCTTGGTCATGCCAAACTTAGCCTCCCCAGGATTGTCCATAATGTCTGTCCCCAGTTCAAAAACGCCTCCAGGATTATAACGACAAGAGATGATTTCTGGAATGCCTGCTACTCTCTCCAGATGTTCAATATCTTCAAAGGCATCCAAGTTAATGGTCGCACCCAATTCACGTGCATAGGCGTATTCCTTGTCTGGCGTGTTGTTGGAAGAGAACATAATCTCAGAACCCAGAAAGTCCAGTTTATGGCTCATCAAAAGCTCTACATAACTAGAGCAGTCCACACCACAACCTTCTTCTTGGAGAATTTTCAAAATAGCTGGAGTTGGAGTAGCCTTAACTGCAAAATATTCCTTAAAGCCCTTGTTCCACGAAAAAGCTTGGTTGACGGCTCTTGCCTTCTCACGAATCCCCTTCTCATCATACAAGTGAAAGGGAGTCGGGAACTCGGCAACAATCGCTTCTAACTCTTCTCTATTGATAAATGGTGTTTTCATAAGCTTCCTTCTATTCTGTTTGCAAAGAAAGGCTGGGACAATCGTTCCAACCTTTAGTTCTATCTCTTATTTATCTTCGTCAAAGATATTGCCAACCTCAACATCGATGGCTTGGTTCTTGACATCAATATTAGTTACCTTCAAGAGTGACTTGTAGTCAAACTGCTTTTCACGTTCTTCTTGGGCATTGTCCGCAAAGACCGCTACACCTGCCAGTTCTGAGTCGAACTCGCGCAAGAGACTAATCATACCGTTGACCGTTCCGCCACCTTTCAAGAAGTCATCCACAATCAAGACACGGCTGCCTGCCTTAAGACTACGTTTTGAAAGGAACATTTTCTCGATACGGTCACCACTTGAACCTGAAACATAGTTGACGCTAACAGTTGAACCTTCGGTAATTTTCAGGTCACGGCGCACAATGACAAAAGAGACATTGAGGACATTGGCAACTGCATTTGCAAGTGGCACACCCTTAGTTGCTACGGTCATAACCGCGTCAATTTTTTGGTCCATAAAGCTTTTGGCAATAATACGACCAATATTTTTCAAGATGGCTGGTGTGCTAAGCAAATCAGACAGATAGATATAACCACCTGGCAAGATACGGTCACTTTCTGACAACTTGGTACGCAAGTCTTCAACCATTTCCTTAGCATCCTGACTCGAAATAGACGGTGTGAAGATGACACCTCCGCCAGCCCCAGTCACTGTCTGGATATGACCGATTTCAATTTCCTCAAAGGCGCGTTTGATAATGACGATATCTTCTGAGATGGATGATTTAGCAGACTCATACTTTTCAGCAAAAGTATTGAGACTAGTTAGTTTATAAGGATTATTAATCAAATAGTTGGAAATGACAACCATCCGATCACTTCTTCTTAATTTCATTTCTATTTCCTATTCCATTTTTATTCAAAAAATCAAAAAGCAAACTAGAAAGCTGGTCGCTGGTGGTTCAAAACACTGTTTTGAGATTGTCGATAGAACTGACAAACCCTGTAATATACCTGCATATATACATACGACAAAGCGATACTACCCTAGTTTGAAGAGATTTTCGAAGAGTATTCATTTTTGTCTTTTACTTATTATACCATATTCACATAAAAAAACGAACATTCTTATCCTAAAAAATGCTCATTTTTCTTAAATTATCAATCTAAATCTGGTTTATAGAAGGAACGATTATCCATAGCGAAGATTTTATTGGACATCTCTCCTTTATCCACCAAAGCCAGAGCTGTTGACATCATCATCATTCTTGCATCCAGATTGTCAATCATATGGATAATCTCTGCCTCCATAATACGTGGACGGACTGGACTTCCATATTCAAGCAAGCCGTGGTGACTGAGGATGACATGACGAAGCAAAACGACTTCTTCCTTGGTATCATCGATGCCGAGTTCCATAACTGTCTTGGTAATTTCGCTATCAATGAGAGCGATATGTCCAAGAAGATTACCTCGCACTGTGTACTCTGTCTGGTCTGGCCCCGTCAACTCGATAACCTTAGCTAAGTCATGCAGCATAATCCCCGCATAGAGTAAGCTCTTATTGAGCTGAGGATAAACTTCGCTAATAGCGTCTGCCAAACGTACCATGGTCGCCGTATGATAAGCCAACCCCGTTTCAAAGGCATGGTGGTTGGTCTTGGCAGCTGGATAGGAGTAGAATTCCTTATCATACTTGGTGTAGAGATTTCGGACAATCCGTTGCCAGACAGGATTTTCAATTTTGAAAATCATTTGCGACATGTAGTCACGAATTTCCTTGACATCAACTGGTGACTTGACCTTGAAATCGGCTGGGTCATTGGGTTCACCAGCTTGAGGCAGGCGGAGAGTAATTTGATTGACTTGAGGGGTATTGTTATAAACTTCTCGGCGTCCTTTCATGTGGACAACCTTACCTGCGGTAAAGGCCTCAATGTTATGAGGTTGGGCATCCCAGAGCTTCCCATCAATCTCGCCACTATCATCTTGGAAGGTAAAGGCTAGGTAGTTTTTCCCAGCTCGAGTTTGCCTCAGGTCAGCTGATTTGATTAGGTAAAAGCCTTCAAATAGCTCATCTTTTTTCATGTGACTAATCTTCATATTCTTCCTCATTTTCTTGAAAATGGAGTAGATCAAGCGCAGGCTCGCCTTCTGACAACTCAATGTGACGGAGCGTCCGCTCGATAGCTATGGTACGACGGTTTAATAGTTCATCAATATTGCCAGAGGCATGTTGGAGATGTTTTTGTGCCTTAACCAGAATGCCACCAAACTTGCCAAACTCGGTCTTGACACTGGCAAGAGTCTTGCTGATATGGTCGGCACTCTTTTGGATATTAAGGGTCTTGAAACCAACTGATAGGGAGTTAAGAAGGGCTGATAGGGTACTTGGTCCTGCAACGATAATCTGTTCTTCCCGTCTCAAATTATCAAAGAAGACCGGATTGCGGACGATTTCTGAGTAGAGACCTTCTGTCGGAACAAACAAAACTCCAAAATTGGTCGTCCGAGGTGGTGCTATGTACTTGTTCCTAATATCCCTAGCAAAGCGCTTGACGCTTGCTAGGAGTGACTTACGACAGCGTTCAATCTCATCCTTGTCACCTGTCTCATAGGCTTCTTCCAAGCGGTAATAATCTGCCAGTGGAAACTTAGAGTCAATTGGCAGATAGACGTATTCTTGGTCGCCTTGTCCGGGTAACTTGATGGCATACTCCACTCGTTCACTAGAGTTTTCAACCGTTGCGTATTCTCGTTCGTACTGGGCAGGTGTCATGATGTCTTCAATAATTTGCCCCAGTTGCAATTCTCCCAGAATCCCTCGCGTCTTGGTTCCAGAGAGAACCTTGTTAAGAGCTCCGACATCACGGGCAACTGTCTGCATTTCTCCAAGGCCACGATTGACAGACTCCAGTTGTTTAGAAACTGTCTCAAAGGAAGCCTGTAAGCGTGTCTGCAAGGTCTTTTCTAGTTTTTCCTCGACCGTCTGGCGCATTTGTTCCAAACGTTGCTCATTTGATTCCTGCAAGGCTTGGAGACGTTGGTCTGTCTTGTCTCTAGTTTGGAGGAGATTATCTGTCATTTCTTGACGGACTTGGGTCAGACCTTGGTGCAATTCAATCCGCACTTCTTGCAAACGGTCGCTGACAACCACTTCCAAATCTTTTTGGTCTAACTGGCTGGCTTGTCTGGCTTGGTCAAAGCGGTAATCCAACTGGTCTGACAAATGATCTGCCTGATCCTCCAAGCTCTTACTTAAGTGTTTCTCCTGCCTATCCTGCCTTTGCCAAATCAGAAAGAGACCAGCTAGGTTGGCAATTAATAATAGAATAAGTAAACTTTCCATCCTACCTCCTGTCCTTGCTATGCAGTACGACCACATAACCATCTGGGCAAGTCACCGACACTTCCCTATCTATATATTCGTTAGAAGCGTACACTTTTTTAAAGAAAAAATTCTCCTCTGTCAACTCATACTTAGCTCCAAGAATAGTCAGCTGGCTATCCCGAACTGGCATAAAGGCTAGATAGTCGTAGTCTGAACGAGGTTCTAGCTGACTGGTCCCTTCTGAACAATAGGCAATCAAATTTTGCCCATCCTCAATTTCTATTTGACGCATATAGGGTGCCAACTTAGGATTGCTAGGTAGAAAGACATTGGCCAACATATGGTCAATACGGCCACCCAAGGCACCGAAAATAGTGACCTGAGCCTGAGGATTTTGTTCAAAGATGGTTAAGAGAGCCAATTCCAGATCTGTATCATCCTTTTCTGGTCGGGCTTGGACAAAATACTGGGCACGTTTTTGAATCACCTGTCGCTCTTCTGCAGTCACAGAATCAAAATCTCCGACTGCTAGAGCAAGAGGTAAGTCTTCTTCCAAGACCCAGAGCGAGCCTCGATCCACCCCAACAAAAGCATCAAAATCTGTCCGATAATGACCGCGGTTTCCGCCTGCAAAAACTGCAACCCTAGTCCAGTTGTTTTCTGAGAGTTTGTACTCGCTCATTGACTTCTCCCTTAAAGACATAGGAACCTGCTACAAAAACAGTCGCACCAGCTTCTTTGGCTTGAGCAATAGTTTGGTCATCAATCCCACCATCCACTTCGATTTCAAAGTTTAAACCTTTTTCCTGACGAAGAGCAACCAACTCACGAACCTTATCCATGGTTTCTGGCAGAAAGGCTTGCCCACCAAAACCTGGATTAACCGTCATGACTAAAACTTGGTCAACTAGATGAAGGACGTGCTTGATGGCTTCAACTGGTGTGCCAGGATTGATAACGACTGAAGGCTTAACTCCGAGTGAACGAATTTTTTGGAGGGCGCCATGAATATGAGGCGTTGCTTCTACATGGATACTGATGATGTCTGCACCTGCACGCGCAAAATCTTCCAGATGATGCTCAGGGTTTGACACCATCAAGTGGCAATCGAAAACCATCTTACTATGAGGACGAAGGCTCTCGACCACACCTGCACCAAAACTGATTTGCGGTACAAAATGACTGTCCATGATATCGATATGGGCATATTCTGCCCCAGTTGCTTCTAGACGTTTGATTTCACGTTCAAAGTTGGCATAATCTGCTGCCAGAATTGACGGAGCAATCTTGTATTGAGACATAGGTTTCTCCTTATTTTGGAATTTTTTTGCTGACTTTTTTATAGGTTTCTCTACGATTTTCAATTTCGCTGAGGAATTGCAGGTAGTTGTCAAAACGGAAGGTGGCAATGGTCCCCTCTTCTACAGCTGGCTTGACGGCACAAGACGGCTCATGGGTATGGGTACAAGTACGAAACTTACAATCTCGGCTGACAGTAGCAATCTCTGGAAAGGCCTGATTGAGGTCTTCAGCCCTTGATACTTCATAGTCCAGAGATGAAAAGCCTGGTGTGTCTGCGATTTTACCCCCATTGAGATTGTAAAAACTAACAGCTCGAGTAGTATGGCGCCCACGACCCAGACTGTCTGAGATTTCTCCTGTTTCAAGATTGAGATCTGGTGCGATTTTGTTGAGAAGAGTTGACTTCCCAACACCTGTCTGCCCCATAAAAACCGTAACCTTGCCTGTTAACAAAGGCAGGAGTTCCTCTTTACTGGTCACAAAGTCATAGCCGATGTCACCATAGGTCTGCTGGTAAAAATCCAGTTCTCCCCTATCTTCCAACAAATCCATTTTGGAAATATAGACAATGGGATGGATGCCCTTGTGCTCCAAAAGAACCAAGAAACGATCCAGCAAATTGCTGTTAAAATCAGGTTCCTTGACGGACATGATTACTACAGCTTGATCGATATTGACAATAGGCGGACGAACCAGACTGTTTTTCCGTTCGTGAATTTTGAGGATATAGCCTTCTGAATTTTCCTCGGCAGAGAAATCTACCCAGTCCCCAACATAAGGGGTATGGCCTTTTTTACGGAAATTCCCACGCGCGCGTGTTTGATAAACCTGGCCATCACTCTCCACATAGTAGAAACCTGCCAAGGCTTTAATGATTTGTCCCTGCATCTTAGAGTCCTTGCCCTTTAAGTGCGTCTGCTAGACCGGCAAATTCTGCCAAGCTGAGAGCTTCCCCACGCACACTTGGTGACAAGCCTGCCTGGTCCAAAGCCTTGGTCAGCTTGTCCTTGACCTCTTCAGTCTTACCAAAGTAACCTGTCAAGTTATTCCACAAGGTCTTGCGGCGATGGGTAAAACTAGCCTTGGAAACCTTAAAGAAAAAGTTCTCATCTTCTACTGCTACGGCTGGCTCTGGACGACGCACCATTTTCAAGATGGCTGAATCCACATTTGGCGCTGGCACAAAGACCGTACGAGGCACGATAAAGGCAACCTTGGCTGTCATGTAATACTGCACGGCGATAGACAAGCTACCGTAAGCCTTGGTGTTAGGCTGGGCTGAAATGCGGTCCGCTACTTCTTTCTGCATCATGACCACAAACTCACAAAAAGGAATGCCACTCTCAATCAAGTGCATGAGAATAGGCGTCGTGATGTAGTAAGGCAAATTAGCCACTACCTTGATTGGCAGGTCAGGATTTTTAAAATTCTGGATATGTTGCGCCAAATCAACCTTGAGAATATCTTCGTTAACTACGGTCACATTATCAAAATCACGCAGAGTATCTGCCAAAATTGGCACCAAACGGTGGTCAATCTCAAAAGCCATGACTTGGGCTGCACGCTCAGCCAAAAATTCTGTCAAGGCACCAATACCTGGCCCGATTTCGATGACATTGACCTGATCATCAATTTCAGCCGTATCCACAATTTTTTGAAGGATATTGGTATCCGTCAAGAAATTTTGCCCAAAGGACTTTTTAAAGGTAAAACCGTGACGCTCCAACACTGCCTTGGTCACGCTATAATCTGCAATTCTCATCTATTCTCTTTTCTATTATCTGTTACTACTATTGTAACACATTCCCCTTGTATTTTGGGAATGAAAATCATACCAAAAAACTATCTTTCCTCATGAAGAAAGATAGTCTTGGAAATCTTTAAAGAGGGACTTAGCGCTTCTCTCGAAACATACGTTCATACTCTTCGAAAATCTCTTCAAATCACGTCAGCTTCACCTTGCCGTACTCAAGTACAGCCTGCGGCTAGCTTCCTAGTTTGCTCTTTGATTTTCATTGAGTATCAAAAAAATCAGCTTCTTGATAACTTCGATTTTCGGGTAGGGTCAAATCCACATCCTCCTCCACATCATCCACTGTCAGTTCAACCGTTTGAGGTAAATTTTTCAAACGATAATGCTTTTGCCTTTACCCTTCAATACTAGCAAAATCAAGCAAATAGCCATGCACTCGGATTTGAACCAAAAGGAGATGATTGGTCATATTTTCCATGATGAGGATATCTTCTAAACCACCTCTGGCACTAGGATAATCAGATACCCTGCGAATACGGATTTTTTCACACATGAGCAAGTTTCCTCATATCAATGATTTCATCAGCCTTATTCCAGACTAGGGGATTATGGGTCGCAATGATGATAATTCGATTTTCATCTTTCAAATCCACCAAGAGATTCATAACCTCCTCTGAATTTTCAGGATCAAGAGCTGCTGTTGGTTCATCTGCCAAAATCAAGGGTGGATTTTTCAAAATAGTCTTAGCAAGGGCAACTCGTTGGGCCTCTCCCCCAGATAAAGTATAGATTTTTTGTTCTAAATCCAAATACCCTAGATTAACTTTTTCTAAAGCCCCCACTTGCCTTTCCAAACGTTCTACTTTTGAGATTTTCTGACCAACAAAACCCAAATCCAAATTTTCTTTGATTGATTGGTTTTCTAAGAGGCCAAAATTTTGAAAGAGATAGCCCATCTGATCTCGAAAATACTCACGAGTGGGAATGGTTTTTAAATCTTTCCCCTGATAGAGAACCCTTCCTCCATCTATCTTTTCCAGCTTTCCCAAGATATTCAGCAGCGTCGTCTTTCCGCTTCCACTCTTTCCGATTAAGGCATAAACCTTGCCCTTCTCCAGCTTGAGATTCAAACCAGAGAAAATCGCGCGGTCATTAAATTTCTTTTCCAATCCTTGAATATCAATCATCTTATTTTCCTTTCAATACTGCCATGCTACCAGCTTCTTCTTTTTTGTCCTGCCTTACTAAAATCAAGAGGGCGTTAAGCGTAAACAAAGCTACAACTAGAGCGCTAATCAAACCATCTCTTGTCAAAATACTAGATAGGACTAGGCCAAGCAAGAGAACTCCTCCTTGCGCCAGTAAATACTTGCCATGAAGCTCATAGATTGTCATACCAGCAAGACGTTTAATCATAAGCTCCCGTCTGAACTGCTCAAAATAGAGAAGATTCATGGAATCAAATAACAAGATAGCCGTAGACAGGGTCAAAATCGTCCCAATAAGGAGAGAGTAAAACTCCACCCGTTTGTCATTTAGTACCTTGGCAAAAAATAGCTGGCTTTTTACCAAGTAAGAAACCTTGTGATACAGACCTTGCTCTTTTAGAGCTGTGATGCTGTCTCCATATCGATCTAGTTTCAAGGCACTATTAGCCGTAGTTCCCCACAACATCCCTGCAACAGGTCTTGTTCCAGTCGCTTGCGGCGTTAGAACTACAATAATCGGATCTTTTAGGTACTGGCGTGTTGTCTTGTACCCATCATTATAGAGGAAACGTTCCTGTCCTGTTTCTGTAAAAGCTAGCCTTACCTGTGGGAGGTAGTGTTTCTGACTCGTCACTTCTACACTTTCAGATGAAAAGTTTTGCAGGTAATCTGTAAACAATCCTTGGTAGTAGGCAGACTGCTCTCGCAAGCTCTCAGGCAAGATCAGCCCAAACTCTCCCTCAGACAAGTTTTGCATCTTGTCCATAAACTCTGAAGAAACGGTAATCTTTTCCTCTATCAGATAGCGCGGTGAGACATAGATAACATTCCCTGACGGTGTGTAGTCACTGAGACGATTGCCATCTAGGTCCACTTCTACTCCATCTGAGAAATTGTCAACATTGCTCATAATATAAAAAGAGTCTGTATTGGCTAACCGTTCTTCAGTAAATGTCTGCCACTCACGATTATCCTTACGCATTCCTTCTTCATCGGCAAATGCACTAGACCAACCAAAGGAGAGACGGTAACGGTCTGAGGACTGGCTCCATTTATCGCTTGCCTTCTCCATCTCCTGCATTTCACGGTAGTTGGGGAGGAGAGCTGTCGCACTCAAGCCGACCACCAATACAGCTAAGAGTTGCCCCACCATCATTAATGTCATCATACGTTTGAGAGGGAGTTTCCCTTTCAATAGATCCACCAGACTATTTTCCTGTAAACCAAGTAGATAGACGACACTTAGTAAGGTAGAAATCCCTGCCAGGGTCAATCCATAAAGTAGAAGAGCAATGATGACCAGTTGCACCGTTGCCATAAACAAGGCACCTTGATACCAGAGAATCCCCAATCCCAAAAGACTGGATACCAGCACTGAGCAGATAAACTGTCTCACATCTTCTAACACTGGTCTGAGAGCAACTCCAAACAAGCTCTCACCAGCTATTAAGCGAATCCCTGCCTGACGAAGGGATTTGATCCGATAAATCAGGGTCAGACTCATAAAGGTCAGCAGAAAAATAGCTAAACTCAGTAGCACCATAGGGGTGGCCGCCAATAGTAAGACTATCGAAAATGGATCTTCTCCATTCGAAACAAAGCCTTGATAGCCAAGTTCTTTCAAGGTGGTCTGTAAGCTCACTCCATCCAAACTTCCTGACACAATCAAGTAAGACCCTAATAAATCACTCGTTTCTGCACTCTCCTTGGAGGAAATGGTCAGACCTTCTGGAAGCTCTCCCTCACCATAAGTGGCATAGGTAAAGAGTGTTTCTCCAGCTTCATTTGGCTCAACGATTCGACGGGCGATGAGACTATTATGCTCTACCGCCAAGTGACTCAAAACCTCTGTCACCTCTTCGCGACTAGCTACTGGTTGATTTATCATCATTCCTGTCACATCAACAGAAGGATAGTTACCAAATAAAATCTCTTCTCGATGGTCAACGGAAGTTATCACCATATAAAGCGATACCAATACCATTGAAATCAAAATAAATAAACGTTTCATCATTTCCTCCAAAAAGTTACTTGGTCACTTAGTGAGAAGGTGACCACAGTCACTGCGATGTTAAGAAGCTTATTAAGTTCTTTCTGCTAGCAACATCTTCAAATACATTATATCCGTTTTTTCAAGAACTATCAAGGACATCAATGTCCTTAAAATCTAACCATTTCGTGTCATTTTTAGCTTATATCTAAAAAACAGCCCTAAAGACGAACTTTAGAACTGTTTTGATGCGAGAACAAGGACATTTTTGTCACTGATTCACTATGTTTATAAATATTTTTTGACATCCTCTTGCCATTCCTCTGTCAATTTCTTTACTAGAAATTCATCTCCAATTAGCTGCGCAAATGTTTTAGAAGACTGATAAAATGATTCAGCTAAACTAAAATCTCTTTCTTCTCTTAATGCTTGCTTCCACAAAAACATAAATACAAGAGGTTTCTTTTGATAATCTTGAGTTTTATCCATAATTTCTTGTAAACACGATAGATAATCATTAAAACAATCAGTTACTCCTACCTTTTCAAGACAACACATTCCTGAAATAAGAGTATCTCTAATTATAAAGAAGTTTTCTAATTTAGTTACCTTTTTCTGTTCCAAAAGAAAGAGCATTAGCTCTTCGATTTGATTTATAAATTTGGCAAGATCTTTTCTAATGAGCATTTGATAAAAAAACAAACGAATCAACAACATATCATTTGTTGAATAAACTTCTTTTTCTATGATCTGAGGCATATGTTCCTCAAGTATTAACTCTGCATATTCAGGCCTTCTAGTTCTAGAAGTATCCAAACACGCCTGCAATACTTCACATGCTAATTGTTCTTCTTTAGGAAGATTATCAAAGTATGTTTTATAAATCTCTTCCAAACACGCTTCCTTCTTATCGTACTCCTCTTCTTTACCATAGATTGGTTCACGTAAAATCTGATATTTCAATTCTAAATAAGCAGGAGGAAGAGCTGAAAAATCCGGCATAAGGCTATAAACTGGAACTCCTAGCCGGCGAGCAATATAGTCTAACTTGGGCAAACTCGGTTGCGAAGCTCCACTTTCAATTCGCGACAGTTGACGAACTGTCAGTTCTTGCTCATCTCCACAAAAATCTGGACGACTAATTCCTTTTTCTATCCGAATCTCTTTAATTTTTTGACCAATTAACATCAGACGCCTCCTCTTCTACCTGCTTCGAAAAATACTGTGAAACTTAAAAAATTGTAACGGCTACATCTTTCCTACTCATAAGATTTCATAGCTTCTTCCACTTCTGCCAAAGTAACCCCAAACAACTCTAGGCGTTTGAGGAGTTGCTTGCCGTTAGAATAGCCGATTCGGAGAGTCTCTCCGAGATATTCTCTACGCTTACGGCTGTCTGCCCCTGCTAGAAAACCAAGGCGAATCAAGTCGCTACGACTAATGTCAAACTGACTCTCATGTTCAAATTGTTCTGTCACCTGAGCTAGAGCCGTTTTCAGGTCTTCATAGCTGGCATGCTCAATTCCCAGAGAACGCCCCTTGGTCTTGGACTTGGGAACAGCTTCATCTCGCTTGAGAAAGGCATGCTGAACTGTTGGAATGACCGTCATGATCATGCGCCGAATCCGTTCCCCATTAAAATCTGGGTCTGTAAAGACAATGACTCCATGACGTTGGTGCAGGCGCTGAATCCGCTCTATATCCTGATCATTGATGGCAGAACCTCGAGTCTCATAGGTCTCCACATCGAAATAACGTTTGAGATTGACCGTATCATCGCGACCTTCAACCACGATAACTTGAGAAATTTTCTCTTTCATTACTTGCTGTCCAATCCAAAAATTCGTTCTGCATTTGCAGTCGTTGCTACCGCCAGCTCTTCTGTCGTCATACCACGCAAGTCAGCGATAAAGTCGACCACATAGCGAGTATAGGCTGTTTTATTTTCACGACCACGCTTGGGTACAGGTGCTAAGTAAGGCGCATCTGTTTCCACCAACATCTTGTCCAAAGGTAACTCTTTAGCTGCTTCTTGGAGGTCAGTTGCCTTCTTGAAAGTCACCACTCCTGAGAAGGAAATGGTCATACCAAGATCCACAAACTTCTCTGCCCACTCAAGCGTCCCTGAAAATGAATGCATGATACCACCACGAGGACCAACGCCCTCACTCTTGATAATCTCATAGGTATCTTCCAGCGCATCACGGGTATGGACAACAAAAGGCAAATCCAAGTCCTTAGATAGCTGAATCTGACGGCGAAAAACCTGCTCCTGCACCTCTTTGGGCGCTGTCATCCAATGGTAGTCTAAGCCAATTTCACCTAAAGCCACAACCTTGGAATGTTTTAACTTATCCAACAAGTAAGCCTCAACTTCCTCTGTATAAGTACCAGCTTCTGTAGGATGCCAACCAATAGTCGCATAGAGCTGCTCATACTCATCTACCAACTCCAAGGCATGCTCAATCGTCGGTTTATCAAAACCAACAATATTCATCTGTGTCACACCCATCTCAGCAGCCAAGGCAATTTCTTCTGTCTCACGACCTGCAAATTCTTCTACATTCAAGTGTGTATGTGTATCAAAAATCATCTCTTCTAACCTCGTTTTCTATCTTCTATTATACCAAAAAAGAGGAGGGGCACCTAATTTTTCGGTTTCCCCTCCTCTCTTCAATAGAGAGCTATTCTGCTATCTTTTCTATCCGATATTGCCCATCTCCTATTCCACAGTTAGAGACAGAAGAGATTGGCTACATTGATAGAATATTCCTATTCAGCTAAAGTATGTGATTATCTTGGGTTCTCACTTTTCTCACCCATCACTAGGATTGATGACTTCTCAAAATCCCCCTTATAATCTAACTTTAAGTAGAGAATAGAATTTTCTAGCTGTTCTATTTTCTACGTCTAGTCTTTCTTCCTAGCAAAGCAAAACCACTTGTTGCCACCACTAGACCAAGACTAGCAAGTGCTGCACTTGATGCTGAACCTGTGTTAGGTAATTGTTTGCCAGCAGGTGACTGGTAGGTAACATCTTGCATTGTTCCTGCAGTTGCTTGCGGTGCACTTGTTGTCTTAGGAGCAGCATTAGGAGCCACTGGTCTCTTAGGAACTGTAACCATGGCAATGGCTTGCACTCCAATCGTTTCTGCTTCCTTCACATCTTCCATAGTTTTCGCATTTTCAATCTCTTTGAGAGCTGCTTGTTTTTCTGCTTCCACTCTTGCTAAAAGTTCTGCTTTTTCTTTATCAGAAAGCGGTGCGCCTTTGATTTCATCCTGCTTGTTCTTGGCTGCTTTTTCAATGGCATTTTTAGCTGATTCTTTTTCAGTAGCTAATTGCTTAGAAGCTTGTGATTGAGCTGAGTTTTGTGAACCTGTGTGAGCTGATCCACCCGCCTGGCTACCACCGCCTTCATTCGCATTAGCATCTGAGCTTCCAGTATTGCCTCCCTTATCTCCACCTGGTGTAGTTTCTAGCTTATACTCTGGTGTAGCTTCTTGAGTTACAGATTCACCTTTCGCAGATTGTTGAACTGTATCTTTTCCTAGAATCGTCACTACTGAACCATCTGGGAATGTGATTGTTGCTGTACCATCTCCAGCTACATTGATTGTCGCTCCGTCTAATGCTGAACCATTTGCTTGTAAAATAGCAACCTTAACTTTTTCTTCATCTGTTAAATGAGTTATATCTTTTACATCTACTCTTTGAGCAGGTGCTTTAACAGTTGATTTTTCAGCAGTCGGTTTAGTGCTATCTTGTGCTTTTGGATCTTGTGCTACCAATTGATTTCCTGGAATTGTAATAGCTGAACCATCTTTAAAGACGATTGTCGCTGTGCCATCTCCAGCTACTTCAATTTTATAGTAAAATAAAATAATAACAGGACAAATCAATCAGGACAATCAAATCGATTTCTAACAATGTTTTAGAAACAGAGGTGTACTATTCTAGTTTCAATCTACTGTAACATCGCTTCCGAATCCATTTGCATCTACTGAACTTTTTTACAAAAATAAAAATCAGTAGACTCGAGTTCCTACTGATTTTTGATAGAATTCGTTTGGATTATGCAGCCAAAACTTTGCGTCCTTTACGACGACGAGCTGCCAATACGCGACGACCATTTTTAGTTGACATACGGTTACGGAATCCGTGTTTGCGCGCACGACGAAGTTTACTTGGTTGATAAGTACGTTTCACGATGAATACCTCCTCATAGATTTTGTATTCGTTTAGCCGGCTATAAAGTGATCAGTTACTAAACATACTTTACTATTCTATCTGATTCTTTCACTTTTGTCAATAGCTCTAGGCAAATGTTTCCAGCTTTTTCGAATGCAAGCCCTATCTACGATACTGTTTCAAGAAACGAGTCATCTTTTCTTGGATTTGGGCTAACTCATCAACACGAGGAAGGTAAACGATACGGAAGTGGTCTGGTTCCTGCCAGTTAAAGCCTCGACCATGAACCAAGAGAACCTTTTCCTGCTTCAAGAAATCAAGGACAAACTGCTCATCATCATCGATACGGTACATATTGCGGTCGATTTTTGGGAAGATATAGAGCCCCGCCTTGGGTTTAACGGCAGACAAACCTGGAATATCTTGAATGGCATTATAGATGAAATTTCTTTGCTCGTAGATTCGTCCACCAGGAAGAAGCAATTCATCGACTGATTGGTGACCCCCCAAGGAAGTTTGTACGACTTGTTGGGCCAAAACGTTAGAGCAAAGGCGCATATTGGACAGCATATTGAGCCCTTCGATATAGCCCTTAACATGAGTCTTAGGGCCAGACAAGACCATCCAACCCACACGGAAACCTGCTATGCGGTGGGATTTTGACAGACCATTCATGCTGACACAGAAGACATCTGATGCCAAGCTCGCCACAGGCGTATGCACATGTCCGTCCATTACCATGCGGTCATAGATTTCATCCGCAAAGATAATCAAATCGTTTTGACGGGCAATCTCAATAATCTCCAGCAAGAGTTCCTTAGGATAAAGGGCTCCAGTTGGGTTATTTGGATTGATAAGGACAATTGCCTTGGTATTGGAAGTGATTTTTGACTTGATATCGTCAATATCTGGGTACCATTCCACAGCTTCATCACAGATATAGTGAACGGCATTTCCTCCAGCTAGGCTGACAGCCGCCGTCCATAGAGGATAGTCTGGCATTGGCACTAAGACCTCATCCCCATTGTCCAAAAGCCCCTGCATGGACATGACAATCAACTCACTGACACCATTTCCAAGGTAAATATCATCAATATCTACGTTTGGGAATTTCTTCAGCTGGCAATACTGCATGATGGCCTTACGGGCTGAGAAAATCCCTTTGGAGTTAGAATAGCCTTCACTATCACGCGCATTCATAATCAAGTCATGAATGACCTCGTCTGGCGCTGTAAAGCCAAATTCTGCTGGATTTCCTGTATTCAGACGTAAAATCTTTTCTCCATTCGCTCGCATCCGCATGGCTTCTTCCAATACAGGACCACGGATATCATAAGCAACATGCTCTAACTTACTAGACTTGTTATATTCTTTCATCTTGTTTCCTCAATTCATCAGGATAGTAACATTATACCACTAGAAAGAGAATGCGACAAGTTTACTGAAATGTGTTACTAGTTTCGTATAGAAGAAAAACCTTGCTAAAGGCGAGGTTAAGAACGTAGAGATAGCAGGTATTTTGCAAAGACACATCACATACCAAAAGATAAACCTAGAAAAAGCAAGCCTAGAAAGGAGTCATAAAGAAGATTAAACATGAGGAAAAGCCCCATATCATCAAGTAATCCCAACGCCCACTTCGTTTTGCAACTAGAAATAAGATTAGATGGTAGAGTACATGAAAGACTAAAAATCCAATAAAACCTGGATAAAGAAGCGGTACCAGACTCTCTAATTGACAGATCATGATCACTTCTACCAAGACTGAAACTAGGATAATTCCATAATACAGGAAATTTGATTTTTGAAAAGAGTTTTTCATCATTCTCCCTTCCTTCACTTCTTTCCTGCTATCCTTTCTTTTATTTTATCATATATTTATATAGAGTTTAAGCCCTAATATTCTTTTGAAAAATACTTTTTTTGCTTTACTTCTATAGTGAAAAGGTTTACAATTATAGTAAGAAAATTTCAGGAGGTTTCATTATGGCACAACGTTACCAAAATATCATGGTCGCAATCGATGGTTCTAAGGAAGCGGACTTGGCTTTTGTCAAGGGAGTTCATTCTGCTCTACGAAACGACGCTAAACTCACCATCGCACATGTCATTGACACACGCGCTCTCCAAAGCGTATCCACCTTTGATGCTGAAGTTTACGAAGAACTCCAAGTCGACGCTGAAAGTCTGATGAAAGAGTACGAAAAACGTGCTAAAGATGCTGGGGTAGCAGATGTTCATATCGTCATTGAAATGGGAAATCCAAAGACCCTGCTAGCACGTACTATTCCAGATGCCGAGGAAGTGGACCTCATCCTCGTTGGCGCAACTGGTCTCAACGCCTTTGAACGCCTCTTGGTCGGCTCTTCATCTGAATATATACTCCGCCATGCTAAGGTCGATTTGCTGGTTGTGAGAGAACAAGAAAAAACCTTATAATCACAAAGAAAAGGAGCCCCTAGCTCCTTTTTGTTTACGATTTATTTCTCTCTTTATGGCGTTCGTAAGCCTTGAGCTGGCGCTGCAGTTCCTTTTTAATAGCAGGTTCTGGAGCATATTTTTCTTCCCAATTATCTGGTTTTAAGATTTTATGGGTCACTGGATCAAAATGAGCCTTGCCATCTGGAAAAATTTTCCCCATATTGGCCTGATGGACAATATCAAAAATACGTTCTGGGTCCACCCCCATCAAGACAAAACTGCCGTAGGTGAAGTAAAGCGTGTCAATCAAGGCATCCACTTGCCCTATCAAATCTTGCTGAGCAGGTGTCTTCTTGGCTACTTTATCTGCTGCCTTATCAAGGGTCTGATGAAGTTGCGATACAGCTTGACCAAAATCTTCTTCAGAAGGACTGGCTGCTCGAACAAACTCCACCAATTCTTCTATTTTAAAACCAGCCCTATGGGTTGCACCCTCTAAATCCCAAGCTCGAGGTTCTTCTTGGGTTCGTTCATCCATCATGTGGTGGAAGGTCTTGACCTTATTGAAATGATAGTCACGGCTGACAAAGACTTTTTCTGAAGACAAAACACCAAAATGTTCCAAGGCCTTGTGGATTCCATCTTGTTGATTGCTAGTGGTAATGTGCTTGGCAGCTTCCTTGACACTGCTACTACCATTTCCCATAGCGACCGACATACCGACGCCAGCCAGCATTTCAAGATCATTATCTGAGTCACCAAAAGCCATGACTTGGTTGAGGTCAAAGCCATATTCTTTCCCAACTCGGCGAATGCCTTCTAATTTAGAATTTCCCTGATTGATGACATCCGATGCAAAAGGATTGCTACGTGTCAATTTCAAGTCTTCAAAATCAGCTGCCGCCTTCTCAGATTCTTCTGGTGTCATCAGCATCAAAACTTGGTAGATAGGCTGATTCATCAGGTGAAGCAGGTCCTCTTCCTTTTGGGGAACAACCTTGCTGACCATGCGATTAAAAGACTGACTCACCGTCCGAGTTAAAACAGAGGGAACGAAGCGACTAATTCGTTGGGAAAAAGAACCCAGACCAAAGGACATGATTTTAGAACCCAACATGGCATCCTTGGTCCCTAGAGCAATCTCCGTGCCCTCTTTTTTAGCATAGCTAATTAGATGGCGCAAATGTAACTTGGAAATAGGGCTCGTGAACAAGACTCTGTCTTTACTAAAGATATACTGGCCATTATAGGTTACCGCAAAATCCAGATCCAAATCGTCCATCAATTCCTTAACAAAAAAAGGTCCTCGCCCTGTCGCTACGCCAACTAGTACCCCTTGTTCTTTGACAATCTTAATCGCGTCCTTAGTGGATTTCAAAACACTCTTGCGATTGTTGACCAAGGTTCCATCGATATCAAAAAAAACAGCTTTGACTTCCATCCTATTCCAATCTCCCCTTTTGTGATACAATGATTATACCACATTTCAGAAAGAGTGAGTAAATCATGCCTAAGAAAATCCTTGTTTTACATACGGGTGGAACTATTTCCATGCAGGCCGATGCTTCTGGCGCTGTTGTGACGAGTTCAGATAATCCCATGAACCATGTGTCCAACCCACTTGAAGGAATCCAAGTCCACGCCTTGGACTTTTTTAACCTTCCAAGTCCCCATATCAAACCCAAACATATGCTGGTCCTCTACCAGAAAATTAAAGAGGAAGCAGATAACTACGATGGAGTGGTGATCACACACGGAACCGATACTTTAGAGGAAACAGCCTATTTCCTTGATACCATGGAAGTTCCCCATATGCCTATCGTTCTAACAGGAGCCATGCGTAGCTCCAATGAGCTCGGTAGTGATGGTGTTTATAATTACCTAAGTGCTTTACGAGTGGCCAGCGATGACAGGGCTGCTGACAAAGGAGTTTTGGTCGTTATGAACGATGAAATCCACGCTGCCAAGTATGTCACCAAAACACATACGACTAATGTCAACACCTTCCAGACTCCAACACATGGCCCCCTCGGTCTCATCATGAAACAGGAAATCCTCTACTTCAAAACAGCTGAACCTCGTGTTCGCTTTGACCTTGATCACATACAAGGTTTAGTCCCTATCATCTCGGCTTATGCTGGTATGACAGATGAGCTGATTGATATGCTGGATTTAGAACACTTGGACGGTTTGATTATCCAAGCCTTCGGAGCTGGTAATATTCCCAAAGAAACGGCTCAAAAATTAGAAAGCCTTCTGCAAAAAGGAATCCCAGTCGCTCTGGTATCACGATGCTTTAACGGTATTGCCGAGCCTGTTTATGCCTACCAAGGTGGGGGCGTACAGTTGCAAAAAGCAGGCGTTTTCTTTGTTAAAGAACTCAACGCCCAAAAAGCCCGCTTGAAACTCCTCATCGCCCTCAATGCCGGACTAACAGGACAGGCTTTGAAAGACTATATGGAAGGCTAATACTCTTCGAAAATCTCTGCAAACCACGTCACGTCGCCTTACCGTATGTATGGTTACTGACTTCGTCAGTTCTATCTACAACCTCAAAAACATGTTTTGAGCTGACTTCGTCAGTTCTATCT
>ERZ1023228.28-NODE-28-length-59680-cov-31.744805_pt1 | contig 59680 bp, 50 predicted proteins | sample MGYA00380451_ERZ1023228 | MGnify/ENA primary metagenome ERZ1023228 (study PRJEB33173, sample SAMEA4830377) | metagenome | study: EMG produced TPA metagenomics assembly of the PRJEB25223 data set...
GAACGCCGGAAGTAGTTGGGGGTTGCCCCCTGTGAGATAGGGAAGTCGCTTAGCTTTAATCCGCCATAGCTCAGTTGGTAGTAGCGCATGACTGTTAATCATGATGTCGTAGGTTCGAGTCCTACTGGCGGAGTAATTGAGTTAAGAGGTTTAGACCTCTTTTTTGTTATGTAATAATAATCTATTTCGTGTTATAGTAAAATGAAATAAGAATAGGACAAATCGATTAGGACAGTAAAATCGAATTCTAACAATGTTTTAGAAGTAGAGGTGTACTATTCTAGTTTCAATCTACTATATTATGGACAATGCAAGATTCCATAGAATGGGGAAGCTAGAACTTTTATGCGAAGAGTTTGGGCATAAACTTTTACATCTTCCTCCCTACTCACCTGAGTACAATCCTATTGAGAAAACATGGGCTCATATCAAAAAGCACCTCAAAAAGGTATTACCAAGTTGCAATACCTTTTACGAGGCTCTTTTGTCTTGTTCTTGTTTCAATTGACTATATTAGAGGCGAGACATTTTTCGGTTCTTTGTCAACTGTAGTGGGTTGAAGAAAGCGAAGATCTAGAAAGGACAAATTTCGTCCTTTCTTTTTTGAAGTTTTCAAAGTTCCTAAAACCAAAGGCATTGTGCTTGATAAGTTTGATGAGATTATTGGTGGCTTCCAGTTTGGCGTTGGAATAAGGTAATTGAAGGGCGTTGACGATTTTCTCTTTATCTTTGAGGAAGGTTTTAAACAGAGTCTGAAAAAGAGGTGGAAAAGCAAGAGCTGATAGAGATTATAGTGGTGTTTCAAGTCTTCGGAATAGCTCAAAAGTTTATCTAGAATTTCTTTATTAGTCAAGTGCATACGAAAAGTAGGGCGATAAAATCGTTTATCACTCAGTTTCTGACTATCTTGTTGAATGAGCTTTCAGTATCGCTTGATAGCCTTGTATTCATGGGATTTCGGATGATGGCTTGTGTTCTGCTCTCAAGAACAGTTATGATATTGAGCTTATCAAAGTCCTGAGCAATAAAGCTCATCTCTATCTCCCGATTGAAACAGTCACTCCCCAGACTGTTTCAACGTCCTAGGACATAATCTCAGGAAGACGCGAAAAATCATGCTCAAAGTGAAAATCATTGATCTTGCGAATGACAGTTGAAGTTGAAATAGACAACTGATGATCAATGTCGGTCATAGAAGTCTTTTCAATTAGCTTCTGAGCAATCTTTTGGTTGATGATACAAGGAATTTGATGATTCTTCTTGACGATAGAAGTCTCAGCAACCTCCATTTTTGAGCAATGATAGCACTTAAAACGGCCTTTTCTAAGAAGAATTCTAGTTTGAATTTTTTTATACTAGAAAATCAGAACCATAATACCTATATAAAAATATTATAGTTCTAATAGGATTTACCCAAAAGTTTTAAGGCGGTCTTTTTAGAACTTTAATTGTTTGAAATTTAGGTAGCAAATTTGTTTCTATTTTGTCAACTTTTCCTATTTTTATCTTGTTGAGGCTGGTATTTTAACAATTCAGGAATTGATAGTGAATGTGTAAAATTTTTTGTTAGAATAAGTTTATAAAAAAGAAAAGGAGTATTTGATTATGTTACAAAAAATTTATGAGCAGATGGCTAATTTCTATGATAGTATTGAAGAAGAGTATGGTCCTACATTTGGTGATAATTTTGACTGGGAACATGTTCATTTTAAATTTTTAATTTATTATTTAGTGAGATATGGCATTGGTTGTCATAGGGATTTTATCGTTTACCATTATCGTGTTGCTTATCGTTTGTATCTTGAAAAATTGGTAATGAATCGGGGTTTTATTTCTTGTTGAGGTAATTTTAGTAAATTTCCGAACTAATTTACTCTTTTATGGAAAGATAATAGTAAATAGCTAGTAATTTTTCTAAATCATTTTTTAATAGTTGGAAATAGCAAATCTTTCTATTGTTTCTTCTTGATAAAAAGGCGATTTTTTATTATAATAAATTGTAAGATATAATTGCAGGTGAGAGTCCTGCCATGTATGTGAGAAAGGAAGAGCCTGAGGGCTCAGACAAAATTATGACTTCAGTTGTTGTTGTAGGTACCCAATGGGGTGATGAAGGTAAAGGGAAGATTACAGACTTCCTTTCAGCGAATGCAGAAGTGATTGCACGTTACCAAGGTGGTGATAATGCTGGTCACACGATTGTGATTGACGGTAAGAAATTTAAGTTGCACTTGATTCCATCTGGGATTTTCTTCCCTGAAAAAATATCTGTCATTGGGAATGGTATGGTTGTAAATCCTAAATCTCTTGTAAAAGAGTTGAGCTATCTTCATGAGGAAGGTGTAACAACTGATAACTTGCGTATTTCTGATCGTGCGCATGTTATTTTGCCTTATCATATCGAGTTGGATCGCTTGCAAGAAGAAGCTAAGGGCGACAATAAGATTGGTACGACAATTAAGGGAATTGGTCCAGCTTATATGGACAAGGCTGCTCGTGTTGGAATTCGTATTGCAGATCTTTTAGATAAAGATATTTTCCGTGAGCGTTTAGAACGTAACCTTGCTGAAAAGAATCGTCTTTTTGAAAAATTGTATGACAGTAAAGCGATTGTTTTCGATGATATTTTTGAAGAATATTACGAATATGGTCAACAAATCAAGAAATACGTGATAGATACATCTGTTATCTTGAATGATGCGCTTGATAATGGCAAACGTGTGCTTTTTGAAGGTGCACAAGGTGTTATGCTAGATATCGACCAAGGTACTTATCCATTTGTTACGTCATCAAACCCTGTAGCTGGTGGTGTGACAATTGGTTCTGGTGTCGGTCCAAGCAAGATTGACAAGGTTGTAGGTGTATGTAAAGCTTATACGAGTCGTGTAGGAGATGGTCCTTTCCCAACTGAGTTGTTTGATGAAGTGGGAGAACGTATCCGTGAAGTGGGTCATGAGTATGGTACAACAACTGGTCGTCCACGTCGTGTAGGTTGGTTTGACTCAGTTGTGATGCGTCATAGCCGTCGTGTTTCTGGTATTACTAACCTTTCTTTGAACTCTATTGATGTTTTGAGCGGTTTGGATACTGTGAAAATCTGTGTGGCCTATGATCTTGACGGTCAACGTATTGACTACTATCCAGCTAGTCTTGAGCAATTGAAACGTTGCAAGCCTATCTATGAAGAGTTGCCAGGTTGGTCAGAAGATATTACCGGAGTTCGCAATTTGGAAGATCTTCCTGAGAATGCGCGTAACTATGTTCGTCGTGTGAGTGAATTGGTTGGCGTTCGTATTTCTACTTTCTCAGTAGGTCCTGGTCGTGAACAAACAAATATTTTAGAAAGTGTTTGGTCCTAAGAGATTTTTAAGATTTGTTTAAGATAGGTCGGGTATACTATAGACGGTTACAAGAAGACCTCCTAACTTGTTGTAACAAATATCCTAAACTTTTCTTTTTCATAATAATCTCCCTATAGAGTCACCGCATTCGGTGGCTTCTTTTGTGTTGGGATTCATGATATAATAATAAAATCGATAAGTAGGAAAAGAGAAAAGAGATGTATTATACGCTTGAAGAAAAAGAAGTCTTTATGAGGGAGGCTTTGAGAGAGGCTGAGATTGCTCTTGAACACGATGAAATTCCAATTGGTTGTGTGATTGTCAAAGATGGGGAAATCATTGGTCGTGGGCATAATGCGCGTGAGGAATTACAGCGAGCGGTTATGCATGCGGAAATTATGGCTATAGAGGATGCGAACTTGAGTAAGGAGAGCTGGCGCTTGCTGGATTGCACACTTTTTGTGACCATTGAACCTTGTGTCATGTGTAGTGGGGCGATTGGGCTTGCCCGCATTCCAAATGTGGTCTATGGGGCTAAAAACCAGAAATTTGGCGCTGCTGGGAGTTTGTACGATATCTTGACAGATGAGCGTCTCAATCATCGTGTGGAGGTTGAAATAGGAATTTTGGAAGATGAATGCGCAGCTATCATGCAGGATTTTTTTAGAAATAGACGGAAAAAATAATTTTGCTTTTAAAATGAATAGGAATGTGATATAATAAATAGTGGAGCAACAGTTCTGCGTGAAGCGGGTCAGGGGAGGAATCCAGCAGCCCTAAGCGATTTGAATTGTGTGCTCTTTTTTTCGTGCTTTTTCCGAATAAATAAGATAGAATAATCTAGAATAAATGATAATAGAAAAGAGAAAATTATGAAAATTCGTGGTTTTGAATTGGTTTCGAGTTTTACAGATGAAAATTTATTGCCCAAGCGTGAGACAGCGCATGCGGCTGGTTACGACTTAAAGGTTGCTGTGCGTACAGTTGTTGCGCCAGGAGAGATTGTCTTGGTTCCGACAGGGGTTAAGGCTTATATGCAGCCGACTGAGGTTCTCTACCTCTATGATCGTTCTTCAAATCCTCGTAAGAAGGGCTTGGTTTTAATTAACTCAGTTGGGGTCATTGATGGGGATTATTATGGAAATCCTGGAAATGAAGGGCATATTTTTGCGCAGATGAAGAATATCACAGACCAAGAGGTTGTTCTTGAAGTTGGGGAACGTATTGTCCAGGCTGTTTTTGCTACTTTCTTAATTGCAGATGGAGATGCAGCTGATGGCGTTCGAACTGGTGGATTTGGATCGACAGGGCACTAGAATGAAGATTATCTTTGTACGTCATGGGGAGCCAGATTACCGTGAGTTAGAGGAGCGTTCTTATATAGGATTTGGGATAGATTTGGCACCCTTGTCTGAGATGGGACGGCAGCAAGTCCAGAAATTGAGCAAAAATCCTTTACTCTCGTCAGCTGAAATAATCGTATCTTCTGCAGTCACAAGAGCTTTAGAAACGGCTTCGTATGTGGTCTGTGCTACGGGTCTTCCTTTAAGAGTAGAGCCTTTATTACATGAATGGCAGGTCTATAAAACAGGAATAGAAAACTTTGAAACAGCTAGAAGACTGTTTTTAGAAAACAAGGGGGAGTTGCTTCCTAATAGTCCTATTCAATATGAGACAGCTACGGAAATGAAGTCTCGGTTTCTAGAATGTATGTCTAAGTATCGAGAACATCAGACTGTGGTAGTTGTTGCTCATCGAATGCTCATGCGCCAGTTTGTGCCAAATGAGAAGATTGATTTTTGCCAAGTGATTGAGTGTGAGTTAGAGATATAGAAAGAGGTTTGTCATCGCAAAGAAAAAAGCGACATTTGTATGTCAAAATTGTGGGTATAATTCCCCTAAATATCTGGGACGTTGCCCCAACTGTGGGTCTTGGTCTTCTTTTGTGGAAGAGGTTGAGGTTGCCGAGGTCAAGAATGCGCGTGTGTCCTTGACAGGTGAGAAAACCAAGCCCATGAAACTAGCTGAGGTGACTTCCATCAATGTCAATCGAACCAAGACGGAGATGGAGGAATTCAACCGTGTGCTTGGAGGCGGAGTGGTACCAGGAAGTCTCGTCCTCATCGGTGGGGATCCTGGGATTGGGAAATCAACTCTTCTCCTACAAGTCTCAACCCAGTTGTCCCAAGTGGGGACAGTTCTCTATGTCAGTGGGGAGGAGTCTGCCCAGCAGATTAAACTACGTGCAGAGCGCTTAGGTGATATTGATAGTGAGTTTTATCTCTATGCAGAGACCAATATGCAGAGTGTTCGTGCAGAAGTGGAGCGTATCCAGCCAGACTTTCTCATTATTGATTCCATCCAGACCATCATGTCTCCTGAGATTTCAGGGGTGCAGGGGTCTGTTTCTCAGGTACGTGAAGTGACCGCTGAACTCATGCAGTTGGCCAAGACCAATAACATTGCCATCTTTATCGTAGGTCATGTGACCAAAGAAGGAACCTTGGCTGGGCCTCGTATGTTGGAGCATATGGTGGATACGGTGCTTTACTTTGAAGGGGAGCGTCACCACACCTTTCGTATTTTGAGAGCGGTCAAAAATCGTTTTGGTTCCACTAATGAGATTGGGATTTTTGAGATGCAGTCGGGCGGCTTGGTTGAGGTACTCAATCCGAGTCAAGTTTTCCTAGAAGAGCGTTTGGATGGGGCGACTGGTTCCTCCATCGTTGTAACCATGGAAGGGACGCGTCCGATTTTGGCGGAGGTTCAGGCTTTGGTAACACCGACCATGTTTGGAAATGCCAAGCGTACTACGACAGGACTTGATTTTAACCGTGCTAGCTTGATTATGGCTGTTTTGGAAAAACGGGCAGGGCTTCTCTTGCAAAATCAGGATGCCTATCTCAAATCTGCTGGTGGTGTTAAATTGGATGAACCTGCCATTGACTTGGCTGTTGCAGTTGCTATTGCTTCGAGCTACAAAGACAAGCCAACTAATCCTCAGGAATGTTTTGTCGGAGAACTGGGCTTGACAGGAGAGATTCGGCGCGTGAATCGTATTGAGCAACGCATCAACGAAACTGCTAAACTGGGCTTTACTAAGATTTATGTACCTCAGAATTCCTTGACAGGAATCACTCTGCCTAAGGAAATTCAGGTCATTGGCGTGACAACGATTCAGGAAGTTTTGAAAAAGGTCTTTGCATAATCCGTGACAAATTCTCTTAAAAATGATAAGATAGGAGAAATATTTGACTATCAAATTTTCAAGGAGGGAATCGTGTCGTATTTTGAACAGTTTATGCAAGCCAATCAGGCTTATGTTGCCCTACATGGGCAGTTAAATCTGCCACTTAAACCTAAAACCAGAGTAGCCATTGTGACCTGTATGGACTCACGTTTGCACGTTGCGCAAGCTCTGGGCTTGGCACTTGGGGATGCTCATATTTTGCGGAATGCAGGTGGTCGAGTGACTGAAGACATGATTCGTTCGCTAGTTATTTCCCAGCAACAAATGGGGACAAGAGAGATTGTGGTATTGCACCATACAGACTGTGGTGCTCAGACCTTTGAAAATGAACCTTTTCAGGAGTATTTAAAAGAGGAATTAGGTGTAGATGTGTCAGACCAGGACTTCTTGCCCTTCCAAGATATAGAAGAGAGTGTACGCGAGGATATGCAACTGCTTATCGAGTCTCCCCTAATACCAGACGATGTCATTATCTCTGGTGCTATTTACAATGTTGATACAGGAAGTATGACAGTCGTAGAATTATAAATACTTCATTTAGAAAGAAAGTGTATGAAGAAGAGCAGTATTTTATTTATTTTTATTTTATTGCTATGTATTGGTTTACAGTATGAAACCATCTACTATACGGACGGTTCGAGGTCAGGTGCGGAATATGGACTAATGGGAGTTTCTATCTTTCTAGCTCTCTTTTACATGATTCCGGCTCTTTATTTTCTCTTCCGTATTGGGAAAAAATGGGAATTGCCAAAGAAGGTTTTGATTCTGTCTTTATTGGGAGGGATGTTCCTTTCAGGCTGGTTGTCTAGTTTTGCTAATACTTATATCCATGATTTACTGGGGGTTCTTTTCCCAGATAGTACATTTTTAAATGCCTTTGAAAGTGCTATTGTGGCTCCTTTGGTAGAAGAACCCTTGAAATTATTGCCACTTGTTTTTGTTTTGGCTTTGATTCCTGTGCGAAAATTAAAATCTTTGTTTTTACTTGGAATTGCTTCCGGTTTGGGATTCCAAATGATTGAGGATATTGGTTATATTCGTACGGATTTGCCAGAGGGCTTTGACTTTACTATTTCGCGAATTTTAGAGCGTATCATCTCAGGAATTGCCTCTCACTGGACTTTTTCAGGTCTAGCTGTAGTAGGTGTTTACTTGCTTTACAGAGCCTATAAAGGACAGAAGGTTGGCAAGAAACAGGGCCTTATTTTTCTAGGTTTAGCCTTGGGAACTCACTTCTTGTTTAACTCTCCTTTTGTGGAGTTGGAAACAGAGTTGCCTTTAGCGATTCCAGTGGTTACGGCTATTGCTCTCTATGGTTTTTATCATGCTTATTGCTTTGTTGAGAAACACAATGAGTTGATGACCTAGAATATTTTTCAAAAGAATGATGCAAGGGTACAAATATGGTGCCCTTCTTTTATTTTTGATTGAAAAATAGTGCAAAAAGCGCTACAATGGTAGATGGAAAATCTTGTGAAAGGCACAAGTTATACATATATACCGGAGGAAATCATGTCTTTTTCTGATTTAAAGCTGTTTGCCCTTTCTTCTAATAAAGAATTGGCAGAACGTGTGGCGCAGGAGATTGGGATAGAGTTGGGGAAATCAAGTGTTCGCCAATTTTCAGATGGAGAGATTCAGGTCAACATTGAAGAATCAATCCGTGGGAAACACGTCTTTATCCTACAATCAACTAGTTCGCCTGTAAATGACAATCTGCTTGAAATTTTGATTATGGTAGATGCTTTGAAGCGTGCGAGTGCAGAATCTGTCAATGTTGTCATGCCTTACTATGGGTATGCACGTCAGGATAGAAAGGCGAGAGCGCGTGAGCCAATCACTTCAAAACTTGTCGCAAATATGCTTGAAGTAGCTGGAGTGGATCGTTTATTGACCATCGACTTGCATGCTGCGCAAATTCAAGGATTCTTTGATATTCCTGTGGATCATTTGATGGGTGCTCCTCTGATTGCAGATTATTTTGAGCGTCGTGGTATGGTTGGTTCTGACTATGTGGTTGTCAGCCCGGACCATGGAGGGGTGACTCGTGCTCGTAAGTTGGCAGAATTTTTGAAAACATCTATCGCTATTATTGATAAACGTCGCAGCGTTGATAAGATGAATACTAGTGAAGTTATGAACATCATCGGTAAGGTTGAAGGCAAGACTTGTATCTTGATTGATGATATGATTGATACCGCTGGAACGATTTGTCATGCGGCAGATGCTCTTGCGGAAGCTGGTGCTGTTGAAGTCTATGCAAGCTGTACGCACCCAGTTCTTTCTGGTCCTGCTACGGACAATATCCAAAAATCAGCTATTAAGAAATTGGTTGTTTTGGATACCATCTATCTGCCAGAAGAGCGTTTGATTGATAAGATTGAGCAGATTTCAATCGCTCATCTCCTAGGGGATGCTATCGTACGTATTCATGAAAAACGACCACTTTCTCCACTTTTCGATATTGAGAAAAAAATTTAATGACCAAGCCTGAGATGATTCTCAGGTTTTTTCGTCTTTTTTCCGAATAAATAGATAGTAGCGGTGAATCTAGTAAAGCTAGATTTAAAACTGTGATATAATAAAAAGAAAAGAAATATGACTGTACGTCATCAGAAGTTTCAGCGACCATCATTTTTGAACAGTGATAGCACTTGAATCGACGCTTTCTAAGGAGAATTCTAGTAGGTATACCAGTCGTTTCAAGATAAGGAATTTTAGAAGGTTTTTGAAAGTCATATTTCTTCAATTGGTTTCCGCACTCAGGGCAAGATGGGGCGTCGTAGTCCAGTTTGGCGATGATTTCCTTGTGTGTATCCTTATTGATGATGTCTAAAATCTGGATATTAGGGTCTTTAATGTCTAGTAATTTTGTGATAAAATGTAATTGTTCCATATGATTCTTTCTAATGAGTTGTTTTGTCGCTTTTCATTATAGGTCATATGGGACTTTTTTTTTTTACACAAAATAGGCTCCATAATATCCATAGTGGGTAAATCCCCTATGGATATTATGGAGCCATTTTACAACAGTGCCTCAAATTCAGATACTGACATACCTAATTGCTGGCTGGCAACCTCAGAAGTCAGAAGACCTTGGCGTACTATGTCTAGGAAGGCAAAAAGTTTCCTTTCTGCCCTTCCTTCAACTTTCCCACGCTCTAGTCCTTGTTCAAGGCCTTCAGCCCTAGCAGTTTCCGAGGCATAGTCCTGTGCTAACAAGACTTGTTCTTCTCGCATATGTAGTTGACTAAACATTTTCCTGTCCTCCTCGGACCAGCTCTTGTAGTCCAGCAGTTGATTTGCTTGGGTAATGGCTCGTTGCGGTTGCTGGGTAAAGGGTTTGTTGCCGAAAAACTCCAACCATGGCTTGCGAACCTTGTCTTTGCTGGTTTCTCTGTATTTTTTAATTCCAAGAATGCCATCTTAACCAGATGGTTTTCCTGTCCATTGTTGGTAATCGCCAATACCTCACCTGTTGTGTCTTCGCGCATACTAAAGCTATGAAAAGCCAGGTCATCTGAGAAATAATTACTATCCACGATAGCAATGACGTAAACAGGAGCGATGTGTTTGTAGATCTAGTGAGTATCACCTTCTCGCTGACGAATTTTTTCAAGATTTTGATTAACCTGACTGCACAGGTAAGCCCACAAGTGATTGATGAAAAAATTCTGATGATGGACTTGAATCTCAATAATTACTTGAGTACCGTTATCCAACTCCGCCAAGACGTCTATACTGGTATAAAAATCCTGCACCGAGTAAGGCATGGAGAGTAATACGTGAATATCGCTTCCCTCCAAAATGGTCACATTTTTTGCTGGCAAGTCCAGCATATCGCGAATAAATTGACAAGTGATTTCTGGATTGCTGAATATTTTCTTAGCAATCAAATCATTAGTTGGGCTGATGCCCGGATGTCTGAGAATCCTCCTATTCCTCCTTCTATAGTGAGTTGAAATAAGATGTGAATAACTCTATCAGGAAAGTCAAATTAATTTATAGAAATATTTTAGCAGTCAAGGTGTACTATTATAGATTCAATATACTATATTATAGCACATTTTTAAATCTAGGTTTACTAAATTCTCTGGCTCTATCTATTTATTCGGAAAAAGTTTGAAAAATACTTGCTCTAGCTCTTCCCAATGGTATTTTTTGATTCTTTCCTTTATAATGGGTGTATGGATAAGAAAAAATTATTATTGATTGATGGGTCTTCTGTAGCTTTTCGGGCGTTTTTTGCGCTGTATCAGCAGTTGGACCGTTTTAAGAATGCGGCTGGTTTGCATACCAATGCGATTTATGGTTTTCAGTTGATGTTGAGTCATTTGTTGGAGCGGGTTGAGCCGAGTCATATTTTGGTGGCTTTTGATGCGGGAAAGACGACCTTCCGGACAGAGATGTATGCGGACTATAAGGGTGGTCGGGCCAAGACTCCTGATGAGTTTCGTGAGCAATTTCCTTTCATTCGTGAGTTGCTGGATCATATGGGGATTCGTCACTATGAGCTGGCTCAGTATGAGGCGGATGACATCATTGGGACGCTGGATAAGCTAGCAGAGCAGGATGGTTTTGATATTACCATTGTCAGTGGGGACAAGGATTTGATTCAGCTGACGGATGAGCATACGGTGGTTGAAATTTCCAAGAAAGGTGTGGCTGAGTTTGAGGCCTTTACGCCAGATTACCTCATGGAAGAAATGGGCCTCACACCAGCTCAGTTTATCGATCTCAAGGCGCTCATGGGTGATAAGTCGGATAATATCCCTGGGGTGACCAAAGTCGGTGAAAAGACGGGTATTAAGCTCTTGCTGGAGCATGGTTCGCTTGAGGGGATTTATGAAAATATTGATGGAATGAAGACTTCTAAGATGAAGGAAAATCTCATCAATGACAAGGAACAGGCCTTTTTATCTAAAACACTAGCGACCATTGATACCAAGGCACCGATTGCGATTGGTTTAGAGGACTTGGTCTATAGTGGTCCAGATGTTGAAAATCTTGGGAAATTCTACGATGAGATGGGCTTCAAACAGCTAAAGCAGGCTTTAAATGTGTCGTCAGCTGATGTGTCTGAGAGTTTGGATTTTACTATTGTTGACCAAATCAGTCAAGATATGCTGAGTGAAGAGTCTATCTTCCACTTTGAGCTTTTTGGTGAGAATTACCATACGGATAATTTGGTTGGATTTGCCTGGTCTTGTGGGGATAAGCTCTATGCCACAGACAAGCTTGAGCTGTTGCAAGACCCGATTTTCAAGGATTTCTTAGAAAAAACATCTCTGAGAGTTTATGACTTTAAGAAGGTTAAAGTTCTTTTGCAACGTTTTGGTGTGGATTTGCAGGCGCCTGCTTTTGACATCCGTTTGGCTAAATACCTCCTTTCGACTGTGGAGGACAATGAAATTGCGACCATCGCTAGTCTTTATGGTCAGACTTACTTGGTTGATGATGAAACTTTCTACGGTAAGGGTGTTAAAAAGGCCATTCCTGAACGTGAGAAATTCTTGGAACACTTAGCTTGTAAACTTGCTGTTTTGGTAGAAACAGAGCCTATTTTACTTGAAAAACTCAGCGAAAATGGGCAATTAGAGCTTCTTTATGATATGGAGCAACCTCTGGCTTTTGTCCTTGCCAAGATGGAAATTGCTGGGATTATGGTCAAGAAAGAGACCTTGCTTGAGATGCAGGCTGAAAATGAGCTTGTCATTGAAAAACTGACTCAAGAGATTTACGAGCTGGCTGGTGAGGAGTTTAATGTCAACTCGCCTAAGCAGTTGGGCGTGCTTCTCTTTGAGAAATTGGGACTTCCTCTAGAATACACTAAGAAAACCAAGACAGGTTATTCGACAGCAGTGGATGTGTTGGAGCGTCTCGCTCCTATTGCTCCGATTGTTAAGAAAATCCTGGATTACCGTCAAATTGCTAAGATTCAATCTACTTATGTAATTGGCTTGCAGGACTGGATTTTGGCTGATGGAAAGATTCATACTCGCTATGTGCAGGATTTGACCCAGACCGGGCGTTTGTCTAGTGTGGATCCAAACTTGCAAAATATTCCTGCCCGATTGGAACAGGGGCGCTTGATTCGGAAGGCTTTTGTGCCAGAGTGGGAGGATAGTGTGCTACTCAGCTCTGACTATTCACAGATTGAATTGCGCGTTTTGGCGCATATTTCTAAGGATGAGCACTTGATTAAGGCCTTCCAAGAGGGGGCAGATATCCATACTTCGACAGCCATGCGGGTCTTTGGCATTGAGCGTCCTGATGATGTGACTGCAAACGACCGTCGCAATGCCAAGGCAGTTAACTTTGGAGTGGTTTATGGGATTTCAGACTTTGGCTTGTCTAATAATTTGGGAATTAGTCGTAAGGAAGCCAAAGCCTACATTGATACCTACTTTGAACGTTTTCCAGGTATTAAAAACTACATGGATGAAGTGGTGCGGGAGGCGCGTGATAAGGGCTATGTAGAGACCCTCTTTAAGCGTCGCCGTGAGTTGCCAGATATCAATTCGCGCAACTTCAATATTCGTGGTTTTGCGGAGCGAACTGCTATCAACTCACCTATCCAGGGTTCGGCAGCAGATATTCTCAAGATTGCCATGATTCAGCTGGATAAAGCCTTGGTTGCAGGTGGTTATCAGACTAAGATGCTGTTACAAGTGCACGATGAAATCGTCCTTGAAGTGCCTAAATCTGAATTGGTAGAGATGAAAAAATTGGTGAAACAAACCATGGAAGAAGCCATTCAACTCAGTGTTCCTCTTATCGCAGATGAGAATGAAGGGGCAACCTGGTACGAGGCTAAATAAAAAGGGGGCTAGTCCTCCTTTTTTGTAGTATAATTCTGCAAACCTTTTCAAAATGTGCTATACTGATGAAAAAGGAGGATTTCTATGAGTCAAGAATTTATCAATCCAAGTGATGGCGTGATTCGTCAGTATCTCGCAACGAGTAAAACCCTTGCTGTGGTGGGTTTGTCTGACCGTGAAGAAACAACCAGCAATCGAGTAACAAAGGAAATGCAGGCTCGGGGCTATAAAATCATCCCAGTCAATCCCAAGGCGGCAGGTGGCGAAATCTTGGGTGAAAAGGCTTATGCTAGCCTCGCTGAAATTCCTTTTCCTGTAGATATTGTCAATGTTTATCGTCGCAGTGAATTTCTGCCCGATGTGGCGCGTGATTTTCTCAAAGCTGATGCCAAGATTTTTTGGGCACAGCTAGGACTTGAAAGTTTAGAAGCGAAAGAGATTTTGCGTGATGGTGGATGTGATGATATCGTGATGAATCGCTGTATCAAGAGAGAACATACTCGCTTGATTGAGGAAGCATAAGAAAAAGGTAGCTGATGGGCTACCTTTTGTGTTATACTCAATGAAAATCAAAGAGCAAACTAGGAAACTAGCCGCGGGCTGCTCAAAACACCGTTTTGAGGTTGCAGATAGAACTGACGAAGTCAGTAACATATATACGGCAAGGCGACGTTGACGTGGTTTGAAGAGATTTTCGAAGAGTATTAGAAAATGCCGATAAGGGTCTGCATACCAAGGCTGGTGAGGATGATGGCAATCCAGCAGACGGCTCCGAGAACAATGGATTTTCCACTGGATTTGACCATAGCGACCAGATTAGTTTTGAGACCGATGGCACTCATGGCCATGATAATGAGGAATTTAGAGAGTTGTTTGAGAGGGGTAAAGAAACTACTAGACACACCGAGAGAGGTCAGAAGGGTGGTTAGGAGCGATGCAAGGATGAAGTGAAGGATAAAAAGTGGGAAGACTTTTTTCAGTTGTAAGCCTTGCTTATTTTTTTGCTCGCGACTTTGCCAGTAGGAGAGAAAGAGAGTGATGGGGATGATAGCTAGGGTTCGCGTGAGTTTGACAATGGTTGCGGATTCGAGGGTATTGGTCTGGTAGAGACTGTCCCAAGCGCTAGCTGTGGCGGTTACAGAGGAAGTATCATTGACCGCAGTTCCTGCAAAGAGGGCGAAGCCGTCATTGGATAGATGAAGCCAGGTGCCGAGGGTTGGAAAGATGAGCGCAGCCAAGACATTGAAGAAAAAGATAACGGAGATGGCTTGGGCTACTTCCTTTTCCTTAGCATGGATAACAGGCGCTGTCGCTGCAATGGCAGAACCCCCACAGATAGAAGAACCTACTCCAATCAAGGTAGCCAGTTTTGTATCCAGGGCAAAGAAGCGCTGGAAGAGGTAGGCAACAATCAAGGCTATTGAAATGGTGGAAAGGATGACAGGGAGTGAAGATTGCCCAACTGCGAAGACTTGAGAGATATTGAGACCAAAACCAAGCAAGATAACGGCATACTGGAGCAATTTCTTGGAACTAAAGGTCAATCCAACATCCAGTTGTTTATAAGACGAGAGAAAGGGATGTAGGAGCATGCCCATAAAAATCGCAAAAACGGGCGCGCCAATCACAGGGAAGAATCCTCCTAAGTACCAAGATACGATAGAAATGAGAAGGCAGACCAAGATGCCTGCTCCATTTTTTGATAGAAATGACATAAAAACCTCCAAATAGAATCTGTTACCATTATAGACCTGTAAACAGGAAAAGTAAAATAGAAAGTGGAAAGCTATTCTCTAATGTATTTTTGCGGTCGGGGGGCTTTTGTAGTATAATAGAGATACGTTTTGAAAGTAGGAGGTATCTATGGACTTAACTAAGCGCTTTAATAAACAGTTAGATAAAATTCAAGTTTCGTTGATTCGTCAGTTTGACCAGGTTATTTCGGAGATTCCTGGGGTCTTGCGTTTGACCTTGGGGGAACCTGATTTTACAACGCCAGACCATGTCAAGGAGGCGGCCAAGCGAGCGATTGATCAGAACCAATCCTACTATACAGGGATGAGTGGTCTGCTGACTCTACGTCAGGCGGCCAGTGATTTTGTTAAGGAAAAGTACCAACTGGACTATGCTCCTGAAAATGAAATCTTGGTCACTATCGGAGCGACAGAGGCTTTATCTGCGACTTTGACGGCTATTTTGGAAGAGGGAGACAAGGTGCTCTTGCCAGCTCCTGCTTATCCGGGTTATGAACCGATTGTCAATCTAGTTGGGGCAGAAATTGTTGAGATTGATACGACTGAAAATGGTTTTGTCTTGACTCCTGAGATGTTGGAGAAGGCCATTTTGGAGCAGGGTGATAAGCTCAAGGCGGTTATTCTCAACTATCCAGCCAATCCGACAGGAATTACCTACAGTCGAGAGCAGTTAGAGGCCTTGGCAGCTGTTTTACGCAAGTACGAAATTTTTGTTGTCTGTGATGAGGTTTACTCAGAATTGACCTACACAGGCGAAGCCCATGTGTCTCTAGGAACGATGTTGAGAGACCAGGCTATTATTATCAATGGTTTGTCTAAATCGCATGCCATGACAGGTTGGCGTTTGGGGCTGATTTTCGCTCCTGCGGCCTTCACAGCCCAGTTAATCAAGAGTCACCAATACTTGGTCACTGCCGCAAATACCATGGCGCAACATGCTGCGGTAGAAGCCTTGACGGCTGGTAAAAATGATGCGGAGCCCATGAAGAAGGAATATATCCAGCGTCGGGACTATATCATCGAAAAAATGACTGCTCTTGGTTTTGAGATTATCAAACCAGACGGTGCCTTCTATATTTTTGCTAAAATTCCAGCGGGCTACAATCAAGACTCCTTTGCTTTTCTGAAGGATTTTGCTCAGAAGAAGGCCGTTGCCTTTATCCCTGGTGCAGCCTTTGGACGTTACGGGGAATGCTACGTCCGCCTATCTTATGCAGCCAGCATGGAGACTATCAAAGAAGCCATGAAACGACTTGAGGAGTACATGAGAGAAGCATGATTCAGTCTATCACGAGTCAAGGCTTGGTGCTTTACAATCGCAATTTTCGTGAGGATGACAAGCTCGTCAAAATTTTTACAGAGCAGGTTGGCAAACGCATGTTTTTTGTCAAACACGCTGGTCAGTCTAAGCTGGCGCCTGTTATTCAGCCCTTGGTGCTGGCACGATTTCTCTTGCGAATCAATGATGACGGACTCAGTTACATCGAAGACTATCATGAGGTCATGACTTTTCCCAAGATTAATAGTGACCTCTTTGTCATGGCCTATGCGACCTATGTGGCAGCTCTTGCAGATGCTAGTTTGCAGGACAATCAGCAGGATGCTCCCTTGTTTGCTTTTTTGCAAAAGACTTTGGAGTTGATGGAAGCAGGCTTGGATTATCAGGTTTTGACCAATATTTTTGAAATTCAAATTTTGACTCGATTTGGAATCAGCCTCAATTTTAATGAGTGTGTCTTCTGCCATCGGGTTGGTCAGGCTTTTGACTTTTCTTTCAAATATGGAACCTGTCTCTGTCCAGAGCATTATCATGAGGATGAGAGACGTTGCCATCTCAATCCCAATATCCCCTATCTGCTCAATCAATTTCAAGCTATTGATTTTGAGACTTTGGAGACCATTTCGCTCAAGCCTGGAATCAAGCAAGAGCTACGCCAATTTATGGATCAACTATATGAAGAGTACGTTGGGATTCACCTAAAATCAAAGAAATTTATTGATTCCCTAGCAGACTGGGGACAATTACTAAAAGAGGAAAAGAAATGAAAAAAATCGCAGTAGATGCCATGGGGGGCGATTACGCACCTCAGGCCATCGTTGAGGGTGTCAATCAAGCCCTATCTGACTTTTCAGATATCGAGGTTCAACTCTACGGAGATGAAGCTAAAATCAAGCAATATCTGACAGCGACAGAGCGCGTCAGCATTATCCATACGGATGAGAAGATTGATTCGGATGATGAACCTACGAGAGCTATTCGGAATAAGAAAAATGCCAGTATGGTATTGGCAGCCAAGGCTGTCAAAGATGGTGAAGCAGACGCTGTCCTTTCGGCTGGGAATACAGGTGCTTTGTTGGCTGCTGGATTCTTCATCGTGGGTCGTATCAAGAATATCGACCGTCCTGGACTTATGTCAACATTGCCGACTGTAGATGGGAAAGGTTTTGACATGCTTGACCTCGGTGCTAATGCAGAAAATACAGCCCAGCACCTCCATCAATACGCTGTCCTAGGTTCTTTCTATGCCAAGAATGTTCGTGGCATTGCGCAACCACGCGTTGGCTTGCTTAACAACGGAACAGAGAGTAGCAAGGGCGACCCGCTTCGTAAGGAAACTTATGAATTACTGGCGGCTGATGAAAGTTTGAACTTTATCGGAAACGTGGAAGCGCGTGATTTGATGAATGGCGTTGCAGATGTTGTTGTGGCAGATGGTTTCACGGGAAACGCTGTGCTCAAATCCATCGAAGGGACAGCTATGGGAATCATGGGCTTGCTCAAGACAGCTATTACAGGTGGTGGTCTTCGAGCGAAACTAGGTGCCCTCCTTCTCAAGGACAGCCTCAGAGGTTTGAAAAAACAGCTCAATTATTCAGATGTTGGTGGAGCGGTCTTGTTTGGTGTTAAGGCACCTGTTGTCAAGACTCATGGCTCAAGCGATGCCAAGGCTGTTTATAGTACGATTCGTCAGATCCGTACCATGCTAGAAACAGACGTGGTTGCCCAGACTGCGCGTGAATTTTCAGGAGAATAAAAGAGATGACAGAAAAAGAAATTTTTGACCGTATTGTGACCATTATCCAAGAGCGACAGGGAGAGGACTTTGTCGTGACAGAATCCTTGAGTCTGAAAGACGATTTGGATGCGGATTCTGTTGACTTGATGGAGTTTATCTTGACTCTGGAAGATGAATTTAGTATCGAAATCAGCGATGAAGAAATTGACCAACTCCAAAACGTAGGAGATGTGGTTAAAATCATTCAAGGAAAATAGCAATCGGAGTTCCAAGTCAACGGAAGTAGATGGTTTTTAGAAATGAGAAATATCGGACAAGCTGGTAAAATCTTGGCTGACAGTGGTTATCAAGGGCTCATGAAGATATATCCTCAAGCACAAACTCCACGTAAATCCAGCAAACTCAAGCCACTAACAGTTGAAGATAAAGCCTATAACCATGCGCTATCCAAGGAGAGAAGCAAGGTTGAGAACATCTTTGCCAAAGTAAAAACGTTTAAAATGTTTTCAACAACCTATCGAAATCATCGTAAACGCTTCGGATTACGAATGAATTTGATTGCTGGTATTATCAATCATGAACTAGGATTCTAGTTTTGCAGGAAGTCTAATAGTAAAAAAGTGATTAGAAAACATCTTTTTTAAAAATAGAGATGATTTTGAAACAAAAAAGCTAATTCAAGACGTTTCGATGCCAATTCAAGATTTGGATGAAAAAAATTAATAGATACTGTTATACTAAACTTGTCAAGTTTGTAACAAGACAAATATTAAAAATAAAAAAGAGGTATTCGTTATGAATACAAAAAAGATGTCACAATTTGAAATTATGGATACTGAGATGCTTGCTTGCGTTGAAGGTGGCGGATGCAATTGGGGAGATTTTGCCAAAGCAGGTGTTGGAGGAGGAGCAGCACGAGGTCTTCAGCTAGGAATTAAAACAAGAACATGGCAAGGTGCAGCAACTGGTGCTGCGGGAGGAGCTATACTTGGAGGTGTGGCCTATGCAGCGACATGTTGGTGGTAATTATGGATTTTAAAAGTTTTATTATTGGTTTAGTAGTTGGTATATTTGGTCCTTATATGGATGATTTAATTAGAAAAAAATTTTTAAAGTCTTCGGAGAAGAAAACAGAAAAATCTGTTAAAAAATAATCAAAACTATAAATGATGAATCTGAATCAAAATTATTTTGCGCATGTAAAGATGAGTCTTATAGTAACGAGTCAAAAAAGGAGTAACTATGAATCGTAATTTAGAACGGTGTTATCTATTCTGACTAGGAATAGATCATACCAGAGGTAGCTTAGAAATAGCAGAGACATTAGAAATTGAAGTAATAAATAGGATGTCGTAAGTGTTACTATCAATGATTTATTTGTTTCAAGCTTGCCTAGGGTGACAGTAAAAAATCAATTTCCTTTCAATAGCATATTTTTAGTGGGCAGGACTCTTGTTCTGCCTATTTTTTTATCCAAAAAGTGCAGTTGGGAGGGAGATAGGCGCATTTGGGAAGGAAGTCCAGTTTTTGTTTAGTGATTGGGGTAAGATAGTTGTTATCAGATGAGTTTATACTCTTCGAAAATCAAATTCAAACCACGTCAACGTCGCCTTGCCGTATATATGTGACTGACTTCGTCAGTCCTATCTACAACCTCAAAACAGTGTTTTGAGCAGCCTGCGGCTAGTTTCCTAGTTTGCTCTTTGATTTTCATTGAGTATTAGGGAAAAGGAGATGAATATGAAATTTGGGAAACGTCACTATCGTCCGCAAGTGGATCAGATGGACTGCGGTGTAGCTTCATTAGCCATGGTTTTTGGCTACTATGGTAGTTATTATTTTTTGGCTCACTTGCGAGAATTGGCTAAGACGACCATGGATGGGACGACGGCTTTGGGCTTGGTCAAGGTGGCAGAGGAGATTGGTTTTGAGACGCGAGCCATTAAGGCGGATATGACGCTTTTTGACTTGCCGGATTTGACTTTTCCTTTTGTTGCCCATGTGCTTAAGGAAGGGAAATTGCTCCACTACTATGTGGTGACTGGGCAGGATAAGGATAGCATTCATATTGCCGATCCAGATCCCGGGGTGAAGTTGACTAAACTGCCACGTGAGCGTTTTGAGGAAGAATGGACAGGAGTGACTCTTTTTATGGCACCTAGTCCAGACTATAAGCCTCATAAGGAACAAAAAAATGGTCTGCTCTCTTTTATCCCTATATTAGTGAAGCAGCGTGGCTTGATTGCCAATATCGTTTTGGCAACACTCTTGGTAACCGTGATTAACATTGTGGGTTCTTATTATCTGCAGTCTATCATTGATACCTATGTGCCAGATCAGATGCGTTCGACACTAGGGATTATTTCTATTGGGCTAGTCATCGTCTACATCCTCCAGCAAATCTTGTCTTACGCTCAGGAGTATCTCTTGCTTGTTTTGGGGCAACGCTTGTCGATTGACGTGATTTTGTCCTATATCAAGCATGTTTTTCACCTCCCTATGTCCTTCTTTGCGACACGCAGGACAGGGGAGATCGTGTCTCGTTTTACAGATGCTAACAGTATCATCGATGCGCTGGCTTCGACCATCCTTTCGATTTTCCTAGATGTGTCAACGGTTGTCATTATTTCCCTTGTTCTATTTTCACAAAATACCAATCTCTTTTTCATGACTTTATTGGCGCTTCCTATCTACACAGTGATTATCTTTGCCTTTATGAAGCCGTTTGAAAAGATGAATCGGGATACCATGGAAGCCAATGCGGTTCTGTCTTCTTCTATCATTGAGGACATCAACGGTATTGAGACTATCAAGTCCTTGACCAGTGAAAGTCAGCGTTACCAAAAAATTGACAAGGAATTTGTGGATTATCTGAAGAAATCCTTTACCTATAGTCGAGCAGAGAGTCAGCAAAAGGCTCTGAAAAAGGTTGCCCATCTCTTGCTTAATGTCGGCATTCTCTGGATGGGGGCTGTTCTGGTCATGGATGGCAAGATGAGTTTGGGGCAGTTGATTACCTATAATACCTTGCTGGTTTACTTTACCAATCCTTTGGAAAATATCATCAATCTGCAAACCAAGCTTCAGACAGCGCAGGTTGCCAATAACCGTCTAAATGAAGTGTATCTAGTAGCTTCTGAGTTTGAGGAAAAGAAAACAGTTGAGGATTTGAGCTTGATGAAGGGAGATATGACCTTCAAGCAGGTTCATTACAAGTATGGCTATGGTCGAGACGTCTTGTCGGATATCAATTTAACCGTTCCCCAAGGGTCTAAGGTGGCTTTTGTGGGGATTTCAGGGTCAGGTAAGACGACTTTGGCCAAGATGATGGTTAATTTTTACGACCCAAGTCAAGGGGAGATTAGTCTGGGTAGTGTCAATCTCAATCAGATTGATAAAAAAGCCCTGCGCCAGTACATCAACTATCTGCCTCAACAGCCCTATGTCTTTAACGGAACGATTTTGGAGAATCTTCTTTTGGGAGCCAAGGAGGGGACGACACAGGAAGATATCTTACGGGCGGTCGAATTGGCAGAGATTCGAGAGGATATCGAGCGCATGCCACTGAATTACCAGACAGAATTGACTTCGGATGGGGCAGGAATTTCAGGTGGTCAACGTCAGAGAATCGCTTTGGCGCGTGCTCTCTTGACAGATGCGCCGGTCTTGATTTTGGATGAGGCGACTAGCAGTTTGGATATTTTGACAGAGAAGCGGATTGTCGATAATCTCATGGCTTTGGACAAGACCTTGATTTTCATTGCTCACCGCTTGACTATTGCTGAGCGGACAGAGAAGGTAGTTGTCTTGGATCAGGGCAAGATTGTCGAAGAAGGAAAGCATGCTGATTTGCTTGCACAGGGTGGCTTTTACGCCCATTTGGTCAATAGCTAGAAAGAGGAGAGGATGAAACCAGAATTTTTAGAAAGTGCGGAGTTTTATAATCGTCGTTACCATAATTTTTCCAGTAGTGTGATTGTACCCATGGCCCTTCTGCTCGTGTTTTTACTTGGCTTTGCAACTGTTGCAGAGAAGGAGATGAGTTTGTCCACTAGAGCTACTGTCGAACCTAGTCGTATCCTTGCAAATATCCAGTCAACTAGCAACAATCGTATTCTTGTCAATCATTTGGAAGAAAATAAGCTGGTTAAGAAGGGGGATCTTTTGGTTCAATACCAAGAAGGGGCAGAGGGTGTCCAAGCGGAGTCCTATGCCAGTCAGTTGGACATGCTAAAGGATCAAAAAAAGCAATTGGAGTATCTGCAAAAGAGCCTGCAAGGAGGGGAGAACCACTTTCCAGAGGAGGATAAGTTTGGCTACCAAGCCACCTTTCGCGACTACATCAGTCAAGCAGGCAGTCTTAGGGCTAGTACATCGCAACAAAATGAGACCATCGCGTCCCAGAATGCAGCAGCTAGCCAAACCCAAGCCGAAATCGGCAACCTCATCAGTCAAACAGAGGCTAAAATTCGCGATTACCAGACAGCTAAGTCAGCTATTGAAACAGGTGCTTCCTTGGCCGGTCAGAATCTAGCCTACTCTCTTTACCAGTCCTACAAGTCTCAGGGTGAGGAAAATCCCCAAACTAAGGTTCAGGCAGTTGCACAGGTTGAAGCACAGATTTCTCAGTTAGAATCTAGTCTTGCTACTTACCGTGTCCAGTATGCAGGTTCAGGTACCCAGCAAGCCTATGCGTCAGGGTTAAGCAGTCAATTGGAATCCCTTAAATCCCAACACTTGGCAAAGGTTGGTCAGGAATTGACCCTTCTAGCCCAGAAAATCTTGGAGGCAGAGTCAGGTAAGAAGGTACAGGGAAATCTTTTAGACAAGGGGAAAATTACGGCGAGTGAGGATGGGGTGCTTCATCTTAATCCTGAGACCAGTGATTCTAGCATGGTTGCAGAAGGTACCCTACTAGCCCAACTTTATCCATCTTTGGAAAGAGAAGGGAAAGCCAAACTCACAGCTTATCTAAGTTCAAAAGATGTAGCAAGAATCAAGGTCGGTGATTCTGTTCGCTATACTACGACTCATGATGCCGGGAATCAACTTTTCCTAGATTCTACTATTACAAGTATTGATGCGACAGCTACTAAGACTGAGAAAGGGAATTTCTTTAAAATCGAGGCGGAGACTAATCTAACTTCGGAGCAGGCTGAAAAACTTAGGTACGGGGTGGAAGGCCGCTTGCAGATGATTACGGGCAAGAAAAGTTACCTACGTTATTATTTAGATCAATTTTTGAACAAAGAGTAATGTTCGTGTTTTTAGAGTTAAATAATTTTTAAACTGTGAGAAAGATTCTTCTTGCAGTTTTTTCTTTACAATTTTTGAAAAACATCTGCCATTTATTCGGTTAAATTCTTGTGTTTTTTGGTTTTTTGTGGTAAAATGTGCTCAAGTAATACGAAAGGCGAACTTTAAAATGTCAAAACAATTGATCTATTCGGGAAAAGCTAAAGATATCTATACAACTGAGGATGAAAATCTTATTATTTCAACTTACAAGGACCAGGCGACTGCTTTCAACGGTGTCAAGAAGGAGCAGGTTGCAGGTAAGGGAGTCTTGAATAATCAGATCTCATCTTTTATTTTTGAGAAATTAAATGCGGCTGGTGTGGCGACTCACTTTGTGGAGAAACTTTCAGACACGGAACAACTCAATAAAAAAGTTAAGATTATTCCTTTGGAAGTCGTGCTCCGCAACTATACTGCTGGTTCCTTTTCAAAACGTTTTGGTGTGGATGAGGGAATCGCCTTGGAGACTCCGATTGTCGAATTTTACTACAAAAATGATGATTTGGATGATCCATTTATCAATGATGAACATGTGAAATTCCTACAGATTGCGGATGACCAGCAGATTGCCTACTTGAAGGAAGAAACGCGTCGTATCAATGAACTATTGAAAGTCTGGTTTGCTGAGATTGGGCTTAAATTGATTGACTTTAAGCTAGAGTTCGGTTTTGATAAGGATGGCAAGATTATCTTGGCAGACGAATTTTCACCAGATAACTGCCGCTTGTGGGATGCTGATGGCAACCACATGGATAAGGATGTTTTCCGTAGAGGATTGGGAGAACTAACCGACGTTTATGAGATTGTTTGGGAAAAGTTGCAGGAATTGAAATAATCTGTTTGCAATGGAAAACCTTCGTCTCTCAACTAAAAGGACTCAGGCTGAAAAGGTCCCCCAGACCTTTTCACTCTGTAGAGAACTAGGTGAACTAACCGATGTTTACGAAATTGTCTGGGAAAAGTTGCAGGGTTTAAAATAACAACCTCAAGGCTGTTTAGGAATATTGCAAGAGCTGAAATAAAGGAATAAGAATTGATGGATAAACGTATTTTTGTTGAAAAAAAGGCTGATTTTCAGGTTAAGTCAGAGAGTTTGGTTAGAGAGTTCCAGCACAACTTGGGACTGTCAAGCTTGAAAAGTATTCGTATTGTGCAAGTATATGATGTATTTGACTTGGCTGAGGACTTGTTTGCACCTGCAGAGAAGCACATTTTCTCTGAGCAGGTAACCGACCATGTTTTAGATGAAGTATCTGTGCAGGCGGATCTTGCTAACTATGCTTTCTTTGCCATTGAAAGTCTGCCAGGGCAGTTTGACCAGTGTGCAGCTTCGTCACAGGAAGCCTTGCTTTTGTTGGGAAGTTCGAGTGACGTGACAGTCAACACAGCCCAACTTTACTTGGTGAATAAAGATATTGATGCGACTGAGTTGGAAGCTGTCAAAAACTACCTGCTCAATCCAGTTGATTCTCGTTTCAAGGATATCACGACAGGGATTGCCAAGCAGGAGTTTTCAGAGTCAGACAAGATCATTCCAAAATTGACTTTCTTTGAAAGCTATACAGCAGAAGACTTTGCTCGCTACAAGGCCGAACAAGGGATGGCCATGGAAGTGGATGATTTGCTCTTTATCCAAGACTACTTTAAGTCAATCGGGCGCGTGCCAACTGAGACTGAACTCAAGGTTTTGGACACTTACTGGTCTGACCACTGCCGTCATACGACTTTTGAGACAGAGTTGAAATACATCGACTTTTCAGCTTCTAAATTTCAAAAGCAATTGCAGTCAACCTATGACAAGTATATTGCCATGCGCGAGGAATTAGGTCGGTCTGAAAAACCACAAACCTTGATGGATATGGCGACTATTTTCGGTCGTTATGAGCGTGCTAATGGACGATTGGATGATATGGAAGTCTCTGACGAAATCAATGCCTGCTCAGTTGAAATTGAAGTGGACGTTGATGGTGTCAAGGAACCTTGGCTTCTCATGTTTAAAAACGAAACCCACAACCATCCAACAGAAATTGAGCCATTTGGTGGAGCGGCTACCTGTATTGGTGGAGCTATTCGTGATCCGTTGTCAGGCCGTTCCTATGTTTACCAAGCCATGCGTATTTCAGGTGCTGGTGATATTACAGCACCGATTTCGGAAACTCGCGCTGGGAAATTGCCACAACAAGTCATTTCTAAAACAGCAGCTCATGGTTATTCTTCATATGGTAACCAGATTGGGCTTGCAACAACCTACGTTCGTGAATACTTCCACCCAGGCTTTGTAGCTAAACGTATGGAACTTGGTGCCGTTGTTGGTGCGGCTCCCAAGGGCAATGTTGTCCGTGAAAAACCTGAAGCAGGTGATGTGATCATCCTTCTCGGAGGCAAAACAGGTCGTGATGGTGTCGGTGGTGCGACGGGCTCTTCTAAGGTTCAAACAGTTGAGTCTGTAGAGACTGCTGGTGCTGAGGTTCAAAAAGGAAATGCCATCGAAGAACGCAAGATTCAGCGCCTCTTCCGTAATGGCAATGTCACTCGTCTGATCAAGAAGTCCAATGACTTTGGGGCAGGCGGTGTCTGTGTGGCTATCGGTGAATTGGCAGACGGTCTTGAAATCGACCTCAACAAGGTGCCTCTTAAATACCAGGGCTTGAATGGTACAGAAATTGCCATCTCTGAATCACAAGAACGGATGGCGGTCGTGGTTCGTCCTGAAGATGTGGATACCTTCGTTGCCGAATGTAACAAAGAAAATATTGATGCTGTTGTGGTGGCGACAGTAACTGAAAAACCAAATCTTGTCATGCACTGGAATGGTGAGACAATCGTTGACTTGGAGCGTCGTTTCCTTGACACCAATGGTGTGCGCGTGGTTGTCGATGCCAAAGTTGTGGACAAGGATGTCAAACTCCCAGAAGAGCGTCAAACATCTGCTGAAACACTGGAATCAGATACCCTTACGGTTCTATCTGACCTCAACCATGCAAGTCAAAAAGGATTACAGACTATCTTTGACTGCTCTGTTGGACGCTCAACGGTTAATCACCCACTTGGTGGTCGTTACCAACTCACACCAACTGAGGCATCTGTGCAGAAATTGCCAGTTCAACACGGTGTGACTCATACTGCGTCGGTCATTGCTCAAGGTTTCAACCCATATGTAGCTGAATGGTCTCCATACCACGGTGCTGCTTATGCGGTTATCGAAGTAACTGCTCGTTTGGTGGCTGCTGGTGCCAACTGGTCCAAGGCTCGTTTCTCTTACCAAGAGTATTTCGAGCGTATGGATAAACAAGCAGAGCGTTTCGGTCAGCCAGTAGCTGCTCTTCTAGGTTCTATTGAAGCACAAATTCAGCTTGGCTTGCCATCTATCGGTGGTAAGGACTCCATGTCTGGTACCTTTGAAGAATTGACCGTTCCGCCAACCTTGGTTGCCTTTGGGGTGACGACGGCAGATAGCCGTAAGGTGCTCTCTCCAGAATTTAAAGCTGTTGGGGAAAATATCTACTACATCCCAGGTCAAGCCCTCTCTGCAGAGATTGATTTTGACTTGATTAAGAAAAATTTTGCTCAGTTTGAAGCCATCCAAGCTGACCATAAAGTGACATCTGCATCAGCTGTCAAATACGGTGGTGTAGTTGAAAGTTTGGCTCTTGCTACCTTTGGAAACTATATTGGTGCAGAGGTGACCTTGCCTGAACTTAAAACAGCTTTGACAGCTCAATTAGGCGGCTTTGTCTTCACATCTCCTGAAGAAATTGCTGGAGTAGAGAAGGTTGGACAAACGAAAGCAGACTTTACACTGACTGTCAACGGTGTGAAGCTAGATGGACACAAGCTTGACAGTGCATTTCAAGGGACATTGGAAGAAGTTTACCCAACAGAATTTACCCAAGCGAAAGAACTAGAAGAAGTACCAGCTGTGGCATCAGATGTTGTGATTAAAGCCAAAGAAAAGGTTGAAAAACCTGTGGTTTACATCCCAGTCTTTCCAGGAACCAACTCAGAATATGATTCAGCTAAGGCCTTCGAAAAAGAAGGTGCAGAGGTCAATTTGGTGCCATTCGTGACCTTGAATGAAGAAGCTATTGTCAAGTCAGTTGAAACTATGGTTGACAATATCGACAAGACTAATATTCTCTTCTTTGCTGGTGGATTCTCGGCTGCGGATGAACCAGATGGTTCAGCTAAGTTTATCGTCAATATCCTGCTTAATGAAAAAGTGCGTGTGGCTATTGATAGCTTTATCGCCCGTGGTGGTTTGATTATCGGTATTTGTAATGGATTCCAAGCCTTAGTCAAATCGGGTCTCCTACCATACGGAAACTTTGAAGCTGCTAACAGTACTAGCCCAACCCTCTTCTACAATGATGCCAACCAACACGTGGCCAAGATGGTGGAAACTCGCATTGCCAATACCAACTCACCATGGTTGGCTGGTGTGCAAGTGGGCGATATCCACGCTATTCCTGTTTCGCACGGTGAAGGGAAGTTTGTCGTGACGGCTGAGGAATTTGCAGAGCTCCGTGACAATGGACAAATTTTCAGCCAATACGTTGACTTTAACGGTAAACCAAGTATGGATTCTAAGTACAATCCGAATGGTTCTGTCCATGCCATCGAAGGAATTACCAGCAAGAATGGTCAAATCATCGGTAAGATGGGCCACTCAGAACGTTATGAGGATGGTCTTTTCCAAAATATCCCAGGCAATAAAGACCAACACCTGTTCGCATCAGCGGTTAAACATTTCACTGGAAAATAAGACTTACAGATTTTCTAATAGATAGTATCAGTAATGTAAAAGTCATGTAAATCTAGCTCTTGATGATTACAAATGAAAATTAGGTATAAAAAATGACATACGAAGTAAAATCTCTTAATGAAGAATGTGGTGTTTTCGGTATTTGGGGACATCCAGATGCTGCTAAGTTGACCTATTTTGGACTCCACAGTCTTCAACACCGTGGTCAGGAGGGGGCAGGAATCCTCTCCAACGATCAAGGACAACTGAAGCGCCATCGTGACATGGGGCTTTTATCAGAAGTTTTCAGAAATCCAGCTAATTTGGATAAATTGACAGGAGCTGGTGCGATTGGGCATGTGCGTTATGCGACTGCTGGCGAAGCTTCTGTAGATAACATCCAGCCCTTCCTCTTCCGTTTTCACGATATGCAGTTTGGCTTGGCTCATAATGGAAATCTGACCAATGCAGCCTCTCTCAAGAAAGAACTGGAACAAAGAGGAGCAATTTTCAGCGCGACTTCGGACTCTGAAATCTTGGCTCACCTCATTCGTCGCAGTCATAATCCTAGCCTGATGGGCAAAATCAAGGAAGCGCTCAGCCTTGTCAAAGGTGGTTTTGCCTATATCTTGCTGTTTGAGGACAAGTTGATTGCGGCTCTTGACCCTAATGGCTTTCGTCCGCTTTCTATCGGGAAAATGGCCAACGGAGCGGTGGTTGTTTCCTCTGAAACCTGTGCTTTTGAGGTCATTGGTGCCGAGTGGATTCGTGATTTGAAGCCAGGTGAGATTGTGATCATTGATGACGAGGGCATTCAGTATGACAGCTATACAGATGATACCCAGTTGGCGATTTGTTCTATGGAGTATATCTACTTTGCCCGCCCTGATTCTAATATCCACGGTGTCAATGTTCATACGGCACGTAAGAGAATGGGAGCGCAATTGGCGCGAGAATTTAAGCATGAGGCAGATATTGTAGTTGGTGTGCCCAATTCTTCCCTAAGCGCGGCTATGGGATTTGCGGAAGAATCAGGCTTACCAAATGAAATGGGTCTGATCAAAAACCAATACACCCAGCGAACTTTTATCCAACCGACTCAAGAATTGCGGGAGCAAGGAGTGCGGATGAAACTGTCTGCTGTTTCGGGTGTTGTCAAAGGCAAACGTGTGGTCATGGTGGATGATTCCATTGTACGTGGAACAACCTCTCGTCGTATCGTTCAGCTCTTGAAAGAAGCGGGTGCGACTGAGGTTCACGTTGCCATTGGAAGTCCTGCACTAGCGTATCCATGTTTCTACGGGATTGATATCCAGACCCGTCAGGAGCTGATTGCAGCCAATCATACGGTCGAAGAAACTCGCCAAATCATTGGTGCGGACAGTCTGACTTATCTTTCAATTGATAGCTTGATTGAGTCGATTGGTATCGAAACAGATGCGCCGAACGGTGGTCTCTGTGTCGCTTACTTTGACGGTGACTACCCAACGCCTCTCTATGACTACGAAGAAGACTATCGTAGAAGTTTGGAAGAAAAGACCAGTTTTTACAAGTAGGCGACAGATTCTCCATTAAAGAAAAGGAAAAAACAAATGACAAATAAAAATGCATATGCCCAGTCGGGTGTGGATGTTGAAGCGGGTTATGAAGTTGTTGAACGGATTAAAAAGCACGTGGCCCGTACGGAGCGTGCAGGTGTCATGGGAGCTCTTGGTGGCTTTGGTGGTATGTTTGACCTTTCCAAGACTGGGGTTAAAGAACCCGTCTTGATTTCAGGGACTGACGGTGTCGGAACCAAGCTCATGTTGGCTATCAAGTACGACAAGCACGATACCATCGGGCAGGACTGTGTGGCCATGTGTGTCAACGACATCATTGCTGCAGGTGCGGAACCCCTCTATTTTCTCGACTACGTAGCGACAGGGAAGAATGAGCCAGCTAAGCTAGAACAAGTGGTTGCTGGTGTGGCAGAAGGTTGTGTGCAGGCTGGTGCTGCCCTCATCGGTGGGGAAACGGCTGAAATGCCGGGCATGTACGGCGAAGACGACTATGACTTGGCTGGTTTTGCGGTCGGTGTGGCTGAAAAATCTCAAATCATTGACGGTTCAAAGGTGGTAGAGGGAGACGTTCTTCTCGGACTTGCTTCAAGTGGGCTTCACTCAAATGGTTACTCTTTGGTTCGTCGTGTCTTTGCGGATTACACAGGTGAGGAAGTCCTACCAGAATTGGAAGGCAAGAAACTTAAGGAAGTTCTACTTGAGCCGACTCGTATCTATGTCAAGGCTGTCTTGCCGCTCATCAAAGAAGAGTTGGTCAACGGCATTGCCCACATCACAGGTGGTGGCTTTATCGAAAATGTCCCTCGTATGTTTGCAGATGACCTAGCTGCTGAAATTGATGAAAGCAAAGTTCCAGTGCTTCCAATTTTCAAAGCCCTTGAAAAATATGGTCAGATTAAACACGAAGAAATGTTTGAAATCTTCAATATGGGTGTGGGACTTATGTTGGCGGTCAGCCCTGAAAATGTAGAGCGTGTAAAAGAATTGTTGGATGAAGCAGTCTATGAAATTGGTCGCATCGTCAAGAAAGAAAACGAAAGTGTCATTATCAAATGAAAAAAATAGCGGTTTTTGCCTCTGGTAATGGCTCAAATTTTCAGGTGATTGCCGAAGAATTTCCAGTGGAGTTTGTCTTTTCAGACCATCGTGATGCCTATGTGCTTGAGCGTGCAAAGCAGCTCGGCGTTCTGTCCTATGCTTTTGAACTCAAGGAGTTTGAGAGCAAGGCAGACTACGAAGCAGCCCTTGTCGAACTCTTGGAAGAACACCAGATTGACTTGGTTTGCCTAGCAGGCTACATGAAAATCGTTGGACCAACCTTATTGTCGGCTTATGAAGGTCGGATTGTCAACATTCATCCAGCCTACTTGCCAGAATTTCCAGGAGCTCATGGGATTGAGGATGCTTGGAATGCTGGCGTGGGTCAGTCTGGTGTGACCATTCACTGGGTGGATTCGGGTGTGGATACAGGCCAGGTCATCAAACAGGTTCGTGTGCCACGACTAGCTGATGATACCATTGACAGATTTGAAGCTCGCATCCATGAAGCAGAGTACAGGTTGTATCCGGAAGTAGTGAAGGCTCTATTTACAGATTGACTTTTTGATGATTCATATGATATCTTTGATTTTAAATTGGAGTCAGTGTTTGTTGAAGACGGCTTCAAACGGAGGTATTTGTAATGTTAGAATCTAAAAAAACAACTCGATATGTATTTTATGTCTATCTGATGTTATTAACTTGGGGAATCTTATTTAAGTTTGAAACAAATCCTGAATTTATAGCATTTTTCTTAGCTCCAAGGTATATCAATTGGATTCCATTTTCAGAACCACTAATAGTCGATGGAAAAATTGTTTTTGCTGAAATATTATTTAATCTGATTTCCTTTATTCCATTAGGTGTTTGTTTCCCTTTGATAAAAACTAATTTATCTAGTTTAAGAATAGTCGGGACAGGTTTCTTGATTAGTTTATTGTTTGAGTGCTTACAGTATATTTTAGCAATAGGTATAACAGATATAACGGATTTGACTTTAAATACGCTAGGTGTCTGTGTAGGCTTACTGATTTATCAAATTTTTATAAGAGTGTTCAAATCACAGACTAGAAAATGGATCAATATCTTAGGTATGCTTAGCCTTGGTTTTGCTTATCTTGTTTTACTGTTACTGCATTTAATTGGTGTTTAACTAATGATTAAAAAGGAGAATATAATGACTAAACGCGTCTTAATCAGCGTCTCAGACAAAGCGGGCATTGTTGAATTTGCCCAAGAACTCAAAAAACTTGGTTGGGAGATTATCTCAACAGGTGGAACTAAGGTTGCCCTTGATAATGCTGGGGTGGATACCATTGCTATCGATGATGTGACTGGTTTCCCAGAAATGATGGACGGTCGTGTGAAGACCCTCCACCCAAATATCCACGGAGGGCTTCTCGCTCGTCGTGACTTGGATAGCCACTTGGAAGCGGCTAAGGACAACAAGATTGAGCTCATTGACCTTGTGGTGGTCAACCTTTACCCATTTAAGGAAACTATCCTTAAACCAGATGTGACTTATGCTGATGCAGTTGAAAATATCGATATTGGTGGGCCGTCTATGCTTCGTTCAGCAGCGAAAAATCATGCCAGTGTTACAGTTGTGGTAGATCCTGCTGACTACGCTGTGGTTTTGGACGAATTGGCAGCAAACGGCGAAACCTCTTATGAAACTCGCCAACGTTTAGCAGCCAAAGTATTTCGTCACACAGCGGCTTATGACGCCTTGATTGCAGAATACTTCACAGCTCAAGTGGGTGAAAGCAAGCCTGAAAAACTCACTTTGACTTATGACCTCAAGCAACCAATGCGTTACGGTGAGAATCCTCAACAAGACGCGGACTTTTACCAGAAAGCTTTGCCTACAGATTACTCTATTGCTTCAGCCAAACAGCTCAACGGGAAAGAATTGTCATTTAATAATATCCGTGATGCAGATGCTGCTATCCGTATCATCCGTGACTTCAAAGATAGTCCAACCGTTGTGGCTCTCAAACACATGAATCCATGTGGAATTGGTCAAGCTGATGACATCGAGACTGCTTGGGACTACGCTTATGAGTCTGACCCAGTATCTATCTTTGGTGGGATTGTCGTCCTCAACCGTGAGGTGGATGCTGCGACAGCTGAGAAGATGCACGGCGTTTTCCTCGAAATCATCATTGCACCAAGCTATACGGATGAAGCGCTAGCCATTTTGATCAATAAAAAGAAAAACTTGCGTATCCTTGCCTTGCCATTTAATGCTCAAGAGGCTAGCGAAGTGGAAGCAGAATACACAGGTGTAGTCGGTGGACTTCTCGTGCAAAATCAAGACGTGGTCAAGGAAAGCCCAGCTGACTGGCAAGTGGTGACTAAACGTCAGCCAACTGAGACAGAAGCGACTGCTCTTGAGTTCGCTTGGAAGGCTATCAAGTACGTCAAATCAAATGGTATTATCGTGACCAACGACCACATGACACTTGGTGTTGGTCCAGGTCAAACCAACCGTGTGGCTTCTGTTCGCCTTGCCATTGACCAAGCCAAAGATCGTCTGGACGGGGCGGTCCTTGCTTCAGATGCCTTCTTCCCATTTGCGGATAACGTGGAAGAAATCGCCAAAGCAGGAATTAAGGCCATCATCCAGCCCGGTGGCTCTGTCCGTGACCAAGAATCCATCGAAGCAGCGGATAAATACGGCTTGACTATGGTCTTTACAGGTGTGAGACATTTTAGACATTAAGAAGATAAAAGGGAAGAAAACAGTTTCTTTCCTTTTTTGGCTTAAAATGCTAACTGAAACAAGATTAAAACGAACTTTTTTGATATAATGTTGGTAAATAATTCGCAAAAGAGGTTGAGGAATGAAACTGCTTGTTGTCGGTTCTGGTGGTCGTGAGCATGCGATTGCTAAAAAGTTACTTGAATCAAAAGACGTGGAAAAAGTCTTTGTAGCTCCTGGGAATGATGGGATGACTCTGGATGGTTTGGAATTGGTAAATATCTCTATTTCCGAACATTCTAAATTGATTGACTTCGCAAAGACCAATGATGTTGCTTGGACCTTTATCGGTCCAGATGATGCCCTTGCTGCTGGCATCGTGGATGATTTTAACCAAGCTGGACTTAAGGCCTTTGGTCCGACTAGGGCTGCAGCGGAGCTGGAGTGGTCCAAGGATTTCGCCAAGGAAATCATGGTCAAATACGGCGTTCCGACAGCAATATATGGCACATTTTCAGATTTCGAGGAAGCCAAGGCCTATATCGAAAAGCATGGTGCGCCTATCGTAGTCAAGGCGGATGGCTTGGCACTTGGGAAGGGTGTCGTCGTTGCTGAGACGGTTGAGCAAGCGGTCGAAGCCGCTCATGAGATGCTTTTGGACAATAAATTTGGTGACTCAGGTGCGCGCGTGGTTATTGAGGAATTCCTTGAAGGAGAGGAATTTTCACTCTTTGCCTTTGTCAATGGTGATAAGTTCTACATCATGCCAACGGCTCAGGACCACAAACGTGCCTATGATGGCGACAAAGGGCCTAACACGGGTGGTATGGGTGCCTATGCGCCAGTTCCACACTTACCACAGAGTGTAGTTGATACAGCGGTTGACACCATTGTCAAGCCAGTTCTAGAAGGGGTGATTAAAGAAGGTCGTCCTTATCTGGGAGTTCTTTACGCAGGGCTTATCCTGACAGCTGATGGACCGAAAGTCATTGAGTTCAACGCTCGGTTCGGAGATCCAGAAACTCAGATTATCTTGCCTCGCTTGACCTCTGACTTTGCTCAAAATATCACAGATATCCTGGATAGCAAGGAGCCAAATATCATGTGGACGGACAAGGGTGTGACTCTGGGTGTGGTTGTCGCATCCAAGGGCTACCCGCTAGACTATGAAAGGGGCGTTGAGTTGCCAGCCAAGACAGAAGGCGATGTCATCACCTACTATGCAGGGGCTAAGTTTGCGGAAAATAGCAGAGCACTGCTCTCAAATGGCGGACGAGTTTATATGCTCGTTACCACAGCAGATACCGTCAAAGAAGCCCAAGCCAGCATCTACCAAGAACTATCCCAACAAAAAATAGAAGGACTCTTCTACCGAACAGATATCGGAAGCAAGGCAATTAAGTAAAGATATAAGAATAACGCGCCGTAGTCGCCAAACACGATAATGGTCGTCGTGGTGAAAAGACCAGAACAGTGAATGTTCTGGTCAGGGGGAAACTTGGAGACCTTAGGCTCAAAGTTTAGGAATGAAACCGAAGGTTTGCTTCCGCCTCCATCACCTAAGATCATTATCAAAAAGAAAAATAAAAATTCACAAAATACGTTAATGATCGTATGGTTTGCGAGCGTTAGCGAGCTAATATAGAACAATCACCGCCGTTGTGAAAGAACGATTGGATGATAATCCAATCGTTCAGGGAAATTGGAAGACCTTGGGTTTCCAATTTAGGCATGAGACACCTTTGGTGGCTGCTGCCGTCCCTCACAAGCTAAGGTGATTGTTGAAAAAGAGGAAAAAGGAGAAGAAATGAAACCAGTAATTTCCATCATCATGGGCTCAAAATCCGACTGGGCAACCATGCAAAAAACAGCAGAAGTCCTAGACCGCTTCGGTGTAGCCTACGAAAAGAAAGTTGTTTCCGCACACCGTACACCAGACCTCATGTTCAAACATGCAGAAGAAGCCCGTAGTCGTGGCATCAAGATCATCATCGCAGGTGCTGGTGGCGCAGCGCATTTGCCAGGCATGGTAGCTGCCAAAACAACCCTTCCAGTCATTGGTGTGCCAGTCAAGTCTCGTGCTCTTAGTGGAGTGGATTCACTCTATTCTATCGTTCAGATGCCGGGTGGGGTGCCTGTTGCGACCATGGCTATCGGTGAAGCTGGAGCGACTAACGCAGCTCTCTTTGCCCTCCGTCTCCTCTCTGTAGAAGATAAGTCCATTGCGGATGCACTTGCCAACTTTGCTGAAGAACAAGGAAAAATCGCAGAGGAGTCGTCAAATGAGCTCATCTAAAACAATCGGAATTATCGGTGGCGGTCAACTGGGTCAGATGATGGCCACTTCTGCTATCTACATGGGCCACAAGGTTATCGCGCTGGATCCTGCGGCGGATTGCCCGGCCTCTCGCGTGGCGGAAATCATTGTGGCACCTTATAACGATGTGGACGCCCTCCGTCAGTTGGCAGACCGTTGCGATGTCCTCACTTACGAGTTTGAAAATGTCGACGCTGACGGTTTGGATGCCGTTATCAAGGATGGACAACTCCCTCAAGGAACAGATCTGCTCCGCATTTCGCAAAATCGTATTTTTGAAAAGGACTTTTTGTCAAACAAGGCTCAAGTCACTGTGGCACCCTACAAGGTCGTGACTTCTAGCCTAGACTTGGCAGATATCGACTTGTCGAAAAACTATGTCCTCAAGACTGCGACTGGTGGCTACGATGGTCATGGACAAAAGGTTATTCGTTCAGAAGCAGACTTGGAAGCAGCCTATGCGCTAGCAGACTCAGCAGACTGCGTCTTGGAAGAATTTGTCAACTTTGACCTTGAGATTTCTGTCATCGTGTCAGGAAATGGCAAGGAGGTGACGTTTTTCCCAGTTCAGGAAAATATCCACCGCAACAATATCCTGTCTAAGACCATCGTACCAGCCCGCATTTCTGAAAGTCTAGCAGACAAGGCTAAAGCTATGGCAGTGCGAATCGCAGAACAACTCAACTTGTCTGGAACTCTCTGTGTGGAAATGTTTGCGACTGATGATGACGTTATTGTCAATGAAATCGCCCCACGACCACATAACTCTGGGCACTATTCTATTGAAGCCTGTGATTTCTCTCAGTTTGACACCCATATTCTGGGTGTTCTCGGAGCACCATTACCAGTCATCAAACTCCATGCGCCAGCCGTTATGCTTAATGTCCTCGGTCAGCATGTCGAGGCTGCTGAGCAATATGTGACAGAAAATTCAAGCGCCCACCTCCACATGTATGGTAAAATAGAAGCGAAGCACAACCGCAAGATGGGACATGTGACCTTGTTTAGTGATGTACCGGATAGTGTGGATGAGCTTGGGGAAGGGATTGATTTTTAGGACAAGTCTATGATACAAATTATCGTTAATACATTTATTGAAAAGGATAAGACTGGAGCAGTTGTTGAAGTGTTGTATGCCAGTGCTGACCAAGATAAGGTACAAGCTAAATATGAAGAACTAGCTGCACAATACCCCGAAAATTATTTAGCTATCTATGATGTACCGCTGGATACGGATTTGAATACACTAGATCATTACCCGTCTGTGTTTATTGAAAAAGAGGAGTTTGAGTAGAAATCTTGGTTTACCTAGATAGCTTATTCCCAACAGCTTAAGAAGAAAGGAAAAATTAACACATGATCAACCGTTACTCTCGCCCTGAGATGGCGAATATTTGGAGTGAAGAAAATAAATACCGTGCTTGGCTTGAGGTGGAAATCCTCTCTGACGAGGCATGGGCTGAGTTGGGGGAAATCCCTAAGGAAGATGTGGCTTTGATTCGCAAGAAGGCGGACTTTGACATCGACCGTATTTTGGAAATTGAGCAGGAGACGCGCCACGATGTGGTGGCTTTCACGCGTGCGGTTTCTGAGACTCTTGGTGAAGAGCGCAAGTGGGTTCACTATGGGTTAACTTCTACCGACGTGGTGGATACTGCTTATGGTTACCTCTACAAGCAGGCCAACGACATCATCCGTCGTGACCTTGAAAACTTCACTAATATCATCGCTGACAAGGCCAAGGAGCACAAGTTCACCATCATGATGGGGCGTACTCATGGTGTGCACGCTGAGCCGACAACCTTTGGTCTTAAATTGGCAACTTGGTACAGCGAAATGAAACGCAATATCGAGCGTTTCGAGCATGCAGCTGCTGGTGTAGAAGCTGGTAAGATTTCTGGTGCGGTTGGGAACTTTGCCAATATCCCACCATTTGTAGAGGAGTATGTCTGCGATAAACTTGGCATCCGTGCCCAAGAAATCTCTACACAAGTCCTTCCTCGTGACCTTCACGCTGAGTACTTTGCGGTTCTTGCCAGCATTGCGACTTCAATCGAACGTATGGCGACTGAGATTCGTGGTCTACAAAAATCTGAGCAACGCGAAGTAGAAGAGTTCTTTGCTAAAGGGCAAAAAGGGTCTTCAGCAATGCCTCACAAACGCAACCCAATCGGTTCTGAAAATATGACTGGTCTGGCGCGTGTCATTCGTGGTCACATGATTACGGCTTATGAAAACGTCGCTCTCTGGCACGAACGCGATATTTCTCACTCATCAGCTGAGCGTATCATCACACCAGATACGACCATTTTGATTGACTACATGCTCAACCGTTTTGGAAATATCGTCAAGAACTTGACAGTCTTCCCAGAAAATATGATCCGAAACATGAACTCGACTTTTGGTCTTATCTTTAGCCAACGGGCTATGTTGACATTGATTGAAAAAGGCATGACCCGTGAGCAAGCCTATGACTTGGTGCAACCAAAAACAGCCTACTCTTGGGACAACCAAGTAGACTTTAAACCACTTCTTGAGGCAGATTCAGAAGTAACATCACGTCTCACTCAAGAAGAAATCGATGAAATCTTCAACCCAGTTTATTACACCAAACGAGTGGATGATATCTTTGAACGTCTTGGACTAGGTGATTAATTAAAAAATAAACAGCGAGCTTCAATCTCGCTGTTTATTTTTTATCGAAAAGACTTAGTCTTCTTTTCTTTTAGTGAGTCCATAGGCTGCTAGTGTGGCCATGAGTCCTGCGACTACTAGTCCTGCAGAATCGTGAGTTCCTGTTTCAGGAAGTTTTTTCTCTATTACCACAGGAGCTGGATCTTGAGGAAGAGCTTTGCTTTCCTCAGCAGGAGCAGTTGATGGAGCTGGTTGGCTTGGGATTTCTAGTTTTGGTTTTTCTTCAGCAATAGCGGCTTGTCCGTTTTCATCGCCTACATGTGTTACCATAGTTCCGACTTCGACTATTTGAGTAACGGCTTCCTGTGCTACGACACTATTTACAAGTGTTTTCACTTCCTTACCATCGGCAGAAGTGCTCACAGAGTAGAAGTTGCTACGATGTCCATTGACGCCCTTAGTAATGACTTGTGTTTTTCCTTTGAGTAAGAGTGGATTTTCACGAGTCACTGTGGTAAATGGAATTTCTTCTTTTTGGATATCCAGTCTAGGTTTTACCTCAGTAGTTGGTGCAAGACCACTTTCATCACCCTTGTGAGTTACAGGAGCGCCAACTTCAACCACTTGGTTTATAACTTCTTTGGTTACCTGGCTATCAAGGACTGTTTCTGTTGTTTTTCCATTTTCAGTGAGTACAGAGATGTAATGAGTTCGCTCACCTTTGACTCCTGCTGTGATAATATTTTCCTGACCAGCTGGGAGGTTAGGATTTTCTTTCTTGATAACTTCAAATGGAATTTCTTCAGTTCTTGTGATGAGTTCTGGTCTGGTTTCAACATTGGCAGCCACTTCATTTTCATCCAGGCTTCCTGAATGAGTTGCAGCTGGTTTGAGGCCTTGAAGAGCGGCTTTTAGGTTGGCTACAAGTGTGTCAAGCTCAGCTTGTTTATTACGGTTGAGGTTGTAATTTAGAGCTGTTTTAGCTGCGTCAAGGGCCTCAAGACTTTCTTTACTATATCCTTCTAAGTTTGTAGGAATTTTAGCTAATTCTTCGCGGAGAGCATTATAATTAGCACGGAAGTAGTCTTTGTTGTGGTCTGCAAAGGCAGTCATGAGTTCAAAGATTTCCTCTTCCTTGTATTCAGCGCTTGGTCTATCTGCCCAGATTGAAAGCATACTTCCGACTGTTGGAAGATCTACTTCAGGATATTTGGTAGAAGCTAGTTGATTGAATGGTGTTTTTCCAGTATTCTCAATAGCTTTCTTGAGGAAACCACCACCATCTTCTGGTTTTTGACCAAGAATGTAGTACCAGTCACCGTTGGTATTCAAGAATTTATAGCCTTTGCTTGCTAGGTATTGAGGTGATGCGAGGTTATATCCCCACCAGCCTTTAGACCAGTAAGAAATCAAGACATCTTTGTCAAACTGAACATCGTCCTTGTCTTCATAGTAGAAGCCATCGTTGAAGGCCATTGGTTGAAGCCCTCTTTCTTTGGCCATAGCTGCGAGGGTGTTGGCATATTCGGCAAATTTGCCATAGAGTTGATACCACTTGAGGTAGTACCAGCCTTGGGCACTAGTCGCATCGTTGGCGTATTCGTCAGTACCAAAGTTGAAAATCTTTGTTTTACCTGCAAAGAAGTCCATGTATTTACCGATGAGGGCTTTTACAAAGTTCATCGCTTCTTCGTTTTTCAAGTCCATAGTTGTTTTTGAAACTTTATCAAAGTGGGCTTGAGGATTTTTAATACCTAATTTTTCCATGGCAACCAGCATAGCATCCATGTGACCTGGACTGTTAATAGCTGGGATGAGACCGATGTCCTTAGATTTAGCGTATTCAATTAGCTCTGTTACTTCTGCCTGTGTTAGTGCAGTACCGTTTGGATCGTCGTAGTAAGCTTTAGTTCCTTCGATAATAGCTTTTTTAACGTCATCACTAGCATAGGTTTTTCCGTTGGCAGTAATGGTCATATCATCGAGTAGAAAGCGAAGTCCGTCATTTCCTAGAAGGAGATGGACATCAGAATATCCGAGCTCACTGGCCTTGTCTACGATGCGTTTGAGCTGGTTCAGAGTAAAGTATTTGCGTCCAGCATCGATTGAGATTACCTTGTTTTTGGCAAGTTTTTCAACCTCACGTTTAGCTTCTTCTTCTTTTTGAGCTTCAGGCGTGAGGGTCAAGTTGTTGACAGTTTCTTGAAGTTTAGCAATGGCTTGATCAATCGTATCTTGTTGGGCACGGCTAAGGTTGCTATCGAGAGAGCGAATAGCTTTTTCAGCTTCTTTTACGGCCGCGACGCTTTCTGCAGTATAACGGTTCAGGTCTTTTGGTACCTCGTTAAGTGTTTGCTCTGCAGATTCATAATCAGCTGCGAAGTATTCAGCGTTGGCATTTGCAAAATGACGCATGAGTTTGAAGAGGCGTGATGGTGAATAACGTGCAGATGGAGTGTCAGCCCAAGCAGCTACCATACCACCGATGATTGGGATATCAGCTCCTTCTGTTTTTGGTACAGAAGTGATTGGTGTGTTTTTAATACCATTGAGCCCCTGATCGAGATTGTACCAGCCTTGGCCATCAGCGTTTCGTCCAAGAACGTAGTACCAAGCATCATTGGTATTAAGGATTTGGTGACCTTTTTCAGCTAGTAGTTTAGAAGAAGCGACATCGTAGCCTCCCCAACCACCAGTCCACATAGAAACGATGATGTCTTTGTCAAAACTACCAAAGCTTGTGTCGCTATTGTAGTAGATACCGTCGTTAAAGGCCATTGGTTTGAGACCGTGCGATTTTACAATACGAGCGAGGTCATTGGCGTAGGCAATAAATTTTTCATAGCCTTTTACAGGGTAGCCTTCGTTTGGATAGTATTTATCAGCTTGAAGCACACTCCAACCTTTAGCATCTGTCGCATCATTGGCATATTCATCAAGTCCGATGTTGAAGATTTCAGTCTTTTTCGCGAAATAAGCAGCATACTTGTCGATAAGGGCTTTTGTAAAAGCGACAGCTTGTTCGTTGTCAAGATCGACAGTACGGGCTGATTTCTTCCCAAAATAGCTAAAGTTAGGGTTTTGGATTCCCAATTCTTTCATGGCATTGAGAATCGCATCCATGTGTCCAGGACTATTTACTGTCGGAATGAGACCGATACCTTTATCTTTGGCATAGTTAATCAAATCTGTCATTTGACTTTCTGTTAAGTGATTGCCGTTTGGATCGTTGTAATAATCATTTGTACCTTTTTCAATGGCGCGTTTGACATCGTCACTGGCATAGGTCTTGCCGTTAGCTGTGATGCTCATATCGTCCAACATGAAACGGAGTCCATCATTTCCGACTAATAGGTGTAAATCAGTGTAGCCATAATGTTTCGCTTTATCGATGATTTCCTTGAGCTGTTCTGGTGAGAAATATTTACGTCCAGCATCAATAGAAACAATTTTCTTTTTCGCTAGTTTTTCATTTACAGTTGCAGCACGTTCCTTTCCTGTCTCTGTTTCCGGTTTGTCAGCCTCTGCTTTCGCTTCATCTTTTTTAGCTGGTTTATCCTTGTCAGTCTTGTCTGTATTTGACTCTTTAGAATCAACCTCTTTCGCTTCTTCCTTTTTAGGGCTAGCTTCTTCTTCCTTTTTATTAGCAGTTTCTTTTTCAGCAGAAGTTGGAGTTACCACCTCTGCTTTATCACTAGGAGTTGAACTAACTTCCTCTTGTGGTTTTTCTTCTGTTTTTGGAAGACTAGCTACCTTATCAGTAGCTGGAGTTTCTGTTTCTACAGTTTTTGGAGCTTCTGGTTGAAGCTCTGCTTTAGGTGTTTCCTCAGTCCGATTTTCGGATGATTGAGGGGAATCAGAAACTGTATGGATGGTCGGTTGGTTTTCTGTAGTAGTAGTAGTAACTCCATCGGCTGCAACAGTCTGTGCTTGGAAGGCAAATCCAATTAGAACAGAAGCTGCTCCTACAGCGTATTTACGAATAGAAAAACGCTGTTGTTTTTCATGTTTCATTGCAAAACCTCCTGATTGCATTGTTATATTGATAGCGATTATATAAATCAACGCCCTTATTTTATTTCTTATATTAACGAGAGTCAAGAGGAGATGACAAAAAACTATAATAAGTATAAAAAAATATAAAATTTAAACTTAAGATTTCAGATTGGTCGGAAAAAATGCATATATATATCTAATATAATTTTTGGTTCTATTTCTATAAAATATTCCACAAATTATAGAATCTTCCAAAAATAGGTAAGCGCTACCTTTTTGGTGTGGTATAATAAGCATAGAAAAAGCCCGAGCGATTAGGCTCAGGCTTTCTTCTTAGTGATCACGGTCACATGAGATGAATTTAATCTTGTAGTAATCAGATCGTTTGTAAGTTTCACTGTATTCTAAAACTTGGCCAGTTGATTCGAGTTTGGTGATTTTAGTTTGTAGGACAGTAGGGAAATGTTCATCGACTCCGAGGACTGAAGCCGCATGTTCTGGAGTTGGAAAGACTATTTCGTTGATTTCTTCAAAGTGTTCATCATTCATGTGAATGTGGTAGTCTAACTTGAAACGATTATAGATAGAACTATAGTATTCAAGGTTTGGATAATTTGCGTTGATATATTGTTCTGGGATGTAGGATGTATGGTAGATATAAACGACACCGTTTGATTCGCGGATACGTTCAATCTTGTAGTAGAATTGATCGCCACGTAGACCCAATTTTTCCAAGTAAACAAGCTTGTTTCCGCGTTCAATTGAAAGAACAGTTACCTTATCATCTTTAGCATTGAAGAGTTCAATATCTGAAAACTCTACAAGCTTGTGTTTGCGTGCACGTGAAATGAAAGTTCCTTTTCCTTGTTGGCGGACAATATAGCCATCTTTGGCAAGGTCGTTTAAGGCGCGAACAACTGTGATAGAGCTGACATCGTACATTGAAATGAGTTCTGCTTCAGTGTAAAATTTATCTCCACTGCTAAACTGCCCAGAGATGATTTTATTTTTTAATTCGTCTTTTATGTATTGATATTTGGGAATTGCCATATTTTTACCTCTATTTTCCTTCTCCATAGAAAATTTTACCATAAAAGCGAAAAAAATAGTAGTCTTTTGAATAAAAAATTAGAATAATAGTTTGAAAAATTAAGCGATATAGGGATTGCTCATATTTTATAAATGCATTCTATACAAAATTATTTTAGGTACTATATTCCAAATTTAAAGAGCGTTTGAAATGGGTCTAAAAATGTTTGAAACTAATTGAATGTGTGTATAATAGTAAAAATGCAGTAAATATCCCGACAATTTCTATTGACAATTCAAACAGATTGGTTTATAATTAATATAACAACAAATGAAAGCGCAAACTTTCGCGGTCGGAAGGTAGTTTTATGACACGATTTGAGATACGAGATGATTTCTATCTCGATGGAAAATCATTTAAGATTTTATCTGGTGCCATTCATTATTTTAGGGTTCCTCCAGAGGATTGGTATCATTCGCTCTATAACTTGAAGGCTCTTGGTTTTAATACGGTAGAGACTTATGTTGCTTGGAATTTACACGAGCCTCGTGAAGGTGAGTTTCATTTTGAAGGTGATCTGGATTTAGAGAAATTTCTCCAAATAGCGCAGGATTTGGGTCTCTACGCAATTGTGCGTCCGTCTCCATTTATCTGTGCGGAATGGGAATTCGGTGGCTTACCAGCTTGGCTCTTGACCAAGAACATGCGAATTCGCTCATCCGACCCAGCATATATCGAGGCAGTTGGTCGCTACTATGATCAGTTATTGCCAAGACTGGTGCCTCGTTTGTTGGACAATGGTGGCAATATTCTCATGATGCAGGTTGAAAATGAGTATGGTTCTTACGGAGAAGATAAGGCTTATCTGAGAGCGATTCGACAGCTAATGGAAGAGTGTGGCGTAACCTGTCCCCTCTTTACATCAGATGGTCCATGGCGAGCTACTCTGAAAGCTGGAACCTTAATTGAAGAGGACCTCTTTGTAACAGGAAACTTTGGTTCTAAGGCACCTTACAATTTTTCGCAGATGCAGGAATTCTTTGATGAACATGGTAAGAAATGGCCACTCATGTGTATGGAGTTCTGGGATGGTTGGTTTAATCGTTGGAAAGAACCGATTATCACACGGGATCCTAAGGAATTGGCAGATGCAGTTCGAGAAGTTTTGGAACAAGGCTCCATCAATCTTTACATGTTCCACGGTGGTACAAACTTTGGTTTCATGAATGGTTGCTCGGCTCGAGGAACTTTGGACCTGCCACAAGTTACGTCTTATGATTACGATGCCCTTCTGGATGAAGAAGGAAATCCAACTGCTAAATATCTTGCAGTCAAGAAGATGATGGCAACACATTTTTCAGAGTATCCGCAGTTGGAACCACTCTACAAAGAGAGTATGGAGTTGGATGCTATTCCACTAGTTGAAAAAGTTTCTTTGTTTGAAACCTTAGATAGCTTGTCAAGTCCTGTAGAAAGTCTCTATCCTCAAAAGATGGAGGAGCTGGGACAAAGTTATGGCTACCTACTTTATCGAACAGAAACAAACTGGGATGCAGAAGAAGAAAGACTTCGTATCATTGATGGTCGAGATAGGGCCCAGCTGTATGTCGATGGTCAGTGGGTTAAAACTCAATATCAGACAGAGATTGGGGAAGATATTTTTTATCAAGGTAAAAAGAAAGGGCTATCTAGGTTAGATATCTTGATAGAAAATATGGGGCGTGTCAACTATGGGCATAAGTTCTTAGCGGATACGCAACGTAAGGGAATTCGGACAGGGGTCTGTAAGGATCTGCATTTCTTACTAAACTGGAAACACTATCCACTCCCACTAGACAATCCTGAGAAAATTGATTTTTCAAAAGGATGGACTCAAGGACAACCAGCCTTTTACGCTTATGACTTTACAGTCGAAGAGCCAAAAGATACTTACCTAGACTTGTCTGAGTTTGGTAAGGGGGTTGCCTTTGTCAATGGGCAGAATCTAGGACGTTTTTGGAACGTTGGCCCAACTCTCTCACTTTATATCCCTCATAGCTATCTCAAGGAAGGTGCCAACCGCATCATTATCTTTGAAACAGAAGGTCAATATAAAGAAGAGATTCATTTAACTCGTAAACCTACACTAAAACATATAAAGGGGGAAAACTTATGACAATTGTAGGATGCCGTATTGATGGACGTTTGATCCACGGACAAGTAGCCAATCTTTGGGCTGGAAAACTAAATGTTTCACGCATTATGGTTGTAGACGACGAAGTTGTCAACAACGATATTGAAAAGAGTGGTTTGAAACTTGCGACACCACCAGGTGTGAAATTGAGTATTTTGCCAGTTGAGAAAGCTGCAGCCAATATTCTTGCTGGCAAATACGATAGCCAACGTCTCTTTATCGTGGCTCGTAAACCAGACCGCTTCCTTGGTTTGGTAGAAGCAGGTGTACCACTTGAAACTCTTAATGTTGGGAATATGTCTCAAACACCAGAAACTCGTTCTATTACACGTTCTATCAACGTAGTAGACAAGGATGTGGAAGACTTCCACAAACTGGCAGAAAAAGGTGTTAAACTTACTGCTCAGATGGTTCCAAATGATCCAATTTCAGACTTTTTGAGCTTATTAAAATAGGAAAAAAATTTTTAGGAGGTCATTGTTATGATACAATGGTGGCAAATTTTACTTCTCACTTTGTACTCAGCTTATCAAATCTGTGATGAGTTGACGATCGTTTCATCTGCAGGTTCCCCTGTATTTGCTGGTTTCATTACTGGTTTAATCATGGGAGATGTGACTACTGGTTTACTTATCGGTGGTAACTTGCAACTGTTCGTTCTTGGGGTTGGTACCTTCGGTGGTGCTTCTCGTATCGACGCAACTTCTGGTGCGGTTCTTGCGACAGCCTTCTCTGTTTCACAAGGAATTGATGCACCGCTTGCAATTACTACAATCGCTGTACCAGTAGCAGCTCTCTTGACTTACTTCGACGTTCTTGGTCGTATGACTACTACCTTCTTTGCTCACCGTGTGGATGCTGCAATCGAACGCTTTGACTATAAAGGTATTGAACGCAACTACTTGCTTGGTGCGATTCCGTGGGCTCTATCTCGTGCCCTTCCAGTCTTCTTTGCCCTTGCTTTTGGTGGTGCCTTTGTACAATCAGTAGTAGACTTCGTTGAAGCCTACAAATGGGTTGCAGATGGCTTGACACTCGCAGGACGTATGCTTCCAGGTCTTGGATTTGCAATCTTGCTTCGTTACCTTCCAGTTAAACGTAACCTTCACTACCTTGCTATGGGATTTGGTTTGACAGCTATGTTGACTGTTCTTTACTCATATGTAACAGGTCTTGGTGGCGCTGTTGCTGGTATCGTAGGTACTCTTCCTGCTGAAGTTGCTGAAAAAATTGGTTTCGTGAACAACTTCAAAGGTTTGTCTATGATTGGTATTTCTATCGTAGGTATTTTCCTTGCAGTGCTTCACTTCAAAAATAGCCAAAAAGTAGCTGTAGCAGCACCTTCTACACCATCAGAAAGTGGGGAAATCGAAGATGACGAATTCTAATTACAAACTTACAAAAGAAGATTTTAATCAAATCAACAAACGTAGCTTGTTTACTTTCCAATTAGGTTGGAACTACGAACGTATGCAAGCTTCTGGTTACCTTTACATGATCTTGCCTCAGTTGCGTAAAATGTATGGTGATGGAACTCCTGAATTGAAAGAAATGATGAAAGTTCATACTCAATTCTTCAATACTTCGCCATTCTTCCATACCATTATCGCTGGTTTTGACCTTGCCATGGAAGAAAAAGATGGTGTAGGTTCAAAAGACGCCGTTAACGGTATCAAGACAGGTTTGATGGGACCATTCGCTCCTCTTGGGGATACAATCTTTGGTTCACTTGTACCTGCTATCATGGGGTCAGTCGCAGCAACTATGGCTATCGCTGGCCAACCTTGGGGGATCTTCCTTTGGATTGCAGTTGCAGTAGCGTATGACATCTTCCGTTGGAAACAGTTGGAATTTGCTTACAAAGAAGGGGTTAACCTTATCAACAACATGCAAAGTACCTTGACAGCTTTGATTGACGCTGCATCTGTACTTGGTGTCTTCATGATGGGTGCTCTTGTAGCAACAGTGATTAACTTTGAAATTTCTTACAAGTTGCCAATCGGTGAAAAGATGATTGATTTCCAAGACATCTTGAACCAAATCTTCCCACGTTTGCTTCCAGCAATCTTTACTGCCTTTATCTTCTGGTTGCTTGGTAAGAAAGGTATGAACTCTACTAAAGCTATCGGTATTATTATCGTACTTGCTTTGGCTCTTTCTGCCCTTGGTCACTTTGCACTTGGAATGTAATTCCTTATGACTAAATCATTAATTTTGGTGAGCCATGGTCGCTTCTGTGAGGAGCTTAGAGGTAGCACAGAAATGATTATGGGCCCACAAGACAACATTTACACAGTAGCTCTTCTTCCAGAAGATGGCCCAGAAGAATTTACTGCTAAATTTGAAGCTGTTATTGAAGGGTTGGATGATTTCCTAGTCTTTGCGGATCTTCTCGGTGGGACACCTTGTAATGTGGTGAGTCGCTTGATCATGGAAGGTCGTGATATTGACCTTTACGCAGGGATGAATCTTCCAATGGTGATTGAATTTATCAATGCGAGCCTTACAGGCGCAGATGCGGACTACAAGAGCCGTGCTGCAGAAAGCATTGTGAAAGTTAATGACCTGTTAGCGGGCTTCGATGATGACGAAGATGAATAATACTCTTCGAAAATCTCTTCAAACTACGTCAACGTCGCCTTGCCGTAGGTATATGTTACTGACTTCGTCAATCTTATCCGGCAACCTCAAAACGGTGTTTTGAGCTGACTTCGTCAGTTCTATCTGCAACCTCAAAGCAGTGCTTTGAGCAGCCTGCGGCTAGTTTCCTATTTTAGTTGGAACTCGATTCAATTCATGTGACAACGTGAAAATCGTTAGAGCATTTTATATAGAATATACATGGGAATGGAGCTTACTCCCATTCCCATATTTAATAGAAAAAGAGGAACTCAATGCTACATTATACAAAAGAAGACTTGCTCGAATTGGGTGCAGAAATCACTACGCGTGAAATCTACCAACAACCTGATGTATGGAGAGAAGCTTTTGAATTTTATCAAGCAAAACGTGAAGAAATTGCAGCCTTCCTACAAGAAATCGCTGATAAACATGACTATATTAAGGTTATCTTGACAGGTGCTGGGACTTCTGCTTATGTGGGAGACACCTTGCTACCTTACTTTAAGGAAGTCTATGACGAACGCAAATGGAATTTCAATGCTATTGCGACAACAGATATCGTTGCCAATCCAGCAACCTATTTGAAAAAAGATGTGGCAACTGTCCTTGTGTCTTTTGCTCGTAGTGGGAACTCGCCTGAAAGTGTGGCGACTGTTGATTTGGCCAAATCCTTGGTGGATGAGCTTTATCAAGTGACGATTACTTGTGCAGCAGATGGTAAATTGGCTCTTCAAGCTCACGGTGATGACCGTAATCTCTTGCTCTTGCAACCAGCTGTCTCTAATGATGCTGGATTTGCCATGACTTCTAGCTTTACGTCTATGATGTTGACAGCTCTCTTGGTCTTTGATCCTACAGAATTTGCTGTTAAGTCTGAACGTTTTGAAGTTGTATCTAGTCTTGCCCGTAAAGTTTTAGACAAGGCAGAAGATGTCAAAGAGCTTGTTGATTTAGACTTTAACCGTGTCATCTATCTAGGCGCTGGTCCTTTCTTTGGACTTGCTCATGAAGCTCAGCTCAAGATTTTGGAATTAACTGCTGGTCAAGTTGCGACCATGTATGAAAGCCCAGTTGGCTTCCGTCACGGTCCAAAATCTCTTATCAACGACAATACAGTTGTTTTGGTCTTTGGTACAACGACAGACTACACTCGTAAGTACGACTTGGACTTGGTTCGTGAAGTTGCTGGTGACCAGATTGCTCGTCGTGTTGTGCTTTTGAGTGATCAAGCTTTTGGTCTTGAAAATGTCAAAGAAGTGGCCCTTGGTTGTGGCGGTGTCTTGAATGATATTTACCGTGTCTTCCCTTACATCGTTTATGCCCAACTCTTTGCCCTATTGACTTCACTCAAGGTAGAAAATAAACCAGATACACCGTCTCCTACAGGTACAGTAAACCGTGTAGTACAAGGTGTCATAATTCACGAATATCAAAAGTAAGACAGTGTTTATGAATTCTTGACAAGAGGATTTGTAAATTATCAGATAAACCATAGATTGTCAGTACGCTTTCTATGGTTTGTTTGCTTGAGAGAAATAGTAAAAGGAGAACAGAATGAAAGCATACACAGAGCGTGTATTTGGAAATGTTGAGGGCGAGGATGTCTTGGCCTATCGATTTGAGACAGACGGTGGCTACCAACTTGAGGTTATGACTTATGGTGCGACCATCTTGCGCTATGTCGCACCTGACAAGGCTGGAAATTTTGCCAATGTTATCTTGGGATTTGATGACTTTGATAGTTATGTAGGCAATAGTCCCAAGCATGGAGCAAGTGTAGGTCCTGTAGCGGGTCGTATTGCAGGTGCGACCTTTGAGCTCAATGGTAAGACCTATGACCTTGAGGTTAATAATGCTAGCAACTGTAATCACAGTGGTTCAACTGGTTGGGATTCCAGCTTGTTTGAAGTTGAAGAAGTAAGCGATCATGGCTTGACTCTCTACACAGAGCGTACAGATGGGACAGGAGGGTTCCCTGGAAATCTCAAGATTTGGATCAGTTATCACTTGGAAGAAACTGGTGCCTATGAAACCATCTACAAGGTAACGACCGATCAGGATACGCTAGTCAATCCAACCAACCACAGCTATTTCAACTTGTCTGGTGATTTCACGCAGACGATTGACCGTCATGTCTTCCAACTAAACACAGAGGGCATTTACTCAATCGCTCCTGACGGTGTTCCTGCCAAAACTCCAGAAGCCAACCGTGATGTGGTCAAACACATCTACAATGGTACCTTGTTGAAGGATATCTTTGCAGAAGAAGATGAGCAAATCCAGCTGGCATCAGGTTTGGATCACCCATTTGCCCTTCCTGCAGGCCATGACAATGCTGGATTCCTTTATGACCAAAATTCAGGTCGCTTCCTGCTTTTCAAGACAGAAGCTCCTTGCTTTGTGGTCTACACAGCAAACTTTGTGGATGAAAGTGTCATCATAGGAGGTCAGCCAATGCTACAGCACAATGGGATTGCTCTTGAAGCGCAAGCTTTACCAGATGCCATTCACAGTGACCTTAAAGGCCAAGTCATTCTTAAAGCTGGTCAAACCTTCACCAGTAAGACACGTTATGAACTTGTTGTGAAATAAAAAAGCTGGTCAAAAAGTCTTTAAAATTAAAATAACGCATATTGTCAGGTGATGAAAAGTTTGATACTATGCGTTTTATTATGAAATGATTTACTTTATCTTATCCTGAAATGGTGTTATTTTTGAGTTATCTGGCTTGACTTTCTTGATGGAAATTATATAATAGTTGTAATAACAATAATTACAACGAGAAAAGAGGACCATTTATGACCTATGAATACAAGAGTCACATTTATTTGGCAGAGACAGTTTTAAATGTAAAGGATTTGGCCAGTCAAACAGCCTTTTATCAGCAAGTTATTGGTTTAGAAATCTTATCTCAAACTGAGACAGAGTCCATTCTAGGCCTTGGTGGAAAAGTCTTGGTACAGCTGATTCAAGCACAAGAGAGCGGAGAAGTGAGGGAACATTATGGTCTTTACCATTTGGCCATTCTCTTGCCCACACGCAAGGCTTTAGCTGATGTCTTGAAACACCTGACAGATTTACAAATTCCTCTTGTCGGCGGTGCAGACCATGGTTACAGTGAAGCTATTTACTTGGAAGATTTGGAGGGAAATGGCATTGAACTCTATCGAGATAAGCCAGTTTCCACATGGGATATTCGAGAAGATGGACGCATTATCGGAGTGACAGAGGCTCTTGCGGCGCAGGACATTTATGAGTTGGGGGAAAGAGTAGAGCCCTTTATCCTGGCAGAAGGTACGAGAATGGGGCATATTCATCTTTCCGTCAAGGATAGTCGAAAGTCCAGCCAGTTTTATCAAAAGGTGTTAGGGCTAGAGGATAAATTCAGTGTGCCTAGCGCTAGTTGGATTGCGGCTGGAGATTACCATCATCATTTAGCAGTTAACGAATGGGGAGGAAAAGGTCTGGCTTCGCGTAAGCAAGGCTTACCAGGTTTAGCCTACTATGTCATCGAAGTCGCACACAAAAAAGAACTGTTAACGATTGCCCAACGAGCACAAGAAGTTGACGCACCAATCAAATGGATGACATCGAGCCAATTGGAAATCACAGACTCAGATGGCATCGTGACCCGTATTCGTTTAGCAAGGTAAAATTAGGAATTTTTAATAAGTTATAAGTATTGCTAGTTTGCTTTTTGAACGGTCTTTGGTAACAGAACTGCGTGAGCTGGATGGGCGAGAATTTTGACAAAGAAGCTGATTAGAGATATAATGAAGAAAAATCGAGCAAGGAAAAAGAAATGACAAATTCAAAGTATATTACTTGTTTGAAACGTTCAGAGGGCCAGTTGTGTGGGATTCAAAAGATGATTGAAGGAGATCGTGACTGTGCTGATATTGTGACGCAACTGACAGCAGTGAGATCTAGTGTAGAGCGCGTGATTGAGATGATAATTACCGAAAATCTTACTGAATGTATCAATCAGCCACTAGATGATTCTGAAGCTCAAAAGGAACGCCTAGAAAAGGCTATCCGATACTTGATTAAACGGAAATAAATGAATGTTTTGAGACGATATGTGCAAAGGTCTATTAACTATTAGAATAGTTTAATGTGAGTCAAAAGAAGTTGTAAAAAATCTTTAAAATTAAAAAAACGCATAGTATCAGGTGTTGAATGTACTGACCCCCAAAAGTTAGATTTTTTCTGTCTAACTTTTGGGGTGCAGTTCATAAGAACCTTGGTACTATGCGTTTTATTATGTAGAGACTTATACTCTTCGAAAATCTCTTCAAACCACGTCAGCTTCACCTTGCCGTAGATATGGTTACTGACTTCGTCAGTTCTATCCACAACCTCAAAACAGTGTTTTGAGCTGACTTCGTCAGTTCCATCCACAACCTTAAAACAGTGTTTTGAGCAGCTTGCGGCTAACTTCCTAGTTTGCACTTTAATTTTCATTGAGTATTACTTCATCTTCTCATGAAATTGAGTTTTTGCCCAGCTCCTCTTGATTATTCTACTTGACCGGGCCAAGCATTCATACCACCTTCTACGTTGGTAACGGTGAGGCCTTGGGAGCTGAGAAATTGGCAGGTAGATGCAGAGCGGACTCCTCCTTGACAAATGACATAGTATTCATGGTCAGGTTTGAGTTCTTTGTAGCCTTGCTCTAAGGTACTTAATGGAAGATTTTTGGCACCTGGTGCATGTCCTGCTTGGAATTCATGTGCTTCACGGACATCGATAAGTTCTAGATTTTCATTTTGGTATTTTCCATAAAAGTCAGCCATGCTGATACTAGTTTCCATATTCTACTCCTTCTGGGTTAACCATTTTGTATAGTGAATAAGCGCCGTCAAGGTTTTGGGCGGTAAATCCTGCTTGCTTGAGGATAGGCTCTGCGATATAGCTGCGCAAACCACTGTGGCAGCTGACGATGTAGGCTTGTTTTTTGTCCAGTTCATCAGCTTCCTCCTTGACACTCGGTCAGATTTTGATACAATAGTACAAAATTAGAGGAGGTGGGCTATGATTCAGAAACATGCGATTCCCATTTTAGAGTTTGATGATAATCCTCAGGCGGTTATCATGCCCAATCACGAGGGGTTGGATTTGCAGTTGCCAAAGAAGTGTGTCTATGCTTTTTTAGGTGAGGAGATTGACCGCTATGCGAGGGAAGTAGGGGCGAACTGTGTTGGCGAATTCGTTTCTGCTACCAAGACCTATCCAGTCTATGTCATCAACTACAAGGGTGAGGAGGTCTGTCTGGCTCAGGCTCCTGTTGGCTCCGCTCCAGCAGCCCAGTTTATGGATTGGTTGATTGGCTATGGTGTGGAGCAGATTATCTCTACTGGGACCTGTGGTGTCCTAGCTGATATAGAGGAAAATGCCTTTCTAGTCCCTGTTCGCGCTTTGCGAGATGAGGGAGCCAGTTACCACTATGTGGCACCTTGTCGTTATATGGAAATGCAGCCAGAGGCTATTGCTGCTATTGAGGAAGTTTTGGAAGACAGAGGGATTCCTTATGAAGAAATCATGACCTGGACGACAGACGGTTTTTACCGAGAAACGGCTGAAAAGGTGGCTTATCGTAAGGAAGAAGGCTGTGCTGTTGTGGAGATGGAGTGTTCTGCTCTTGCGGCAGTAGCTCAATTGCGTGGGGTTCTCTGGGGTGAATTGTTGTTCACAGCAGATTCTCTAGCGGACTTGGACCAGTACGACAGTCGTGACTGGGGCTCGGAAGCTTTTAATAAGGCGCTAGAACTGAGTTTAGCAAGTGTTCACCACCTTTAGTTGTACTGGCAAAGGATTTGTTTTATCATAAAATGTCTAGCTCATACTTTTCAAAAATATGTTTAAACGAGGTCACCTTCCTCTTGTCCTAGGCATGTTGAGGTTGGGAAAAATCTTTAAAATCAGAAAAACGTATCATATCAGGTGATGAAAACTTTGATACTATGCGTTTTATGTTGGTAAGATTTAGAGTGAGATGAAATGATACTCTTCGAAAATCTTTTCAAACCAGGTCAGCTTCACCTTGCCGTATAGATGTTACTGACTTCGTCAGTTCTATCTGCAACCTCAAAACAGTGTTTTGAGTAACCTGTGACTAGCTTTCTAAGCGATGCCTTGGTTCTCATTGCCTATAATCAAAAAGAGAAATTTTCTCCTGAAAAGCATATAGAGTAGCTGGCGTTAAAAGCTCCTGTCTCGCTTTTTTGACCTATAGTCACATCTATCAAGTATTGTTCTTGCCTAAGCTATCAATAAAAAGGTGGCATTTTTTAGGCTTGGTGTTAGTAGATTTTGCCTTATCCTATCTAAGTCATTTCGAACTTTTTATGGTACAATGGAAACATGTTATTCAAATTATCTAAGGAAAAAATAGAGCTAGGCTTATCTCGTTTATCGCCAGCCCGTCGTATTTTTTTGAGTTTTGCCTTGGTCATTTTACTAGGCTCTCTTCTTTTGAGCTTGCCCTTTGTCCAAGTTGAAAGCTCACGAGCGACTTATTTTGATCATCTTTTCACTGCTGTCTCTGCAGTCTGTGTGACAGGTCTCTCAACCCTTCCAGTAGCTCACACCTATAATATATGGGGCCAAATAATCTGTTTGCTCTTGATTCAGATCGGTGGTCTAGGGCTCATGACCTTTATTGGGGTTTTCTATATCCAGAGCAAGCAAAAGCTTAGTCTTCGTAGCCGTGCAACTATTCAGGATAGTTTTAGTTATGGAGAAACTCGATCTTTGAGAAAGTTTGTCTATTCTATTTTTCTCACGACCTTTTTGGTTGAGAGCTTGGGAGCTATTTTGCTTAGTTTTCGCCTTATTCCTCAACTTGGCTGGGGACGTGGTCTTTTTAGTTCCATTTTTCTAGCGATCTCAGCCTTCTGTAATGCCGGTTTTGATAATTTAGGGAGCACCAGTTTATTTGCTTTTCAGACCGATTTACTGGTCAATCTGGTGATTGCAGGCTTGATTATTACAGGCGGCCTTGGTTTTATGGTCTGGTTTGATTTGGCTGGTCATGTAGGAAGAAAGAAAAAAGGACGTCTGCACTTTCATACGAAGCTTGTACTATTGTTGACTATAGGTTTGTTGTTATTTGGAACGGCAACTACTCTCTTTCTTGAGTGGAACAATGCTGGAACGATTGGCAATCTCCCTGTTGCCGATAAGGTTTTAGTTAGCTTTTTTCAAACAGTGACGATGCGAACAGCTGGCTTTTCTACGATAGATTATACTCAGGCTCATCCTGTGACTCTTTTGATTTATATCTTACAGATGTTTCTAGGTGGGGCACCTGGAGGAACAGCTGGGGGACTCAAGATTACGACATTTTTTGTCCTCTTGGTCTTTGCACGAAGTGAGCTTCTAGGCTTGCCTCATGCCAATGTTGCGAGACGAACGATTGCGTCGCGAACGGTTCAAAAATCCTTTAGTGTCTTTATTATCTTTTTGATGAGCTTCTTGATAGGATTGATTCTGCTAGGGATAACAGCCAAAGGCAATCCTCCCTTTATCCACCTCATATTTGAAACCATTTCAGCTCTTAGTACAGTTGGTGTAACGGCAAATCTGACTCCTGACCTTGGGAAATTGGCTCTCAGTGTTATCATGCCACTTATGTTTATGGGACGAATTGGTCCCTTGACCTTGTTTGTTAGCTTGGCAGATTACCATCCAGAAAAGAAAGATATGATTCACTATATGAAAGCAGATATTAGTATTGGTTAAGAAAGGAAAGAGCATGTCAGATCGTACGATTGGAATTTTGGGCTTGGGAATTTTTGGGAGCAGTGTCCTAGCTGCCCTAGCCAAGCAGGATATGAATATTATCGCTATTGATGACCACGCAGAGCGCATCAATCAGTTTGAGCCAGTTTTGGCGCGTGGAGTGATTGGTGACATCACAGATGAAGAATTATTGAGATCAGCAGGGATTGATACCTGCGATACCGTTGTAGTCGCGACAGGTGAAAATCTGGAGTCGAGTGTGCTTGCGGTTATGCACTGTAAGAGTTTGGGGGTACCGACTGTTATTGCTAAGGTCAAAAGTCAGACCGCTAAGAAAGTGCTAGAAAAGATTGGAGCTGACTCGGTTATCTCGCCAGAGTATGAAATGGGGCAGTCTCTAGCACAGACCATTCTTTTCCATAATAGTGTTGATGTCTTTCAGTTGGATAAAAATGTGTCTATCGTGGAGATGAAAATTCCTCAGTCTTGGGCAGGTCAAAGTCTGAGTAAATTAGACCTCCGTGGCAAATACAATCTGAATATTTTGGGTTTCCGAGAGCAGGAAAATTCCCCATTGGATGTTGAATTTGGACCAGATGACCTCTTGAAAGCAGATACCTATATTTTGGCAGTCATCAACAACCAGTATTTGGATACCCTAGTAGCATTGAATTCGTAAAGAGGGATGACCCCTCTTTTTTGATGCCCAAGATGGCAAATAGAGACAGAAGCCCCTTGTCTTCTAGTAAAAGTTCTTCAAAGACTGGACTTTATGGTAAAATAGAAAGAAGTGACAAGAGAGAGTAATACTCAATGAAAATCAAAGATCAAACTAGGAAACTAGCTACGGGCTGCTCAAAACACTGTTTTGAGGTTGTGGATAGAACTGACGAAGTCAGCTCAAAACACTGTTTTGAGGTTGCAGATAGAACTGACGAAGTCAGTAACATCTATACGGCAAGGCGACGTTGACGCGGTTTGAAGAGATTTTCGAAGAGTATAAGAAAAAATCAGTCCCCTAAAGGAGCAGATTATGAAGTTATTGTCTATCGCCATTTCTAGCTATAATGCAGCAGCCTATCTTCATTACTGTGTGGAGTCGCTAGTGATTGGTGGTGAGCAAGTTGGGATTTTGATTATCAATGACGGGTCTCAGGATCAGACTCAGGAAATCGCTGAGTGTTTAGCTAGCAAGTATCCTAATATCGTTAGAGCCATCTATCAGAAAAATAAATGCCATGGCGGTGCGGTCAATCGTGGCTTGGCAGAGGCTTCTGGGCGCTATTTTAAAGTAGTTGACAGTGATGACTGGGTGGATCCTCGTGCCTACTTGAAAATTCTTGAAACCTTGCAGGAACTTGAGAGCAAGGGTCAAGAGGTGGATGTCTTTGTGACCAATTTTGTCTATGAAAAGGAAGGGCAGTCTCGTAAGAAGAGTATGAGTTACGATTCAGTCTTGCCTGTTCGGCAGATTTTTGGCTGGGACCAGGTCGGAAATTTCTCCAAAGGCCAGTATACCATGATGCACTCGCTGATTTATCGGACAGCTTTGTTGCGTGCTAGCCAGTTCTAATTGCCTGAACATACTTTTTATGTCGATAATCTCTTTGTCTTTACGCCCCTTCAGCAGGTCAAGACCATGTACTATCTGCCTGTCGATTTCTATCGTTATTTGATTGGGCGTGAGGACCAGTCTGTCAATGAGCAAGTGATGATTAAGTGCATTGACCAGCAACTCAAGGTCAATCGACTCTTGGTAGACCAGCTTGATTTGTCCCAAGTGAGTCATCCTAAAATGCGAGAATATCTGCTGAATCATATTGAAATCACGACGGTGATTTCCAGTACCCTGCTCAACCGATCTGAAACAGCGGAGCATCTGGCAAAAAAACGCCAATTGTGGACCTATATTCAGCAGGAAAATCCAAAAGTCTTTCAGGCTATTCGTAAGACCATGTTGAGCCGTTTGACCAAACATTCTGTCTTGCCAGATCGCAAACTGTCCAATGTCGTCTATCAAATCACCAAATCTGTTTATGGATTTAATTAATATAAGTGTTTTATAAGAGGGATTTAAGAAAAATTTTAACTTTTTCTTAGTCCTTTTTAATTTCAGGAGATTATACTAGAGTCATCAAATAAAGAAAGACTCTAAGGAGAATCCTATGAAATTCAATCCAAATCAAAGATATACTCGTTGGTCTATTCGCCGTCTCAGTGTCGGTGTTGCCTCAGTTGTTGTGGCTAGTGGCTTCTTTGTCCTAGTTGGTCAGCCAAGTTCTGTACGTGCCGATGTGGTCAATCCGACCCCAGGTCAAGTCTTACCTGAAGAGACATCGGGAACGAAAGAGGGTGACTTATCAGAAAAACCAGGAGACACCGTTCTCACTCAAGCGAAACCTGAGGGCGTTACTGGAAATACGAATTCACTTCCGACACCTACAGAAAGAACTGAAGTGAGCGAGGAAACAAACTCTTCTAGTCTGGATACACTTTTTGAAAAAGATGAAGAAGCTCAAGAAAATCCAGAGCTAACAGATGCCTTAAAAGAAACTGTAGATACAGCTGATGTGGATGGGACACAAGCAAGTCCAGCAGAAACTACTCCTGAACAAGTAAAAGGTGGAGTGAAAGAAAATACAAAAGACAGCATCGATGTTCCTGCTGCTTATCTTGAAAAAGCTGAAGGGAAAGGTCCTTTCACTGCCGGTGTAAACCAAGTAATTCCTTATGAACTATTCGCTGGTGATGGTATGTTAACTCGTCTATTACTAAAAGCTTCGGATAATGCTCCTTGGTCTGACAATGGTACTGCTAAAAATCCTGCTTTACCTCCTCTTGAAGGATTAACAAAAGGGAAATACTTCTATGAAGTAGACTTAAATGGCAATACTGTTGGTAAACAAGGTCAAGCTTTAATTGATCAACTTCGCGCTAATGGTACTCAAACTTATAAAGCTACTGTTAAAGTTTACGGAAATAAAGACGGTAAAGCTGACTTGACTAATCTAGTTGCTACTAAAAATGTAGACATCAACATCAATGGATTAGTTGCTAAAGAAACTGTCGAAAAAGCTGTTAAAGATAACGTTAAAGACAGTATCGATGTTCCAGCAGCCTACCTAGAAAAGGCCAAGGGTGAAGGTCCATTCACAGCAGGTGTCAACCATGTGATTCCATACGAACTCTTCGCAGGTGATGGCATGTTGACTCGTCTCTTGCTCAAGGCATCTGACAAGGCACCATGGTCAGATAACGGTGAGGCTAAAAACCCAGCCCTATCTCCACTAGGTGAAAACGTGAAGACCAAAGGTCAATACTTCTATCAAGTAGCCTTGGACGGAAATGTAGCTGGCAAAGAAAAACAAGCGCTCATTGACCAGTTCCGAGCAAATGGTACTCAAACTTACAGCGCTACAGTCAATGTCTATGGTAACAAAGACGGTAAACCAGACTTGGACAACATCGTAGCAACTAAAAAAGTCACTATTAACATAAACGGTTTAATTTCTAAAGAAACAGTTCAAAAAGCCGTTGCAGACAACGTTAAAGACAGTATCGATGTTCCAGCAGCCTACCTAGAAAAAGCCAAGGGTGAAGGTCCATTCACAGCAGGTGTCAACCATGTGATTCCATACGAAC
>ERZ1023228.43-NODE-43-length-45479-cov-919.281195_pt1 | contig 45479 bp, 41 predicted proteins | sample MGYA00380451_ERZ1023228 | MGnify/ENA primary metagenome ERZ1023228 (study PRJEB33173, sample SAMEA4830377) | metagenome | study: EMG produced TPA metagenomics assembly of the PRJEB25223 data set...
CAACCAACCAACCAACCAACCAACCAACCAACCAACCAACCAACCAACCAACCAACCAAGATGGTAATCTTTCTGAACAACTAGAGCAAATTAATGTATCTGGTTCTACCGAAAATAGTGATTCGAAAACACCGCCAAAAATTGCTGAAACGGTAAAAACGGCTAAAACGCTGGAAAGAGAACAAGCAAACAATATTAAAGACATCGTTAAATACGAAACGGGCGTTACTGTTGTTGAAGCTGGGCGTTTTGGGCAAAGCGGTTTTGCCATTCGTGGTGTAGATGAAAACCGTGTAGCGATTAATATTGATGGATTACGTCAAGCTGAAACATTATCTTCTCAAGGCTTTAAAGAGCTTTTTGAGGGTTATGGTAACTTCAATAATACGCGTAATGGTGCAGAAATTGAAACTTTAAAAGAAGTAAATATTACAAAAGGGGCAAATTCAATTAAAAGTGGTAGTGGTTCCTTAGGTGGATCTGTAATTTATAAAACAAAAGATGCCAGAGATTATCTCCTTAACAAGGATTACTATGTAAGCTACAAAAAGGGATACGCTACAGAAAATAATCAATCATTCAATACGCTAACTCTTGCTGGACGTTATAAAAAGTTTGATGCCTTAGTGGTTACAACAAGAAGAAATGGACACGAACTTGAAAACTATGATTACAAAAATGCAGATAGCCTTACTCAAGGTAAAAAAAGAGAAAAAGCAGACCCATACAAAATTGAGCAAGACAGTACATTATTAAAATTCTCTTTCAATCCTACTGAAAATCATCGTTTTACCCTTGCTGCTGATTTATATGAACATCGTTCTCGTGGGCAAGATTTATCCTATACATTAAAATATCAACGTAGTGGTAATGAAACCCCTGAAGTTGAATCTAGACATACAAATGATAAAACAAAGAGACGTAATATTTCATTTAGTTATGAAAATTTCTCTCAAACGCCATTTTGGGATACATTAAAACTCACTTATTCTGATCAACGTATTAAAACTCGTGCACGCACAGATGAGTATTGTGATGCTGGTGTAAGAGATTGTGAGGGAACTGCAAATCCCGCGGGACTAAAATTAACAAATGGGGAAATAACACGTCGAGATAGTTCACCACTTAAATTTAAAGAAAAAGGAACTAAAGGAACTGAAAAAATCTATGAATTCAATAAATTTATTGATACTGATGAGAAAGTAATTGAAACAGGAATTAAGCCAGAACGTTACAATGAGGTTTGGTATGATTGTTCAATATTTAATTGTAAAGATGGTACAAAAATGAAAGTTTTTGAAGCTGATTATAGTTTTAGCACTACTGGAACGTGGAAAAAAGACGTTGAACTTGAAACAAAAGAATTAAATGGCAGAACATTCGCTAGAATAAAGAAAGGGAATTATAATAAAACATTCTCTATTCTTCCCTCATCTCCGGGTTATTTAGAACGCCTCTGGCAAGAGCGAGATTTAGACACCAACACCCAACAATTAAATTTAGATTTAACCAAAGACTTCAAAACTTGGCGTGTTGAACATAATCTACAATATGGTAGCTCATATAATACAACGATGAAGCGTATGGTTAATCGTGCTGGCTATGATGCCACTGATGTGCAATGGTGGGCGAAAAGAACATTAGGGACGAGACGTGATTATTTTCAAGGAGGTAAAGAGATTGTAGAAACTTGTGCAACTACTTCTGGGTGGAATGCCTTTCTTTGCCCTCGAGTTGATCCTGAATTTTCTTACTTATTACCCATTAAAACAAAAGAAAAATCGGTCTATCTCTTTGATAATGTTGTTATAACTGATTATTTATCATTTGATTTAGGATATCGTTATGACAATATCCATTATCAACCAAAATATAAACACGGCGTTACACCTAAGTTACCCGATGATATTGTGAAAGGATTATTTATTCCATTAAAAGGAAATCCAAGTACTGAGGAAGTTAAGAAAAATGTACAACAAAATATTGACTATATCGCCAAACAGAACAAAAAATATAAAGCGCATTCTTATAGTTTTGTTTCAACGATTGATCCAACGAGTTTTCTTCGTTTACAACTAAAATATTCAAAAGGTTTTAGAGCACCAACTTCAGATGAAATGTATTTCACCTTTAAACACCCTGATTTCACTATTTTGCCAAATACTAATCTAAAACCAGAGATAGCAAAAACAAAAGAAATTGCTTTTACATTACATAATGATGATTGGGGTTTTATCTCCACAAGTCTGTTTAAAACTAACTATAGAGACTTTATTGACTTAGTATATAAAGGAACAAGAAAGTTTAAAGTAGGAAAACCTAATGACCAGGGTGAAATAGAATTTGATACTTTTCAAAATATTAATAGAGATAGTGCGGTAGTAAAAGGAATAGAAATTAATTCAAAAGTATTCCTTGGTAAAATGGCAAAATTTATGGATGGATTTAACCTAAGCTATAAATATACCTATCAAAAAGGAAGAATGGATGGCAATATTCCTATGAATGCAATTCAGCCTAAAACGATGGTGTATGGCTTAGGCTATGACCACCCAAGCCAAAAATTTGGATTTAATTTCTACACTACCCACGTATCCACTAAAAATCCAGAAGATACTTATGATATTTATGCGAAAGATAAAAAACAAACCGACACTAGCATAAAATGGCGCAGTAAATCTTATACTATTCTAGATTTAATTGGATATGTACAACCAATTAAAAATTTAACCATAAGAGCTGGTGTATATAATCTTACAAACCGTAAATACATTACTTGGGATTCTGCTCGTTCAATTCGTTCATTTGGTACAAGTAATGTTATAGATCAATCAACAGGATTAGGCATTAACCGCTTCTACGCACCAGGTAGAAATTATAAGATGTCAGTGCAGTTTGAGTTTTAAACCTATCTAAAATCAAAAGTGCGGTAAATTTTTACCGCACTTTTTCATTATGCACAATACGGATAACACGTATTCCAATACAATCCCCTCAATTAATTCAAGCATAAATAAAAACAAATTTTGTATATTGTAAATAATATTGCAAAATAGCCTCAAATTAAGACCTATGTAGAAAAATGATTATATTTAGTAACTTATCTTTAAAACGAGGGCAAACGGAACTTCTCGAAAATGCGTCTGCTACGATTAATCCCAAGCAAAAAGTCGGTTTGGTGGGGAAAAATGGTTGTGGAAAATCTTCGCTTTTTGCCTTATTAAAAAAAGAATTAACGCCAGAGGGCGGTGAGGTAAATTATCCAGCAAATTGGCGAGTCTCTTGGGTAAATCAAGAAACGCCTGCATTGGATATTTCTGCGATTGATTATGTGATTCAAGGGGATCGTGAATATTGCCGTTTGCAACAAGAGCTTGAACGTGCAAATGAACGCAATGATGGTAACGCTATTGCACGTATTCACGGGCAATTAGAAATGTTGGATGCGTGGACAATTCAATCTCGAGCAGCTTCTTTATTGCATGGTTTAGGATTTAGCCAGGAAGAAACTACTCAGCCAGTGAAAGCCTTTTCGGGCGGTTGGCGGATGCGTTTGAATTTGGCACAGGCATTGCTTTGTCCATCGGATTTATTGTTACTGGATGAGCCGACCAACCATTTGGATTTGGATGCGGTTATTTGGTTAGAACGTTGGTTAGTGCAATATCAAGGCACTTTAGTATTAATTTCTCACGATCGTGATTTTCTCGATCCAATTGTGACAAAAATCCTTCATATCGAAAATCAAAAGCTCAACGAATATACGGGCGATTATTCTTCCTTTGAAGTGCAACGAGCCACTAAACTGGCACAACAAACGGCGATGTATCGTCAGCAACAGCAAAAGATTTCCCATTTACAAAAATATATTGATCGCTTTAAAGCCAAAGCGACCAAAGCCAAACAAGCGCAAAGCCGTATGAAAGCACTAGAAAGAATGGAACTGATTGCGCCTGCTTATGTGGATAATCCTTTTACTTTTGAATTTCGTCCACCGCAATCCTTGCCGAATCCGTTGGTGATGATTGAACAGGCAAGTGCAGGTTATGGCAGCGGCGAAAGTGCGGTAGAAATTTTAAGTAAAATTAAACTGAATTTGGTGCCAGGTTCGCGCATTGGTTTACTCGGGAAAAATGGTGCAGGAAAATCAACCTTGATTAAACTTTTAGCTGGAGAACTGACCGCACTTTCAGGCACAGTTCAGTTGGCAAAAGGTGTTCAGCTTGGCTATTTTGCCCAGCATCAATTAGATACTTTACGCGCAGATGAATCTGCTCTGTGGCATATGCAAAAACTAGCACCTGAGCAAACGGAGCAACAAGTTCGAGATTATTTAGGCAGTTTTGCGTTTCACGGCGATAAAGTAAATCAAGCAGTGAAATCCTTTTCTGGAGGAGAAAAAGCTCGTTTGGTGTTGGCTTTGATTGTTTGGCAACGCCCGAATTTGTTACTACTTGATGAACCGACTAACCATTTGGATTTGGATATGCGTCAGGCATTAACGGAAGCGTTGGTGGATTACGAAGGTTCTTTGGTGGTGGTGTCGCACGATCGTCATTTATTACGCAATACCGTGGAAGAATTTTATTTAGTTCACGATAAAAAAGTGGAAGAATTCAAAGGCGATTTAGAAGACTATCAAAAATGGCTGAATGAACAAAACAGTACGTCTGAAAATAAAGTTTCGGAAAAAGTGGGCGATAATGAAAATTCGGTTCAAAATCGTAAGGAACAAAAACGCCGTGAAGCAGAGTTACGCCAACAAACTGCACCATTACGTAAAAAAATCACGCAATTAGAAGAAAAAATGAATAAATTTTCTTCTGAGCTTGCGAACATAGAAAATCAACTGGCAGATACCGAATTATATAATGCCGAAAATAAAGAAAAATTGACCGCACTTTTGGCTCAACAAGTGGATGTGAAGAAAGCATTAGATGATGTAGAAACGGAATGGATGATCGCACAGGAAGAATTGGAAGAAATGCTTCAAGCATAAGGATAGATTATGAATCAAAGCCTTTTTCATCATAGCAAACAACAGGAATATTGCCCTCAATGTGGTGCGCCGTTGCAAATTAAACAAGGCAAAAAAGGGCTGTTTTTAGGTTGCTCTGCTTATCCTGAATGTGATTATTTGCGTCCTTTGCAACGATCGGAGCATAAAGTATTAAAAACACTTGATGAAATTTGCCCGAAGTGCGGTAATTTATTGCAGTTGAAACAAGGTAGTTTTGGGATGTTTATTGGTTGTAGCCATTATCCTGAATGTGATTTTGTGGTGCGGGAAGAATCTGAATCTGAGGAAAAAATTGCTTGTCCTGAATGTAAAACGGGACATTTGATTCCTCGTCGAGGTCGCCAAGGAAAGATTTTTTACGGCTGTGATAATTTCCCTAAATGTAAATTTTCTTTGCCTACCAAGCCTTATACCGTGCCTTGCCCAACCTGCCATTTCCCACTTTCCTTGTTAAAAAGTGAAGATGGGGAAAAACAAATTTTCCAGTGTGCAAATAAAACTTGCCGTCATATTTTTGAGCAATAAACGTAAAAGAGTGAAATGAATAGAGAACAAATCGCCAAAGCGCTTCGACAAAATCAAGTGGTCGCTTATCCCACTGAAGCTGTATTTGGTTTGGGCTGTAATCCGCAAAGTGAAAGTGCGGTAAAAAAATTACTTGATTTGAAGCAACGTCCAGTGGAAAAAGGGCTGATTTTAGTGGCACCTAGCTTGGATTTTTTCCGTCCTTTTGTTGATTTTGAACAGATTAACGATGAACAGCTTTCTCGCCTGCAAGGTAAATATGAACGTCCAACGACTTGGATTGTGCCAGCTAAATCCACCACCCCACATTTTCTCACGGGCAAATTTGATAGCATTGCGGTACGTTTGTGCGATCACCCTTCCGTAAAAGCCTTATGCGAACTCACGGGGTTTGCATTAACTTCGACCAGTGCAAATCTGACAGGAGAGCCACCTTGTCGCATCGCTGATGAAGTGCGGTTACAATTCGGTGCAGATTTTCCTGTATTAGATGAAATTGTGGGAGATGCACGCAATCCATCGGAAATTCGAGACTTACGTACAAATCAACTTTTTAGACAGGGATAATTTATGGATCTTTATGCCGTGTGGGGCAATCCGATTGAGCAAAGTAAATCGCCATTAATTCAAAATAAGTTAGCAGCGCAAACCCATCAAACTATGGAATACATCGCAAAATTAGGCAATCTTGATTCTTTTGAACAACAGCTTTTGGCATTTTTTGAGGAGGGTGCGAAAGGTTGCAATATTACTTCGCCTTTTAAAGAACGAGCTTATCAGCTGGCAGACGAATATAGCCAACGAGCAAAATTGGCGGAAGCCTGTAATACTCTCAAAAAACTTGATGATGGAAAACTTTATGCGGATAACACTGATGGGATCGGTTTGGTGACAGATTTACAACGTTTAAATTGGCTTCATCCAAATCAACGCATATTAATTCTAGGAGCAGGCGGAGCAACAAAAGGCGTATTATTGCCACTTTTGCAAGCTCAACAAAATATTGTGCTTGCCAACCGCACTTTTTCGAAAGCCAAAGAATTAGCTGAAAGATTTCAGCCTTACGGCAATATTCAAGCGGTTTCAATGGATTCTATTCCGCTACAAACTTATGATGTAGTGATTAATGCAACTTCCGCTGGATTAAGTGGTGGAATTGCCCCAGTTGATGCTGAAATTTTAAAATTGGGTTCAGCTTTTTACGATATGCAATATGCCAAAGGCACAGACACGCCATTTATCGCATTATGCAAAAGTTTGGGTTTAACCAACATTAGCGATGGTTTTGGAATGTTGGTCGCACAAGCAGCACATTCTTTCCATTTATGGCGAGGCGTAATGCCAGATTTTGTCGCGGTTTATGAGCAATTAAAATAAGGTAATTGACAATGAAAAGTAAATACAGCGACTTTATGGTGTATGTTGATGAAAGTGGAGATCATAGTTTACAGTCAATTGATAAAAACTACCCTGTGTTTGTGCTTGCATTCTGTATTTTTTATAAAGACCATTATCGAAATAATATTGTTCCACAGATACAGAAGCTAAAATTTGATTATTTTAGTCATGATATGGTGATATTGCATGAGCATGAAATCCGCAAAGAAAAAGGCGATTTTAATATTTTCACTTCTCGTGAACAGCGTGAGGAGTTTATGGAGCGAATCTCATCTATTATTGAAAAAACTAATTTTATTCTTGCTGCCTGTGTGATTGATAAGCGAAAAATACCACAAAATGAAACAACACACCCCTATCATTTTTCACTCAAACATTGTTTAGAAACCCTATACGAATTTGTTTGTGAAAAGCATCAAGAAGATAAAATCACTTTTGTTGCTGTGGAAAGCCGTGGACGTAATGAGGATAGAGAGTTAGAGCTGGAGTTTTTACGTATTTGTGACGGACAAAATAAATTTAAAAAGTCCTTGCCTTTTCAAGTAAAGATTGTGCCAAAACAGATTAATTCTGTGGGGTTGCAGGTTGCGGATTTAGTGGCAAGACCTATCGGGAGACATATTTTATATAGTAATCAACCAAATCGAGCCTTTGAGATCCTTAAAAAGAAATTTTATTGTGAAGGTGGAAGAAAAATACTGGGGGAAAATTTTGATCAAAAAGGACTGAAACATTTTCCTTACTCCTAAAAAGCGAAAAGCCTCAATGAAACTCACTGAAGCTATGACGCCGACCAAGCACCCTCGATCCACTTGGCTCGGAATATATCAAAACGTTTTATTTTGTCAAGTTTTAAATATGCAACAAATAACCAGATGCCCTTGGGTTGGCAAACAACCTATTTATATTGATTATCATGACAAAGAATGGGGAAAGCCTGAATTCGACAGCCAAAAGCTATTTGAGAAAATTTGTTTGGAAGGGCAGCAAGCGGGGCTTTCATGGATTACGGTTTTGAAAAAACGTGAATCTTACCGTGTAGCTTTTCATCAATTTGATCCGAAAAAAATCGCCAAAATGACCGCACTTGATATTGATGCTTGTATGCAAAATACAGGATTAATTCGCCATCGAGCCAAGTTAGAAGCCATTGTCAAAAATGCGAAAGCTTATTTAGAGATGGAAAAGTGCGGTGAAAATTTCAGTGATTTTATTTGGTCATTTGTAAATCATAAACCGATTGTCAATGATGTGCCTGATTTGCGATCTGTACCAGCTAAAACAGAAGCATCGAAAGCACTTTCTAAAGCCTTAAAAAAACGTGGTTTCGTCTTTGTTGGCGAAACCACGTGCTATGCGTTTATGCAGTCTATGGGGTTAGTGGACGATCATTTAAATAATTGTCCTTGCAAAACTCGCTAGTGTTTATGTTGATCTCGCTCCCATAAATCGGCGTATTTTACAAAGGTTGAATGCGCTGATAACACTGCTAATAAAAATCCTTGTTTGCCATCTAAAAAACCTGCTTTTAACAAATACATTTTCACAAAACAACCGAGCGCATGGGTAATTCCTTGCCAAAGTGTGGCTTTTTTTCCTTTAGCTTGGCGTTGGTCTGCCCATGCTTTTGCATAACCTGCGGATTTCACTAGATAATGATGGATGCTTTTATAAGTGAAATGCTCTAAATCCCCTGTTAATTTTTCTACTTTTGTCCCAGCTGGAAATTCCACTTTTTCATGTACAAGTGAGTCGTTATATTGTGCATAGTTTGTACGATAGAGACGAACCACATAATCAGGATACCAGCCTGAATGGCGAATTTCACGTCCAAAGACTTCACTCACTCGTGGAATTTCATAAACGGTATTTTCTCGATCATTTTTAACCGCACTTAAGATAGCCTGTTGTAGCTTGGGGGTAACGCGTTCGTCGGCATCTAACCAGAGTACATAATCACTGGTTACATATTGTTGGGCTAATTGGCGTTGTTTACCAAAGCCCGGCCACTGGCTATTTTCATAGAATTTCGCCCCATAACTGAGCGCAATTTCTTTAGTGTTATCTGTGCTGCCAGAATCTAAAATGATAATCTCATCCACCCAATCTTTTACGGTGTCTAAGCAATTGGCGAGGTCTTGTGCTTCATTTTTTACAATCATTGCAACGCTAATTGTAGGCATATTTTCAGTCCTTTTTTTGCTATACTAGCCGAAATTTTTTCAAGTATAACCGAATTTCATTTATGTGGCGTTTTTTTTATACCAGCTTGCTTTTAATTTGCCAGCCGTTGATATTGTGTTTTATTGGCTTGCTCAGTGTTAAATCTCCACGTTATCGCCAGCGTTTGGCTGAACGTTATGGTTTTTATGGTAATGCGCCTTGTCCACCACCACAAGGGATCTTTATCCACGCAGCCTCCGTAGGGGAAGTGATTGCGGCGACACCGCTGGTTCGCCAATTGCAACAAGATTATCCGCATTTATCCATTACTTTTACAACTTTTACTCCCACAGGTTCAGAACGCGTAAAAGCCACTTTTGGAAACAGTGTTTTTCATTATTATTTACCCTTTGATTTACCTTTTTCAATCCATCGTTTTATTAATTTTGTACAACCTAAATTATGTATCGTGATGGAAACAGAACTTTGGCCTAATCTTATTCATCAATTATTTTTACGCAATATCCCATTTGTCATCGCTAATGCACGTTTATCTGCGCGTTCTGCACATCGTTACGGAAAAATAAAAGCACGCTTACAAACAATGTGGTCGCAAATTAGCTTGATTGCAGCGCAGGATCATATTAGCGGAAAACGCTATGCCACTTTGGGGTACCCAAAGGAAAAATTGAATATCACGGGCAATATTAAATATGATCTCTCGATCACTGATGAATTACGTGAAAAGATTGATGATTTACGATCTCTTTGGGTAAAAAATCGTCCGATTTGGATTGCTGCCAGTACGCATAACGGAGAAGATGAAATCATTTTAAAATCTCACCGTACTTTGTTAGCAAAATACCCAAATTTATTGTTATTGCTCGTTCCACGCCATCCAGAGCGTTTTAATGTGGTAGCTGATTTACTTAAAAAGGAAAAATTTCAATTTATTCGCCGTTCTACAAATGAGTTACCAAATGAAAATACCCAAGTAATTTTGGGCGATAGTATGGGCGAACTTATGTTGATGTATGGCGTTTCTGATATTGCTTTTGTGGGGGGAAGCCTTGTGAAACACGGGGGACACAATCCACTGGAACCTCTTGCGTTTAAAATGCCAGTGATTACTGGCAAGCATACTTTTAATTTCCCTGAGATATTTAGAATGTTGGTGGAAGTGCAAGGTGTGTTGGAAGTTAATTCAACCGCAGATGCTTTGGAACGTGCGGTAGAAGCCTTATTAAATTCAAAAGAAGCCCGCGAACGCTTAGGCAATGCTGGCTATGAAGTGCTGATGGAAAACCGAGGGGCATTACAGCGTTTGTTAGATTTATTAAAACCTTATTTGGAGCACAATGTATGACGAGCGTGATTTATCCTGGTACTTTTGATCCGATTACGAACGGTCATTTAGACATTATTGAAAGAAGTGCGGTAATTTTTCCTCGTGTTTTAGTGGCGGTGGCGAATAGCCCAAGTAAAAAGCCACTATTTTCTTTGGAGGAACGCGTGGAGCTTGTTCGTCAATCTGTTGCACATTTATCCAATGTGGAGGTGTTTGGCTTTTCTGATTTGTTGGCAAATGTGATTAAACAGCACAATATTTCTGCCATTATTCGCGGCGTACGCACAACAACCGATTTTGAATATGAACTGCAATTGGCTGCCCTTAATCGTTTACTCACAAAAGGCGTAGATAGTCTGTTTTTCCCACCAGTAGAAAAATGGGCGTTTGTTTCTTCCACCATTGTACGTGAAATTTATTTACATGGCGGAGATGTGGCTGAGCTAGTGCCTGTGCCAGTGTTCAATGCGTTAAAAGCACGATGATAAAAACCTTTATTTTTTTAACCGCACTTATCGTTTTATCTGGTTGTGGTTCCGTGGTCAAACTTATCGATCCAACAGAAAAATATACCGCCTATGCAGGGGTTGCTTATGATCTTGAAATGGCTCAACAATGGGGATTGCCAATCTTAGATTTGCCTCTCTCATTTTTATTAGACACCGTATTACTGCCCTATGCGTGGGCTCAATAATTCTTATGAAACTCAATCCTCAACAACAACAAGCCGTTGAATATGTGACAGGCCCTTGTCTTGTGCTTGCTGGCGCAGGCTCTGGCAAAACTCGCGTCATTATTAATAAAATCGCCCATTTAATTGAAAAGTGCGGTTATTCTCCGAAACAAATTGCTGCTGTTACTTTTACGAATAAAGCCGCACGCGAGATGAAAGAGCGTGTGGCTCATTCCATTGGCAAAGAGCAATCTAAAGGCTTGCTTGTTTCCACTTTTCATACGCTCGGTTTTGACATTATTAAGCGTGAATATAAAGCGTTGGGCTTTAAATCAAATATGACCTTGTTTGATGAGCACGATCAATTTGCGTTGTTAAAAGAGCTAACCGCTGATGTGTTAAAAGAAGATAAGGATTTATTGCGTGAGTTAATTTCAGTGATTTCTAACTGGAAGAACGATTTGATTTCGCCAAAACAGGCGTTTGCGTTGGCGCGTGATGCAAAATATCAAACTTTTGCAAAATGTTATGAGCGTTACGCCACACAAATTCGAGCCTACAATGCCCTAGATTTTGATGATTTGATTATGCTGCCGACGTTGTTGTTCAAGCAAAATGAAGAAGTGCGGTCAAAATGGCAGGCAAAAATTCGTTATTTGTTGGTGGATGAATATCAAGACACCAACGCCAGTCAATATGAACTGATTAAACTTTTAGTGGGTGAGCGTGCTTGTTTCACTGTGGTGGGCGATGATGACCAATCTATTTATTCGTGGCGTGGCGCACGACCAGAAAATATGGTGCGTTTACGCGATGATTTCCCTCGTTTGAACGTGATTAAGCTAGAGCAAAATTACCGTTCAACCCAGCGTATTTTGCATTGCGCTAATATTTTGATTGATAACAATGAGCACGTGTTTGATAAGAAACTTTTTTCAACCATTGGTAAAGGGGAAAAATTGCTTGTTATCGAAGCAAAAAATGAAGAACACGAAGCAGAGCGGATTGTCGCTGAGTTGATCGCCCATCGTTTTAGCCGTAAAACCAAATATAAAGATTATGCGATTTTGTATCGAGGCAATCATCAATCCCGATTACTCGAAAAAGTACTGATGCAAAACCGTATTCCTTACAAAATTTCTGGCGGTACTTCTTTTTTCTCCCGTGCAGAAATCAAAGATATGATGGCGTATTTGCGCTTGGTGGTAAATCAAGATGATGACGCAGCATTCCTGCGTATTGTGAATACACCGAAACGTGAAATTGGCACCGCAACCTTACAAAAACTTGGCGAGTTGGCTCAAAAAAAACATATCAGTTTGTTTGAGGCTATTTTTGAGTTTGAACTTATTCAACGCATTACACCAAAAGCCTATGATTCATTGCAAAAATTTGGCCGTTGGATTGTAGAACTTAATGATGAAATTCAACGTTCTGAACCAGAACGTGCGGTACGTTCAATGTTATCTGTGATTCATTATGAAGAATATTTGTACGAATACGCAACAAGCCCTAAAGCGGCAGAAATGCAAAGTAAGAATGTCGCCACGTTATTTGACTGGGTTGCGGATATGTTAAAAGGCGATGAAACCAATGAGCCGATGAACCTTAATCAAGTGGTAACCCGCTTGACATTACGGGATATGTTAGAGCGAGGCGAAGACGATGACGACAGCGATCAAGTTCAACTGATGACATTACACGCATCTAAAGGATTAGAATTTCCTTATGTTTATTTGATCGGTATGGAAGAGGGCATTTTGCCCCACCAAACTAGCATTGATGAAGACAACGTGGAAGAAGAACGCCGCTTGGCTTATGTGGGTATCACAAGAGCGCAAAAAGAACTCACTTTTTCCTTATGTCGTGAGCGTCGTCAATATGGAGAATTAGTTCGCCCAGAACCCAGCCGATTTTTAGCTGAATTACCTAATGACGATGTGCTATGGGAACGCGATAAACCAAAACTCACCACCGAACAAAAACAAGAAAAAACACAAAATCAACTTGATAGATTGAGGGCGATTTTGAAAGGAGACTAGAAAATCTAGCTCGGAATGAAAAGACAAGAGGGGAAAAGTGCGGTTAGGTTTTAAAGTATTTTTGCAAATTGATTTTAAAATTTGATGTTTATGAATTTTAATTATCCCCTTGCCGAATTAAGTGTGCTGTCTGAAACCCAAATTTTAGACGGCCTTTTTCTAAGAAATAATTTTAATTAATCCCTTCCACTAAAATTGCTCGGCCTGTTGTTGCGCCCAGGCGGATAGATTTGAATTGTTCATATTCGGGGCTGTGGTACCATGATCTTGCAGAACACAATACAGGTTTGTGGCCAGCCATTGATGGTGTAGAAACTCATATTCCTGCTGAAAGAAATGTACCAATGCACACAACCCTTGGGATAAAAGTCAATGGAATTCACCTAATATGGCACATGATAATGCACCAGAAGTACAGTTTCATGGGGCGTTGATTTTAGGTTTTGCTGACCGTCAAGCGATGAATGCATTTTTTCAAAGTAATGGTCAGCAAGTTAATCCGTAATTTTGCCTAAATTTAAATTCTATTCATTATTAAAAAAAACGTCTGAAATCACTTGTTTTCTAATCCCTCCCAAATAACCATCACACATAAGCCAACATAAAAAGGGAAGAAATTTGATGAAGTGGGAAGATGTGAGAAAGGTGGAATAAAACATCGTTAATCCTTTGCCCGAAATATCGCCTTGACTTCGCTTGGTGTTTTCACTGTTTGTCGCATTGGTTTTGCACTCCTTTTTGGTTATAATTGGTTAAACCTTTAATCAATCTTTTAAGTACATTATGAGGACTTAACTTCTCAAGGTTAAGGGGGAGATATGAATATTAACAATTCTCTTTTTTGTTCGCTTAAAAAATGAATGAACTCATTTAGGTTTTATACAAGCTGAGAGTGGGGTAAATCTCGGTTTTTTTATTTTCAGGAGTGCGAGCTGAGCCTTTAACTGAATCGGAAACAGCTTTGCTCGAAGATTACCGAGAAAGAAACGAACAAAGCAAAGAAGCTATAAAGAAAACCGTAAGCACTTTGGAGATGACTGCAGCACTTGCGATCGTTAAAGTAGCGTAAAGAATTTTTAGTTTAACCATAAGGAAATAATATGACAATTCAAATTCAGGCGGGAATTATTCATCAAATTAAAAAACAGCAAAATACTCCCTCCGCTAGTGCAACGCTTCAATTGCAACAAAACCTACATACAACCACTAATGACCATTTATTGACTTTCGTAGATTATGCAGAACAACAATTGCTACGGTCGGGGAGAAATAGTTCGATAAGTGGTGGTTTTGGCATTCAGAATACATTATCCAATGTATTGGCAAGTAACTATTTTAATCAGGGGCAACCTGATTACTTACAGATTTCAAAGGATTTAGCTCAAGGGTTATATCATTTTGTTACGCAGAAATCAGCAACTACGGGTGAATATGTGCCAATGGTATTTTATCGCAAAGACAATGTGGATTATTTATTGGTTTCTCTGATTAGCCTGAATAAATACATTAACATTGATGCACAAGGGGAGTTTTCAGATACCAGTGTAATAGATAATGATGCTTTAAAGGTTGGGATAAAGATTAATCTGACAGAGATGGCTGCTCATTATTCTATGTCTAATAATCAACAACCCGAAGATTGTTACATACAGTGGATTCAGCGTGGTAGTGCGAAATTACCAGACTATATCCAAAATTTTATTCCTGTAGGTGAAAAAATTGATAATGGTAAATCAACATCATCTACGTTAGACAGCATTAAAAATTACACGGCTAGTGTATTTGAAGATCCTAAAGTTCGTAACAAGGTGCGCTCAGATGTGGTAACATTGCTGCGTACAAAATATGAAAATGGCAAAGCTGTGCATATTGAAGAAGATATTGATACCTTGCTTAATAGTGCCCTAACAACCTACGGTTTAACAGATAAACCACAATTTAGCACTTATCGCCAAGAAAACAATATTGTATTAGATTCTTCATTTAAAGTAGACTCTAGTAAATTGAAACCCTATGAGAAATTTGATTTATCCTTAGCAAAGAAGAATATTCTTATTAAAGGGGAAATGAAGCAGTTAGGCGAAAGCATCTTTGTTATTGAAGATGAACAAAACGACAAAAAATATTTACAAATAGAGCTAGATCAAGAAGAGTTTGATCTAATTACTCAACGATATAAGAGCTTATTACAATGATCTTAACTCAGTTTTTTAGTTTAGTTACAGAAATGTCTGTTAGTAAAGGAGAACTAACAGGCTTTCTATCGCCTAAAAAACAAGACGATATAAAAGAACTGCAAGAATGGGCGGAGACAAGTAGTGAATTTGAGCTAATTGATAATAATCTTGAAATCAATAAAAGAATTGCTTTTAGACTTGCCCCGATGTTGGAAAATGGACTAGGCTACGCCAGCTATGAGAAATATTTTGATAAGAAACGAGAATGGTGGGAAGCCCCCGATTTAGAAAATGTGGTAGCGCATCAATGGTACAAATATCAATCATCAAATCAGCAGATTAAGCTAGATAATTTAAATAAGGTTGCCACTTTATTACGATTATTAACGGATAAAAACCGCTTTTATATTACGAATAATATCGTGGTGTTTTTTAGTAAAAAACCATCTGAATTAGCATTAAATGCTAAAGAGCCTTCTCAACTTATCAAACTGATTCGAGATCTAAATCAGGCACAAATTAATGCAATAGATGAAATTTGCAGATGGTTTGGAGCTAATACGGAAGATGAACATGTTTATTCCAAAAAGCATGCTTTTTCAGAAGCATTAAGTGATTTTCTAATTGAGAAAGAAGGACGGATTCGACATGATATTTGCGATTTGCTTGAAAATATTGTTAATATTCAAGAGCAAGCCATCGCACAACACGATCTCTATCTTGAAGATTTTTCTTATGGTAAATTTGTTAAAAAAATTGAAGAAAATGCATCTAAATTCACAACCAGAATTAACGATACACTGGGTAAGTCAGTTACTCAAGTATTAGGGATACCGATTGCAACAGCTGTCTTTAATTTGGCAAAGATAGAACTACATTGGGGGAGTGTAGTTTCTTTGGTGGTTTATACATTGCTGTGTGCTTTGGTGCTATTTACTCAACAATGCAACCTTTCACACATTGAAGAAGAGTTTAGAGTATTTGAAAACAAATTGCCAAAACAGCTAAAAAATGAAGTATGGAAAATAAACAGAAAAACAATTAATTCACAACTTAAAAGCCAAAAACGATTAACTCAATTTTTATGGTTAATTATTCTCGGTGCTTTTTGGTATGCATCATATTTAATTGGCTATCTAGCTGCTAAAACCGATTGGTCTTTTTTTTCTAAATTGCTTTAAAAGCCCAAAACCCTTGCTACATCTAAACCCTTATTAACTTTTGAACTATTTTACACAAAGTTAATAGGAGTTTTTTATGTCTTTCCCTATCCACAAAATCATAATCTACTGATCTTCCACCGCAAACGGCAAGTGGTGGCGCACTACCTCCAAACCGCCACGCAACGTTCACCGAAAGTAAATTATAGTTCCATTACTGATAGCGTAAACGTTTATGCTCTTATTGTTAAAAGGTCGTCTGAGAACGGATTTAGTTTTTCAGCCGACCTTATCTATACGCAAAAAGTACGGTCAAGTTCCCAAGCATTTTTAAACTTCAAAATTTTCCCCTGCGCGGTAGATTTGGGGCTATTCAATAAAGTGATACCGCAAGTCAATCAGATTGAGATCAACCCGTTCCAACAAAAAAGAAGCTGTTGCCGCTTTGCAGGCTGAAGGCATCGCCGTGGAAGCGTGGGTGCCGTTCGCTCAAGGCTTGAACGATATTTCCATAACCCTGTGTTAAGCAAAATTGGCGAGAAATACGGCAAATCGGGTTTAAGCACAGAGAGATTTTAATAAGACAAGCGGTCATCTTTTAAAGATGTTTTGCAAAAATACCTCAAAAATTGACCGTACTTTAGCATAAAAAAAGTCCGTCTAAAATTTTGACTTGCCCCCAAAAAGTTAGAAGTTTAGTCTAACTTTTGGGGGCAGATCATACGAAGATGGATTTTTGTTTATTCCATTGAGATTGTTGTTATTTAACAACTTCCCCACAAATCATATTCATCAGAATTTGTGATGGTTACTTTAATCACGTCGCCGACTTTGACATTGATTCTGCTTAAATTATCTACATAAACTAAACCATCCACTTCAGGGGCATCTGCTTTGGAGCGGCCAATAATGCCTTCTTTGTCAATTTCATCCACTAATACATCAAGAGTTTTACCGATTTTTTGTTTTAAACGGTTTGCAGAAATTTCCTGTTGTAATTGCATGAAACGATGGAAACGTTCTTCTTTCACATCTTCTGGCACTTGGTCAGCCATATCTGTTGCAGGTGCGCCTTCAACGGGGCTGAATTTGAAACAGCCTACGCGATCAAGCTGGGCTTCTTTTAAGAAATCGAGCAATAATTGGAAATCTTCTTCTGTTTCTCCTGGGAAACCTACAATGAAAGTGGAGCGTAATGTTAAATCTGGGCAAATTTCACGCCATTGTTTAATGCGTTCTAAAGTGCGGTCAATACTGCCCGGTCTTTTCATTGCTTTTAAGATTTTCGGGCTGGCGTGTTGTAATGGAATGTCTAAATACGGCAAGAGCGTGCCGTCTGCCATTAATGGAATTAAATCATCCACATGCGGATAGGGATACACATAATGTAAGCGAACCCAAATGCCAAGTTTGCCAAGCTGTTTACAAAGGGTCATTAAATCATTTTTAATTGGCATGCCATTCCAAAAAGCCGTTTTTACACCGCCCTCTTGGCGTTTTAAATCCATGGAATAAGCGGAAGTGTCTTGTGATACCACAAGTAATTCTTTTACGCCTGCTTCAGCTAAACGTTTTGCTTCGTCCAAAACTTGCGTAATAGAGCGGCTTTCCAAATCGCCACGCATAGATGGAATAATGCAGAACGTACAACGGTGATCACAGCCTTCAGAGATTTTCAAATAGGCATAATGTTTTGGTGTCAGTTTTACGCCTTGTTTTGGTACTAAGCTGGTGTAAGGGTTATGTGTCGGTTTTGACACGTATTTGTGAACTTGAGCCATCACTGTTTCATAACTATGTGGGCCGCTAACTTCCAAAACTTTAGGATGCACTTCACGAATTTGGTCTTCTTTTGCCCCCAAACAGCCAGTTACAATGACGCGCCCATTTTCTTCTAATGCTTCGCCAATCGCTTCGAGGGATTCCTGCACCGCGCTGTCAATAAATCCACAAGTATTCACAATCACTAAATCAACATTTTCATAGCTTGGCACAATGTTGTAACCATCGGTGCGTAGTTCCGTTAAGATTCGTTCAGAATCTACTAAGTTTTTGGGGCAACCAAGGCTTACAAAGCCAATGCTTGGAGTTGAATTTTGCATAAAAATAACCGTTTTTTCGCTCTATAAAATTTCAAGCGCAAGATTTTACTCAATTTTCGCAAGAAAGGCGATAAATTAAAGGCTTGGAAGAGTAAAGATTTTAAGCTAAGTGATGTAGAATAGATGGTTATGTCGGAATCATTTTTATCATTATGGAAAATTCATCTTTACTTTTAACCGCACTTTTCGATCCTGATCACTTAATTATTTTTAGCAAAATGCTCTTGGCGATGGTGCTTGGTAGTATTATTGGCTTAGAGCGTGAACTTAAACGTAAACCTGTGGGTGTAAAAACCTGCGCTATTATTGCCGTCACCACTTGTGTGCTAACCATTGTTTCGATTCAAGCCGCAGAGCATTATGCACAAGTTTCAGACAATATTCGTACGGATCCGATGCGTCTTGCGGCTCAAGTGATTAGTGGAATCGGTTTTTTAGGTGCTGGTGTGATTTTGCATAAGAAAAATGATGCGATTTCAGGTTTAACCACTGCGGCGATTATTTGGGCTTCTGCGGGGATCGGTATTGCTGCTGGAGCAGGTTTCGTATTCGATGCGGTCATTGCAACTGTGATGATTTTGGTGTCTATTCGATTAAGTCCGTTGGTACAACGTTGGGTACATCGTAAATCGCAACGTCGTCGGACAAAATTCAATATTCTTGTCAATGGTGCGGAAAGTATTGGAAAAGTCACTCAATTGTTAGTAAACAATCAGTATCGTATTGAACATATACAAGTGAAAGATCAAAGTAGTGGTGAAGTGCGGTTACAAATCTGTTGTTTTTCCATTGATTCCACAATGTTGAAAGATGCGTATGCGTTGTTGAAAGCGGAAGAAGGGGTAATGAGTGTGGAAGTAGATAACTAGAAAAAGAGCGGTCAAATTAAATTTTCTTTTAAATTAACCACACTTTTTTATTTTTTTATTTAATTTCTTTCACAACAGATCAATTTTCATTAAAAATACTTGATTTTGCTAACGCTATCTTGTAATTAGTAATTCTATTCAAACACAACAAACTAAGGAAACAACAATGAAAAATGTAGGCTTTATCGGTTGGCGCGGAATGGTCGGTTCCGTATTAATGGATCGTATGTCGCAGGAAAATGATTTTGAAAATCTTAATCCTGTATTTTTTACAACTTCACAAGCAGGTCAAAAAGCCCCTGTATTTGCAGGTAAAGAAGCGGGTGAGCTTAAAAATGCATTCGACATTGATGAACTTAAAAAATTAGACATTATCGTGACTTGCCAAGGTGGCGACTATACCAATGAAGTCTATCCAAAATTAAAAGCAACAGGTTGGGATGGTTATTGGGTTGATGCAGCTTCAGCGCTACGTATGAAAGATGATGCAATTATCGTACTTGATCCTGTGAATCAAAACGTGATTTCTGAAGGCTTGAAAAAAGGCATTAAAACTTTCGTGGGCGGTAACTGTACCGTGAGCTTAATGTTGATGGCTATCGGTGGTTTGTTTGAGAAAGATTTAGTGGAATGGGTATCTGTCGCAACTTATCAAGCGGCTTCGGGTGCAGGCGCAAAAAATATGCGTGAATTACTTTCACAAATGGGTTTATTAGAACAAGCGGTTTCTAGTGAATTAAAAGACCCAGCTTCTTCTATTTTAGATATTGAACGTAAAGTGACTGCAGAAATGCGTTCTGATAGCTTCCCAACGGATAACTTCGGTGCAGCATTAGGCGGTAGCTTAATCCCTTGGATTGACAAACTTCTTCCTGAAACAGGGCAAACTAAAGAAGAATGGAAAGGCTATGCAGAAACCAATAAAATCTTAGGGTTAAGCGACAATCCAATTCCTGTTGATGGTTTATGTGTGCGTATCGGCGCATTACGTTGCCACAGCCAAGCGTTCACTATCAAACTGAAAAAAGACTTACCATTAGAAGAAATCGAACAAATTATTGCATCACATAATGAATGGGTAAAAGTAATTCCAAACGACAAAGAAATCACATTGCGTGAATTAACGCCAGCGAAAGTAACAGGTACATTAAGCGTGCCAGTTGGGCGTTTACGTAAATTGGCTATGGGGCCTGAATATTTGGCAGCCTTTACTGTGGGTGACCAATTATTATGGGGGGCAGCAGAGCCAGTTCGCCGTATCTTAAAACAATTAGTGGCATAAATTTTACTTTCACTACAAAGGGCGTATTTACTACGCCCTTTTCATTAAAAAATCATGATCAGAGAACCTTATTTTCATCAATTTGCTCTTGCAGAATTATTGCCTTTTTTTGAGCAATTTCCTACCCAATATCTTTCTGGTAAACGAAATATAAAATTAGCTTATCGTCATTTGATTCAACCTGAAAGTGCGGTCAGAAAATTGATGATTTTAGTAAATGGTCGAGCAGAAAATATGCTGAAATGGTCAGAGCTCGCTTATGATTTTTATCATCAAGGTTATGATGTATTGCTATTTGATCATCGCGGTCAAGGCTATTCACAACGTATTATTCCTCAAAAAGGGCATTTAGACGAATTTCGTTTCTATGTTGATGATATGACAAAAATCATCGAAAAAGTAACCGGACTTTTCAGCTATTCAACGCAGCATTTGCTTGCTCATTCGATGGGTGCATTGATTGCAACCTATTATTTGGCAAATTGTGATCATCACATTAATAAAGCGGTACTTTCTTCGCCTTTTTACGGTATTCTTTTAAAACATCCAATTAGAGATGAACTGATTATTGCCCTAATGAATATTTTAGGACAAGGCGAGCGTTATGTTTTTGGTAAAGGGCCTTACCAACAAGCCCACTTGGAATACAATGAATTAACTTTCTGTAAAACCAGAATGAAATGGATGAATCGTGTAAATCGTAAAAATCCAGCAATTAATCTTGGCGGGCCAACATTCCGTTGGGTACATTTGTGTTTGAACGCAATTAAACGCTTGCCAAAAGTTATTCCTAAGATTGAAATTCCAATCCTAATTTTACAAGCCGAAAAAGAAAAAATAGTAGATAACAAAAATCTTGAAAAATTAACCGCACTTTTTCCGAATGCTCAATGTAAAGTTGTATTGAACGCTAAACATGAGGTGTTATTTGAAAAAGATAATGTTCGAAGAAATGTACTTAAAAGTGTTAATCATTTTCTAAATGTGCAAAGTTGATACTAATCGTTATTTATTGATTTATATAATGTTTTTCTTCAGCTTATAACATTTTTTCTTGAGAAATATCATAGTTTTTGATGTACAAAACCTCTACAATCAACCCTAACTCTAAGTAGTTAGGGTTGTTTTTTATTATTTTATTGGAGTGGCTATGTCAAAAATGAAAAAAATAGTAACCGCACTTTGTTTAGTCGGTGTCGGGGTGGGAGCATTATGGGGTTCTCAGTGGATAATGCACAAAACGAGTACACCAGAGTTTTGTGCTAGTTGTCATTCAATGAGTTATCCACAACAGGAGTGGGAAGGTTCTAGCCATTTTGCTAATGCAAAAGGGGTTAGAGCACAATGTTCAGATTGTCATATTCCAAAAGAAGGTTGGCATTATGTCAAGGCTAAATTTATTGCTTTAAAAGACTTGTGGTATGAAGCACAAGGTAAGATTGAGAATAAAGAAAAATATGAAGCTCATCGTGCAGAAATGGCACAACGAGTGTGGAAGGATATGAAAGCCAATGATTCAGAAACCTGTCGTAGCTGTCACAGTTTTGATGCAATGGAGCTTTCAAAACAAACTAAATTAGCAAAACAAACTCATACGGAGGCGCAAACAAACGGTCAAACTTGTATTGATTGTCACAAAGGCATTGTTCACTTCCTACCTGAAGTGCATGGCGATCAAAATGCACAAAAATCCTCTGCAGTACAAGGTGGTACTCTCTCTGATGGCTCAGCTATTTTTGCCACTGAAATGGTAAAAGCGACCAATGCTAAAGGAAATGAGGTTCGCTTAATGCCTTATGCTGAATTAATGCAATGGAAAGTGGATGGTAATCAAATTCAAGGTACTTTACATGGCTGGCAACAAGTGGGGGCTGAAGCAGTTGTGTATCAAGAATTAGGTAAACGTATCACGCTTGCTTTAATGGACGAAGATGCACGTAATCATGTTCAAGTATTAAAAACAGTTCATGATGCAGTAACAGATTCTGATTGGAAAGAAATCAGTGTTACGGTGAATGTAGCTAAAGAAAAAATGACATCAGATTTGACCGCACTTAATCAATACGGTAATCAGTTAAACCAAACTCAATGTAGTGGATGTCATGCTGCGATTGGTTCTGACCACTATACAGCTAACCAATGGATTGGTGTGGTGAACTCAATGAAAAATCGCACATCATTAAATAAAGATGAAGTTCGTGCATTAACTATTTATTTACAACGCAATGCCAAAGATATGGCAAAACAATAATGAATTAACTATCTAAAACGAGGCTGAAATGAAAAAGAATAACGTAAATGAACAACGTCGTGATTTTCTGAAAAAAACATCTTTAGGCGTGGCTGGTAGTGCCCTTTCTGGTGGTATGGTGGGCGTTGTATCAAAAAGTGCGGTCGCAAAAGAAGCTGAAATGAAAACGGTAGTGACTGCCGCTCACTGGGGATCTCTTGGGGTTGTTGTACAAGATGGTAAGGTCGTGAAATCTGGTCCTGCTATTGAGCCTGCAGTGCCGAACGAATTGCAAACAGTTGTTGCCGATCAATTGTATAGCGAAGCTCGCGTGAAATATCCAATGGTGCGTAAAGGCTTTTTAGCTAATCCAGGAAAAAGCGATACTACAATGCGTGGTCGTGATGAATGGGTGCGCGTTTCTTGGGATGAAGCGTTAGATTTAGTACACAATCAGCTTAAACGTGTGCGTGACGAACATGGTCCAACAGGCATTTTTGCTGGTTCTTATGGTTGGTTTAGTTGCGGTTCATTACATGCTTCTCGTACGTTATTACAGCGTTATATGAACGCTACAGGTGGTTTTGTGGGACACAAAGGGGATTACTCTACGGGGGCTGCACAAGTAATTATGCCACATGTATTAGGCACGATTGAGGTGTACGAACAACAAACCAGCTGGGAATCCATATTAGAAAGTAGTGATATTATTGTGCTTTGGTCTGCAAATCCACTCACAACAATGCGTATTGCTTGGATGTCCACTGACCAAAAAGGGATTGAATATTTCAAGAAATTCCAAGCGAGTGGTAAACGTATTATTTGTATCGACCCACAAAAAAGTGAAACTTGCCAAATGTTGAATGCAGAATGGATTCCAGTGAATACAGCAACGGACGTACCATTAATGCTTGGTATTGCGCATACTTTAGTTGAGCAAGGCAAGCACGATAAAGATTTCTTGAAAAAATATACGTCAGGTTACGCTAAATTCGAAGAATATTTATTAGGTAAAACTGATGGCCAACCAAAAACAGCGGAATGGGCGGCTAAAATTTGTGGTGTGCCAACAGAAACCATTAAGCAACTTGCAGCTGATTTCTCCAGTAAACGTACCATGTTAATGGGTGGCTGGGGGATGCAACGCCAACGCCATGGTGAACAAACCCACTGGATGTTAGTAACCCTTGCATCTATGTTAGGACAAATTGGGTTACCGGGTGGCGGTTTTGGCTTGAGTTATCATTATTCAAATGGTGGGGTACCAACGGCGATGGGCGGTATTATCGGCTCAATTACAGCAAGTCCATCAGGCAAAGTGGGGGCAAAAACATGGTTGGATGATACATCTAAATCCGCGTTCCCATTAGCGCGTATTGCTGATGTGTTACTCCATCCAGGCAAAAAGATTCAGTATAACGGTACTGAAATTACTTACCCTAACATCAAAGCGGTGTATTGGGCAGGCGGTAACCCATTTGTTCACCATCAAGATACCAATACCTTAGTGAAAGCTTTCCAGAAACCTGATGTAGTGATTGTGAATGAAGTAAACTGGACGCCAACTGCGCGCATGGCAGATATTGTCTTGCCAGCAACTACCAGTTATGAACGTAATGACTTAACCATGGCTGGCGACTACTCCATGATGAGTGTTTACCCGATGAAACAAGTGGTTCCACCACAATTTGAGGCGAAAAATGACTACGATATTTTCGTTGAGCTTGCTAAACGTGCTGGTGTGGAAGAACAATACACTGAAGGTAAAACTGAAATGGAGTGGCTGGAAGAATTCTATAATGCAGCCTTTAGTGCCGCACGTGCAAACCGTGTAGCAATGCCACGTTTTGACAAATTCTGGGCAGAAAATAAACCATTAAGTTTTGAAGCGGGTGAAGCTGCGAAGAAATGGGTGCGTTATGGTGAATTCCGTGAAGATCCATTGCTCAATCCGCTTGGCACACCGTCAGGTAAAATTGAAATTTTCTCTGATGTTGTTGAGAAAATGAATTATAACGATTGTAAGGGACATCCTAGTTGGATGGAGCCTGAAGAGTTTGCGGGTAATGTGACGGAAGAATATCCGTTAGCTTTAGTGACACCACATCCTTACTATCGTTTACACAGTCAATTGGCGCATACTTCATTACGTCAAAAATATGCGGTAAATGATCGTGAGCCAGTAATGATTCACCCTGAAGATGCGGCTGCTCGTGGTATTAAAAACGGTGATATTGTTCGCATTCATAGCAAACGCGGTCAAGTGCTTGCAGGTGCAGTTGTAACAGAAAATATCATCAAAGGTACTGTCGCTCTCCATGAAGGCGCATGGTATGATCCAATGTACTTAGGTGAAAGTGAAAAACCATTATGTAAAAATGGTTGTGCAAATGTGTTAACTCGAGATGAAGGTACATCTAAATTGGCACAAGGAAATTCACCAAATACTTGTATCGTTCAGATTGAGAAATTTATAGGCGTAGCACCAGAAGTTACGGTATTTAAACAACCTAAACAGGTGGCGTAAAACTATTAAAAATATAACCGCACTTCAAAAAGTGCGGTTCTTTTTTTAATAATAGAACGAAGGGACCATTAACAGCACTAAATTCTAAACATGAGATGTTATTTGAGCAAGATGAATTAAGATGGGAAACAATATCTAAGATTTTAGTATTTTTGAATGATGAGTAGATTTTTATTCAATAATATATTTAATGTGTAGATAAAATATTCAAACAGGTGTGTTTTTCAAAAAATGGTTTGACATATTTTCTAAAAAACGTATTATACCGCTCACACTGATTGTGGTGAGATGGCCGAGCAGGCTGAAGGCGCTCCCCTGCTAAGGGAGTATGGGGTTAAAAGCTCCATCGAGGGTTCGAATCCCTCTCTCACCGCCATTGTTTGTTTTATTTATTCTGCACCCGTAGCTCAGCTGGATAGAGTACTCGGCTACGAACCGAGCGGTCAGAGGTTCGAATCCTCTCGGGTGCGCCATTTTTAAAACGACTCTATCTTATTAAAGTGGTTATGAATAATTAAAGCATCATCTACGCACCCGTAGCTCAGCTGGATAGAGTACTCGGCTACGAACCGAGCGGTCAAAGGTTCGAATCCTTTCGGGTGCGCCATTTCTACATTGTTACTTTCATTAAAATATTCTTTACTATTCAACATATTTATTATATTTCTTTCTTATATCTATTTATTTTTAATTATTTAAAATATGAAAAAACAATCTTTACCAACCAAATTTAGTCCATTTGCTTGGGGTCTTGCTGCCTTTTGTTCGCCTATATTATTGTGTCCAATGGCATTATTAATTTCTACAGTATTTAGTAAAAATCCCTATCTATCAAGTTGGCAAATCAATTTATTTTCAACGCTTTTTTGGGTTTATCCCTTTATTCTAGCTGTTACAGCTAGAATGCTATACCGTCTTCATCAACATAAACCTAAACTAGCAAATAAATTATTAACATTAAGTGCGGTCATTTTTTATGTGATTTTAATTACGATTTGTAAAATTGGTTTATAAAAAAATCCTACGATAATACGTAGGATTTTTTATTCTATTTTATTTTTTCTTTGTTGGTCGTTGCCAACCTTGAATATGTCGTTGAGCAACTCTTGTAATCACTAATTCATTTTCGCCAACATCACGTGTAATTGTAGTCCCAGCACCAATAGTTGCGCCATTTGCGACTTTCACTGGCGCAACTAATTGTGTATCAGATCCCACAAACACATCATCACCGATGATCGTTTTAAATTTATTTGCGCCATCGTAGTTACAGGTGATGACACCCGCTCCAATATTACAATTTGAGCCAATTTCTGAATCGCCAACATAGGTCAGGTGATTTACTTTAGAACCTTTACCAACAGTAGATTTTTTAATTTCTACAAAGTTTCCAATATGCGTTTCAGCTGCGAGTTCTGCACCTGGGCGTAAACGAGAAAATGGGCCAATTGCGGCTTTTTCTCCCACTACAGAATCCTCTAGCACTGAATAGGGTTTTATTTCTACATCATTGCCAATAACAACATTTTTCAATACGCAACCTGCGCCAATTTTTACGCGATCACCGAGTTTAACATTACCTTCGATAATAACATTAACATCGATTTCCACATCTTTTCCATGCTCTAATGTTCCACGTAGGTCAAAACGAGCGGGATCGTAGATCATTACGCCTTCAAGTAATAATTTGTAGGCTTGTTTATTTTGGAAATAACGTTCAAGTGCGGCTAATTGTAAGCGATTATTTGCACCTTCAACTTCCATGACATCTGTTGCTTGTACCGCAACAACTTGACAATTATCTTGATTTGCGAGAGCAATAAGATCCGTTAAGTAATATTCGCCTTGAGCATTATTATTGCCTACACGAGCTAGCCATTTTTTGAAACTTGCACCATCAGATACCATAACGCCAGTATTTACTTCTTTAATATTTAGTTGATCTGCATTTGCATCTTTTTGTTCTACAATGGCTACAACATTCCCATTTTCACGGATAATTCGTCCATAGCCTGTTGGGTTATCTAAATTTACGGTAAGCAATGCAATGCCATTTTCTGGTTTCGCTTCAATTAATTTTTCTAATGTTTCTTTCGTTATTAATGGTGCATCGCCGTAAAGTACAACAATATTTTCGTTATCCTTAAAGAAAGGTGCTGATTGTTGAACTGCATGTGCTGTGCCAAGTTGTTCTGTTTGTAATACCCAATTTACTTGTTCATTTGCAAGATGGGAACGCATTAAGTCCCCACCGTGACCATAGATTAAATGAATATTTTCTGCGCCTAATTGATGGGCAGTATCAATCACGTGTTTTACCATTGGTTTACCCGCGATTGTATGTAGCACTTTGGGTAAATCAGAATACATACGAGTGCCTTTTCCAGCTGCTAAAATTACCGCACTTAATGCTTTTTTTGTCATAAATTTTCTCTTTATTCATCAATAACAACGGGTAATATTCTATCTTAGAAAGATAGCAAATGGTAAGTTTTTAAGTAAAAGCTATAACAAACTTTTATATAAGAAAAAACCGATGGTTTCCCATCGGTTTTTTTTGAATTTTAAAGTGGTTAAAATAGAAATTATTTAACTTCTACTTCTGCACCCGCTTCTTCTAATTCTTTCTTAAGTGCTTCAGCTTCTTCTTTAGAAACGCCTTCTTTTAAGTTAGCTGGAGCAGATTCAACTAAATCTTTAGCTTCTTTTAAGCCTAAACCAGTTGCACCACGTACTGCTTTAATTACTGCTACTTTGTTCGCACCTGCAGATTTAAGTACAACGTCGAATTCAGTTTTTTCTTCTGCTGCCGCTGCGCCGCCTGCTGCTGGAGCTGCTGCTACTGCTGCCGCTGCTGAAACACCGAATTTTTCTTCCATCGCTGCGATTAATTCAACGATTTCAGTTACAGTTTTTGAAGCAATCGCTTCAATGATTTGTTCGTTAGTTAATGACATAACAATCAATTCCTAAAATAAATAAAGTTAGATGAAGTAAGAAACGCTTAATGATTAAGCTGCTTCTTGTAATTTGTCGCGTAATGCCGCGAAGGTGCGAGCAAGTTTGCCTGCTGCAGCTTCTTTCATTGTGCCCATTAAACGTGCAATCGCTTCTTCGTAAGTTGGTAATGTTGCCAAGAATTCAACATCTTGGATTTTACCTTCAAAGGCTGCACCTTTAATTTCAAACTTATCGTTTGCTTTAGCAAACTCTTTGAACAAACGAGCAGCTGCGCCCGGGTGTTCGTTAGAGAACGCGATAAGTGTTGGACCTACAAACGTATCTTTTAAGCATTCGTAATCTGTGCCTTCAACTGCGCGACGTAATAAAGTATTACGAACTACACGCATTGTAACGCCAGCTTCACGTGCTGATTTACGTAATTCAGTCATTTTCTCAACAGTTACACCGCGAGAATCCGCAATTACTGCTGAAAGTGCACCTTTGGCTGCTTCATTTACTTCAGCAACAATTGCTTGTTTGTCTTGAAGATTTAATGCCATTGGCTTTTAGCTCCTGAATACACTCCGATTACTCGGAATTAATTTACCTAATCCTAAGATTAGGATGACTTCGGCGCCCAGAAGCAAGAAAAATTCTTATTCTGTTCACCATCTACGTAGGATAATTAAGATTACTCCCCTACGGTCTTGGATGGGGCTTGAATAGGTCAAGCACCAACCAGAAATTTGTTAGATTGACTAACACAGGCGCAGGATTATAGAGAAAAGCTATGTTCTTGTAAAGAATATTGTTGAAAAAAGAGCCAAATTCCTATGATAGCTTCTCTACTAATTCCACTGCAGCCCCAATATAAGTAGCGGGTGTTAATTTTTGTAAACGTAATTTTTCTTCTTGTGGAATAGCCAACTTATCAATAAATTCACGCATAGCCTGTTCTGTCACTCGTTTACCTCGCGTTAATTCTTTTAATTTTTCGTAAGGTTTTTCTATTCCGTAGCGACGCATTACGGTTTGAATTGGTTCAGCCAAAACTTCCCAGTTTTGATTGAGTTCTTCTAATAAGTGCGGTTGATTTACTTCAAGTTTACTCATGCCTTTGCGCGTTGAAGCATAAGCGATTAAACAATAACCTAATCCTACGCCTAAATTACGTAATACAGTTGAATCCGTTAAGTCACGCTGCCAGCGAGAAATTGGTAATTTTTGACCTAAATGGGTCATCACTGCATTGGCTAATCCTAGATTGCCTTCTGAGTTTTCAAAATCAATTGGATTGACTTTGTGTGGCATGGTAGAAGAACCAATTTCGCCTGCAATCGTTCGTTGTTTAAAGTGATTTAATGCAATGTATCCCCATAAATCCCGATCAAAATCAATGATAATGGTATTAAAGCGAACTACAGCATCAAAAAATTCAGCGATGTAATCGTGCGGTTCAATTTGAGTGGTATAAGGATTCCATTGAATACCTAATGAAGTGACAAATTCTTCGCTGAATTTATGCCAATCAATATTAGGATATGCCGATAAATGCGCATTATAGTTACCTACTGCACCATTGATTTTACCTAAGATTTCCGCGTTTTGGAGTTGTTTAAATTGACGTTTTAGGCGGTAAACGACATTCGCCATTTCTTTGCCCACGGTGCTTGGTGAAGCTGGCTGGCCATGGGTGCGAGAAAGTAATGGAATCGTTTTATATTCTTCTGCAAGACGAGTAATTTCATCAATCAGTTTTTGCCATTCAGGTAAAATCACTTCGTCACGTGCGGTGCTTAACATTAATGCGTGAGAGAGATTGTTAATATCTTCTGAGGTGCAAGCGAAGTGAATGAATTCGGACACGTTCACTAGTTCCACTTCGTTTTGAATTTTCTCTTTCAGAAAATATTCAACGGCCTTTACATCGTGATTGGTTGTTCGCTCAATTTCTTTAATACGCACAGCATCGGCCTCATTAAAATTAGCCACAATTCCATCTAAAAAAGCATTTGCTTGCGTAGAAAATGGCGGTACTTCGGTAATGTCTGCCGTTGAAGCTAATTTTTGTAACCAACGAACTTCCACAGCTACACGGAATTTCATTAACCCGAATTCGCTAAAAATAGCACGTAATGGCGTTACTTTATCTTGATAACGACCATCAAGAGGGGAAAGTGCGGTCAGTGTAGAGAGTTGCATAAATGTTTACTCCAGAATTGTATTAATAAATAGAAGAATAAATCTGTTTTGCGGTGGCAAGTAATTTTCTGCGGAAAAATAAAATTTGCCATTTTGTTCCGCCCATTTGTTTCCACAGCACGGCAGAGCGAATGCCTGCAAGTAAAACTGCACGGATTTTATTTTGCACGAGTTCTTGTCGCAAATAATCAGGCGAGCCTAGGATGTGAATTTTTTTGCCCAATGGGCTAATAATATCGCTGTAAATATTTGCCATAATAGATAACATTATTTCACTATCACGAGCGTAATGAATTTCTTGTTCTTTTAGGCGAGAAATTCGATTGCCCAATGTTTGTTTGGCATCGGGATTTTTCGATAATTTTCCTTCTAATGCTAAAAGGCTTAGCCAATAGCGAGTTAAATTTTGATCGCCTTGCGCGTTGAGCTGATGAATTAAGGTTTCTAGACCTAATTTTAAATGACGAACTTCGCCACCAAAAACATCTTCAATTCGTTGAGGCTGGGTAATGAAAAGGCTATTAAGTGCGGTTAAAAATGTCTCTGAATCTGCTCGACTTTCTGTTGCAAGTTGATGAACCAATTTTGCTGATTGGCACACGCCAGCAAGGGCAAGAACAATATCGTGGTAGTTTTTCATTAGTAAATATTAGGAAAACGTTTCCGTTAAATATAGCATTTTTAACCTAGCTTTTGAACTCGAACATTAAAAAAGCCTAGAGTTTCTGATATGATGTGTGAACAGTTTTAAGGTATTAAGGATTGATTATGGCAAAACCAATTGTTTTTAGTGGCGTGCAGCCTTCTGGTGAATTAACTATCGGAAATTATTTGGGTGCGTTGCGCAACTGGGTGAAAATGCAAGAGGATTATGAATGTATTTTCTGCGTAGTTGATTTACATGCGATCACTGTTCGTCAAGATCCTGTTGCCCTTCGCAAAGCAACCCTTGATGTGCTTGCACTTTATTTAGCGTGCGGAATTGATCCAAATAAAAGTACTATTTTTGTTCAATCTCACGTTCCAGAACACACGCAATTAAGCTGGGTGTTAAACTGTTACACCTATTTCGGTGAAATGAGCCGAATGACGCAATTTAAAGATAAATCAGCGCGTTATGCAGAAAATATTAACGTGGGTTTGTTTGATTACCCTGTGTTAATGGCGGCGGATATTTTACTTTATCAAGCAAAAAGCGTGCCTGTTGGCGATGACCAAAAACAACACTTAGAAATTACGCGTGATATTGCAAACCGCTTTAATGCGCTTTATGGCAATATTTTCACTATTCCTGAAATTTTCATTGGAAAAGCAGGTGCGCGTATTATGTCATTGCAAGATCCTGAAAAGAAAATGTCAAAATCAGATGATAACCGCAACAACGTGGTGACACTTTTAGAAGATCCAAAATCTGTGGCGAAGAAAATTAAACGTGCCGTAACAGATTCGGATGAGCCGCCTGTTGTTCGTTATGATGTGCAAAATAAAGCGGGAGTATCCAATCTTTTAGATATTCTTTCTGTGGTTACGGATAAGCCAATTGCTGATCTTGAAAAAGAATTTGAAGGTAAAATGTACGGACATTTAAAAACTGCAGTAGCGGATGAAGTCTCAACTTTACTTGCTGGTTTACAAGAACGTTTCCATCAATATCGTAATGATGAAACTTTATTAGATAATATCTTACGACAAGGTGCGGAAAAAGCGCGTGCAAAAGCACAAGAAACCTTGGCGAAAGTGTATGAAGCAGTGGGTTTTGTCGCTGCAAAATAATCTGAATAAAAGGATAATATTATGGCAATTCAAACTGAAAAACCGATTGAATGTGTAGGTTGTAATACTTTTGATATGAAATCACTTTTCGATAATCGTGATTGTAGTCAGGTTATTGAATATATTTATGACAGTGAAGAACAAGCTCAAGAAGCACTCGCATTTTTTACTCAGAAAGCGCGTGATGTAGAAAGTGAACCTTGTGAAATTCAATCTGAAATTACAAAACTGGATGATGGCTATTTATTAAAGGCAGATTTCACTTTCTGTTGCCAAGCTGAATTGGTGATTTTTCAAATGCGTATTGCGTAAGAAAAACAGCTGAAAAATAAGCCGCACTTTTGCGGCTTATTTTGTGATTAGTGTTCTACAAAGCTTAAGGCGGTTTCAATTACTTCAACTCCCGCACCTTGTTTAAACGCATTTTCACTTAAATAGCGTCGCCATTGACGGGCACCTTTGCAATTTTGGAATGAGCCTAGCATATGACGGACGATATGATTAAGGTGTATTCCTTGGTTAAGTTGTTGTTCAATATAAGGAAGCATTGATTGTACCGCTTCATGAGCGGTAACAATTGGTGCGTTAGGATCAAATAAGGCTTGGTCAATTTGCCCAAGTAAACTTGGATTTTGATAGGCCTCTCGCCCAACCATCACGCCGTCCACATATTGCAAATGTTGTTTCATTTCTTCAATGGTTTTTATGCCGCCATTAATTGCGATAGTTAGTTGTGGAAAATCACGTTTTAGTTGATACACCCGAGCATAATCTAATGGTGGAATTTCTCGATTTTCTTTGGGACTTAACCCTGAAAGCCAAGCTTTTCGTGCATGGATAATAAATTCTTGGCAACCTTTTCCTTGAACTTTTTCAATAAAATCACATAAAAATTCATAGCTGTCTAATTCATCAATTCCAATACGCGTTTTCACAGTGACTGGAATTTTGACCGCACTTTGCATTTGTTCTACACAGTCTGCCACCAAATCTGCTTTCGCCATTAAGCAAGCGCCAAACATTCCATTTTGTACGCGATCAGAAGGGCATCCTACATTAAGATTAATTTCGTGATAACCTCGTTCCTCAGCAAGTTTTGCACAATATTTGAGTTGTTCAGGATCACTTCCTCCCAGCTGTAACGCAACGGGATTTTCTTGTAAATCAAAATCCAAGTGATCGTATTTGGCATGGATAATCGCAGGCGCAGTGACCATTTCAGTGTAAAGTAACGCATGCTTTGAAAATTGGCGATGAAAATAACGACAATGGCGTGTTGTCCAATCTAACATTGGAGCAACAGAAAAACGGCCGCAGTAAAAGTGCGGTAGATTTTGAGGCATTTTTATTTCTCTTGTTCGGTTTTGCTGCGTAATTCTTCGGCTTGACGAGCTTGCATTTGCTGGCGAAAACGGCCTGCAGCAAAGTGGTAAAATGGTTTAGGACTAAATTGGCACGAGATTATGGATGCAATAATGTTGGAAATCAAGAGCCAAATGAGAACGGGTTGCGCACCTGTCATTTCCACTCCAACAGTGCGGCAAGCACTAAACCCAATAATAAAGCAATATAAATAGGATGTTGGCGAACCCAGCCACGCCATTTTTCAGGTGATAATCCTGCGATACCTTTTGCTAATAATCGTCCAAATATGCCACCTAGAATGCCACAAACCACCCCACAAATTGCAAGCCAAAGATAGAGATAAGAAACCGATATTGCCCCTTGATAACGTGGAAAATAAGGGCTGTTTCCTTGAATCGCGACAAGAATAGAACCAGCAGCTAATACGCCCAACTGATGCACCGATAAGCATAGCCAAAAAGGTAAGAGGCATTTTCCAAATAGTTTGGCTGAATTCAACTAATTTGGTTTTATAGCTACTATGAGGAAGATTAATTGACGCAATCACTTGCGGAATACCACTTCCTCCAACATATGGAGTATATTTTTTCGTAAACCAAGTCAGGCAAGCCATGCCTAGGGGTAACACAAACCAAACTGCAATAAGATATTTAGATGACCAGTGAGCGTTTAGTTCTAGACCAAGATCGGATAATTTAGCAAAGCCAAATGAAAAGAGTGAGACAAATGTTGCACCTATGATTAGGCAGATAAATTCTAAACTTTTGTGGGAAATTCTGTATGTTTGACGTAATTTCTTATGGAAAAAATAGCGTAAGTGAAATTTGAGTGGACGTAACATAGTAGTTTATTTGATTAATACCAATTAATTAAAAATTATAGAAGTACCATTTATAAGGAGCAATGTATTTATTGTTCTAGGAATCAAATAAATGACTTATTATCTAAAATCTATTAACTTAATAAATATTTAAACGAATTATCAAATATAGAATAAAAAAGTGCGGAGAATTTTCTCCGCACTTTTCTTTTTACTTCTTCTGTCTTTTATCTTTAAGACATTCAAGAGTTCATCTATTATTTGATGATTTTCGCAACAACGCCTGCACCTACTGTACGGCCACCTTCACGGATTGCGAAACGTAAACCTTGATCCATCGCGATTGGGTGGATTAAGCTTACTGTCATCTTGATGTTATCGCCTGGCATTACCATTTCCACGCCTTCTGGTAATTCGATAGTACCAGTCACGTCTGTTGTACGGAAATAGAATTGTGGACGGTAACCTTTGAAGAATGGAGTATGACGACCACCTTCATCTTTTGATAATACGTACACTTCTGATTCGAAGTCAGTGTGTGGTGTGATTGAACCTGGTTTCGCTAATACTTGACCACGTTCGATTTCTTCACGTTTGGTACCACGTAATAATGCACCGATGTTTTCACCTGCACGACCTTCGTCAAGTAATTTACGGAACATTTCAACACCCGTTACAGTAGTTTTCGCTGTATCTTTGATACCGACTATTTCTACTTCATCACCTGTACGGATGATACCACGTTCTACACGACCAGTTACTACTGTACCACGACCTGAGATTGAGAACACGTCTTCGATTGGAAGAAGGAACGGTTGGTCAATCGCACGTTCTGGTTCTGGAATATAAGTATCTAAGTGGTTTGCTAACTCAAGGATTTTTTCTTCCCATTCTGCTACGCCGTTTAACGCTTGTAATGCTGAACCACGTACGATTGGTGTATCGTCACCTGGGAAGTCATATTGAGATAGAAGTTCACGAACTTCCATTTCTACTAATTCTAATAACTCTTCGTCATCTACCATATCGCATTTGTTTAAGAATACGATGATGTATGGTACACCTACTTGGCGACCTAATAAGATGTGTTCACGAGTTTGTGGCATAGGACCATCTGTTGCTGCTACTACTAAAATAGCACCATCCATTTGTGCCGCACCAGTAATCATATTTTTAACATAGTCGGCGTGTCCCGGACAGTCTACGTGTGCGTAGTGGCGAGTCGGTGTATCGTATTCAACGTGTGAAGTGTTGATGGTAATACCACGCGCTTTTTCTTCTGGCGCGTTATCAATTTGGTCAAATGCACGCGCTGCACCACCGTAATGTTTTGCTAATACGGTTGTAATTGCTGCTGTTAAAGTTGTTTTACCGTGGTCAACGTGGCCGATTGTACCCACGTTTACGTGCGGTTTTGTACGTTCAAATTTTTCTTTAGACATTGAAATAGTCCCTCTAAATAGACACGGTTATCGATGGGTAAATTAAACCACATTAACCAATAAATTTATTTGCTGATTGATATAAGGATGAGGAATCATAAGACTGGTGCTGATAGGCGGATTTGAACCGCCGACCTCACCCTTACCAAGGGTGCGCTCTACCAACTGAGCTATATCAGCGTCTGGAGCGGGCAGCGGGAATCGAACCCGCATCATTAGCTTGGAAGGCTAAGGTAATAGCCATTATACGATGCCCGCAAGTCCTAAATTCGTCTGTCCCATCAGGATCCATCTAAAAGATGGTGGAGGGAGAAGGATTCGAACCTTCGAAGGCTGAGCCAACAGATTTACAGTCTGCCCCCTTTGGCCGCTCGGGAACCCCTCCACACTAAATGAATACTTGATACGAAAGAATGGTGCCGACTATCGGAATCGAACTGATGACCTACTGATTACAAGTCAGTTGCTCTACCTACTGAGCTAAGTCGGCGTGTCGTAAGCAAGTGAGGCGTATTATATGGAAAAAACTTTAACTGACAAGTATTTTTTATAAAAAAGTTTATTTTTTTGATTATTCGTTTAAATCACAATCAAAAAAGTGATTTTTTAATCAAATTAGCGCACATTTAATGAAAAATGAATGCTAAATTTTTATTTATAGCGTATATTTTTCTCCAATTGTCTATTTGACTCAATAATATCTCAATGAATCTAACCCCTTTTTTAAGTTTTAACCGCAAACAATGGGCAGAATTGCGTAAATCTGTCCCCCTAAAACTTACAGAACAAGATCTTAAACCGCTTTTAGGTTTTAATGAAGAGCTATCTTTGGATGAAGTCAGTATGATTTATTTACCATTAGCTCGTTTAATTAATTATTACATTGACGAAAACCTTCGCAGACAAGCTGTTTTACACCGTTTTTTAGGGCGTAATAAAACAAAAGTGCCTTATATCATTAGCATTGCAGGTAGCGTAGCGGTAGGGAAAAGCACTTCAGCACGAATACTCCAATCACTTCTTTCCCATTGGCCAGCGGAGCGCAAAGTAGATCTTATAACTACTGATGGTTTTTTATATCCATTAGAAAAACTAAAAAAAGATCATCTTTTACACAAAAAAGGTTTCCCTATTTCTTATGATACGCCCAAACTTATTCATTTTTTAGCTGATGTGAAATCTGGCAAAACTGAGGTGGAAGCACCAATCTATTCGCATTTAACCTATGATATTATTCCTGATAAATTTAATGTGATAAATAAACCTGACATTCTTATTTTAGAGGGCTTGAATGTACTTCAAACGGGTAATAATAAAACCAATCAAACATTCGTATCAGATTTTGTTGATTTCTCTATTTATGTTGATGCAGAAGAAAAATTATTGAAAGAATGGTATATCAAACGGTTTCTGAAATTCCGCGAAAGCGCATTCAACGATCCTAATTCTTACTTTAAACATTATGCCAATTTATCGAAAGAAGAATCCATTACCACCGCTAGTAAAATTTGGGATGAAATTAACGGGTTAAACCTTAATCAAAATATTCTTCCAACTCGTGAGCGAGCAAATCTAATTCTAAAAAAAGGTCACAATCACCAAGTAGAATTAATAAAATTAAGAAAATAAAAATTCGCACGTAAAAACGTGCGAATCTTAGTCAATGCCTAACTCAAAATCAGTTATTGATAAAAATATCGTAAAAAATTACCGCACTTTTTATCTAAATTTGACTTCTTGTACAATGCGTTTTGCCGTCGAGATTGGTAATTGCCCAATAAAAGTAATTTCTTTTCCTCCGATGACCTCGTTATAAATCGTATAAGCCCCGTGTTTCCAAGTATTTTCTGGTAGGTCATTAGATCCTACATTAGAGACAAACAACGTAAAAGTAAATAAGCCATCACTATATAATGCGCTATCTATGATTTCATTTTCTAATATTTCTTGAGTATATCGAATTAAAGAAAAACCTTGTGGCAACCAACCTGCAGACCAAGTTATATCTGAACTTTGTTCATTTTTACTTTCTTTCAATAAAGGGGGCAATGATACCTTGTTAATATAATCCGTTAATCCTCTCAATCTGTCATCGATGTAAAGTGTTACAACTCTAAATTGATCAAGTAGCTTGCCTTCGCGATCAAGCATATCACTGCGTAATAACAAGCCATTTTCTTCATCGATAAACACCAAATATTGATACCGAAAATCATCTTTAGGAACAATTCTAATCGTATCAGCGAAACGCCCAGCAACGCGATCTTTACCTAATTTTACGAAATCATAATCAGAAGAAAGCTTATCAAAATTTGCACGCACAACCGCAGGCATCGCATCAACTATATTGCCACTATTAAGCGTAAATGCTTGAGCATTTGGCTGAAAATAACTGACTAAATTATCACGTTGAATAATTTCTTGCTGGCGACCATCTAAAGTAACTAATTGTGCGTAGGTTTTGTTATCTTGTTTGATATGTCGATAACGAAATGAATCCATATTTGCAGGAGTGGTTTGTACAAAAGCAATTTCATAATTGAGATTATCCAATGCTTGTGTCATTTTATCTAAAGACTGCTTCGCAGAAAGCTCTTCAGCAGAAGCAATGCTACTTAATAGCAAAGAAAGAGAAAGTGCGGTAAATTTTAATGCGATTTTTTTCATAGAAATCTAAAGGATAAAAATTCACCACACTAAATAACAATTAGGTGGTGAATCAATAATCTGAACAAAGGAAACCAATTTATCTTACTTGACTGCTAGCATCAGAGTGCATACGACGTTGCAATTCATAGTTTTGCAACATTGCGCCAATGCGACGACTTTTTTTCTCAAGCTGATCTGAAGTCAATGTATCTTTACTTGGTGCATTATAGCTAACCTCTTGAACCGCATTATTAAATGGCAAGGTTTGCAATACTGGAGCCTCAGGTAAATTAGACGCTTCGTTTTTACTATTGAAAGATTGAACACCAAGTACTGCCACTAAACATACACCAGCAGCAACAGCAACTTGCGTCATTGGTGCAAAAAATGCCTTTAATTTTTGCATAAATGCAGAATTATGTGCATCTTCTGGTTCAGGTTGAGACACCGCAATAACATCGACTTTCTTCACGTCTTCTAACTCAATCAAATCTGCCATTTTAGCGGTAAAATCCCCCCCTAAAAAGACCGCACTTTCTTTACGCATTACTGAACGAACGGTATGAAATGAATGCCAAGACGCTTGTAATTCTTCGTCTCTTAATAAAGCATCTGTCAAGTCAGTTTTGACTTGTTCGCCATCCATATAGGCTGAAAGCTGCTCTTTTTGCATAGTAAACTCCAATTTTTATTCGCTCTACATTAGAGGTTGAATTTTATTTTCGATCATTTCCCTTGCTCGGAAGATTCGGGAACGAACCGTACCAACAGGACAATCCATAATTTCTGCAATCTCTTCGTAACTTAAACCTTCTAGCTCTCGTAACGTAATCGCGGTTTTTAAATCTTCTGGTAAGTTATGAATAGTATCAAAAACAATTCTTTCTAACTCACTAGACAACATTTCATTTTCGGGTGTATCCACATCCCGCAAGTGCGTACCCACATCATAATTTTCAGCATCTTCTGCCAAAATATCTTCATTTGGTGGACGGCGACCTTGAGCCGTTAAATAATTTTTTGCCGTATTAACGGCAATTCGATAAAGCCATGTATAGAAAGCACTTTCGCCACGAAAAGATTCAATTGAGCGATAAGCTTTTATAAAGGATTCTTGCACCACATCAGGAATATCGTTACGTGATACATAGCGAGTCAAAAGCCCCGCCACTTTATTCTGATAACGCGAAACCAACAAATTGAAGGCTTTCTTATCCCCTTGCTGCACTCTTTCTACCAAAGCCTGATCTGTTAGCTGTTCAGCCATATTTCTCCTATGCCAATATCTAACACGCCTTAATATTCAAGACAGCAAGCTCTTGTTGCAATCTCAGACACAGGAGTGTGAAAAAAGTTCATACGTATCTTAATAATTTTAATTAGTTGTGATTTTTTGTACGTTTTGGATATACTCTACCATAGATTGAATTTCTGAATCTGATGATTTACCACGATTAAAAAACCAAGAAAACAGCTGCAGATCTGTACTTGCTAATAAACGAATAAATATATCTTTTTTGTCATCTGTTAATTCATCAAAATGCTTCAAATAAAAAGGCATTATGATTTTATCTAACTCTAACATTCCTCGGCGACAATCCCATTCAATGCGAAGTTTATTATATTTTTCCATTTTATTTCCCTAAAATCGAGGGCTGATTATAGCTTAAAAAATAGCAATAAAAAAAGTCAGCATTTCTGCTAACTTTTATTTTTTAAATATTATTTATTCTTTAATAAATCACGAATTTCAGTAAGCAATGTTTCTGCCTTTGGCACAGGTTTTTTCACCTCTGGTTTTCTTACCTTATTAATTACTTTGATCATCATAAAAATTGCAAAAGCAATAATAATAAAATCAATCACATTTTGAATAAACAAACCATAATTTAAAGTAACAGCAGGAACATCACCTTGTGCTTGCGCTAATACAAATTTCATATCTTTGAAATCAATACCGCCAGTTAAAATCCCTAACACGGGCATAAAAATATCACTAACAAGTGAACTTACAGTCTTGCCAAATGCACTACCAATAATCACACCGACAGCCATATCTACAACATGACCACGCATTGCAAATTCGCGAAATTCTTTAATAAAATTCATAATAATGTTCCCCTTTAAAAATTACATAAAAAAGAGAGACTATTATAATTAATCACTCTGAAAAGTAAAAAAACTAAATAAAGAATGCACTTGGTTGGAATAATTTCTCAATTTCTGGCACATTTTTCTTATCACTTAAATAAATCACTATATGATCGCCTTCTTCAATAATCACTTGACGACGAGCAATAATTACATCATTCCCTCGTAATAAAGCCCCAATAATTGTTCCCATCGGCAAACGCAACTCACCAATTTTTCGCCCTACTATATTTGAAGTATTCACATTACCGTGTGCAACAATTTCAATGGCTTCGGCAATGCCATGTCGTAATGTTGCCACATTTTTTACATCGCCTTTACGCACGTGACCTAACAAAGCAGAAATCGTTACTTGTTGTGGAGAAACCGCAATATCAATCGCGCCTCCCTGAATAAGATTAATATAGGCAATCCGTTGAATCAGTACCATTGCTTTTTTCGCGCCTAAACGCTTAGCTAACAAAGCTGACATAATATTCGCTTCATCGTCGCTACTTAATGAAAGAAATACATCCACACTTTCAATATGTTCTTCAAAAAGCAAGTTTTGGTCTGAGGCATCTCCATTAAATACTAACGTTTTTGGCAACTTTTCTGCTAAGGCTTGCGCTCTGCTTGAATCACGTTCAATAAGCTTTACAGTACAAGAATTTTCCAAACGTTTTGCCACGCCAAAAGCAACATTTCCTCCACCAACAATCATTACTCGCTTATAAGGTTTCTCCAAACGTTGTAACTCTCCCATTACCGCCTTAATATGTTCAGTAGCACAAATAAACGTGATTTCATCGCCAGCTTCTACAATGGTTGAGCCTTGTGGACGAATCGGTTTACCGTTACGTAAAATAGACATAATGCGACAATCAATATGTGGCATATGTTCGCGAAATGCTGAAAGTGCATATCCAACCAAAGCCCCCCCATAATAAGCTTTCACTACAACAATACTAATACGATTATTGGCAAAATGGGCAACTTGTAATGCTCCTGGATAAGCAATTAAACGTGTAATTTCATCAGTTACAAGATTTTCAGGCGAAATTAAATGATCAATAGGAATATTTTCATTGTTGAACAACTTGTCTTTTTCACGTAAATATTCTGAATTACGGATACGTGCAATTCGCGTTGGCGTATTAAATAATGTATAGCCCATTTGGCAAGCGACCATATTGATTTCATCAGAGGCTGTCACAGCAACCATTAAATCGGCATCTGCCGCACCTGCGTCACGAAGCACTTTTGGAGATGATGGAGAGCCTTGTACCACACGCAAATCGTGCTTTTCTTGCAATGTTTGTAACTGAGGAGATTCATTATCCACTAAGGTAATATCGTTATCTTCACTGACTAAGTTTTCTGCAAGCGTCGTTCCTACCTGACCTGCACCCAAAATGATAATTTTCATTATCACCCTCCTTTATGATGCTCGTTTAAGCAATTTCGCATAATAGAACCCATCGCCACTATTTGGTTGCGGAATGAATTGAAAACCCACCGCACTTTTATCATCACTAAAGGGCAATGACAATAACTCCGCATCTGCGTGAGCATTTAAAAATTCTTGGATTTGTTCGCAATTTTCTTCTGGCAATACAGAACAAGTCGCATAAAGCAAAACACCGTTTGGCTTCAGTTTTTCCCAAAGCGCACTCAAAATTTTCTTCTGTAATTCAACGAGCTGAGCGATATCGGTTTCTTTGCGTAACCATTTTATATCAGGGTGGCGGCGAATCACTCCCGTTGCAGAACAAGGGGAATCAAGTAAAATTCGGTCAAATTTCGCCGCACTTTTACCGATTTCAGCTAACCATTCGTCAGGTTTACTCGCATCACCACACACCACTATCGCTTGCTGATTTAAACGTTCAAGATTTTCTTCTACTCGTTTTAAGCGATGAGATTCTACATCTAATGCAACCACATTAGCTTGAGGTGCCAGTTCTAAAATATGGGTCGTCTTACCACCGGGTGCCGCGCAAGCATCGAGGATCCACTCCTCATTTTTTGGCTCAAGCAACGTTGCCGCCCATTGAGCACTCAAATCTTGCACCGTAACAGCCCCTTCTTCAAAGTGCGGTAATTTTTGCACCGCAATCGGTATATCTAAATATAGCGCATTAGGATGATGGCTTGTTTTCGAAGAAACACCTTGTTCTTCAAGTAAAGTGCGGTAAGTTTCGAGGGCGTTTTTTTGTGAATTCACACGTAGCCACATTGGTGGTTTCTGATTGTTCGCCTCAATGATCTCACGCCAATTCGGATAGGCTTTTTTTAATTTATTCACGAACCATTCAGGGTGAAGCGTTTGCCAATTTTTATCGATAATTGCCAAAATTTCATCTTGCTCACGTAAAAATCTACGCAAAACCGCATTCACTAATCCTCTAAAACTATCAGATTTTAATGATTTTGTTGCGTTCACAACTTCATCAACTGCCGCATGAGCAGGCACTCGCATATAAAGCAATTGGTATAACCCTACAAGTAACAGGCAATGAACAATGCGAGTTTTACCTTTAAGCGGCTTATCCACAAGACGTTTGATAATTTGCTCTAAGCGAGGCAATACTCGACACACGCCAAAACAAATTTCTTGTAGTAAAGGCAAATCTTGGGCTTTTACAGAAAGTTGCACTTCTGGAATTAACGCCGACAAGGATTTGCCCTCATCCAATACTTGCAAAATTAAGTTTGCTGCAATAGCCCTGGTCGAAAGTGCGGTCATTTTTACTGAATTTTTTACTTTGATAGTTTTAGAAGAAAATTTTTTCATTATGCAAGCACCTTACCAATAGTAAACCATTCTGCACGGCCATTTAATAAATCTTGTGCAGACATAGGCTTTTTACCTGCAGGTTGTAATTGCAATAAGTTTAAGACGCCATCGACAGTCGCAATTTGAATGCCATTTTTATCCGCACTTAAAATAGTTCCCGCTGGTTTATCTTGATGAGGCAACACTTCCGCTTGATACACTTTTAAAGTTTGTGCATTGCCATCCTTGTCTTCTGTTGAAAAATAGGCAATTGGCCAAGGATTAAAAGCGCGGATATTACGCTCAAGTTGCATTGCAGGAAGTGACCAATCTAATTGTGCCTCTTCTTTAGAAAGTTTTTCTGCATAATTACTTTGGCTGCCATCTTGTTTTTCCGCTATAAATTTACTGTTTTCAAGATTATCTAAAACATCGATTAATGCTGATGGAGCAAGCTCTGCCAGTTTGTTATAAAGACTCGTTGAAGTTTCAGTCGGTAAAATATCACAATAGACTTTATGTAACATATCACCTGTATCTAAACCTTCATCCATTTGCATAATGGTTACACCCGTTTGTACATCGCCAGCCCAAATTGAACGCTGAATTGGTGCTGCACCTCGCCAACGTGGAAGAATAGAACCATGCACATTCAAACAACCCAAACGAGGGGCATCTAATACAGCTTTCGGTAAAATTAATCCATAAGCCACAACAACCATTACATCTGCATTTAACGCTTTTAATTCAGACTGTGCTTCTTCTTTACGTAAGGATTTAGGTTGATAAACGGGAATGTTATTTTGCTCAGCAAGTTGCTTTACAGGACTTGCTTGCAATTTCTTACCGCGACCAGCTGGTTTATCAGGTTGAGTATAAACAGCGATCACATTATGTTGAGAATTTAGAATGGCTTGTAAATGCTGTGCAGCAAAATCTGGCGTACCCGCAAAAATAATATTAAGTGATTTCATAATGTTCTACGTTATGGTAATTGATAGGAAAAAGGAAGTAGGGTGGGCTTAAGCCCACCGTTTTTTGAAATGATTGCTGGGCTAAAGCCCACCCTACGTTTTAGCTTTTCGCAATCTGCTTCTTGTATTTAATCAACTTTTCTTTAATGCGCTGACGTTTAAGTGGAGAAAGATAATCAACAAATAAAATTCCATTAAGATGATCGATCTCGTGTTGAATACAGATCGCAAGCAAACCATCCGCATCTAAAGTAAATTCTTTACCATCACGATCTAACGCTCTGACTGTCACTTTTTCTTTACGAGGAACCAACGCACGGAACCCTGGAATGGATAAACACCCCTCTTCAATTCCCGTTTCGCCTTCTGAAGCCAAAATTTCAGGGTTAATCAAAACAAACTGATTCTGTTTATCGCCTTCAACATCAATAGTAATAATACGTTGCAAAATATCCACCTGAGGTGCAGCTAAACCAATACCTTTCTCTTGATACATCGTATCAAACATATCATCAACAATTTTACGAATTGCATCATTAACTTCAGTAACAGGCTCACAGACAACCTTTAAGTGATCATCAGGATAAATTAATACATTAAGTGCGGTCATAATTTCTCTTGTTTTTAAGGGTAGAATTTTAGTGGGATTATAGCACAGCTAATAAAACATTTATAGGAATGTGACTTCATATGAGTTGAAAAATTACTTACTTATTGAAAATTAAAATTAGACTCTTATTTGATTAAATAATGAGTAAATTCCCAAAAGCTAAAACCCCATATCTTTCGACACGGGGTTCTTCTGTTTTTATTTAACCTAGATAAGTATTTGGTAACCTGGCGGTGCCCTACTCTCACATGGGGAAACCCCACACTACCATCGGCA
>ERZ1023228.65-NODE-65-length-23863-cov-8.938256_pt1 | contig 23863 bp, 15 predicted proteins | sample MGYA00380451_ERZ1023228 | MGnify/ENA primary metagenome ERZ1023228 (study PRJEB33173, sample SAMEA4830377) | metagenome | study: EMG produced TPA metagenomics assembly of the PRJEB25223 data set...
AAAATTAGTAATACTACTTAATGGTTTTTGTTTTGTGCTGTCTTGTTTAAAACCATCAGCAAACCAATTCTTTTGGTAGTAGTCATAAGGGCTCACATCTTTTGTGGTTTTATCCAAACCATTTACAGTTGTTTCTCCTTTTTCATTTGAGCTAAAATCTACCGTTGTTGTGTTTTGTACTTTAATAGCATCTGATTGTACTTGTAGTAAACGAGAGTATAGTGTCTGATTGGTTTTCTTGCTAAAACCAAAGAAATTACCTACAGATTTCACCATAGAACCAAACAGGCTAGATTTGCTTGGTTTGTTTGAGCTTTTATCAGGAATCTTATTTAAAAGATGAATCATCTTTTTATTACCCAAACCATACTCTAATAAAGTATCCAAGCTCTTTAACATGTACGGCACAAGCTCTAGCGTTTCATTGTCTGTGGTATAGTCGTTAAAATTGGTCTTATCCAGTTGAGCTACAATATCTTGTAGGTCTTTTTTAAGTTCTTTAGCAGATTTTGTTTTTTCTGCTTTTAACTCAGAACTTAAGTATTGGTTACTGGCTTTAATCATACCTCCAAGTAGTTGTTCATGTAGTGATTGTTTTGCTTTGGTGGATAGATGAATGTGATTGTTTTTGGCATCAAATAAGTTATCTTGATTACCTGTTTCACTCACAGATATTTTAATATCAGGAATATGATTTAATAAGGATTCAGTTAAGTGTCTGACTGCTTTAGCTTCTTTACTATCATCACCATCATCTAATGCCTTGATAATGTCATCATAATGGTCATCTAGTGCTAATGGTTCTTTTAAACCAGTAATATCTTTTAAGGTAAGATTTTCTGATTCAGGGTCTTTATATACTTCCCTTTCAAAGGTATTAGAATACTGTTCACCTGTCTCTTCATCATACTCAATTTGTGTAACTTCTTCTGTTCCTAAGGGCTGTTTTTGACTTAGGTCTAGGGTTCGTTTTTCTTTGTCTGCAGAGTTTATTGGGGATAGTAGCTTACCATGTCCTTTAGCGGTTTTACTGCTATCTACAGTAGAGCGGTTATCTGTATTTTGGTTTTGTGTTTTTGCGTCTATGTCATGACCTAAGATGTCTAATAAACCATCTTTGATTTGTTTATATAGCTTTGGTGCTGATGTTTTTAGATGGGTAGCAATACCTTGTTCATCTACTATAATCTGCTTACCTGCATCATGTGCTTGACGGATTTGGTCTAAAGTTGCATTAATCCGCCCTTGATGATAACTGGCATTGATGCCATCAGTAACATAGTCATGCCCATGTTTATTTTTACCTGCTAGGTTAAATGAAATAACATTTTCTGCGTCTGCGTATTGTCTGTCTTTAGCTGAGAGTGCATCTGTGGTTAAAAATATCTTATCAAGGTTTTGTGCACTTTCTGCTTTGATGTCATTAGTAAATTTAACACTTGGCTTAGGCAGTACGACTTGACCATCTTCATTTGTTGTTAGTTTTTGGATAAAGTCTTGTGCTTCTGCTTTATCTTCAGGAATATTATCTACAATGGCTTTGATGATGTTTTTATCACCAATCTGTTTTGTCTGTCCTGCTTGGTCTGCATAGACTTTCTTACCTTTCAAATCTATCAAAGCGTCCAAGAAACCTTCTATCGTTTGTGCTTTATCTTGTAGGGTATCAAGATAGCGTTTAGCTCCTTCTTCCAAGCTTGCTACACTAAACTTATTGGGTTTTGTCGTATTGACATTAAATGGGTTACCAAGCCAACCGTCATGACCAATGTGCTTAGTTTTGGTTACACTGGACAATGAAAATAATCCACCAACCAAAGATGTCCCACGACCTACATACACACCATTATTCGTATCTACTGACTTTCTGTCTTTACTATGGATAAAGTTAATACCATCGTTGGCTGTTGGGGTTTTACTATCTTGATTGTCATCTTGATTGTTGTTTTGATTATCAGTACCTGTATCAGTACCAATACTTGTTTTTTGATTATTAATGGGCAGTTGGTATTTCTTACCATTTACCCCAACCATTGCCCATAGCTGATTTGCTTTATCTTTTAGTATGCCTGTCAGGGTTACAAGGTTACCTGTTTCATTGGCTTTATCTTGCAGGGTTTGTGTTGTTGGATTATTTATATCCAAGCCAACTTCATTCGCCATAGAATGAAAGTCATCATACAACTTACCTTTAATCTGTCTTGTCTGACCATCAGAAAATTTCTTGGTGCTGCTAAAACTGGTGAGTTCACCATCATCTGTTTGTTGTGTATGGCTTTGAGCGTTTGAGATGGTTATGTTAGTATTAGTATTATTATTATCATTATTACCATTGTCATCGCTATCATTACTGTCGTTATTAGTATCAGTCGTATTGGTATTGTTATTACTTTGTGTTTGTATGGGTGTAATGGGTTTAAGTTGATTATTAAATGCACTAAACTCATCACCATAAAAATTACTGATTGTATTTTCCCAGTTCTGATAAAACTCAGTCAATAATGACGCTTCTTGATTAACAGTTTCTTGTAAGCGTTTAGAGATATTGCCTTGTAGTACCAGCCTATTACCTCTATTGGCTTTGCCATAGACTTCTTTATTTTCAGCCACGCTCCAAGTGTTGTTATTATCCACAACCAAATAAACAGGATTATTACTTGATGAGTTATCAATGTGCTGATTAATCAAATCTGCTTTACTGGTGTGATTACTTACCCAGTTATTTAATTGGGTAAAGCTTTTTGTTAGTAGTTTGCTTTGATTATTTGCAACTGCTTGGGTGAGTTCTTCATTATACTGTTTGATGCCTTTATGGTTGATTTGTTTATGACTGCCTTGTAACCCATAAAGTACTTGTTCATGGACATTCGCCAAATCACTGCTGTTTGCCAGTTTGGTATTAAAGTCATTTAACTTACGCAAGCTATTTGCTTGCTCAGGGGTAAAGATACCTTGTTGTTGTAGATAGTCCACATCACGGATATTAATAGATGAATGTTGGATATCTTTAAAGCCAGTAGACTGATTATTTGCTTTTTTATCTTTAGCAAATTGAGACCCTTTAAAGATTTCACTATCTGCAAATAGATCTTGTTCACCAAAGTAATCATCAGCAGTGATTGTTTTCTTGGTTCTTTGGTTAATAATGCGTTCTTCTACATCATCATCAACATCATGATACTGTTGCCTTGGTTTAAATACTCTTTTTAGAGCATCAGATAAACTGATATTACCAGCTTTATCATCATCATCAAAGTCATCTTGTTCTTGGTTGTTGAATTTACCTAAAGTATCTCCCAAAGAATCTGATTGAGCATTTTGAGCGTTAAGAAAACTTTCTCTTAGGTTTTCAGGTAGTGCATTTAGTAGTGTTTCTTTGGCGTGTTTAATGCTAAAGATGTTGGTTTTATCTGTGTCGCTTAAGCTTTCATCTGCTTGAATCTCTTCTTGTGTCAGTTCATCTTTAGCTAGGATATCTAACACAGAGCGTTTTGTTTGCGTATTGGCTTGTTGCTCTTGCTGTTGTTCTAACTCATTTTTAATGATCTCATTTTCTTTTAACTCATCTAAAGTTTGGGTGAGTGTGTCAATCTGTGTTTGAAGCTGTTGAGATTTTTCTTCATTTTGTTCTTGTTCTTCTTTCTTTAACAGTTTAGATAAAAAGCTTTCACCCCAATCAATCACATCATCTACATTATCCCATAAAGTTTGATTAGCTGTCTGACTATTGGTAGTATCGTGGTTTACACCTAACGCATGAGCCATGATGTTCTCTACATATTTTAAGGTTTCACCAGTACCTTTACTCCAAGCAGTGGACATCACACCACCACCATTACCAGTACCATCTTTTCCCCAATGCTTTTTGACATTACCTTCGCCTGTATTATAAGCGGCTAATGCTTTTGCCCAGTCTCCATTAAATTTTTTTAACAGGTCTTTCATATAACGAGCTTGAGCGTTTATCTGACTTTTGGCATCACCTTCTTTTGCTCCATAAGTCTTTGCAGTGCTTGGTATAAACTGAGTTAAACCAAAAGCACCGCTTGATTGGTTTTTAGCATTAAGATTAAAACCACTTTCTTGAGCAATCTGCATTTTTAGGATTTGTTGTTCTTGTTGGCTAAAACCATAAGCAGAATAGATTTCTGAAATCAAACCATCATATTGGTTATTGTCTGATAACTTACGGTGAACTTTAGTCTTACCCCAAGAATAATTAATATTGTCTAGATTGCTCTGTGTGCTTGTATTTTGACGATTGTTCTTATTCCCTGCCAAAACCATATCAGATAGTTTAATATTGTTAGGGTGGGCTTTATACTGCTTCTCAGCTTCACCACTACGATAGTTACCTAGTACTTGAAAACCAAAGCCGTACGCTTCTGCTTTTTGTTTAAGCTTGTTATTTACTTGGCTTGCAAGTGTTGTATTGTCTTTGAAATTATCTGCAATCCCCAAGACGACAACATTTGCTCCTGATTCAGAAAGCAGTTTTAACTGCTTATCTACATTTGTCCAATCTGTTACATTATTACTTAAGCCAGTAGATAACACCACAGTTTTACCAGTCAGTCCGCCATTGCTTGATGCTTTTTGTAGTGTGTTTAATACCTTTTTAGGATTATGTCCATTAGTCGCTAGATTAGATTGTTTATAGCCACGAGCAATACTATCACCCACAAATAAAGCGTTATTATCTACTTTGTTATTACCATTACTATTGGATTGTAGCTTACCTGTTGTGCTTGTTTGCCCAGTTTCAGACTCAGTTTGAAGCTGTTTTAGTTGCTCTGTCAGTTGTTGTTTTTGGTTTAATAACGCTTCTAGTGAATTTGTGATATTCGTGAGTGTGTCATTACTTTGTTTGCCCTTTTTATTAACAAGGTCTTTTAACAGCTGATTTCTTTGTAAAAATTCAGGTAAGATGGTATTGAGATAATCTTCTTTTTGTTTATTGGCTTTATATTTTTGTTTTTCTGTTTTAGCATTATTAATTTGTTCATCTAAGACAGATAACCGTTCAGTTGCACTTTTCATTGTTTGTACATAGTTATCCAAGCCCAAATCTTGCTGAGTCTCATCATCTGAATTTAGTTGTGAATGTGCTTCTGATAGTTTTCTATTTGGGTTATATTTAGGGTGTCTTGGGTCATCTGCATGGTTTTTATTGCGTTCTTGTACTTTTGATAACTCTTCTAGGGTTTTATTAGCTACAGCCTTTGCTCCTGATTGAGCTGTATCAGCAGTAGTCTCTAATGACAATGTACCTATATTTGCAGTTGTACTTAATGCACCGCCACTAGCAAATGCTTTACCTGCACCATCAAGCAACGCTTTATTTTGTCCATAGTTACTGGCACTATTTTCTATAACTTCAGCAACACCTTCAAAAAAGGCATCTTTACCTAAATCTTTTATTTTATTAGCGATACCATCTTTTGCTACTTTATTCTTTATTTTGTCTTTTAAGATGGTATTATAAATAATATTATCAATAGTATTGGGGACTTTAAACGAACCTATATCTACAGTACTTGCTAAAGCATTTAAACCCACAACACCAGCTAACTTATCAACATCAATTACCCTACCTGTGTTTTCAAATCTCTCATGAGCTACACTACCTGTTTTAAGTGCAGTACTTGTTCCTATAGCAGAAAGCAAAATAGGTACACGACTTGCTCCACCAGTTGCTACAGCTGCTGCTGCTTCTACAGTCATTTGCGGTGCAGATTCACCTAATAAAACAGCAGCTACTCTTGGGTTTTTAACAAAAACATCAAGCGTCTCTTGTGCATCTTTGAAGAAGTTTCCTGTATTACCTGCTTGATTATAGGCGTTTAGTGCTTGTTTAGTTTTATCGCTGTAAGCGTTTTCCTGTTTTTTTACAAAGGCATCAATACCTAATTTGGTATTTAAGTCTTCTATATGTTGTTTATGTTTACTTTGGGCTTCAATACGCTCTTGTACTTCTTTTTGTCGTTGTTCTCTTGATACTTCAGTTGGTTTAACCAATCCCCCAGAGAAGTCTGTTGCATCTCTTAGGGTTTGTGCGTCTATAGGTTTTGAGCCTTGTGCATATAGACCTACCAAACTTTGCCCAACATTACCAGCACCCTTTTTGAGTGCAGTGCCTATATCGTCTAGTAATGTGGGTTCAGAGGTATAGGTTGCATTAGCTTCTTCTTGTAACTGTTCTATCCCTTTATCCCAGTTAAATTGTACTTTAAAATCACCTTCAAGGGTGGGTAATATTGGGTTATTACTCACCAAAGTAGGTTGTATATAGTTAGAAGGCTGCTTATTTGTTTGTTGCTTATTTAACTCAAGCTGTTTTCTTACTTTTTCAACTCGTTCATTTGCTCGTTTTACTGCTTTATCAAAATCAGTTGCCATAAATTTACCTGTTTAGTTAGCGTTAAATAATCCCAAGTTTACATTCACTGATGAAAACATACCTAATCTGCGTCTTTCAGACGCCGTTGTGCGTTGTTTTTTAATCTACTAATCCACCAAACCTTTAGGAGTAATCCCATGAATATCACCAAAATTGATACACTCATTTCAAGCTTTTCTGATGCCATTGCCATGTTATCAGAACTAAAAGATGAGCTGACTGAACCTAAACCAGTCATATTACAAGAACCATCAGCTTCCACAACAGAAGTCTATCTTAGAACTGAAGTACTCTACCCTTGGACAAAGCTAAAAAGATGGTGTACACAAAACCATGTACAACCAGTTAAAAAAGACCATTATGGTTTGATGATTAACCATTACCCTGCTTCAGCATGGTTAGAAGTATTTGGGGTAAATATCCAAGAAGTAATGTATAAAAAATCCTTTGATGAAGCCAGTTAATTCATGGCTTTTTATTCAGTTATTTATCTTTGTGATATTGAGTATAAATTTTACTCTATTGACAGGGTTTAGCTTAATAGGGTAATCTTTTTATACTAGGTATTTATATTACTTTAAAGCCAACCAAACCACCGCCAAAGGCGGTGATTTTAATTGATTACAGTTACTAATATTGTTATATAAATAAAGCACCGTTAGGGTGCTTTATCTTAAACATGCAATACAATATTTATTTAATACTAAGGAGTGTTACTATGCAAAAAGTACTCATTATTTTAGGTTATGTATATCCTATTATTTTACTTACCATCATTGAGATTGGTGCATGGTACTGTGTTGATAAAATTTGTTTTGCAAAATAACTGGCAGACCTACGGTAATAATTAAACCATTATCATTTAACTGTTGTTTAGTAATCTATAATTTCCCATTAGTTGAATTAAATTCCTTAAGGGCTTTATCAACTTTGGCTGCTTTACTATTGGTTTGCTTGTCCTTATTACTATTTGCTTGTATTTTTGCAGGGCTAAAGTACGCTTTTTGGTTATTTGTCATAAATGGTGCTAATTGCCATAGTAGTTTGTCATTAATACCTCCCTGAGAAAGTATTGCTTGTATTGATTTAGGGTCATACTTATAGTTTGTAAATGTATCTATGTACTCATTTAACAAGCTATTTAGTTGTTGTACTTTATGTTCCTTAAGTTGGTTCTTACTTTTTGCAATATACACATTTGCTAATCGTTCTTTATGTAAATAATCATAACCAAATTCAGGTTCACCAATAGCATTTAATGTAAGGTCATTCCACCACTGTTTCTCATGCACAACACTCCCTAGGTCAGCAGTAAGAGTATGTAATGCATGTAATTGTGTTTTTGCATCAAGTTTATGTTTAGGTTTTGCTAGTTCAGTTTTTAGATCTTCATATAGCCTTTGTTGCTCTTCATTTAGCTTTTCTTTATTTTGTTTATGAAAGTCTGCAACAGATAATGTACCACCATCATTTGTTTTAAATAAAGCTTGATAAGCATCTACCCCACTTAAGATATTAACAACTTTATTATTAAACTCCTGAGCCAGTTGGGGTTCATTAATAACCCATTTCTTTGTATTTGGGTCTTTAAACATATAAGTAGGTCTACCCCCTTTACCTTTAGCATCACCACCACTACCATCGCCACCTGAATCTCTATGGTCAATTTGTGAACTTAGATTTGCTATTTCAGCTTCTGTCTTAGCTGTATCGTTAGCTACCTTTTGTGCTTCAAATCCAGCAGTTATACCAAATTGCCGTTTTTGTTCAGCAAGTCTATCTTGTTCTATCTTAAGCTTTAATTTATCAAGTTGAACCGCTTGCTCATGTCGTCCTTCATCTTGTAGGATTTTATAGACATTACCTATTACCATATCTTGTGCAAGTTTAGGTAGGTCTTCAATCTGTGTGAGCAGATTTGCTACAACTTGTTGTTGTTTTGCTTTATCTTCCATAACCATTGCTTGGGCAAAACTACCGTACATGCTATAAGCTTTATGTGTTGCATAATCTTTGTAGTAGGTAAGTATATGCTTTTCTTCTTCCTGTTTTTTCTTAAGTTCTGCTTGCTTGTAGTTTTCTACATGACCATCTATACCACTACGAAAATCTGCACCATGCTCACCCATATTAGCAATAGATTGCTCTAATGCACTGCCATAGATATTTAATACAGCGGTTTGCTTTGTTATTTCTTGATTAATGGCTTCTTTTTGTTCATCAGTCAGTGTACTATCATTCAGTTTATTGGTTAAGTTTTGTAGATATGTTTGTGTTTGTCCTATAGCCATGAAGTTTTTTACAGCAGTTTCTCCATGTTGTCCATAGGCATCTTCTCGCTCCTTTTGTTTAAAATTCAGCTGGTTAGTCTGTAACGCAGTTTTTGCATCTTCTTGTTTTAACCTTTCAGGGTACGCATTAGATAATGACTTATAAATATCTGCTTGTGTCTGTACACTTGCACCGCCAAGGTCAGAAAACTTAGTTTTAATCAGTTTACCTATATCTGCTTGTGCCTTAGCGGTATTAGCAAGCTCATTGGTAGACAACGCATCAATGGCTTTTTGAATCTCAATGGCTTGTTGTTTTTGTGCTATATCAAAGACTTGATTACCTGCACTTGCAAGCTTATCAAAAGCTTTGTTCTGAAGTTCAGCATTTTTATAAGCACTATTAATGACATCAGTAGCATCAATGGCTTCTACATTTACCCATTTTGGTGCTGTACTAAATACTGTATCAAAATTACTCATTACTTCGCTCCATATCTATTTAAGTATTCCCCAATGCTTTCAGGTCTAGCAATACCTGTACCTTGGTTATTGGCTTCCCAATAAGCATTACGATAGCGTTGTCTTTCTTCTAGCGTATTATTCCAAGCTTTGGCTTGCATCTCATAGTTACGATTGTTATTCATCATATCATGAGCCAATGTCTGTTTAGCAAGCTTATGTGCTTTTCTAGCGTTAATTGCTTCAAGAATTGAACCTACTGCTTTTAAGCCAATATTAAACTTTTCACCAGTACTCATTTGTCCCCAACTGTTTCTAAAGCCCCTTGTATTGTTAGATAAGCTTGATTGGATAAGACTACCTACACTACCTACTGCATTTCTCCACTGTTGTTGTTGGCTTGGTAGACCTAAACCATTGTAATTAGCATTAGGCTGGGTAACTACAGTATCAGCTGGTAGGGTCATAGTAGGCATAGCAGTAGGGGTAATCGTAGATGTATCTGTTGGAGTATCATCAGTTAAATAACTACCTACTGTTGGTACATAAAAAGGATTGGCAACAATCTCATTCATAAAATTTCTCCTTTGGTTTAGAGTTAAGTGATTAAAAGAACATCTTCAACTTGTTGTTGTATGTCTGCCACAGCTGTTAGATTAGGGGTTTGTTGTTTACTTAGTAAACCATCAGCTAAATTACTTACTGTACCTAAAGACAAATTGACGACATTGATGTTACTATGCCTAGCATACATCATTTGAGGTGTCTCAAATAAGTTTACTTTAGGTGCATAGCTTGGCATATTAAGATACAGCTTAGCATCTTTAGCTACGCCCAAATCCAGCATCTTTTGTTTGGTTTTGAGTGCTTCTGTTTTGGTTTGATACTTGACAGTTTCATCTTGGATTTGTTTATATACTTCAGCTAACTCATAAGCTTTTTGTTTGTTATAAGCATTAAATGACTGGTTTACTGCAGTCATAATATTAGGTGCGGTTATAAGCTTACTAAAGTCCCAACTTGCACCATGAGCCGCCATAACCACTGTAATAATCAGTTGTAAATAGCCAGCTAATTTGGGTGAAACCAGTCCTAACTTAACAGCAATTTTTACTACAAAATTAATGGCAAGACTTACTGCCAATGACTTTGCTAAAGCCACTAAAGCTGCATAAGTACTGCCACCATCACCACCCCCTGTTATGATAGCAACAGCAATACCAACAATCACAGCACCAAACTTAACAGCTGGTTTAACCCAATCACGATATACCTTGACAGTTTCTTCTGTACGGGTATGTAATTGCATTGCATACTGTAAAAGTTCATCTTGTTCATGACGAGTTAATTGTTTTAGTAAGTAAGGTATGACAGGTAAATTATGGTAGGCTAATGTAGTAAAGCCCACTACCCTACTGCCATATAGCGTTGAAGCCATTAAGGTGCTATTTTTTCCTATGGGTGTTCTTGTTGTTTTAGGGATTCTGTTATAAGGGTATAAGTTATAGGGCACAAACCAATAGTTATCAGGTCTTGTATAAGAGCCATTCGTCTGATGGTTTATTCTGATATCCAGCAGTTCATTGGGAATATCAAAAGTACTGCCATTACTGGTATTTATTCTCTGAGCCATGCGTTCAGTACTATTTTCTAGTTCATATTCATTAACTGGGGAGTTATGCCTAATAAAATTACTTCTAAAATCATCTATGTGTTCACGGTTGTATGTCATCACCTTGAATCTGTGTGATTGAAAAGTAAACGGATTGCCCTGCTGTCTCCAAAACACAGTGTCATCAATGCCACCATACTCTGTAGGCAGGCTATACATATAAGTAAACTGACGATAATATGCTTGATAATCAGGATTAAAGTAAGTTGCTATCCTAAACTTAAACATCATGTAGTTATACAGATGCCAGTATTTGTGTAGTACAGGTACATCAAAATCTGATTTATCATAAGGCAACGGTACGCTCAAGTGTATCCATACATCATCTAATTTACCCCAATCAGCACCCATACTATCACGAAAACTAGAAATTAATTCTTTAATATCATACCCAAGTACCGCTAATGCTTCTGCTGCATAAGCACGGTCATAGGCGATACGCTCGTGGCTTTGTTTTAATTGTTCTGTGCGTCTTTGTCTATTTAAAAACAATTTACCCAATAAAGAATTTCCTGTCAGCAGTTCTGAATCTTTATCCATATCATAATCAGAGATTCGTATTGGTATTGGGTGATACTGACTGATGGGTATTGTGGTTGTGTGTTTACTAGCCAATGCCCCAATACGATGGTTTCTTAAATCAGGGATATGTTCATAGTAGGTTTGTACATTACCTTGTTTATCAATATATTCTGCACCAAACCATTCATAAGGTTTTGTATCTCGTTCATCATCAGGATAAGGGGTAGGTACATAGTTTGTAGAGATATTAGGCAGTAGTGATTTAGCATCTATCGCAATCAGCTCTGCGATAGGCATCGTGTCTTTACTTGCTACTTCTTCACGCATGATTTTATCGTAGTCTTCTTTTAGAAATTTAACAAAGGTATAAGACTCTCTAGATAAAGGTTTTACTCTAGGGTAGTTGGCTAACTCTCTAATTTCCCTTGGATTTGTTTCTAATTTTGTTCTATAAGCCCTACTATAATTGTGTGCACGACTTAAGCGATTCTTAGGGTGTAGATAGTGATAATTAGGTTTGTTAACATAACTACTAGAACCAAGATACCACGATTGTAGGTTATAATCATTACCTACTAATACCACCACATATCTTGGATTACTTTGTATGAGTACTTCATGATTATGGTCAGTTTTATTCACTTGTCTAAATCTAAAACGCTTTCTTGCCCAAGCATCTACACTAGGCAATTCCCATAAGTCTCCATGATCTATGTGCAAAAATTTATCTATTTGGTTTGGGAATTTTTCTTTAAGATACTCTTCCGCTGCTTTTTTCCAATTTAATTGTTTTAGTGGTTTGCCTATGGCACTGTACTCACCAAAATCCCAACGATACTCACTATAGATATTTTTGGTTTGTACCAGCTCATATAACGTATCCCATCTGCTTTTTAAGCCATTTTGACTGGAAGCTAATAAATACTCATGTAAGGGTCTTTGTGAACCTTCAAATACCCATTGTTTAATGGCTTGCTTCTTAACCTGTTTTGCATCACTGACTTGACTGGGGGCATACAAAGAAGCACTGTCTGTATTTGTAAATGTCTTTTTCTTTTTAAATAAACTCATAACCTACCTATTTAAACCAATAAAAAAGCTAAAGTATTGCTACTTTAGCTTATTATTGTAAGGACTGGTTAATTACAGATTATGCTGAAGTTACCCCTGTAATGGCTGTTTCAATCACACGACCAATATTAGACGCATTGAGTTTATTGACATCATTAGGTACGGCTTGGTCAGCGGCATTGGTATGGTGTACTTTCCATACATCAGCCATGATATTTGCCATCTTAAGCTTACTGTCATTATCAAAGCTCTTAGCCTGTGCTGTCAGTACTTTATTGTTCTTATCCATAACAGAGTTTGCTTTGATGTATTGACCATCTGTTTGTGCTTTTTCTGTAATGACCTTTTGGCTATATAGCTCTTTTTGGGCGGTGATTTGGGCAATCTCAGCAGGGATTCTCTCAACTTCTTTGGCTTTTACTTTCACTTCTTCACGAGCCACATTGACCTTTTGCTGGGCTAATTGTAGCTCTTGTGGTTTGATATTTTGAAGTTCATAGCGTGTCAGTTCTTTTTGGGCTTGTTGTAGATCTACTTGAGCACGATTTAAAGCCACTTGAGCATCTAGTACAGATGTTTGTTTTGTGGTTAATGCAGACTTAGCGACTTCATGTTGAGCTTGGTTTAGTGTGAGTTGTTTTTGGCTTGCTTTTAGTTCCAAATCAGGATTCACATTGGCAGTAATGGCACTGGTCTGTGCTTTTGTTTGTGCAACTTGAGCATCTAAAGCCAAAAGCTCCTTAGGCAATCTGCTGTTAATCTGCCCTGTTTGAGCGTTTGCTTGTGATACTTGAGCTGTTGTCAGTTTAACTTGTTCATCTAGTATCAATAGCTCTTTAGGCAGTCGTTTTACCAGCTGATCTACTTGTTTTGTTACTTGGTTTGTCTGTGCGTTTGTCAAGCCAGTTTGTGCATCTAAAGCCAGTAGCTCTTTAGATGTCTTACTGTTTAGTGTATTACGCTGAGCATCTACCATTAGTTTATTGGCTTCAACCAAAGCACTTTGTTTACTTTCTGTGGTGGTTTGAGCATTGATTAAACCAAGCTGACCTGTTACCTGTGCTGTTTGTGCTTGAGTTAATTTAGTCTGTTCAACTTGACCTAATCGCTGTGTATTGACCATATCCTTTTGAGCAGTCAGCATTTCAACTTCTTTAGGAAGCTTGGTTGTGATACTGCTTGTCTGTGCTTGGATTTGAGCAGTTTGTGCATTAGCTTGGTTAGCGTTTGCTTGGATAAGCTTGGTCTGCTCTACTTCTGTTTTGATTCGTTGCGTGATTGCTTTGACTTCTTCTTGCACCTGTGCTGTTTGGGCTTGGGTTAAGGGTAGTTGTGCTCGTTTAATCTCAAGCTCACCTTGAGCAATCTGTACTTGAGCTTGTTTTACTTTTAGCTCTTCATTCATTAAAGAAATTTGAGCGGCTTTTAAGGCAGTATCAGCTTCTAGCTGTGGTACTTGTTTATCTTTTAGTATGATGTCTTTTTCCATCAAAGCAAGCTCTTTATTAAGCTTACCACTAACGGCACTTGCTTGTGCTGAAACCAAGGCTACATTAGCACCAGTTAATTCTTGTTGTGCTTGTTCTACCAAGATATGCTGTGCTATCTGCTTCGTTTGTTCTTTGACTTGTAGGTCTTGAGATGTCAGTAGTGCAATCTCTTTTGGTAGCTTGCTTGTAATGGCTGATGTCTGTGCATTGGTTTGTCCAATTTGACTATCCAGTACTTGAATTTCCTTAGGTGTCTTAGCTGTGATTGCGTTAGTTTGTGCCACAATCTGAGCAGTTTGTGATGTTACTTGTGCAGTTTGTCCTTTGATTTGTGCTTCTTGAGCAGTCAATAGTAGCAACTCTTTAGGTAATTTCTGAGTGAGTTGGTCTGTTTGTTTATTGGTTTGTAGTGTCTGTGCGTCAAGCAATAACAACTCTTTAGGTAGTTTGGTGGTGATATTAGACGCTTGAGCTGTTGTCAGTTTGTTTTGTTCCAACTGACCTAGATGTTGTGCATCTAGCATTGCTTTTTGGCTATCTAAAATCAGTACTTCTTTAGGCAGTTTTGCTTTGATGTTCTCAGTTTCTTGTGTGACTTGTTTTGTTTGTGCTTGGATTAGCAAATCTTGATATTGGCTTGTCTTGATTGTTGCATCAACCTTCTGTATTTCTTTAGCCATAAGCTGTAGTTCAGCACCCAGTTTGGCTTTACTAATTGCATATTGACTACTGGTTTGTAAGGCAACTTCCATACCACGGATATACGCATTGGCATAGTCTGTTGCTCTGATTCGTTCCGCTTTAAACTCTTCATGTAAATGAACTTTTACAACATCCATCAGAACATCAAAAACGCCTGTACCGTCTAATGTCCCATGGGTGAGTTCATTAATATTAAAGTCAGGCAATGCCTGACTATTTGGAATATTTACTGTCATTTTTGATGTCCTTTATTTTGTACTAATCAGTCAATAACTTCACGAGTTTCTTGTCGTTTAGCCAGCTCTTCAATCTCTTTTGGTGTTGGTAGCGGTAATTCTTGTACCGCAAATGCAGGTACTAATTTAGACTCTACAATCTTATTATTACGGTTATTTGGGTCATCTCGCTCAATAAACTGTTGGAACTGTTTATCTTTGATGGCTTTTAAGATGATATTTTCTACAAGCCAAGGTTTACCGAGTGGTACAACTCGTTTAATAGAGCCAATCACAGAGTTACCTACCTGAAAAGTCTCAAATCCAATACTGGCTTTTTGTGAGTTCATAGAAGTAACAATAACATGAACGAGTTTTAGATTTTCATCCTCTACGGCTTGGATTTGTTCAGAATTATCTGCATCTGTTTCTTTTAGCAGCTCTTGTGCTATCATCTGTTTTAGATTTTTGATGGTTACTTTACTTGGGTAAGTTAGCCCCAAATCATCTGCTTGTTCTTTTAGCTGTTCTAATTGGCTTTTATTTGTTTGGTTTTCTGTTGTCATGAGAGTATTCCTTAAATGATTTATTAAACCAATAAAACATATACCCATCACAGAGTATATGTTTTATCTTTTACTTGTTACATTTTTGCAACGACTTTAAGCAGTGCAATGCGTTCTACATACTGTGGCATAAAACCATACCACCATTTTTTTGATGTGAATCCAGTTTCACCATAAGGGTCTGCAGATGACGCTGTTGCTTCACCTGCTTTTTTATGAATGGTTGTAAATTTACCATTACCCCCACCTGACTGAAAACCAATGGTTGTAAATGCTTCATCACCCACCACCAAGAATGGAAATACATCGTATTTATTATTGGTTTTATAATAAGTAGCATCGGTTGCCTCAGCACCCACGCCAGCCCATTTCATCATGCGTGGTACAACAATAATACGAAAACCTGCAATACGCCCTACTTCACCTTTTAGCAAGGTAGTACCTGCTGCATATTGATGAGCAGGGATAAATGCAGGCTTGTTATGATAATCTACCATGGCTTCTAGTGTTGGGATAAGCTCAGAGCCTACATAAGCGATACGACAATCAGGGATTGTACGAGTATCTGTAAGTCGTGTACCAGTGATAATCTTGGTTTGCTTAGGACAACGGTTCTTATCCAAATCAATACCCAACTTCACCAAATCTGCGTACTTAAGCTCCATACCATGGGATAGTTCACTATTTTGTGTTGCTGTCCCTGCATACTTGACCAAACCAGCATTCGTCAATAAATCAAGCTGTAGCTTGTCTTCATAAACAGTCATACAAGCATTGGTAGTTTCACGCTCAAGATGCTCTAGTAGCTTAGCATCAGAATCAAAATTCACAGCATCATTTGAGTATTCATAAAATACACCAAACTTTTGTAGATTAGATTGAATCTCTTTACGAGTCATACCAATACGGTTTTTACGACCACCCAATTCACCCAGTACTGGGAATTTATCTGCAATTAAGCCAGCATCATTAGATGAGCCATACAAATTACCGTTAGCGTATTTTGCTCCTTTGGCGTCCAAACCCATTTCATTAGAGTTACGGTCATCAATGACAGGGAAGTAGCGATATTGTTTAATCACTGTACCTGAAGTTTTAGGCATCGTACGGCTATCTGCCAATTGACTAAAATAAGCTTCTTCTAGTGAATCTAATAAAGCTTTGCGTTCAAAGACATGAGGATTAAGTTGGGTAGCTCCTACGCTTGTAGGGTTAGTACCATTGTTATATATAACTGTCATTAGAAATTTTCCTTTGTATTAGTGGAATTTTTGTTGATTATAGAATTTTAAAAACTCTTCATCAGATAGTTTTAATGGGTCAAAACCAGCATTAGATTGGCTTGTACTGCTCTTAGGTACTGATGCTCTTTGCTTTTGTGCTTGATTTTGACTGTTTACTTGTTCTTGATTGGCTTGTGGTCTAGGTGCAGTAAATCCTTGTTCTTGTTTTGCTACTGGTTGATTGGCTTGTAAGATACGAGCTTCTACCTGCTCATAAGCATGTAAGAAAGGAATGCCTGATAATCTACCCAACATTTTTTCATAATCAATGGCTGACATGATTTGTTGGTAGATACCTTCATCTGCTTGTTTTGCCATTACCCTTAGGATTTCAGGATTGTCACTGACAATTGCCTTTGATTCTTTATCCCATAGTGTTGTAATGTCTGTTACCACATCTTTAAAAGTTTCATGATTACCATACAACTCTGTAATGGTATCTTCTAATGCAGAAGGTTCATTGACCACGGTTTTTGGTGTGTACTGTTCTGCTTGGTCTGTATCAAAGCTGTATAAATCAATATCAGCTTCTTTAACCAGTTTAGCAATCGCTTCAGGTTGTTTATTATATAAGTCTATAAGATAAGTGATTTTATCTGCATCATTTAAGCCATGTTGCTCTAAGGTACGCATTAACGCCAAATTAGGCTTAAGCTGTGCCATCTTTTTAGAGTAGTTTGCTCCTTGTTGCATCAAAGCAATCATATCATCAGCATTTTGTACTTGGATTTCACGACCATTGGCTTTAAAAGGCTTAGTCAGTTTTTCATAAAATGCTTGGTAATCTGTTTGCTCAGCTGGCTTATCATCAGTATTAGTATCACTGTCAGACTCTGTTTGTACAGTTTCATCATCAGTATCAGTCGCTTTGGTGTTTTGTGTATCAAGGTTACTTGATGGTTTATCAGCTTGTGTTACTGCTTCATTCACTGTCTCATCAGAGTTATCATCAGTTTCTTCTACTGCTGTTTGGATTTCATCTTGTGTTGTGTTGATTGGATTATTATCCCAATTCACTTCTACATTGGATAAATCCAGTTTAGCCAGTTCTTCATCACTTAATGTGCTATAGTCAATTTCACTCATCTCATAGGTACTCATCTAATGGGATAGCAGAGAGTTCTTGTAGTTGCTGTTCTGCCATTGCCCCTTGGGTTTTAATGTTTTGTAATTCAGCTTGTAGCTGACTTACCATCTCTAAGCCAAGATATAATGATGCCTGATTATCTTTATCCGTAGATAATTTAGCAACACTATCTAAAACATACTCATTAAAATAATACATTTTAAACAAAGTAACAAAATCTTTGTTATGTTCTAAATTAGATAACGCTCTAAATAGCTGTATTTTGCGTTTTAAGGCTATCTTTTCTTGTTCTAGGGTGTCTATATCAATCATCATATTCTCGTTTATTGTTGAGCATTTGGTGGCAAAATAGACTGCATTTGAGCTTCATTAGCCATTGCTTGTTGGTTTAGGTCATGTTGTTGTAGCTGACTTAGTACATTATAATCATGCTGGTTTGCTTGACTGTCTAATAGCCCTTGTTGTTTAATCATCTCTTTTTCATTTTGACCTTGATTAATCATGGCTTGTTTATTTAAGTCATGCTCTTGTTTTATACCACTGTCTCGCTCTACAAAGTCTAATGCTTTATTATCAGCATCGCCTTGCAAGCTTTCTGCTCGTGCTTGTTCTGTACCTACTTTGGCTGTTTGTACTTGTGCTTTAGCAAGGTTTTCTTCTGCTTGTGATTTCATCAATTCAATCTCAGCTTGTAGTTTTTGCATCTGTAGTTGTTGTAGTTGTTGTGCCATCTCATCAGGTTGTTCTTGATAATTTTCAATCGCTTTGGCTAAATCAGGCATATTTCTTAAGTGTGCGATTTCAGATAGCATTAACTGAGTTAAGCCAGTACCTAATGTATTACCTACGGTTTGTAATAAGAAAGCCAATTGTTGTGATTTATTTTCATTGGCTTCAGCCGTAGAGATGGTTAAAGTTAAATCAAATTCACCAGCCAAATCATCTCGTCTGATGGTTACAAACTCTTTATTTGTAATACGGACAATTTCTTTTTCAGATAAAAATTCACTGTTCATAGCCATGATGAATCTACCCATTTGGATAAATCCTTCACTGATTCGCCTTAAAATACTCATCTCTCTTTTTGATACCGCATCTAAAACGCCACGAGCGGCAGTTGCACTATCACCTAAATGTGATGCACTGATACCTTGCGATGAGAACGCTTTCACCCCTGATAAGCTTTCAGCTTCATTATTCATGCTGTGTACCATCATCATGGCTGAGTTAGGAATCTCAGGGAAAGTATGTGTATGTACATGTACTCTTGGGTCAAAGCCTTGGTTATATTCATAGTCTTGTCCTGTTGAGTATTTCACTTTATTGGCAGAATCCAAAAAATTCTTAGGAAATGCTGTTTGACTGTTTGCACTTTTACCCAACAAATCAATCATACCTCGTGTTACAGCACCTAGAATCTCTTGATTATCTCCTAAGAGTTCAGCATTAGGAATGCCCCAAATACTTTCTTCTTCAGGCAAATAATTAAAGACAACAAATGGTAGTTTACCCTTGGGAAATGGATTTTCTTCCATACGGATAATGGTATCCCCCACCCAAGCACAAACAATGGCAGTAGTTTCACCATTATCATGAATATCCCAATATCCCCAATACTCATAAACCGTAAGCTTACGCCTTGCATTGTCTTGGAATTTAAAGACATCATCACTGGGTTTATCAATACTATTATCTGCTTGTGATTGTTGCTCCATCAGATAACCCAAGTTTTGATAAATCCCCTGTTTTTTTAACTCAGATAATGATGATTCATAAGCATGAACAACAAATTGAGCATTTTCAAAATTGCCACGACAAGTTGGATCAATAAACACATTTTTAAGGTTACAAATATCTACCGTAGGCTTATTAACAATCACTCGCTTAGCTTGTTTTTCTGTAAAGCCAGCAGGTTCAGCAATATAAGGAATACCCTTTTCTACACTCATCTCATAACCTGCTTTGACTTCATCAGCCAATGCTTCATAACTGTCAGGTTCTGTTTGAGCTAACTGCTCTAACTGTGCTAATTGCTGATTGGCTTGTTCTTGTTGTTCTAAAGGCACAGGGACATAATTAAATAATGGTACTTTTTCTGTGATTTGTTTTTCTTGATATACCCAGCCCATTCTTAACACACAACTGCCATTTTTAACCACTTGCCTAACAACACTATCCACCAGTGATACTTTATTTAATTGTGTATTAAACTGTCTGTTTAGTATCAGTGCATTCTGCTTGGCTCTGTCTACATCTTCAAAGGTTAATGGTTTGACATCAAATAAATTATTTGTAGACAAAAATGGTTCAGATAAACTGGGTGCTGTCCATTCAGATTGTTTGCGGATAAGCTTAGGGGTAATACGACTGCCTTTGTGATTTTTATCCCCAAACCTAGGAGCGTAATATAACTGTTGCCATTTTTCCAAATCACTGATGAATTTAGATTGAGCAGATTGAGCATGCTGATAATCGTGCTTTAAATCTTGAACACTAGGTTCATTAAGCCAGTTAGTTAATTTTTGTTTTTTGGTTTTAGTCATGCCGTCTTTGACAAGCTTACTATAACCATAAGCTTTAAAGTCATCATCAGGCATACTATAAGCCTGCTTAAATTGAAGAGCCTTTGACTCTTGTGTGGGTGTTGTCATTGCACCCATCATAGCCATTAATTCATCAGGCAATGCTTGATTTGCTTGTGGGTCTTGTAATAACTGTTCTTGTAATTGTTCAGGGTTAATCATATGAATCCTTTTGTATGAAATAAGTGAGTTTGTGGTTGGTTATCTCGTTTTATGCCTTGCTGTTCCAACATCATAATTTCTTGTTGATATGCTTGGTAATATCGCATAGATTCATTGACATCACCGCCTAACTGATTATTCACACTCCTAAAAGCCACAGAAGCAATATATAAGCCAAGTGCATTATAATAGGCTGTAGGTACAGGTAGCTTATCTGTCAGTTGTAGAGCGTCATTTACCCCCAAGACAACACGAGCATTGATTAGATAATGTGCCACATCATAAGGAGAATATAGCTGTAGCTTAGTGGGTGAAGCCAAGCAATAAAAAGGGATTGTTTCATTGGCTTGGTATAAAGTATCTTGTAGATTTAGCTTTAGTGCTTTTTCTTGAAATGCTTTTTCAGACAGACATTCTAAGGTCTGATGACTTAAGTCATTTGCACTTAGGACATCATCTGTTTGAGCATAAACACAAAGCACATGATTTATCATTAATACATCAGAAGTGATATGGTGCTTTTGTGCTTGTTTTAGATCCAACGAATGTATCCCTGCTGTTTTGGTGTGATAAGGGATATTTTCACTTTGCAAGTCAAAACGAGTAGATAATTCTCTTAGTCCTGCTTGTAATAAGTGCATTAATCTACTCAATTTATTGGTAGGTATTTTGCCTGTGTCTATATCTATTAAGTTTAAGTTTTTTAATTCAGTATTTGCTAGATAATCTAAATATTCACGCACAATCATACTGGTATCCTTATACGATATAACTGGATAAATTTGAGTGAGTTTCTATGGGTAATACATCTTCCCAAATCCCTTGGGTATTTTTTTGATAGTTTGCTTCTTGGCTTGGTGTCCATATCGTCATCATAGCCAGCTGACTTACTGTATCTATACCATCATCATGTTTAGACCTAAAACCACCCACAGATGCTTGTGAGAGCTCTAACAATAGCTCTTTTAATGCTGGTGTATGTCTTTTATCTGTAGGAAAGAAAAACCGTTTTAGCTTAAAATCAGGGACAATGATATTAAATCGCTCAAGTTTAGATGTGTTTGGTTTTAAGCCAACAGAGCCATCTTTACTGTTAGAAGCCAAGGTAAAAAAGATATTACGAGAAAACATTTCTCTTTGAATCCAAGGGATAAATCCAGCTTGTTGTCCTGATACTTCCACCCCTACAGATAAGGGTGAATACTGACTGACTAGTCTGAATAAATCATCTAAGTTTTTATCCATGGTTTGTCTTGCACAAATACCATCAACCCAAAAATAATATCCCTTATGATTAACTGCCCATACAGAAATAAATGAAAAGTCTGCTGATTGTTTTTCACTGGTTGCAAAGTCAGTTGTGATATAAAAATTAAAATTATCTTTTTTATCCATGAGATGATTTGAGATATACCACTGCATATCAGTATCTAAAATTAACTTATCATCATCACTCATAATCTGTAGCATCAGCTCTTGATAAAAACTGTCTACCTTACCCAAAGCCAGTGCTGTTTGATACTTTTCATTGACAAAGTCATAAGTAAAACGGTCTTCCCAAGCACCACGAAACTCATCACGACTGCAAGGAAACTTTTCACAGACTGGATAAACATTAACTTTCCATGCCCCTGATTCCACAACTTCATATAAAGGGTCATTGGCATTAAATGGTGTACCAAGCCATATCTTTTTGTATTTTGTTGGGTGTAGTGCATATTCAATGGCTTTATGAACCGTATCTTTAATTGCACCTAATACGGTAGGACTTCTTGCATCATCATCAGAAACCAAATCGTCCATAACAGCAATCTGTGGTCGTTTACCTTTTTCTTTGACACCACGAATGCCTGATTTACCACCATATGCTTTGACAATTAAAGTCTTACCGTTAATATTCTTAAATTCCCATCTGATGTCTGTAAACTTAATCTCAGGGATATATTTCTGTAAAAACTCACTATTTGCCCAACGGTACTCTAAGTTTTTACGCATAGACTTAACGCCGTTATCAATAGAGTCTGTTACATACACAGCCAAATCTACTGAACCAAAGTTAGGTAATTCACCAAACACAGCTAAATATAAAAAGAAATATTCACCCAAAAAAGTAGATTTAGCTGCACCACGGAAAATCATGTTAGCAATCTGTCTATCCCCTGAAACCAAAGAATCAGCCATTTTATAATGAATGATGGGTGTTTTATTTTCTTCACCTTCTTCACCATTGACAAGCTTAATAAAGTTTACATATTCAATGGCAAACTTACTGGGTACATAGTTTTCTAAATCACTATAATCTACTTCTTGTAACCATTCATTGACTGTTTTAGGTTGTTTATGACCCATGATTTACTGCTCCCAGTATTACCCAAACCAAAAAGATAATAATCATTAAAACCAAAACAGTTAATTGTAAATCATACATTGGTGGTTTATGTCTCATGTTCATACACCTTAGTAATCAATTTGGTTTCAGCATTTTGTTTTGCAGTTATCACACCAGCTTCAATCATGCGTCTTTGTTGTGCAGCTAATTCAGCTGTGATATTTCTTAGGGCTTCAATCTCATCATTTTGTTTGATACCCACATCTAGCTCTACTTTCTTAACTTCAGGTGGTTTTAGATGCACAAGTAAACTATTAGCTGCATCACTTCTTACTTTTTCACTCATTGCATTTAGCATTAAATCAGCTTGCACATTGATTGCTTTTTGATACAAGTCTTGGTTTAGTACCCAAGTAGGTATCATGGTTTGTTCAAAGATGAGATTAACCAATTTAGATTTATTGTAGACACTAATAATGCTACTCATCTCTTTGGGCGATAATCCCCTTTTGTGCATATCAGCATATCTGTCAGGAAATGTTGCCATATATGCAGATTCATTGGTTTTACCCATCAACTTTTGACTGACATACTTAACCGCATTGACGTAGTCATAAATCTTAAATCTACCATCACCCAATACAGATAAATAACTCAAAAAGTTATCTCTGTAAGTTTCATACATATCAGGATCATTTAGTGTTTGATTGATACTTTCAATCAGCTCTTTATTGACCCTATGTCTATGTTGTTGTGGTAATGCTTTTGTTAGCATCTCTAAACTAATATCACTCATTTAGTTCCTTATCGTTGCTATTTGCTTTGTATTATTCATGATTACAAAAAGACATACCAAATTTGATGAATCAAACAATAAAAAAGACTTTTGGTAGTTAATTACCAAAAGTCTAAATTTATAAAAATTTTGAATTAATTTTAAGTGAGTGCTTGACGGATAAAAATTTAACGGTATAATACGGGCTACCCCGTGCAGAGAAAAATAGATATATAAATAAGTAATATATATAAAATAGAATATATATAAAATAT
>ERZ1023228.76-NODE-76-length-20143-cov-845.599910_pt1 | contig 20143 bp, 17 predicted proteins | sample MGYA00380451_ERZ1023228 | MGnify/ENA primary metagenome ERZ1023228 (study PRJEB33173, sample SAMEA4830377) | metagenome | study: EMG produced TPA metagenomics assembly of the PRJEB25223 data set...
AACCAGTGACCCCCTCCTTGTAAGGGAGGTGCTCTCCCAACTGAGCTAATCGCCCTTAATGTTGTGGGTTGGCATTATAGGGAGAATGCATTTTCAGTCAATACCTTTTTACTAAATTTTGTTTAATTGTCGTAAAAATAAGCATAAAATCCGCTTTTTTATTTAGAAGTAAAACAAGTCGTAGTAGAATGACGACTAATATTTTATTGAAGATAGGTTATAAAAATGAAACTAGATGCTCCTTTTAATTTAGATCCAAATGTAAAAGTGCGTACTCGTTTTGCTCCTAGCCCTACAGGTTATTTACATGTAGGTGGCGCACGTACCGCACTTTATTCTTGGTTATACGCAAAACATAATAACGGCGAATTTGTATTACGAATTGAAGACACTGATTTAGAGCGTTCAACACCAGAAGCAACGGCTGCCATTATTGAAGGAATGGAATGGTTAAATCTTCCGTGGGAGCATGGCCCTTATTACCAAACTAAACGCTTTGATCGTTATAACCAAGTGATCGATGAAATGATTGAACAAGGCTTAGCATATCGTTGCTATTGCACTAAAGAACACTTAGAAGAACTTCGTCATACTCAAGAACAAAATAAAGAAAAACCACGTTATGACCGTCACTGCTTACACGATCACAACCATTCACCTGATGAACCCCATGTTGTACGTTTTAAAAATCCAACTGAAGGCTCGGTAGTATTTGATGATGCCGTACGTGGCCGTATTGAAATCAGCAACAGTGAGCTTGATGATCTTATTATTCGTCGCACAGACGGTTCTCCAACTTATAATTTCTGTGTAGTTGTAGATGACTGGGACATGGGTATCACTCATGTTGTGCGTGGCGAAGATCATATCAATAACACGCCTCGTCAAATTAACATTTTAAAAGCAATTGGTGCCCCAATTCCAACCTATGCACACGTGTCTATGATTAATGGCGATGATGGTCAAAAACTCTCTAAACGACATGGTGCAGTAAGCGTAATGCAATATCGTGATGATGGTTACTTACCAGAAGCTTTAATTAACTATCTTGTTCGTTTAGGCTGGGGACATGGCGACCAAGAAATTTTTAGTCGCGAAGAAATGATCAACTATTTCGAATTAGATCACGTTAGTAAATCAGCTAGCGCATTTAATACCGAAAAATTACAATGGTTGAATCAACATTATATTCGTGAATTACCGCCAGAATATGTGGCTAAACACCTTGAATGGCATTACAAAGATCAAGGCATTGATACAAGCAATGGTCCTGCATTAACTGAAATAGTCACCATGCTTGCGGAACGTTGCAAAACCTTAAAAGAAATGGCAAGTTCAAGCCGCTACTTCTTTGAAGAGTTTGAAACCTTTGATGAAGCCGCAGCAAAAAAACATCTCAAAGGCAATGCTACTGAAGCGCTTGCAAAAGTGAAAGAAAAATTAACCGCACTTTCTAGCTGGGATTTACATTCTACTCACGAAGCCATTGAGCAAACGGCTTCTGAACTAGAAGTGGGCATGGGTAAAGTTGGTATGCCATTACGTGTCGCGGTGACAGGTTCTGGTCAATCGCCATCAATGGATGTTACCCTAGTCGGTATCGGCAGAGATCGCGTACTTGCACGTATTCAGCGTGCTATTGATTTTATTCATGCACAAAACGCTTAATATTTAATCGGATAACAAACACATAATAAAATCGTATTGACAGCCACATAGTCAAATTTTATCATGTCGCTGTCTTTTATGGGGATATAGCTCAGTTGGGAGAGCGCTTGAATGGCATTCAAGAGGTCGTCGGTTCGATCCCGATTATCTCCACCAAATTAATAAAGCAAGGTAAAGCACCTTGCTTTTTTATTATCAATAATCAATATCTTAGCGAATTTTAACAAAAATAAAAACTAAAGCGTGCTAGAATAGTGCGCTTTTTTATTACATCGTTCGAAACCATATCAAGGAATAATTATGCGTCCAAATAATCGAGAAAATAATCAACCCCGTCAAATTAAAATTACCCGTAACTACACTAAGCACGCTGAAGGTTCCGTGCTTGTTGAATTTGGGGACACCAAAGTGCTTTGTACTGCAACAGTGGAAGATGCGGTGCCACGTTTCTTAAAAGGACAAGGGCAAGGTTGGGTAACGGCTGAATATGGAATGTTGCCACGTTCAACACATAGTCGTATGCAACGTGAGGCGGCTAAAGGTAAACAAGGCGGACGCACAATGGAAATTCAACGCTTAATTGCCCGCTCTTTGCGCGCCATGGTGGATCTTAAAGCACTGGGTGAACGTGCGATTACTTTAGATTGCGATGTTATTCAAGCGGATGGCGGCACACGAACTGCATCCATTACTGGTGCTGCAGTCGCATTATGTGATGCGATCAACAGTTTAATTGAGAATGGCACGTTAAAAACTAACCCCATTAAAGGGCTAGTTTCGGCGATTTCTGTGGGGATTGTTGATGGGCAAGCTGTTTGTGATTTGGAATATGTGGAAGATTCTGCAGCGGAAACTGATATGAATGTTGTGATGATGGAAGATGGTCGCATGATTGAGGTGCAAGGCACTGCAGAAGGCGAGCCATTTAGCCATGAAGAATTATTAACATTATTAGATTTAGCGAAACAAGGCTGTAATCAAATTTTTATCGCTCAACGCGAAGCGCTAGGCTTATAAACACAGCTTATAGGAGTTAAAAAATGGAACAATATAAACGCGATTTTATCGAATTTGCTTTAAGCCGAAATGTATTGAAATTCGGCGAGTTTACTTTGAAATCGGGGCGTAAAAGTCCGTATTTCTTCAATGCAGGTTTGTTCAATACGGGGGCAGATTTAGCGCGTTTAGGCGAGTTTTATGCTGCGGCAATTCAAGCAAGTGCGGTAGATTTTGATGTGGTTTTTGGCCCCGCTTACAAAGGCATTCCAATTGGCACTTCAGTTTCGGTGGCGTTATTTAATCGTTATGGTATTGATAAACCCGTGTGTTTTAATCGTAAAGAAGTGAAAGATCACGGAGAGGGCGGCAATTTAATTGGTAGCCCATTGCAAGGAAAAATTTTGCTTGTGGATGACGTGATTACGGCTGGCACTGCAATTCGTGAATCTATGGAATTAATCAGTGCAAATCAGGCAGAGCTTGCGGCGGTATTGATCGCTCTAAACCGTAAGGAACGAGGAAAAGGCGAGCTTTCAGCAATTCAAGAAGTTGAACGTGATTATCAATGCCAAGTGCTATCAATCATTGATTTAGATGATTTGATGCAATTTATCGAACAAGATCCTCGATACAGTAGCTATTTGCCAGAAATGCGTGCTTATCGTGCCGAATTTGGCGTATAAAACTTGAGAAATAAATTTTTGTCATCATTATAAATAACATTATAAAAATAACCGCACTTTGGCTTAACAGGGGAAAGAATGGGATTTATTGGAAAAATTATAGGCGTATTTTTAGGTTGGAAAGTTGGTGGATTTTTTGGTGCGATGGCTGGGCTCATTTTAGGTTCTATTGCAGATAAAAAATTGTATGAACTTGGCTCGGTAAGTTCTAGTTTCTTTAAAAAGAAAACAACGCGTCAAGACTTGTTTATGCAAACCACCTTTGCGGTGTTAGGACATTTAAGTAAATCGAAAGGGCGTGTAACAGAAGAAGATATCCAATTAGCTAATCAACTAATGATTCAGCTTAAACTGGATGATGCAGGGCGTAAATTAGCGCAAGATGCATTTCGTCGAGGTAAAGAATCTGATTTCCCAATTCGCCAAGTTATCCGTGAATTTCGCATTGGTTGTGGGCAACGTGCTGATTTATTGCGAATGTTCTTACAAGTGCAAGTTCAAGCGGCTTTTGCCGATTCAGAACTTCACGAAAATGAGAAAGAAGTGCTTTATGTGATCGCTGAAGAACTTGGTCTTTCTCGTATGCAATTTGAACAAATGATTGCGATGGAAATGGCTGCTCGAGCTTTTACTCAAGGCGGTTTTTATCAGCAATATCAACAAGATGCATATCAAGGTGGCTACCAATATCAGCAACAAAATAGTGGTGGTTACCAACATGCTTCTGGCCCAACGTTAAATGATGCCTATAAAGTATTGGGTGTGACTGAGTCCGACGAGCAAGACACGGTTAAGCGTGCTTATCGTCGTTTAATGAATGAACACCATCCAGATAAACTCGTGGCGAAAGGTTTACCGCCAGAAATGATGGAAATGGCAAAAGAAAAAACTCAACAGATTCAAGCCGCTTACGATTTAATTTGTAAAGCAAAAGGCTGGAAATAGTGCGTGTTATTCTTGCGCCTATGCAAGGGGTTTTAGATCCCTTTGTACGCCAACTTCTCACCGAAGTGAATGACTACGATTTATGTATAACAGAATTTGTTCGCGTAGTTGATCAACTTCTCCCTGAAAAAGTATTTTATCGTTTATGCCCTGAATTAAAAAATCAGGGCTTTACTTCTTCTGGCACGCCTGTGCGAGTGCAGTTGCTAGGGCAGAATCCAGAATGCCTTGCTGAAAATGCGATTCGTGCGATCGATCTTGGCTCTCATGGCGTTGATTTAAATTGTGGTTGCCCTTCTAAAACAGTGAATGGCAGCAATGGTGGTGCGGCATTATTGAAACAGCCTGAATTGATTTATCGTGCCACTCAAGCCTTACGCCAAGCCGTGCCAAGTGAATTTCCCGTTAGTGTAAAAGTGCGGTTAGGTTGGGATGATATTTCTCAAGCCTTTGAAATCGCTGATGCGGTAGAGCAAGGCGGCGTAACCGAAATTACAGTTCATGGACGCACAAAAGCTGATGGTTATCGTGCTGATCGAATTAATTGGAAAAAAATTAGCGAAGTCCGAGAGCGTTTATCCATTCCAGTTATTGCTAACGGAGAAATTTGGCATTGGCAAGATGGTCAAGATTGCTTATCTCAAACAGGTTGTCAGGATTTAATGGTCGGACGAGGCGCGTTGAATATTCCGAATTTAAGTCATGTTCTGAAATCAAATGTAGAAAAAATGCCTTGGTATGAGATTCAAAAAATCTTGCAAAAATACGCGAATGTTGAAAATGAATATGACAGTGGTTTTTATCATGTGGCACGAATTAAACAATGGTTACGTTATTTGAATAAGGAATATGATGAAGCGAACCAAGTGTTTGATAAGATTAAGACTTGCCAAACTGCTGAAGATTTGAAATTACGGTTAAATGATAAATAAAAAACCTGCTAATCAGCAGGTTTTCTTTTTCTAAATTATTTAAAAATTCACCGCACTTTTTAATTTTTTCAGTGCATTAGTTTCTAATTGACGAATACGTTCCGCAGATACATTATATTTTGCTGCCAAGTCGTGCAATGTAGCTTTGTTATCATCTAACCAACGAGCTTTGATAATATCCTGACTACGCGCATCTAGACTTTGTAGTGCCGCACCTAATTGCTCGGTTGCTTGGCTTTCAAAGTTTTCATTTTCAAGCGCTGCTGCGAAATTAGAACTTTTATCTTCCAAATAAAGGGCTGGAGAATAGGTCTCTGTTTCTGCATCATCAGTAGGTAAATCAAAACCGACATCGGCACCGCTCATACGCGATTCCATTTCGATCACATCTTCTTTGGAAACACCCAATTCATTTGCGACCATATCAACTTCATTTTCATTGAACCAACCTAAACGTTGTTTAGTTTTACGTAGGTTGAAAAATAATTTACGTTGAGCTTTCGTGGTTGCGACTTTTACGATACGCCAGTTACGAAGAACATATTCGTGGATCTCTGCTTTAATCCAATGCACAGCGAATGACACCAAGCGTACACCAACTTCAGGGTTAAAACGTTTAACCGCTTTCATTAAGCCGATATTGCCTTCTTGGATTAAGTCAGCTTGTGGCAAACCATATCCAGAATAGCCACGTGCAACATGGATCACGAAACGAAGATGCGACAAAATGAGTTTTTTCGCTGCATCTAAATCCTCGTGATAATACAAACGTTCTGCCAATTCCTTTTCTTCCTCTGCGGTCAGCATCGGATATTCATTTGCTGCACGAATATAACCTTCGATACTGCCTTGAGGAACTAACATCATTTGTGTTTCTTTATCCATCGTTTCCCTTCTTTATTTTGGCTTTTGCCAATCAATGAGCCTAGTTATAGCACAATAAGCTATCTTATTGAACTAATTTGTTAATAAGACAGATTTTATCAATTGAAAGTTCAATTATTTTTAAATAATTCTGATTAATTAGCAAAGTGGAATTAAAGTTAAATTAAGATTTTCATCAATGACTTTGAATAGTAGATCGATATTCGGATGTTTGCCTGGATTTGCTTTAGCATCTTCTACGTGTTCTGCAAACCATTCAACACCTTGTTGTGCGGAAGTGCGGTTTAATTTTCCGTTAAATTTTTCAGCCAACGCATTATAAAGGCGAAGCGAACCTAATTTACCTTGTATCGCAGGAATGTTATGGATAATAGTTTCTCCATTCATCACGTTCAAACCCGTTAGATGATCGATTTTGGGCAAGATTTCTAAAATTTCTTTAAAGTTCATTGTTTATATCCTTATTTTATAAAATTACGTGATAATTTGCTCACTATTTACTTCGCCAGTTGCACCAATAAAGCGGACTTCAGGTTGTAAAGATACACCAAATTTTTCAGCAACGCTTTGGCGTACATAATATGCAAGTTTTATCACGTCTTGTCCACTTGCATTATCTTTGTTAATCAATACTAATGCCTGTTTTTTATGAACCGCAGCCCCACCAATTTGAAAGCCTTTAAGATTGCATTGATCAATCAGCCAGCCTGCCGCTAATTTCACTGAGCCATCTGCCTGTGGAAAGTGCGGTAGATTTTCGTGATGTTTTTTGATTTTTTCAAAATGTTCTAAACTGACAACGGGATTTTTAAAGAAACTCCCTGCATTACCCACTTCATTGGGATCTGGTAATTTGCTTTGACGGATATGACAGACTTCATCAAAAATTTGTTTAGCGGTGACCGTTTTCGGATCGAACTCTACAAGCGAACCATATTTTAGAATAGGCTGCCAATTTTTTGTGAGCTTTAATCCAACCGCTGTAATCACATAACCTTGCTGATAACGATGTTTAAAAATACTCTCACGATAACCAAATTCACATTGTTCTGTGTCGAGTCTAAAGGTTTCGTTCGTATTTAAATTAAGTACCTCCACATAATCACATACATCTTTAAATTCAACGCCATAAGCACCGATATTTTGAATGGGGGCAGAGCCTGCACAACCGGGAATCAGAGCCAGATTTTCTAAGCCATAAATACCATTATTAATAGACCACTCCACCAATTTATGCCAATTTTCCCCGCCATTGACGTGAAGATAGTGAAAATTTGCATCTTGTTCGTGCGTAATCCCCATTAAACGATTAAGGATCACGATGCCATTAAAATCATCTAGAAATAGAACATTACTTCCTTGACCTAAAAAAAGAGTGGGTAAATTTTCTGATTTAGAATGCGCCCACACTTGTTGTAGCTGTTCGATACTATGTGCTTCAATAATTTCACGAGCATTAGACTGAATGTGGAAAGTGTGAAAAGGTTGTAAATTTTGCATTTTGATGTCCTAATATAATGTATCTGGCAAGGTAATTTTGACTTGTGTGCCGCCTTGCTCTCTGCGATGAATATGCAATTGTGCATTAAGCTGACGACAACGTTCCGCCATAATATTCAAGCCGTAATGCCCTTCTGGCTCCTCAAGATTTGGAATGCCAACCCCATCATCTTCAACTAAAATTTCATACTCGCCTTCCGCATTAATTCTTGCGCTAATTTCAATTACGGTGCCTTGAGAATGCTTGATCGCGTTGGTGGTGGCTTCACGTACAATTTGCAGAACGTGAACCAGCTGTTGAGGGTTCAAACTTTGCGATGGTAATTGACAATTCACATTCATTTGCATTGTTGTTTGCGAGCGTAATGAATCAATCACTTGTCCTAGTGCAAGCTGTAAATTCGCTTCTTGTATAGTTAAACGGAAAGTGGCTAAAAGCTCACGTAACTGTGCATAACCACCAGAAAGGGCTTGTTCAAAATTGGCAATAATTGCCAAACTCTTTTCTTTTGATTGTTCGTCTTCTTTCTTCAGGTTATGTTTGAGCAAAGTAAGTTGAATTTGTAAAAATGATAAGACTTGAGCCAAAGAATCGTGCAACTCTCGCGCAATAATTGAGCGTTCTTCCATTAATAAAATCTGTTCTTTCTGACGTAAATTTTTATGGAAATAAAGCGCACGAGCAAGCATTTGCGCTAAATTTTGCATAATTCGGGGATCTGGACAAGGTAATCCTGCTTGCCAAGAGAGTACACCTAATTCTTCGTTATCCACAGAAAGGGTTTCGATTTGTAGTTCATTATTAGCATCTTGCTTACCCAATGTAATATCCCAATGTTCAGCCCCCATCACTTCCACTTTAACGAAGTTCAAATGGTTGCTAATAAAAATGTAATTCAAAACTTGATTTAAAATTTTATCGTTAATTGTGTTTGTATTCAGAAGTTGAGCACTTTGATAAAGAGTGCTTAAAGTGCGGTTAGTTTGACGCAACTTTTGCGTTTTTTCGTTTACCGCTTCTTCTAAACGGGAATAAAGCTGTCCCAGTTCTGTGGACATTTGTGTAAATACACGAGCCAGTGTGCCAAGTTCGTTTTGTTTCCTTGTGTCAAGTGGAATATGATTGAATTGACGCATTTGCACTTGCATACTGGCTTTTGTCATTAAATGCAAAGGTTTCACAACTTCTCGGTTTGTGTACCAAATCACATAAGACACCATCAGCAAAATTAACAACATCGCAAAACCTAATACTGAAACGCCTAAAATCCATTTCTGCTCGCTAAAACGTTGTAATTCAAACACAAAATAATCAACATCTGCAACATAGTTAGTAAGCTGCTTACTATAGTTTTTTACATCCTGTTGGCGTGCATATTTTTCCATGTTCGTCCAACGTTGCAAAATGTTTTGATAGGAATGTTTTAATACATTCGGTGTGAAAAATTGATTTTGAACTTCCAATAAAGCAGATGAATGAAGGCTTATATGATAACGACGTAAGTTCGTTTCCACGCTTCCTGGTTGGTCTTGCATTTCATAAAGCAAACGATAACTTTGCATACGCAAAGAACCTGAAATATTAATGGCTTCGGCATCATATTTATTACTGCTCATAATTGCCAAACTGAGAGAACTAATCACACCAGCAACGATAAGAATGATAAATAAATATTTCGCAATACGGGTGGAAACGGAACCTTTAGTATACACAGAAAACTCCAGTGGAAATTTAGAAAAGTGCGGTAAAATTTTTATTTCTTTTTAAATTTAGCCCAAACTTTATCTTCTTGACCACGCCATAAGCGTTGAATGTTATCGTGATGACGATAAATTAATAGGCAACACACCAGTGCAACAGGAAAAGTAAATTCAGGTTTAAACCACCAAACATAAAAAGGCACAAGTAAAGCAGAAATAACCGCACTTAATGAAGAATAGCCACTAACAAGAAAAACAAAGATCCACGTACCAAACATTGAACCTGCAACAGCCCAAGAAATCGGTGCGATTGCCCCAAAGGCAGTTGCAACACCTTTGCCACCTTTAAATTGAAAGAAAATTGGGAAAATATGCCCTAAACAAGCACCAAGTGCGACCATTCCTAATTCAAATTGGGTTAAACCTAAATAATAACCTGCCCATACAGGAATCATCCCTTTTAACATATCAAAAATAAGCACCGCCAAGGCAGACTTACGATTTCCAATGCGCAACACATTTGTCGCCCCAGGGTTGTGTGAACCATTTTGACGAGGATCTGGCAAGCCTGCAATGCGACAAATTAAAATCGCACTGGAAATTGAGCCTAAAAGATAGGCAAAAAGCATATAAAAAAGGGCGAAAAGGCTCATTTTGCACTCCAGCAAGAAAAACTGTTCGTTATTCTACCCAAAATTGATAGCATACGCCTACAATAATTTTAGAGGAAACCTTATGGATCGCATTTTTATTGAAGAATTGACTGTTTTTGCACAAATCGGTGTATATGATTGGGAACAGCAAATAAAACAAAAACTTGTGTTTGATTTAGAAATGGCTTGGGATTGCAAACAAGCGGCAGAAACGGATGATGTTGCATATTGTTTAAATTATGCTGAAGTAAGCCAAGCGATTATTGATTATGTGGAAAGCAAACCTTTCTTGCTGATTGAGCGAGTGGCTTATGAAGTGGCGGATTTGCTTGAGTCACGTTATCAACTTCAAGGATTAAAAATTAAACTGAGTAAACCAAAAGCCGTTGCGCAAGCTCGAAATGTTGGCGTATTGGTTATACGTGGATGTTTAAAATAATGTAGCGATAGTGGCTATTAATAAATCTGACAGGCATGCAATTTAATTGGTGCCTGTCAGATTGGCTTTACACTTTTACCTTGTGTTCTGAATAGTTATTGTTCAGCTTCTAACTCTCCAACACTCACTTTAGTATTATTACCTTTATCGCCGAATTGTTGTTCTTCGCAACCGTTACCTGCATCACAAACTGCAACAGAAACAAGTTTTTCAACATCTAAGCTACTCACTAACTTTGTATTAATGATTTTTTCGCTTGCGTCCGTAACATTCAATTGCTCAGCAGACAAGTTGCTGGCTCGCACACCGTTAATTTTGTCATAAAGTCTAGCAAAACCACGTTCACTGAGTTTGGTAGAATCGCCGTTAATTTTTGTTTGATTAAAGTTTTTCTCACGAGGAAGTTCAAAGAATGTGAAATTTGAATTTGGGTTTACCTCAATTTCTACCCCTTTGGAGCTTAAATAAGCTGTCCCACCGTTTGGTGCTAAGGCAGTGATGTCGGCATTTTCAATGGTTGTTTTGGTATTTGCGTTATCACCAATAGTAAATGCCATATTGGCAATATTCGCATCATTATCAATTGAGCCAGGCGCACCATTAATGATCACTTCTTTCCCAGTTCTTCCTCCAGTGTTAATTGCGGTAATTTTCAAGTCATCTTTACTGTATTTACCTGCAATTTTTGTATCGCCATCAGTTCTAAAGGTGTAACCCTGATGAGATTTCACAAAAATAGAACTTTTTTCCCCTATTAATTCCCCGATTAAAAACATCGTAGCATAAGGTGCTTTTGCAGATATATCGCTTTTCTCATCGCCCACGATTTTAATATGTGAGTTTACCATTGACACTTTACCATTCATTCCTAAACGGTTAATTTGACTTGAAATATCTTCTGAATTATCTTTATCAAAGGTAATATCAATATTGCTCTTATCTAACTTAATTTTTTCTGCCAGTAAATGTACAAATCCATTTTTCAGATTAATATTACTGTTAGAAATATTAATTTCTGTACCTTTAATAGTTGATCGCCCTGTATTTTTGCTGGCAAACATATCAAAACGATGCCAATAGGCTTTATTCATATCTAAATCTAAATTATAATAATATTTCCAACGGCGTTTGCGTTGATCTAACGAAGATAACTGCGTACGTTCGTCTAAATCTAACACACCGTATTCATATTTTGAATTATTACGGGATACCCCCCCATCAATGTAAAAATTCGTTTTTCCTGTGGCAACGATGCGATCTAAATTAACTTCTTTAAATCCACCTGCTACAACCACATCATCAACCTGATTAAATTCTACGTTACTCATCTTAACATTAAACTTCTTGCGTTGTGATTTTTCCGTTCTACACCATCTGTTATCGCAGTCGTCTTTATTGAGACTACGCCCCAATCCCATAGCTCCGTTACCAAGATTTATTTTGCTGTCAGTAATGGTAATATCTGATTGAAAATCTTCCTTATTCTGCAAACTGGTTATAAAAAATAAACGACCTTTTGAATGAATATCCGCATGATTGATATTAATATGACCTTGGTTAGTTAGCTTTAATAGCGAATCTGAGCCTCTAAAGGAATCTATCTTAATATTTCCTGAAATATTAACGTCCTTTCCTTTAAGAGTTACTTTTCCATTATTAGCTAGTAATGAACTTAACGCCTCTGTTTGTATAAATGAATCCTTACCCGTACCCGTTTTATCTTTATCTTTATCTTCAACATCCGCAATACGAATATTTTCAGTGTCTGGCACGTCAATATTAACTTCTGTATTTAATCTTTTATGCTCATCGCTATAGTGCTTTGTACCATCGTCACGTCCAAAGTTACCATTGATATTAACGCTTTTGCCTTTAAAGTCGATTTTAGGCGAGGTAACTTTTGAGCCAGTTTCAGAAGTGATTTTTATGTTTTTAAGTTTTTTATCTTCATTTGAGGTAAATACAACCTCACTCTCCCCTTTAATGTCACTTTTATCATTTAACTTAATTTCATCAGCAGATAACACAACCTTGCCGTTTTTATTGCTAACTTTAGTTGCTTCTAACACACCATTATTCATAACCAAGCTATCTAATGCTTCTTTACGCCCTTTCGCATTTAGCGTAATGTCCCCTGCTTTAATAATCCCTTCATTTTGAACAATACCCCGTACTGTATTATCTTCTAATGCCACACTTATACCGCTATCTGGTAATAAGGTAAATGTAAAATTATCGCCTGAGGATAAATATACTTTGCCATTGATTGTAGAGTTTTTTTCAACGTTAATGTTCCCTTTATTGATAACTTCATCGCCATTAAGTACCACGAAATCTTGTGCCGTAATGTTCCCTTCATTGATAACTTGACCTTCTTTTATCACCTGACCGTCTTTTAGCACCTGACGGTTTTTTACCACCTGACCATCTTGTTTTGCTTTACGGGTAAATTTATTGATATTTTCACTGATATTCTCTAAATCTTTGGTTGTTGCAAGTAAACCAGCTACATTAATTTGTGCCCCTTTGGTAATAATAACCCCATTAGGGTTTGCTAAATAAACCTTACCGTTTGCCGTCAATTTCCCTTGAATTTGGCTAGCATTGCCGCCAGTTACACGGTTATATGCCACAGCATTTTCGTCAGGCTGTTCAAATTTCACTTCTTTATTTTCGCCGATGTCAAAACTCTTCCAATTTATTTGAGCTTTATTGGAATCTTGTTTAATCGTCATTTTATTTCCAGTTGTAGAAACAGTTGCCTGCCCAACAACTACATTGCTACCTTGTGGCAAATCCGGTGTAGAGGCGTATGTCGCACCAGTGTAAGTGGTCAAAATGATAAGAGAAATTACATTTAATTTATACATAGCATACCTCCTTAGAAAGTTTTAATCATAGAAAGCCAAAATTGGTGTTTATCGGCATTATCAATATTGTTATCAAGCGGCTTGGCGACACTGACGTTGATGGCATAGCTGCCAGCATCTGAAAAAGAAAGTCCTGCACCAACGCTTTGTAATTTCACGCTATTTTTCACGCCTTTTGCGAGAAATTGGCTATTTTTATAATATTTTCCCAAACCATAGTCATAGAACAATGAACTAACTAGCACACTTTGGGAAAAGACTGGTAAATAATGTTTGAATTCTGTTTGTATCAAATGCCCTTCATCCACAGAAGCCGCACCAGCTTGATGTCCACGTACTCCAGACAAACCACCAAGCAACATTTTCTGTGAGCTTTCAAGGGTTTTATCGGCAAACTGACCGTTTATACCAATATTGAAAGCAAAAGATTTTGGTAAAATTTGCTCGTGAGACAAGCGGTAGTTATATACCGTAAAATGCGATTTTGGTTGAAAATCCTCTGTTGTATACTGTTTTCTTTCACTAGTTTGATTAGCTAAATTACCGAACAAGGTAGATAATGAAAAATAAGTTGTCCCATCTTTAATAAGATTCCAAGAACCGTCAATCCCTGCAGTTAAACTATTTATTTTCCGTTTTTGTTTCGCATAAACCGCTTGTTGTTTATCCGTAAGGTTTTGATGATTAAAGCTCACTTTAGTACTTAAACGAAAATTTGGTGTACGGATTGTTGGGTGCAATAAATAAGCCCCTAAGGTATGGGAATGCCCTTGAGATTGTAATGATTTAAAGTTACCACCTAATTTGTAGTCGAGATAGTTAGCAGTTACACCAAAACGCGTAGAATAACCATCAATTAAAGAAGAATAATCTATACGAGCATTTTTTAAATTAGCCTGATTAGAACTCATTAAATCCAGTTTCAATTCATCGCCCCAGCCATTCAAATTACTGACTTTTGTCCCCGCAGCCAAACGGTAACGCCCTGTATATTTGTTGCCTTGGTTATCTACTGAAACATAACTAGAAAAACGTTTTGCATCGTTAATCTTAATCAGTAAATTCGCTTCGCCGACTTTTTTGCCTGCGGAGAGTTGCAAACCAGCATTTACCCCTGGAACATCGTTTATTGTTAAAGCAAATTTTTCTAACTCATCTTTCAAAATAAATTCGGACGTATTCACTGTTGTATTAGAGAGACGGGATACAAATTTATTGCTTAATGCGCTGTGATTTTGCAAGCGTATTTCGCCTACATTACCTTTAAGTAACAAAATTTTTACCGTACCTTGCTCAATTTCCTGCGGTGGTAAAATTGCTTTTGCCACTAAATAATTATTATGACGATAAAATTCGCTGATCTCATTTGCTAAATTACTTAAATCTGACAGCGATACCTCTTTTCCCACATAATTTTTTAAAATATGTGCAAGCTCGTCTGTGACGACTTCCTGATTGTTTCGATCTAAAATCTGTACTTGCTTAAGTGGAAATTTCAGTCCTTGTTTATACTGTGCAGTATAAGGCGAATTTGCCGTTTGATTAAATAATTCGCCACTAGGTTTGGCTTCTGATTGAATTTGACGTTGTTCTAGTTCACGGTTTAATGATCCAGTATCTGGCTGACCTAATGCCATCACTGATTTACTCAAAACAAAGCCTAAACTGACCGCACTTGCAATAACAGAATAACGAGGTCTCATTTTCATTCCTTATGTCCTATTAATTGATAAAATTACAAAAATTGAGGGAAAACAGCTTTAGGGCGTTTTCCAAAGTAAATTTAGAAGCTATAAACCGCACTAATTTTCGCATTACGACCAGTGCCTTCCATTAAACTAAACGCGGGTTGATATTTTCTATCAAACAAGTTTTCCAGTGCAAAATCTAAACGCAGGTTTTTCCATTCGCCTTTTAATGGTGCATAGGTAGCACGAAGATCGGTCAGTATATAACTTGGGTAGGTAACACCATGATCTTTAGGCACTCGGCGTTGAGCAGCGTAATGGGTTACTGTCGCTCCCACAGTGAATTTGTCTTTTACTAAAGCATAATTTACCCCTACGCCGATTTTGCTTGCGGCAATGTTTGATAAAGCTTCGCCACTATCTTTATCTTTACCTTTGGTGCTGCCATAGTTAGTAAACAGTGTTAAACGTTCTGTTTGGTATTGAGCTTGCAATTCAATACCGCTTAAACGGGCATTAGTTATGTTTTGATACTGGGAATTTTTTGGCAACAATGCTCCATTTGTATTTGTATTTGTATTTGGATTTGCACCTGCACTTGCACTTGCACTTGTCTTTGCATCATTAAATATTTTTAAGTTAATAAAATCTTTCACATCATTACGGAAATAAGTCGCTTCAATTTTGAATTTATCGCCTTGTTTAAACAGACTATCAAAATGTAGATTTGCGGTAATTTCTTTATTTTTCGCTGTTTCAGGGCGCAAATTTGGATTTGCTACAAATCTATTGACTTGATCTAGCCCTAGAGTATTTGCCCCAAAGTGAGCACCACTCACAAACCGCTCTTGCATAGATGGTGCTCGGAAAGCTTCATTATATTTGGCAGTAAAATCTAACCAATTGGTCACTATCCAAGTCAATTTTGTGGCAGGAGATAAATGATTATCCTTGTATTTTACAGTTTTACTTGAGGTATCGTAGTGGTCATAACGTACACTTGGCGAAACTAGCAATTTTTCCCCAAATAGCGGAATATGGGCGATTAAATAAACGCCTGTAGTGTTTGAATTCGCATTATAGGGTTCCGCTCGAAACTTCGCATCAGTATTGTTTGTGCCTCGTTCGGTACGGATTTTATCTCGCATATAATCCACCCCATAAACAAAGGAAATGTGAGATAATTCGGAAGAATTACGTAAATTTATACCTCGGGTAGTCAATTTAGTCTGATCTTTCACACCACTGACTTTACGCTGTTCTTTCTCAATAGTCTTATTGTTGTATAGCGCAATATGCGTATTTAGATAAGGATTATCTGGCGTTAAATAATAGTTAAATACCGTGCTTTGATCAGGAATTTGTTGATCACTTAAATAACTGACACTGCCAAAACGTGTTTTCACTTTAGAGTAAAACTCTGATATTTCTGATTCTGTTCTGTTTACCGGCGGAAAGCCGTTGGGTGGACGGTGGAATTCTCCGATTTGTTTTGTAATTTGTTCATTGGTAAGTTCGTTTTCCACCTCATTATTGCTTGGTGCTGTTTGTTTAAAACGAGTTTCGCGGTGGGATAATTCCACACGGTTCGCATCATTAATTTGCCAACCAAATTTTGCTAAGCCCCCAAACTGTTTATAGGCTGTATTATTCAGCTTGTTGCCTTTACCAATGCGTAAATTATCCGCATTATTATAGAAAGCACTAATAAGAACATCGAATTTGTCATTTGCCGCAAATACAGAAGCATCCCTTTCCGATAAATTATTAGCAGTTTGATAACCTTGGCGAATTTTAACTCCGAACTTGTCATTATTTTTCAACAAATCCAAAGCATTTGGCGTACGCATTGCCACAACACCACCCAATGCACCGCTACCCCATAAGGAGCTACTTGGTCCTTTGATTACTTCAATTTCTTGGATGAGTGACATTGGAAGAAAATAAGAACCTCTATGTGCTAAATCAAAATTTTGTCTCACGCCATCAATGACTTGCACAACGCGATTATCACTTAACCCTCGAATATTAGGTTTTTGAGCAATGCTTCTCGAACCGCCTCTAATATCAACATTGGGAATGTCTTCTAAGGCATCTGCAACACTAGTCGCTTGCTTGGAAAGAAGACTATCTTTAGATTGTTTTTCTGGCGTATAAGCAAACCTACTTGGATCTCGTGTCGCAATAACGTTGATAGAGTCTAATTCAACGGATTGCGCTAGCGCATTTGCTGTCACTAAGGTTGTTGTAATTGCAAGGGAAAGTTTAGAAAATCGCATCTGTTTTCCTTATTGTAATAATTAAAAATAGGAGAATGGCGATGATAATAACGATGATTACAATAATAATCAATTGGTTTATTTATAATCATTTGCATTTAATTGCGTAAAATTCAAACTAATTTTGGATTTCAATCTGTACCTGCAAAAATTGGACTAAATAAGCGAGAGATTAAGGTATAGATTTTTATGACTAAATATAAACTATTTTAACAGCAAGTTATTGATTTTTAACTTAAAAAACTAAAGTTCTTACTTTCAAAAAACAACTTTTAAGTTGGCTATATTAAAACCATCTAAGTTTTGAAATACAGATTATTTTTTCAAAATAATCCCAATTTTTTCATTTGTTCAATGACGGGTTCCACTTGAATCTCTGCCATCAAATTTTTCCCTTTTAGTTTGGTTGCCCAAGGTAGTTCAGAAGATGGTTTGCCAAATTCTTTTTGGGCATTTTTTTCATATACTGATATCACGTTATCTAAATTATTATAAGGCGCAGTACGCAAAGGATTGTGATAGGCATACAAGCCAATAACGGGTGTACCTTGTGTTGTCGCAATATGGGCAGGGCCAGAATCTGGCGAAAGTACTAGATCAACCTTAGAAATTAAAGCGGTAAGCTGTTTTAGGTTTGTTTTTCCTGCAATATTGGTTGGCGTGAAATGGCAAAGTGCGGTAATTTTTTCAACTATTTCTAATTCACGTTTGGCTGGCGAACTGCAGAAAATCACATTGATATTATGCTGATGGGCAATATTGGCAATTTCTGCATAACGTTCAATTAGCCAATCTTTTTCTGCTTTGCTAGAGCAAGGGGAAATCAATAAATTTTTACGAGAAAAATCAATAAATTGATCGGCAAATTTATAATCATCTTGTGAGATAGCTAATTCCCATTTTGGTTCTGCTTTCGGTACGCCAATATATTCAGCGAAAGCCATAAATCCATCTAATACGTGAGGGGAAAAAGGATCTCTGATGCGACGATTTACAAATAGCCATTGCCCTTCTCGAGAACGTTTTTCTCCAAATCCAATTTTGAATTTTGCTTTAATTCCTAAAGAAAGGATTGATGCACGAAATGCTGTTTGCATATTTAATAGTGCATCAAATTGTTTATTTTTTAGTTGTTTCCAGAGTGATAAAACGCCTTTCCATCCCGCTTTTTTATCGTAAGGAATGAGCGTGATATTAGGAATGCCTGAAAGCAAACCCATTTCAGTTTTGCCTACAATCCAAGTCATTTCTGTTTGTGGATAATATGCCTGAATGTGCTGAACCACAGCTAAGGCGTGGCAAACATCGCCTACAGCTGACAATCGGAGAATACAAAGAGATTTTGGAGCTTCGGTAAAAAGTGGCATTAACGTTCCTTTATCATTTAATTTGTGCCTATTTTAAAGTAGAATGACCCCATTTTCTATTCATAACAACGTTCTAATGCAGCAATTCCAACAAGATAACCAATATTTTATCTTTAATTTTGACCGCACTTTTGAGCAAGCAACCGAGTTTTTCCAAGCGGAATTTTGGCAAAAACAAGACCGACTGATAGGAAGTGCAAAAGGTCGAGGCATCACTTATTTTTTGCAAACTGAAGATTGGTTTGGTGTAAATTGTGCGTTGCGTCATTATTATCGCGGTGGGCTTTGGGGTAAACTGAACAAAGATCGTTATCGTTTTTCTGCTCTTGAAACTACCCGTAGTTTTGCTGAGTTTCATTTGTTGCAACGTTTGTATGAAGCAGGTTTTCCTGTGCCTAAACCCATTGCTGCACGTATTCAAAAAGGCAAGTTAGGTATTTGCTATCAAGCGGATATTTTGACGGAAAAAATCGAAAACGCGCAGGATTTAACCGCACTTTTACAAACACAAACATTGCCAAAAGAAACTTGGATGCAAATTGGTCGTTTGATTCGAAAACTACATGATTTACAGATTTGCCATACAGACTTGAATGCACATAATATTTTGCTTCAACAAACTGAACAAGGGCAAAAATGTTGGTTACTGGATTTTGATAAGTGCGGCGAAAAATCTGGAGATTTTTGGAAAGTGCAGAACCTGAACCGTTTAAAACGTTCCTTCGAAAAAGAAGTTGGACGAATGAATATTCAATTTACCGAGCAAAACTGGGCTGATTTAACGTCAGCTTATCATCAATAAAAGGATTGATTATGAAACAAAAAATCGTACTTGCTACAGGCAATAAAGGAAAAGTAAAAGAAATGGCTGATGTCCTATCTAATTTTGGTTTTGAAGTGATTGCGCAAACAGATTTAGGCATTGAAAGCCCAGAAGAAACAGGCTTAACTTTCGTTGAGAATGCGTTATTAAAAGCACGCTATGCCTCAGAGAAATCAGGTTTACCTGCTATTGCTGATGATTCTGGCTTGGTGGTTTCCGCACTTAATGGCGCGCCAGGTTTGTATTCTGCACGTTATGCTGGTGAAGAGGGCAATGATGCTAAAAACCGTGAGAAATTATTGGCAGAGCTTGCTCATGTTGCACAAGATCAACGCCAAGCTAAATTTGTGAGCTGTATCGTGTTTTTACAACATCCAACGGATCCATCGCCAATTATCGCCGAAGGCGAGTGTTGTGGCGTGATTGGTTTTGAAGAAAAAGGCGAAAATGGTTTTGGTTATGACAGTTTATTCTTTAGCCCAGAACAAGGTTGCACATTTGCTGAATTAGAAACGGTTGAGAAGAAAAAAATTTCTCATCGAGCAAAGGCATTGAGTGTTTTAAAAAGTAAATTGTAAAGTAAATAAAATTATTTAATCTATCAAAAAAATAACCCAAAAAATAATAATTCACACGTTAATCAGAGATAATTTCATGACAGACAGACAGACAGACAGACAGACAGACAGACAGACAGACAGACAGACAGAC
>ERZ1023228.93-NODE-93-length-13159-cov-10.332952_pt1 | contig 13159 bp, 20 predicted proteins | sample MGYA00380451_ERZ1023228 | MGnify/ENA primary metagenome ERZ1023228 (study PRJEB33173, sample SAMEA4830377) | metagenome | study: EMG produced TPA metagenomics assembly of the PRJEB25223 data set...
TACAAAAAAAGATAAAGTATATCGTTTAAAAAAACATTTAATGAAAACTGTACATAATATTGATATTTTGGAGATATAAATGAGCATGACATATAAACAAGCCCCTATTATGGCGGTTTATAAAGACCACATGGGCGATGATAATTCTGTAGTGAATGCCGCTAGGGTGTCATTTGCTAAAGACGCAAGTAATTTCACCCCTGAACAAAATAAAAACTTAATCAAATACTTAGCAAAACACAATCACTGGACACCGTTTGCCCATGCGTTTGTTACTTTGCACATGAAAGCCCCTATTGCTATTCACGCCCAGTGCGTTAAGCATCAGATTGGCTTTGCAATGAACACGGTATCACGCAGATATGTCAGTGAAGCCCCTGATTATTATCTACCTATCTTTCGAAGTAAGCCTATCGGTTCGGTAAAGCAAGGTAGTGGTGATGAAATAAAAGGCAGTATGCAAACTAACGTGCAGACGGTTTACAGCTACTACATGCAAGCAAGTATCGATTTGTATAAACAGTTAATTGACGAAGGCGTTACCCCTGAGCAGGCAAGATTTGTATTGCCACAAGGGGTGATGACCGAATGGGTGTGGAGCGGTAGCCTTATGGCATGGGCAAGGTTTTATAACCAGCGTATCGACCATCACGCACAAAAAGAAATCCAAGAGCTTGCCAAACAAGTCGATAAGATTATTGAACCACTATTCCCAGTTGCATGGGAAGCGTTAACCAAGACTAAATAAATTGGGCGTGCCAAGGTGAAATGATGATAAGCGTTAATAGGTGCGTATATCACGATAAAAGCAGTATCGGTCATACCAAGATGCTTATGAATGGGTTAATAGACAAAGGGATTAACATGATAGAACACAACCACGAAAAAGAACACGACAACGCTAAGCCAAGATTTAGCTTAATTCCAGACTCTGCCCTTTGGCAGGTTATGGCGGTCTTAGAATTTGAAGCAGACAAATATGGGCAAGACAACTGGCGTAATATTACAGATGCCCATGAGTGGTATTTTAACGCAATCCATTACCATCTAAACGCATGGTGGCAAGGTGAAGGTGTGTATGATAAGAGTGGATTGCCACATTTGGCTCATGCTGCTTGTTGCTTGTTGTTTTTGATGGCAGTAAATAATGAAGGTTGAACACAACAACCGAAAACAAGCTGATAAGTTTGCTGAATATATCACAGGGCAAGGGTTACGCCAATACCTTGCCAAAAAGGTGAGACACTATGTTGGCGATAATCCCAGCGTATTTGATGGGGCGGTAGGGTCAGGGCAACTAGAACAGCAACTGCGTCAAAGCGTTAAATCAACGCTAACTCGTCAGCTAAGACAAAGTAAGTTCATTGCTTGTTTAGAACCAAGTTTGATGGCAAGCTTTAACGGCTTTTGTGATGAGCTTATTAGCTTGATACATCATGAAAAGCTTGATAACAGCATTTTGAGGGCTAATTGTGTCAAATAGGCTTAAACAAATCCGAGCTTTGCCGTGTTGCCAGTGTGGTTTGCCACCACCAAGCCAAGCGGCACACGCCAATTGGCAGGAATTTGGCAAAGGCAAGGGCATTAAAGCTAAAGACGATTACACGATACCACTGTGTCATTTGTGCCACAGCAGGCTTGATCAATATCAAGGCTTGTCAAGACAGGAGGCGAAAAGCTGGTTTATTTCTAAGCTTAAGTTTATCAATCAAGTGCTAGATAATGAAACAAGTTTTTAGAATCATTAGTGAATCGGTGATGAAACATTGCTTTACCGAGATCGTCAAGCAATACGAAAGTGGTCAGGTTTGTAGTGTCGTCATCACTGATAAAAACGAAACACGCACACAGGCACAAAATCGGCTGTATTGGCTATGGCTTAAGCAAATCAAAGATAAGACAGGTCAAGATGACGATGATTTACATGTGATGTTTAAACGCCTATTTTTAGCCAAGATTTATGCAAGAGATGATGGCGAGATGGCACAACTGTTTGAATCACTAAACACACTAAAAAGACAGCCGAACTATGAGCAACAAGTAGCCTTGCCGTTTGCTAAGCGGTTTGTAACAACAACAATGGCAACCACGGCACAGTTTAGCGAATATTTAAACGAGATTGAGGTATGGGCGTTCAAGAATGGCATAGCTTTAAGCATTCCTGATGACCTAAAGTGGATTAAAGATGATGAAAAAATTAGCATTTCATAGAGCGAGAACATGACAACATACTACAACGAACAAAACAATCAGCTTGCAAAGGTGAATAGTAGCAAAGCTGATAAGGACGGCAATATCTGGGTAGAGATTGACGGTAAAGCACCTGTACCAATGAATTATGACGATTTTATTAAAAATTTTAGGAGTATGAGCAATGAGTTCTCAAGAAAAGCACGGTGATATTAAGATTGGTTCGAAGTGGTCAAGACAGCCTGATTATCCTGTCGTTACGATTTGCGATGTCAAAAACGGTAAAGTGTATTTCTTTGGTAATGGTACAAATTTAACATACTATATTGATATTCAAGATTTCCGAGATAGTTTTAAAAAGATCACACCAAAGATAAGCAAGTATGATCGGTTTTCTGTGCTTTTCGTATCGTTGTTTGCCATTTTAATGGTAGTGACATTGAGCATTTACTTGTTATTTGCATTGTCTCATTATGTTGGTGATGACGGCAAAATCATATTGATGGCGATATTCTTTTTTGTATTTGTTTTTTCAGCGATAGAGGTTTTTAGAAATGACTCATAACACAGGTTACGAATTGATTTATCGATTGCCATCGGTCGGTCATGGCGGTAAGCTAATTTTGGCTGCCAAAAAAGCACCTAAGAAAGAACCAAGACAACCAAAAGTGGGCGATATTTGGGTGTGTCAAGAAGGGGCGGTGTTTGTTTTTGGTATCTCAGACATAGGGGTGGAATATCTTTGGCAAGATACGCCTGATGAATTTGTCGTTGATAGTAGATCGGTTGAAGACTGGCACAAGAATTTTGACTACAAAGAAAATATTTTTGATTGCGAAGACATTAAAGATGACGACCCAAAACTTTACAAAGAGATTAAGGAGCAGCAGCAAATGTTTGAAAGTTTATCTTTGAAAAAAAATCAGAAAGAGGCTAATCAAGACGAAGTTAATCACCCAAAGCACTACATATCAGACCCATCAGGCATTGAGTGCATACAGATTACACGCCATCGTAATTTTAATATCGGCAACGCCATTAAATACCTTTGGCGAGCAGGGCTAAAAGATGGTAACAGTGATATTCAGGACTTACAAAAGGCGGTTTGGTATATTCAAGATGAGATTGAGCGGCTTGAGAAGTTGAAGGGTGTTTAATGAGCAATGAAAAACTAGAAGCGTACAAAAAAGAGTTTGTTGAATGGGGGCGATGGGTTAGGTGCGACCCTGACAGGCTAAGTTACCCAAGCCCTTGGTTTGAGATGATAATGCGTGATAATATTCCCTGCTCATCTGTTAGCCCAAACATCACCGATGATAGGGCAATGGCGATTGATAAGGCGGTTAGCAGATTATCAAGATATAGCGTGTTGCAGTATCAGATTTTTGTTTTGTACTTTGCTAAGAATATCCCTGAATACAAAATTGCCAAGATGGCAGATATGCGAGTATTTAGCAATGGCAGGATTAAAAACGCAAGAAACATTATTAAAGAAAATCTAAGTGGTGCAATGGGCTATGTGATTGCTTTTCTTGAAAATAATGCTTGAATTGTTAGCAAAGATTTGTTAATATTTACCCATAATGGAAAAGTGTGCATATAGCACGATTTTGATATACCCCTTGCCTCTGTTTACACGCAAGGGGTTTTTTATTGCCTGTTATCTGACCAATAACAGAATGCACCACAGCGTAAAATCATCTGATTGGGTGAGTTGGTCGCACCAATATTTGACGAACGAACGCCAAGCCTAAGCCGTCTTTGTGCATTAAGTGGGTAAAGGTTGGTTAGTAGCGGTTTCCCCCACGACAAGGGGTTTTTTATTGACAGACAGGATAACCCCTACAACTAAGGAAACCTATGAATGCCCAAGGTAAAACAGTTCAAAAACCCAAGCCACCAACCATTGGCAGTCTATTCGCTGGTATTGGAGGTTTTGATGTCGGCTTTGAAAAAGCAGGTTTTCACACCAGTTGGCAAGTTGAGATTAACCCCGTTTGTCGTGCCGTATTATCCGACCGATTTCCCCACGCCAAACAATTTGCCGATGTCAAAACCTGCCTGCCAGAGCTGTTATCCTTGCCAAATGGCGGACAAGTTGATGTCATCGCAGGCGGATTTCCCTGCCAAGATGTTTCTGTCGCTGGTAAACGAGCAGGGCTTAAAGGCAAGCGTACATCGCTATTCTTTAATGCTATGGACATTGTGGACACGCTCAAACCGACCTATCTCGTGCTTGAAAATGTCGCAGGTCTCATCTCATCAAATGATGGCAAAGACTTACAAACAGTGTCTAAAACGCTTGCCGAATGCGGGTATGTGGGATTTTGGCGAGTGCTGGACAGCCGTTATTTCGGAGTGCCCACAAAACGCCGTAGAGTTTTCATACTCGCAGGTCTTAACCGATACCCACCATTTGAGCTTATGGCTGACACAGGCACAGTGGAACGCATTTGTGGAAAGACTGAGCCGCAATCACCCTGGGCGGACGCACACAATACGCTACTGGCAGGCATCGGCTCATCTGGCATCGACATCGGTTGTTCCGATATTATCGCTGTCCCAAACAGACGGGATAAGATGGCTATCAGGGAGCGAACGGTTATCGATGATGGGCTTTGCAAAGGATTGGATGAGACCAACGCTACAGAAGCTAGGGCTGCGGGAAACGCCGTCTGTCCGCCAGTTGCACAGTGGATAGCCAGCCATTTAATCAAGGCGATTTAACAAAATTAATTTAACAAGAGGTAAAATCATGGCTCAAACCAAAACAGATAAATCGGCATTAGACAAAGCCCCTGCTAAAAACGGCTTTAAATACAAACCCAAATTTGGTCTTGTTATTGTCTGCGATGACGAGCCACACCAACAAACCGTCTTTAATCATTTGAAAGAGCTTGGTTATAAAACTAAGGTGGTGGTTGTATGAATATTAACATTCATCACACTTGCACTGATTTTGACAGCTACCGGGCGGAGCGTATTAAAAGCCTTTTTAATGTAGAGACAGGGGCGGACGTACAAATCACTGCCGAGCTACCCATTGAGTTTGAGCATTGGCAAGAAAATGGTAATTGGCAACTCGGTGTGGTTGTTGGTGGTTCTGGAACAGGTAAGACCAGTATCGGCAAGAAAATTTGGCAAGGCGTGGGCATTTATAACCCTACTTGGCAAGCTGACAAGCCTATCATTGACCAAATTGCCGTTAATGATAGCGTAGACAAAGCTACCGCCTGTCTTTCTGCGGTGGGGCTTGGTACTGTCCCTGCGTGGTTACGCCCTTATCAAGTGTTAAGTAATGGCGAGCAGTTTCGTGCCAACCTTGCGAAGGCATTGGCGGATGAACCAAACCGCCTAATCATTGATGAATTTAGTAGCGTGGTAGATAGACAAATTGCTTGCATCGGTGCGGGTGCTTTTGCAAAGGCATGGAAACGCACACAGGGCAAACAGGCGATTTTACTCACTTGTCATTATGATGTGCTTGATTGGTTAGAGCCTGATTGGGTATATAATACAGATACAGGCGAATTTTATGTTAATCGGGGGTCTCTTAGGCAAAATAAGCGGCACAAACGCCCCAAAATTAGCTTTGAGATTTACCAAACCAATTGGCGATTTTGGGAACTTTTTGAGCCACATCACTATCTAAAAATGCCAAAAATGATAGCCGCCACCAACTATATCGCTGTTGTGGATGGTAAGCCTGTCGCTCATTTGGCGGTGTCCACTCGCCCCGGTCTAATTGAAGCTCGTGCCTGCCGACTTGTCGTCATGCCAGAGTGGCAAGGGGCGGGGATTGGTATGCGGTTTTTAAATGCGGTGTGTGAAATGTGGCTACAAGGCAATAATCGCTACAACAAGCCCATGCGAACCATTTTTCATACAAGCCACCCAAATCTTGCACAAGCGTTAAGGCGTGATAAAAAGTGGACGCAGATTAGTGGGGCTTTATACTCCAAATCATCTAATAAGTGCAAAGACGGCAAACTGTTGGGGCGTTATGGCGGTCATTTTAGAGCGGTGCAGGGCTTTAGGTATTTGGGGGATAATTTTAATGAATAAATTAAAAGTTATGGTAGTGGGGCAAAAGTGGCTTGCCGAAAGGCTTTTGGCGTGGTGTTTAAACAAACCAAACATCAAGGTCGTTGCTGTCTCGCCGCCCAATGAGACAGACAAACTGGCGGCACTGGCAACCACTCATAAAATCCCCATAACCCCACACGGTAAAACCCTAACCGCCGACCAAGTGCCAAACGGTGTGGACATTATCCTAACCGCCCATGCCTATTGTTTTGTAGAAAAGCAGGCAAGAGATAAAGCAAGGCTCGGAGCGGTCGGCTACCACCCAAGCCTACTACCTAAATACAAAGGAAAAACCGCCGTAAAAGACGCATTTGAAAACGGCGACAAGGTTGTGGGCGGCTCACTCTATCAGCTTGATGACGGTTGGGACACAGGGCAGGTACTGGCTCAAAGGTCTATTTCGGTTGATGATAATGATACCTTGACAACACTGTGGCAAGAAAAGTTAGCACCGATTGGGGTGGATTTGTTTAGGGAGTATTTGACTAGATTGTTTTAATAGAGCCAAGATTTTTTACCCAAAAAAGGAGGGCTTATGACAGCTAAAAAGCCCAAAATGGGCAGACCGACAATTTACAATGAAGATCTGGTTGCAGAGTTTTTGTATCGTGTTGCCAAAGGGCGTTCGGTTGCAAGCGTGTGCAGTGATGATGATATGCCGCACAGAGCCACCATTTATGAATGGCTTGCTCACAATTCGGACTTTTCCGACAGATACGCACGCGCGAGCGAACAAAGAGCAGACCAGTATTTTGATGAAATGCTCCACATCGCCGACAATGCCTTGCCAGAAGGGGTGCAAAAAGCCAAATTGCAGATTGATACAAGAAAATGGGTATTAGCGCGCATGAACCCAAAAAAATACAGCGGTAAATCCCAAGATGACAATACAGACAACGCCATATCACTCATGGCAAAATTTATGAAAGAGTTGGGGGAGGACAAGGGGGATTAATGTTTTACAAACTGGCAGACCCCTTATATCGGTTAAATAACCTTTATTATATTACTGACAAGACAGGTAAAAAGGTTAAATTTAAGATGACCGCCGAGCAATATAATTACTTTAAACATGAACACAGCAGGAATATCATTTTAAAAGCACGCCAATTGGGGTTTACCACGCAGGTGTGTATCATGCAGTTAGATAGTGCATTATTTGAATCGCAAAAATGTGCCTTGATTGCCCACACGCTACATGATGCCAAGCGTTTGTTTCGTGAAAAGGTCAAATTTGCTTATGAGCATTTACCTGATTTGATTAAACTTGCCAACCCCATTAAGATTGAAACCAAAGAAGAGATGGTATTTGAAAACGGTGGCAGTGTTACGGTAAGTACATCATTTCGTGGCGGTACATTGCAGAGGCTACACGTGTCCGAATTTGGTAAAATCTGTGCCAAATACCCTGATAAGGCAAGAGAGATTGTTACGGGGGCATTTGAAGCAGTTTCATTGGGCGGTATTGTAACACTTGAAAGTACCGCAGAAGGCAGGCAAGGCTATTTTTATGAGTTTAGCCAAATCGCTGAAAAACTGCATTTATCTAAGAAAACATTAACCGCCCAAGATTGGCGGTTTTTCTTTTTTGCATGGTGGCAGAACAAAGAGTACGCCATGACCACTGAGCCTATCAGCGAGCGATTACAAGCCTATTTTGATAGCTTAAAAGCAAAGCATGGCATACAACTTAGCGATGAACAAAAGGCGTGGTATCAAGCAAAAGAACGCACGCTGGGCGATGACATGAAGCGAGAATATCCGTCATTGCCAATAGAAGCCTTTGAGCAGAGTATTGAAGGTGCGTATTATGCCAAGCAATTTGCCTACTTATATGCTAACAGTCGCATTGACAAACTGCCCGATAACGAGCATTTGCCCATTGATACTTATTGGGATTTGGGCGTATCAGACAGTACGACGATTTGGTTCATCAGACAAGTAGGTGATGAATTTCACATTGTGGATTATTACGAAAATTCAGGCGAGGGATTAAATCACTATATCAAAGTGCTAAAAGATAAGGGCTACAAATACGCTAAGCATGTTGCACCGCATGATATTGATAATAGACAGCTTGGGGCTGACCGTGCTAAGACTTTACGAGAACTTGCACGAGATGGCTATGAGATTGATGGGCAGATATACCGATTAAATTTTGATGTTGTCCCAAGAACAAGCAATGTCAATGAAGACATTGAAAAAGTACGCCAAATCTTGCCCAAATGTGCCTTTGATGCCATCAAATGTGAGCAAGGCATTAAAGCACTAGAAAGCTACCGCAAAGAGTGGAACGATAAAATGGGCGTATGGCGTGATAAACCATTGCACGACTGGGCAAGCCATGGGGCTGATGCGTTTCGTTATTTTGCAACTTATCAGACAAAACAGCAGTATGCAACACAATTAAAAGTGAGTATGTTTTAAATGAACCCTGATTATATATTGCCTGAGCTTTTAGAGCAGATACCCAAATGGACAATGATTGAAGATTGTTATCACGGTCAAGATGCCATCGCAAAAAAAGGCGAGATTTACCTACCAAATCCTAGCCCTATCAATGAAGATGAAGCGGTTAAAGTGCAGCGATACATGGATTATCAAAAACGAGCCGTTTTTTATAATGTTACCAAACGAACCGCCAACGCCATGGCAGGGATGGTATTTGCCAAATACCCAACCCTTGACATTGACCCAGCACTTGAATTTTTAAAGACTGCTGTTGATGGGGGTGCATTGTCATTTGTTGGGCAAGCAAGGCAGGCATTTTTGATGATGCTGTTAAAGGGGCGTGGTGGTCTTTTGGTAGATTATCCGCTTGTCAAACATGGTCAGTATCTGCCAACCAAAAAGGATGTCAGTGATGATAATTTACGCCCCAAGATACGCCTATTTGACCCCCAGAGTATCATTAATTGGCGTGTGCAGATGGTCAATAACACACGCAAATTGACCTTGCTTGTTTTAAAAGAGAACTACATTAAACAAGATGACGGCTTTAAAGTACAAACAGGCGAACAGCTTTTGGTATATCGCTTGATTGATGGGCAAATTTGGCACAGCATCTACCAAAAACAAGGCACATGGCAGCAAATCCAAAGCGATATCATCCGTGGTGTTCATGAAATTCCCTTTGTCTTTTTTGGGGCAAATGACAATGATGAGAGCATTGATGACGCTCCTTTGTATGATTTGGCGGTGCTAAACCTTGCCCATTATCGCAACAGTGCTGATTATGAAGAGGGGAACTTTATCGCAGGACAGCCCAGTTTATTCATTACAGGGCTTACCAAAGAATGGGTAACCGACATTGTCAATCAAGGCAATCCCATCCGCCTAGGAGCGAGAACGGCGAACATTTTAGGCAGTGGGGCAAATGCGTTTTTATTGCAATCTAATGCAAACAGTGGGCTTTATGAAGCCATGCAAAATAAAAAAGAGCAGATGGTGGCACTGGGGGCAAGGCTGATTGAACCAAAAGGTGGTATAAAAACAGCAACCCAAGCCCAAAGCGATAAAGCAGATGAGACATCAATTACTGCCCATTTAGCCAATAATTTATCTGATGCTTATAGCCGTGCTTTTAATTATTGTGGTCAGTTTTTGGGCATTAAACACATCTCTACCGTGGTATTTAATACTAAGTTTGATGCTAATAAGATGACCGCTGATGAAAGACGCCAGCTCATCGCAGAATGGCAAACAGGAGCAATCACATTCTCTGAGATGCGTGCAAGACTGGTTGATGATGAGATTGCCTTTATTGAAGATGATGAGCTTGCCAAATCTCAAATTGACAGCGATTTGGGCGAGATTACAGGTCGCATTGATGACGAGCCATGAAATGGTGCTAAATGAAAAACCTGATTAATTTAGAAAGATTAAAAACCCAATTGGCAAATGATTTTAATGTCACAATCAAAGACATTTTGGCGTTTTTGCAAAGGGTGGTTTTTAATAAAGAGCTTAGCGATTTATCGCAAAAAGAAGTAAATATTGTGATAAAGAAAACCGACAGCCAATTAAAAACCCTGTTTGGGGCGTTTATCACAAACCTAAAAACCGATTGGCGTGGGCTATTTAATCATCGCTATGAGGTGGACAGCCCAAAAAACATCAAGGCATTACAAAAGTATGCCGATGAAGTGTTTGCTAAGCCGTTGCGACTAGACGGCAAAATGGGCGTAACGCTTGATGAACTGCTTGATGCGTTCACCGACACAGAACGCAAGAAAATCACTAACGCCATCCGCCTTGCTCATCATGACGGTCTGCCCAATGCCAAACTTGTTCAAATGATAAGGGGGTCTAGGGCTAGAAACTACCAAGATGGCATTTTGGCAATCACAACACGCCACGCCAAGACCATTGCTCATACAGGCACGGCAATTGTTGCAAGCCAAGCCAAGCAGCAATTTATTCATGATAACAAAGACATCATCAAAGGCATTAAAATACTTGCAACCTTGGATTTACGCACCAGCAGCATTTGTAGGGGTTTAGATGGGGTGTTTATGCCTTTGGACAAAGCACGATATCCGCCCTATCATTTTAATTGCCGTTCAAGTTTTGAGATTGTCTATGATGGCTATCAAACGCCCAAACAGCGAGCGAGCATGGATGGGGTTGTTAAAAACCAAAGCTATTATGAATGGCTAAAAAATCAGCCTGCCCAATATCAAGATGAAGTGTTGAGCAAAACCCGAGCGAAGTTATTTCGTGATGGTGGCATGACAGTAGAGCGGTTTAGGGCATTGCAACTGGATAAGTATTTCACCCCCTTAACGCTTGAACAAATGAGAGCATTAGAACCCAAAGCATTTAAAAAGGCAAGCATCCATTAGGATGCTTTTTTATCATCCGCTGTTTGTAACAGCAAAATCAAGGTAGTAACCGATGAACCTAGAAGAACTTTTAAAGTCGTTAGGACTTGACGATGAAGCGATTGGCAAGGTGGTAGAAGCAACCAAACCCGACCAAGCCCAAGCCGAAGAAATCGAACGTTTGCGAAAACACAACGAAACGCTACTTGGCGAGAAAAAAGCCGAAAGCGAAAAACGCCGTGCCGAACAAGCCGAAAAAGAGCGACTTGCCGAAGAGACTGCACGCAAAAAGGGGGATTTTGAGACGCTAGAAAAGCAGTATCAAGCCAAAATCCAAGAGTTAAACGAGCAAATCGCTAAGCGTGATAAAGAGCGTGATGAGAATTTGGTCAAATCACACGCCCAAAAGCTATCAAGTCAGTTAAGCGATAACCCTGCTAACCAAGAGATTTTACAAATACTCATTGAAAAGCGTTTGTTCGCCAAAGATGGTCAGCTAAGCGTGTTAGATGACAGTGGTGCTGTATCTATCATGACCCTTGACGATTTGGCAAAACAAATGCAAAACTGTGGTAAATACGACAGCTTAATCATTGGCACAAAATCCTGTGGTACAGGTTCAAACGGTCAATCAGCTAAGCGAGCAGGTGATTACAGTGAACAAGAGCGATTAGCACTTGCCCACTCAAACCCTGCTTTATTTAATCAATTATTTTTGGAGTAATCATGGCAAAATTAAGAGAGATTTTTAATAAAAATGTCACCTTGTCTTATCAGGTTAAAGACAACTTACAGCGGTCAAAGTTTTGGCAATCAGGGGCATTTGTCTCAGATGCACGCTTACGCCCCCTGCTAAACAGCGGTTCATTAACCTTTGATGTGCCTTTTATCCACCCCATTGATGGCAACTTAGAAGCGAACTATTCCAACACCATCATGACAGATATTGCGATGCCACGCTCAATCGAAGGCAGTAAATCAAAAGGGCGTTTGGCACTGTTAAATGAGGGCTTTATTGAAAGCCGCCTTGAAAGCTATTTGCTCGGTCAATCACCGCTAAAACTCATGGCACAGATGATTGATGACTATTGGCTGACACAAGCTGAAAACCGTGCCATTGCTACCTTGTTTGGTCTTTTAAATTATGACCAATCTAATGGTAAGAAGTTATCTACTGACATATCAAAGGCAACTGCTGATGATTCATCAGGCTTTGATGTTCATGCGTTTATTGATGCTGAGGGCACGATGGATGAAATGTATCAGGGCAAAGGTTTGATGGTTGTGCATCCTTTGATTGCAACTAAGATGAGAAAACAGCGACTACTTGAGAGAGTAACCACCGCTGATGATTTAAAGCCGATTGAAACTTATAACGGTCGTACTGTTATTCAGTCTAAGCGTGCAACAGTGATCGGTACAGGCAAAAATGCAAAATATGTGTCTTATCTATTGGGCAATGGTGCATTTGCTGCTGACATGGTCTCAGGTCAAGATGATCTTGAGCTTGAGCGTACGGCAAACACAGGCAACGGCTCAGGTCATACCACGCTTTGGACACGCCGTAACATACTCATCCACCCCCAAGGGTTTAGCTTCATCGGTGAGCCTAGTACGCTAACAGGTGGCACAAAAAATGAAGCGCTGTCAGCGAGTTGGACGGACTTAACCACAGCGGCAAACTGGCGATTGGACGCTGATGCTGATGCTACCCCCATTCGCTTTTTAATCACCAACCTATAAGGAGAAATTCATGTCATTACCAAAAGATAAGGTTAAGCCTGCTTTTAATTTTACCTATCCATCAGAGCGAGCGTATTTTGATGAAAGCAAAAGCACGCTGACTAACGCACAGGTAACAGACCCTGCCAAAAGTGGGGCAGACTACGGCATCAAAGACCCACAGGTCACCGAAGCCTTGACAGGTACAAAGTCAGAAACCGCTAAGGTTGAGTAATCACAAAAAGCCCTGCTTCGGTGGGGCTTTTTCTTTGAGATTTTAAACATGATAACACTTGATGATTTAACAGACATTGATAAGGCTGATGAACAAACCGTGG
>ERZ1023228.110-NODE-110-length-8871-cov-10.806602_pt1 | contig 8871 bp, 5 predicted proteins | sample MGYA00380451_ERZ1023228 | MGnify/ENA primary metagenome ERZ1023228 (study PRJEB33173, sample SAMEA4830377) | metagenome | study: EMG produced TPA metagenomics assembly of the PRJEB25223 data set...
GTTTAGAACTATGAGTGGCTAGCATTTTGCCACTCATTTTTTGCGTTAGCAAAAACAGGTTTAAGCCTCGCAGAGCACACGTATTAACGACTTATTAAAAATAAGTCTAGTATGTTAGACTTAAACTATTAAATACACATGAAACCTTTGTGCTTAGGAGTGATTTTTATATGTCTTATTCCATTGTTAGAGTTTCAAAAGTTAAATCTGGAACAAATACAACGGGCATACAAAAACATGTTCAAAGAGAAAATAATAATTATGAAAATGAAGATATAGACCATAGTAAAACTTACTTAAATTATGATTTGGTAAATGCTAATAAACAGAATTTTAATAACTTGATTGATGAAAAAATCGAACAGAATTATACAGGCAAAAGAAAAATTAGAACAGACGCGATTAAACACATTGATGGTTTAATTACATCAGACAATGATTTCTTTGATAATCAAACGCCAGAAGATACAAAGCAGTTTTTTGAATATGCTAAAGAGTTTTTAGAACAAGAATACGGTAAAGATAATTTATTATATGCAACAGTTCACATGGACGAAAAAACACCACATATGCATTATGGCGTTGTTCCAATAACTGATGATGGTCGTTTAAGTGCTAAAGAAGTTGTAGGTAATAAAAAAGCTTTAACAGCGTTTCAAGATAGATTTAATGAGCATGTTAAACAAAGAGGATATGATTTAGAACGTGGGCAATCAAGACAAGTAACAAATGCTAAACATGAGCAAATAAGTCAGTATAAACAAAAAACAGAATATCATAAGCAAGAATATGAACGTGAGAGCCAAAAAACAGACCATATAAAGCAAAAGAACGATAAATTAATGCAAGAGTACCAAAAATCGTTAAATACGCTTAAAAAGCCTATAAATGTTCCGTATGAGCAAGAAACTGAAAAAGTAGGTGGTTTATTTAGCAAAGAAATACAAGAAACTGGAAATGTTGTAATAAGCCAAAAAGATTTCAATGAATTTCAGAAACAGATAAAAGCTGCTCAAGATATTTCGGAAGATTACGAGTATATAAAGTCTGGTAGAGCCTTAGATGATAAAGATAAGGAAATACGAGAGAAAGATGATTTATTAAATAAAGCAGTTGAGCGTATTGAAAATACAGACGATAATTTCAACCGACTTTACGAAAATGCAAAGCCACTTAAAGAGAATATAGAAATAGCGTTAAAGCTTTTAAAAATCTTACTAAAAGAGTTAGAACGAGTTTTAGGAAGAAATACCTTTGCGGAAAGAGTTAATAAGTTAACAGAAGATGAACCAAAACTAAATGGTTTAGCAGGAAACTTAGATAAAAAAATGAATCCAGAATTATATTCAGAACAGGAACAGCAACAAGAACAACAAAAGAATCAAAAACGAGATAGAGGTATGCACTTATAGAACATGCATTTATGCCGAGAAAATTTATTGTGCGTTGAGAAGAACCCTTAACTAAACTTGCAGACGAATGTCGGCATAGCGTGAGCTATTAAGCCGACCATTCGACAAGTTTTGGGATTGTTAAGGGTTCCGAGGCTCAACGTCAATAAAGCAATTGGAATAAAGCAATAAAAGGAGTTGAAGAAATGAAATTCAGAGAAGCTTTTGAGAATTTTATAACAAGTAAGTATGTACTTGGTGTTTTAGTAGTTTTAACTGTTTACCAGATAATACAAATGCTTAAATAAAAAAAGACCTGATCTGATTAGACCAAGTCTTTTGATAGTGTTATATTAATAACAAAATAAAAAGGAGTCGCTCACGCCCTGACCAAAGTTTGTGAACGACATCATTCAAAGAAAACACACTGAGTTGTTTTTTATAATTTTGTATATTTAGATATTAAACGATATTTGAATATACATCAAGATATATATTTGGGTGAGCGATTCCTTAAACGAAATTGAGATTAAGGAGTCGATTTTTTATGTATAAAAATAATCATGCAAATCATACGAATCATTTGGAAAATCACGATTTAGACAATTTTTCTAAAACCGGCTACTCTAATAGCCGGTTGGACGCACATACTGTGTGCATATCTGATCCAAAATTAAGTTTTGATGCAATGACGATCGTTGGAAATCTCAACCGAGACAACGCTCAAGCCCTTTCTAAATTTATGAGTGTAGAGCCCCAAATAAGACTTTGGGATATTCTTCAAACAAAGTTTAAAGCTAAAGCACTTCAAGAAAAAGTTTATATTGAATATGACAAAGTGAAAGCAGATAGTTGGGATAGACGTAATATGCGTATTGAATTTAATCCAAACAAACTTACACGAGATGAAATGATTTGGTTAAAACAAAATATAATAAGCTACATGGAAGATGACGGTTTTACAAGATTAGATTTAGCCTTTGATTTTGAAGATGATTTGAGTGACTACTATGCAATGTCTGATAAAGCAGTTAAGAAAACTATTTTTTATGGTCGTAATGGTAAGCCAGAAACAAAATATTTTGGCGTGAGAGATAGTAATAGATTTATTAGAATTTATAATAAAAAGCAAGAACGTAAAGATAATGCAGATGCTGAAGTTATGTCTGAACATTTATGGCGTGTAGAAATCGAACTTAAAAGAGATATGGTGGATTACTGGAATGATTGCTTTAGTGATTTACATATCTTGCAACCAGATTGGAAAACTATCCAACGCACTGCGGATAGAGCAATAGTTTTTATGTTATTGAGTGATGAAGAAGAATGGGGAAAGCTTCACAGAAATTCTAGAACAAAATATAAGAATTTGATAAAAGAAATTTCGCCAGTCGATTTAACGGACTTAATGAAATCGACTTTAAAAGCGAACGAAAAACAATTGCAAAAACAAATCGATTTTTGGCAACATGAATTTAAATTTTGGAAATAGTGTACATATTAATATTACTGAACAAAAATGATATATTTAAACTATTCTAATTTAGGAGGATTTTTTTATGAAGTGTCTATTTAAAAATTTGGGGAATTTATATGAGGTGAAAGAATAATTTACCCCTATAAACTTTAGTCACCTCAAGTAAAGAGGTAAAATTGTTTAGTTTATATAAAAAATTTAAAGGTTTGTTTTATAGCGTTTTATTTTGGCTTTGTATTCTTTCATTTTTTAGTGTATTAAATGAAATGGTTTTAAATGTTTCTTTACCTGATATTGCAAATCATTTTAATACTACTCCTGGAATTACAAACTGGGTAAACACTGCATATATGTTAACTTTTTCGATAGGAACAGCAGTATATGGAAAATTATCTGATTATATAAATATAAAAAAATTGTTAATTATTGGTATTAGTTTGAGCTGTCTTGGTTCATTGATTGCTTTTATTGGTCACAATCACTTTTTTATTTTGATTTTTGGTAGGTTAGTACAAGGAGTAGGATCTGCTGCATTCCCTTCACTGATTATGGTGGTTGTAGCTAGAAATATTACAAGAAAAAAACAAGGCAAAGCCTTTGGTTTTATAGGATCAATTGTAGCTTTAGGTGAAGGGTTAGGTCCTTCAATAGGGGGAATAATAGCACATTATATTCATTGGTCTTACCTACTTATACTTCCTATGATTACAATAGTAACTATACCTTTTCTTATTAAAGTAATGGTACCTGGTAAATCAACAAAAAATACATTAGATATCGTAGGTATTGTTTTAATGTCTATAAGTATTATATGTTTTATGTTATTTACGACAAATTATAATTGGACTTTTTTAATACTCTTCACAATCTTTTTTGTGATTTTTATTAAACATATTTCAAGAGTTTCTAACCCTTTTATTAATCCTAAACTAGGGAAAAACATTCCGTTTATGCTTGGTTTGTTTTCTGGTGGGCTAATATTTTCTATAGTAGCTGGTTTTATATCAATGGTGCCTTATATGATGAAAACTATTTATCATGTAAATGTAGCGACAATAGGTAATAGTGTTATTTTTCCTGGAACCATGAGTGTTATTGTTTTTGGTTATTTTGGTGGTTTTTTAGTGGATAGAAAAGGATCATTATTTGTTTTTATTTTAGGATCATTGTCTATCTCTATAAGTTTTTTAACTATTGCATTTTTTGTTGAGTTTAGTATGTGGTTGACTACTTTTATGTTTATATTTGTTATGGGCGGATTATCTTTTACTAAAACAGTTATATCAAAAATAGTATCAAGTAGTCTTTCTGAAGAAGAAGTTGCTTCTGGAATGAGTTTGCTAAATTTCACAAGTTTTTTATCAGAGGGAACAGGTATAGCAATTGTAGGAGGTTTATTGTCACTACAATTGATTAATCGTAAACTAGTTCTGGAATTTATAAATTATTCTTCTGGAGTGTATAGTAATATTCTTGTAGCCATGGCTATCCTTATTATTTTATGTTGTCTTTTGACGATTATTGTATTTAAACGTTCTGAAAAGCAGTTTGAATAGTTATATTATATTTTGGTTTAGAACTATGAGTGGCTAGCATTTTGCCACTCATTTTTTGCGTTAGCAAAAATAGGTTTAAGCCTCGCAGAGCACACGTATTAACGACTTATTGTAAAATAAGTCTAGTGTGTTATTATACTTTAATAAATAAAGCTACGCAAAATCATGTGCAGTGGAGGTCATTTATTATGTCATATTCCATTATTAGAATTGCTAAAGTGAAATCAAAAACGAATACAAGAGGTATTCAAAAACACGTCCAAAGACAAAATAAAAATTACGAAAATCTGGATATTGATTTGGAAAATTCATATTTAAATTATGATTTAGTGAATGATAACTTGATCGATTTCAATCAAAAAATTGATGAGAAAATTGAACAGAATTATAAAGGTGAACGTAAAATCAGAAAAGATGCTGTAAAACATATTGATGGTTTGATTACATCAGACAATAGCTTTTTTGAACAATTAACACCAGAAGAAACAAAGATGTTTTTTGAGCACGCCAAGTCATTTTTAGAACAAGAATACGGAAAAGATAATTTACTTTATGCAACGGTGCATATGGACGAATTAACGCCTCATATGCATTATGGTGTTGTACCGATAACAAAAGATGGACGATTGAGTGCGAAAGAAGTGGTAGGTAATAAAAAAGCGCTGACGGAATTTCAAGATAGATTTAATGAATATATCAATAGCTGTGGTTATGAATTGAGTAGAGGTATATCAAGAAAATTAATGCCGAGACAACATGAGCAAGTGAGTCGATATAAACAGTTAACAGATTATCACAAAGAAGAATACGAGCGTCAGAGCCAAAAATTGGACCATATAAAGCAAGAAAGCAAGGAAGTAATGGAAAAGTACCAAAACGCTTTAAACGTTCTTAAAACCCCTTTAAATATCCCGTATAAGATCGAAACGGAAAAAGTAGGTGGATTATTCAGCAAAGAAACACAAGAAACAGGCAACGTCGTTATAGATAAAAACGAGTTTGAATCATTGCAGGAGCAAGTTACAGCGTCACAGCTGATTATTAAAGATTATGAATATATCAAAGAAGGATTAGCATTAAAAGAGGCGAAACAAAGATGTAAACAGTTAGATAGTGAGCTGAGAGAAGAGCATCTGAAAAATGAGGAATTAGTCGATGACTATAATAATTTAGCTGATAGCTATAATGATTTGTTAGAGCAGAATAAAGAAAAAGATAAAGCATTGAATCAATCATATAATTTATTCAACAATGTATTTAGATTGATTAAAGGTGTGATGAAAGAAGAAGCATATCATAGGTTGATCGATTATATTGATAATCACTTAGAGAGTTCAAAAATGCGAGAAACAATGATTGTAGATGACAACGATGAACAGTTCTTTAAGAAAAAGTATCAGAGACAAGAACCAGAAATTATTTTTGAAGATGAACGAGATGATGGCTACTCTTTATAAAGACGACGCTATTATGCCGAGAAAATCTATTTGTCGATGAGAGCCCTTAATTAGACTAAAAGCGCCAGCGGTCGGATAGCGTCAGCTATCAAATCGACCGATGGACAGCTTTAGGATTATTAAGGAGCGCAGTATCGTCGACAAATAGAGGAATTGGAATAATGCAACATAATTAGTTTTTGGTACAAGTTATATTACATCTTAAGAAGAAAAAAGACTTAGCCTTAATAGACCAAGTCTTTTGATAGTGTTATATTAATAACAAAATATAAAGAAGTCGCTCACTCCCCGTCCAAAGTTTGTGAATGCGACTTACCCTAATGAAAAACATTCGATGTTTTTTATACTCTTGTATATTTAGATATTAAACGATATTAAGATATACATCAAGATATATATTTGGGTGAGCGACTTCTTAAAATACATTAAGGAGTCGATTTTTTATGAATACAGAAAATCATTCAAAACACTTACAAAATAAGGATTTAGATAATTTTTCTAAAACCGGATACTCTAATAGCCGGTTGGACGCACATACTGTGTGCATATCTGATCCAAAATTAAGTTTTGATGCAATGACGATCGTTGGAAATCTCAACCGAGACAACGCTCAAGCCCTTTCTAAATTTATGAGTGTAGAGCCCCAAATAAGACTTTGGGATATTCTTCAAACAAAGTTTAAAGCTAAAGCACTTCAAGAAAAAGTTTATATTGAATATGACAAAGTGAAAGCAGATAGTTGGGATAGACGTAATATGCGTATTGAATTTAATCCAAACAAACTTACACGAGATGAAATGATTTGGTTAAAACAAAATATAATAAGCTACATGGAAGATGACGGTTTTACAAGATTAGATTTAGCCTTTGATTTTGAAGATGATTTGAGTGACTACTATGCAATGTCTGATAAAGCAGTTAAGAAAACTATTTTTTATGGTCGTAATGGTAAGCCAGAAACAAAATATTTTGGCGTGAGAGATAGTAATAGATTTATTAGAATTTATAATAAAAAGCAAGAACGTAAAGATAATGCAGATGCTGAAGTTATGTCTGAACATTTATGGCGTGTAGAAATCGAACTTAAAAGAGATATGGTGGATTACTGGAATGATTGCTTTAGTGATTTACATATCTTGCAACCAGATTGGAAAACTATCCAACGCACTGCGGATAGAGCAATAGTTTTTATGTTATTGAGTGATGAAGAAGAATGGGGAAAGCTTCACAGAAATTCTAGAACAAAATATAAGAATTTGATAAAAGAAATTTCGCCAGTCGATTTAACGGACTTAATGAAATCGACTTTAAAAGCGAACGAAAAACAATTGCAAAAACAAATCGATTTTTGGCAACATGAATTTAAATTTTGGAAATAGTGTACATATTAATATTACTGAACAAAAATGATATATTTAAACTATTCTAATTTAGGAGGATTTTTTTATGAAGTGTCTATTTAAAAATTTGGGGAATTTATATGAGGTGAAAGAATAATTTACCCCTATAAACTTTAGTCACCTCAAGTAAAGAGGTAAAATTGTTTAGTTTATATAAAAAATTTAAAGGTTTGTTTTATAGCGTTTTATTTTGGCTTTGTATTCTTTCATTTTTTAGTGTATTAAATGAAATGGTTTTAAATGTTTCTTTACCTGATATTGCAAATCATTTTAATACTACTCCTGGAATTACAAACTGGGTAAACACTGCATATATGTTAACTTTTTCGATAGGAACAGCAGTATATGGAAAATTATCTGATTATATAAATATAAAAAAATTGTTAATTATTGGTATTAGTTTGAGCTGTCTTGGTTCATTGATTGCTTTTATTGGTCACAATCACTTTTTTATTTTGATTTTTGGTAGGTTAGTACAAGGAGTAGGATCTGCTGCATTCCCTTCACTGATTATGGTGGTTGTAGCTAGAAATATTACAAGAAAAAAACAAGGCAAAGCCTTTGGTTTTATAGGATCAATTGTAGCTTTAGGTGAAGGGTTAGGTCCTTCAATAGGGGGAATAATAGCACATTATATTCATTGGTCTTACCTACTTATACTTCCTATGATTACAATAGTAACTATACCTTTTCTTATTAAAGTAATGGTACCTGGTAAATCAACAAAAAATACATTAGATATCGTAGGTATTGTTTTAATGTCTATAAGTATTATATGTTTTATGTTATTTACGACAAATTATAATTGGACTTTTTTAATACTCTTCACAATCTTTTTTGTGATTTTTATTAAACATATTTCAAGAGTTTCTAACCCTTTTATTAATCCTAAACTAGGGAAAAACATTCCGTTTATGCTTGGTTTGTTTTCTGGTGGGCTAATATTTTCTATAGTAGCTGGTTTTATATCAATGGTGCCTTATATGATGAAAACTATTTATCATGTAAATGTAGCGACAATAGGTAATAGTGTTATTTTTCCTGGAACCATGAGTGTTATTGTTTTTGGTTATTTTGGTGGTTTTTTAGTGGATAGAAAAGGATCATTATTTGTTTTTATTTTAGGATCATTGTCTATCTCTATAAGTTTTTTAACTATTGCATTTTTTGTTGAGTTTAGTATGTGGTTGACTACTTTTATGTTTATATTTGTTATGGGCGGATTATCTTTTACTAAAACAGTTATATCAAAAATAGTATCAAGTAGTCTTTCTGAAGAAGAAGTTGCTTCTGGAATGAGTTTGCTAAATTTCACAAGTTTTTTATCAGAGGGAACAGGTATAGCAATTGTAGGAGGTTTATTGTCACTACAATTGATTAATCGTAAACTAGTTCTGGAATTTATAAATTATTCTTCTGGAGTGTATAGTAATATTCTTGTAGCCATGGCTATCCTTATTATTTTATGTTGTCTTTTGACGATTATTGTATTTAAACGTTCTGAAAAGCAGTTTGAATAGTTATATTATATTTTGGTTTAGAACTATGAGTGGCTAGCATTTTGCCACTCATTTTTTGCGTTAGCAAAAA
>ERZ1023228.141-NODE-141-length-4998-cov-4.203318_pt1 | contig 4998 bp, 9 predicted proteins | sample MGYA00380451_ERZ1023228 | MGnify/ENA primary metagenome ERZ1023228 (study PRJEB33173, sample SAMEA4830377) | metagenome | study: EMG produced TPA metagenomics assembly of the PRJEB25223 data set...
CAATGCCTGCTGATAGGGCAAGTAGAGTGATGTCTCTGACTTCTTTGTCAAAACCTTGTTCTTTTAGATACTCATCAATCTTTGGGATGGTATAAGCGGTTGTGCCTGCTGATGCTGCACCCTCCACCGTCTCCGTTGCAAGCAGTCCCATTGCTGTATGTAGTGCGGTGCGATAAACCCCACCTTCACTCCACTTATTAATCTTTTTGATGATATTTTGATACTCATCAGAAGCAGTGTCAATGTTTTTATCATTAAGTTCATCTAGCTTTTGAATGAGTTTAAAGGCTTGGTTGTCGGCAAACTCCGCCACTCTTTGTGGTACTTCCCTCCTAAACTCTGTGGTAATCACTACCTGAGCCCCAAGCTCTGTTAACACCTGCTCTTTGTTAAAGTCATTGGTGATGATTGGGTTAAGCTGGTTTTGAACTTCTTTTTGTTTGAAATTCTTTGTGTTGATATGGCTAAGCCCTGCTTGGTCAGTGATGGCAGTGTGGGTGGTACTGGTTTTATGAGTTGGGGTGATTGTACCATAGCCTAAGCCTTGTAGGGCAGGTTTGGCTTGGTGTGTCCGTTAACGTACAGGCTGATGATTGTCTCGCAATGCTCTTGGATTTTTGCCGCCCCACCAGTATTTACGGCATTCGTTGTCAGGCCTCCAAGATACTGATATGAAAAACCAGCGTTTTTGGGTACGAATATTTAAATCCATACCAAACTCAATCATAATTTCCCCTTTGCAATACACATCTCCTTTATCTGTTTTTAATAGCATAAATTGCCTTTTATTTATTTGCTTTTTAATTTCTTCTGTTTTATCAGCTTGATACCATCCCCTTGTTAAAGAACTGGGCGAAAATTTGGCTTTTTTTATGTAAAAATTATGATCATAATTTTGGTCATAATTCGTCAATTCATCGATAAGTTTCCTCAATTGCTCTTCGGTTGGTACGTTGTAATATTTGCGATCATACAAATAAGGATTGGCTTGCCGATAAGGATCGATTTGCTTTGGCTTATAAAATTGATAAAGATAAAAACCAATTACAATTGCACCAATCATCGCCACAACAACTTGCACAATTCGGATTAGCAGCTTCATCGTAAAATCCCCAAATCTTGTAATGTCTTTTTCTCCTTGTCCGTCAATTGACGCATAACACTGCCATTAACACCAATCTGCGTAGTGCCAACGCCTGTGGTTACAATGACTGCACCGTTTTTACCTTCGCCTTTGGATATACCCAAACAGCCGAAATGACAGCCTTGTACTCCAAGAGATCTTCCTTCAATAGCCTTATCAACTTCTTCGGGTTTGGTTACACCAACAACAGTTCCAACCTGAACAGAACCACCGATTGTCGATTTTAAAACTCTTGGCGTTTTGCCTGTTCTGGTATCTTCTTTAATTGTTGTCATCAGATCTTTTGGAAATTCGCTGTGCAAGATTTTATATTTCTCTATATTTTCTAGTAAAAAATAAAATCTAATTTGTGTTTGATTTTTTGATTCTTGTTGCAATAAGATATTGTATGTTAACAAAATTATTAACAATGTAAAACTTAAAATAATGAAATTTTTAGTTTTAGTATGGTTTTTATTGTATTTCATCATATAAACATCCATCTTTGCCAGCATTCACATGAGAACGCCTGATTTTTTCCACAAATGCTTCAGGTATAGAAAACGATTTTAATTCTAGATTGTGCGTATTGCTAAAAATTTCAAATGCCTGATCGCCTTTTAAAATATCCAAACCGTCCGAATGTCTATTAATCACATAATAATATTTGTCTGCATGCCACAAATAATACAACCCTTGTTTATCACATAACTTAATGGACAGTCCGTGTAGTATGTAGTAATCTTTTGTTTTATAATAATCAATTATACCAACTGGTGGCATGGATTGATGCTCTTTAGATTGTCGTGAGTGCAAAAAATACCATTTCTCATCAGGGCTAAACTGACTTAAATAATAACCATCCCCCAAATTAATTTCTCGATTTTCATAGCACAAGACTATTGTGATACATAGCAGTATAAAACAGAGTAACAAAAGCGATAGTTTAGGTAATAATTTTAACAGTTTAAACATGGTGTCAATCACTTAAATTGATTATGTTTTTTGGATTATAATTGGTTTTGTTAAAAGAAATGTTAAAACCAATACAGCCGCTTAGGGATCCGCAAGTAGGACTTCCAATTTTAGTGTTTGCATTTCTAAGTAATTCATCAGGTCTTAAAGAATTGTGCATTTCAAAATTATAAGCATCATCATAAAATCCATAAGTTCCATTCGTTCTTTTTACCAAGGTCAACGTCCCAAAAACTGCTCATTTCGATAAATTTATTGGTCTTACAGTGACTTTCAAATAGCATAAAATTTCTTCATCATCAATTTTTTGATGAATAAAACCCTCTCCATCAGGTCTTCTTATAACTTTTGGTAACTCCACCCATAAAAAATTAAGTAAGGATAAACCAAAAATTACCAATACCAACAATACCGCAAGAAATATCAGGACTATTTTTTTCTTTGCCATTTAACACCTTCCCATTTTTTGAATTTTCATCATAAGCTATGGGTCTAGACACATCTTTATTGACTATAAATTCTAATTCCAATAATTCTTTGTTCTAAAAATTCTTTAGAATTTATATCTAAATTGCTTAGATGTATTTCTGCTCCAATAACAGCATCATCTTGACTATTTTTTGGCATCAAGTAGCAGGCATCGGCATATATTTCAAAATCATAGCCATCACTAAAATGACCAATAACATCATTGACACCTACACAGCCACTAAGTTTACCATGATAGTTTTGACCAAGCGTAATAGACTCTAAAACGCAATCTTGACCAGAAAAAACCAATAAAACATCATGATTCCAATAGCAATGTACTATTCTATGCAACTGACTGCTATCAAAAAAATCAGAGATTGTCTCATCCTTGATACGCCAAATTTCCATATTTGATATATTTTCTATAGAATGTTTATTGCAAATAAAATCATCGGAAGCATGAATATATTTTACATTACAGATAAAATTATCAAATTTCATACCCAAACAAAACCCCGCTGCACTTTGAAAAGGAATAATTTCAGCATTCATATTTGGCATATAATTCATTTTTTTATTCTCCATTTGCCTTGACCAATAAATTCAAGTTTATTTCCTTGTTTGTTTAGGTAAACTTGATTTGGGGAAATAGTATGGGGGTGACCTGCTTGGTCAGTGATGGCAGAGTGAGTGGTACTGGTTTTATGAGTTGGGTTGATTGTACCATAGCCTAAGCCTTGTAGGGCAGGTTTGGCTTTGCCATTTAGATTGCTGGTGTCTGCAACACCAATGCCGAGACTGATGGCATCACCTTGGTAATTTAGATGGTTTTGTATGTCTTGGGTTTGGATGCCTTGGGCATGATCGGTATCTACATTGGTTTTACTACCGTTGATACTAAAGCTTTGGGGTTTGCCATCAAAGCCAGCATCGGCACTAAATCCTGCTTGTTTTTGATCATGGGTGTATTGATAGGTATCTTGACGGCTTTTGATGATCAAATCACCGCCAACAGTGGCTTGGGTGTTAGGGAATTGATTTAACTGCCATAATAACCGCCATCATCTTGACGCCATAGGACAGCTGGAGCAGTGATATAAAAATACAAATTTACATCTTCATCAAGTTCATCCGTTGCATCTTTAGGAAAATTATCTCTAAGATAGGCAACAATTTCATCTGATGAGACATCCCAAATGTCATATCCTTCATACCAAATACCATTAGGTGGTATAAATTTGATTAAGTCTGCATCTAAGGCTTCTTTGATAAGCTGAAAGAATATCTCTTTGTGTTGCTCAAAGTTTATGCCAACACAATAGCTCGAAACAGCACTGAATAGTGCTGATAACCATAGATTTTTTGAAGTTTCAAGCATCTCTTTTTTAACCTTTTCAGATATATAAATCATAGTTATCACCTTAAAAATTTAATTTCTGGGTTTTTGGTCGTTCCTGTGACAGATTTGGGAATATCAATCGTCCAAACAAGACCTGTTCGACTCTGGCTACTTGCCACACTCCTCAAATTATAACTACCATTTTCAGTTTTTACTGCATATAACAACCCCTTATTCCCACCAATAGTTATTTCTCTTGGTTGAATAAAATTCTTCTAACTTACGATAAACATCCCAAAATATTTTTTCATATTCAGGATTTCCATCATGAAACCCATCCCAAAATTCATTCAAAAATTCTTTTGGTCTTAATGAAACACTCCCATTATTATGTAAAATAAAATTCCAATTTTGTGGCATATCCGAGTTAATTATCCCAAAATCACTCAAATCAAATACACATGGTGTGTGGTTATCTTCGCTTTTTACAACAATCTCTATTTTTTTATTATAAAAATTAAAATAGATATCTAAAACAATATATAACTTATCTTTTATTAACCAACCATTATATTGGTTGTTTCTAGCAATAAACTGTACAATCATGGTTCTACCACTCCTTTAACCTTAAAGTCTTTGGTTTCATAATCAATTTTGCCAGTTTTTGTATTCATATAAAAATGGATTTGCATAGATTGACCATTGGGCATAACAACAGATTTTGTAGTGTATTTGTCCAATCTTCAATTTTTGAACTATCCTTTGTTAAGATGCTTATAACTTTTGAATTTTCAATAACCCCACTAGAAAGAGAAATTTTTCTTGAATTTTCAATCGTAGTAGTAGTGAGTTTTCCATTATCATCTAAAATACCAGCTTGCTTAAAGGTCAGCTCAGTTCTTGGTTGCAATACTGTCTTTAGGTCAGACAGAAAGACAGCAATATCCAACAAATTGAAGATTAAGGGCCAAATGTTAAGTTTGGCTATGGGCTGCGAACTAAAAACTTCCTACGACATACGCTATGAGTATCCTGCCATCCGATACTCACAGAAAAAGCATTATCTAAAGATTTCTTATTATTAACACTA
>ERZ1023228.148-NODE-148-length-4620-cov-11.718510_pt1 | contig 4620 bp, 4 predicted proteins | sample MGYA00380451_ERZ1023228 | MGnify/ENA primary metagenome ERZ1023228 (study PRJEB33173, sample SAMEA4830377) | metagenome | study: EMG produced TPA metagenomics assembly of the PRJEB25223 data set...
CTGTTTGAGCTTATTTTTATGCTTGATGATTTATGGCTTGATGAGTATAACAAAAGCTCTAAGAAAACTTAGGGCTTTATTTCAAAAAAATATCTTAACAAACAAGAAAAAATGTTGTAAAGTTATAACTCCGATTAACTAGGGAGTTATTGAATGAAAAAGCTTTTTAAATTTATTTTGATTGCGGTCATTGCCCTGATTGGTCTTGGCATCATCATTGGTATGCTGTCAGGCGGCGATAATAATAACCAATCAGCGTCAAACAACACAGCGGAACCAGCAGCACCTGCTGAGCCGCCGATGATGGTTTCAGCCACTGAGATCGCCAGTGATTATGATGACAATGAAGTAGCAGCAGATCAAAAATACAAAGGCAAAATGCTAGAAGTATCAGGCAATGTTGCAAGAATTGACAGCGGTGTCGGCGATAAGGCGATCGTGCAATTAGTGGGTAAAAATGAATTCCAAACTGTAAGCGCACAAGGCAATAATGATTTTACTCAATACGCAACAACACTTAAAAAAGGACAAGATATTGTCTTGGTGTGTAAAGGTGACGGTGAAGTCATTGGCTCGCCACAACTGAAAAACTGCCAACCAAAATAATGCACAAACCCAGTCTTTACAGATTGGGTTTTTTATTGTATAGTATGTTCACGGTCTCAAAAGCCGTAAAGCAACGGAAATCACCCCGTCAGCGTGATATTTTTATGTGCGTCTCTTAAGTTAATCCGACAACCTAAGATGTGCATGAATTTGCATACCTTATTTGATAAGTTATGACCGACGGTGCGACGAATACAAGACCCGAAAGGGGAATAAGTCCGCCATTTTGCTTTATGGTTTTGAGCCGTTGGTCGCCCATGTGGGCTTTAACTTAATCTATCAAAAAGGTAAAAGCAAATGTCTAACATCTCAATCTTTAATTTTGAATCTACCAAACAAGTTCGCACTGCTATCCGTAACGGCGGTGATATTTGGTTTTGTCTGCCTGATGTGGCTAATATTTTAGCAATAAGTAACGCAAACCCTAGCCGTTTCAATCTATCAGAAGCTGGTGTACATAAAATGTATATCAGCTATGAAAGCGGTAAAAAGCAAGTTACTTTTATCAATGAGCCAAATTTATATCGTGTGATTTTTCGCTCAAATAAAGCCGAAGCGGTGAAGTTTCAAAATTGGGTATTTGATGAAGTCTTGCCTGCTATCCGCAAGACAGGGCAATATCGCCATACGATCAGCGTCGAACAACAAGCTCAAATCAGCCAAGCGGTCGCTCGCCGCTGCCAGTCAAATCGTCGGCATTATCAGACGATTTATAGCGCGCTACATCAAAAATTTAACATTCCACGATATAGCGAGCTTTTGGCAAGTGATTTTGATACCGCCATGTCATTTATCCGCAATTATGGCTTTAACAATAACGGTGATAACAATGGCTATGAACAGCTATACATTGCACTGACAGATAGTGTAACTAATATCCGAAAATATCTTAAGCTGATCAAAAGCTTAAAAGGATTGCCATTTATGGATGAGAATGTCGCACAAAAAATGTACCATGACGGGCAAGATACCATCTTAAGAATTGCCAAAATTGCTCAAGCTTTGGATTTGCAAAATACGCAGGGCAGACCAATGTTTGAGCCAGGTCGCTTAAATTATTATGGTGGCGCTACCTTGATTTATCGTTAAGAATTAAACAAGTTTTAAAACCCTGCTCATCAGATGGTGAGTGGGGCATTGGTATTTGTTATTGATAAGTAAAACAAATTGTTCAAACCATATCATGCTTGCTATAATATAATTTCAGCGATACTTTTAGTATTGTTATCATCAAGGAGATGGGTGTATGCAAGATAATGCTAAAAAATCAGATGCAACTCACCACTCTGCTCAACTTTTGCGTGATATGTTTAGTTGCCTAAACCAAGCAATGAGCAGGGAAACCGAGAAATTTCACCAAGAGCAAAAAAAGGTAAAAGAGGAGATTAACCGTGGCGCAAGAATTACCAACCACAGAATCTCTCTTTGATTTTTTATATCTTGACAGCATTAAAATTCGCTCGTTTTATGCGCAGCTGACAGGGTTTGGCTCGTTGGCTAGCATTAAGGCAAATAACGCACTTAATAGCAGCTTAGCGAGCGAGGGTGCTTTTGGCGTAAATGCTATGGCAAAGATTGACGCTAAGGTGAACTATGCTACAGGTGAAAATCAATCTAGCGAAAAGACTTATGATGCGACACCAACATTACCTAGGGAAATGATTGATAAGCTAGACGAGTTAGGATTTATCAGTCGAGAACTTGGTGAGAATTCAGCAGGTAATTTGGTGTTATTAAACGGTGTGCTAAGCATTACAGATATAGAAACACTGCAAAATCTACTTGAGCCAACAATGTACTTTGCAACCGAAGAAGAATACAAGCAATTGTATGGTGATAGAAAAAGGCAGGCGGTAAAGAAAAAGCTTGAGGAAAACAAGCCAGTGGTTCAATTAATTAAGGCTATTCCATATGCACTTGAAGCTAGACTAAAAGTCGGTGAAGACATGGTATGGATGACCTTAAATCGTGGAGAAATGGTCGGCAATCCACACGATATCAACCTAAAGCATGGTAAGGTGTTGTTTGGGGAATATTATGTTTTGGGAGTGTTAGACGCCATCCCAAATGATGATATGAATATAGATATGACAACTGGTAGCTTTGGTGATGTAATCTTGGAATTGTCTCAGTCGCTCAAAGAAACAATGGGTAGGAATACAAGCAGTTATGGTATCACCCCGATTGCTATCTTTAGAGTAATCCGCACCAATCAACAAGCTAAATAGCACTATATAACTTAAAAAACCAACCGTCCTTTATGGGCGGTTTTTTATTGGGTGAATTTATGTTAAATACATATCGTTTAGACATACAGGTAAATGCCGATAGTGCTAATACCGCATTGGGAAATCTAAAAGAGCATTTTGATAAGATTGAACAATCAAGCGGTAAGGCAAGCGTTGGTATTGATGGCTTTTCAGACAAGGCAGACAAGGCGTCAAAATCCAGTAAAAAAGCTGGTGATGAAGCTAAAAAAGCGTCAAATGCTCAAAAAGGCTTGGCAGCATCATTTAAAGAAGCCACAGCCGTCGCAGCGGTTGGCTTTGCTGCTATCTCAGGCACGGTGGCACTATCAATCGGCAAAGCAAATGAATTTGAATCAGCTTTGGCAGGTATCTCAAAAGTCGTGGACTTTAAAAGCCCTGACGGACTAAAAGATATGCGTGCAGAGCTTGAAGCGCTTAGTACGCAAATTCCTTTGACATTTACAGAGCTTGCACAAATTACAGCGGCAGGCGGTCAGCTTGGCGTCGCTGAAGAAAACTTGATTGCATTTACAAAATTAACCGCTGACATGGCAACTGCTTTTGATATATCTGCTGAGTCAGCAGGTGATAGCATGGCTAAACTTGCTAATATTTTCAGTAAGCCGATTGAAGAGATGGGCGAATTTGGCGATATGATTAACACTATATCAAATAATATGCCTGCCAAAGCTTCTGAAATTGTCGAATCATTAACACGAATTGGCGGTACGGCTAAAGCGTTTGGTTTAGCTGAAAAAGAAGCGGTCGCACTAACAAGTGCAATGATCTCATTGGGTAAAGCGCCTGAAGTAGCAAGTACAGCGATTAACTCAATGCTAACAACTTTATCGACACTTGATGTTGCAGATAAAGATGTAGCGGCATCACTAAAAGCCATGGGGCTAAATGCTCAAGAATTTGGTAAGACAATCAGAGAAGATGGCTATAAAGCTATCATGCAACTGCTTGAAGGCATTGAGCAATTACCAAAGGATCAGAAAATTGGCATTGTGACCGATTTATTTGGTAAAAACTTTGGCGATGATATTGTGCAATTAGCAGGTGCACCTGATGTTTTAGAGAAAATTAATGAATTGTTAGCCGAACAACAAGGCTATATCGGTTCAATGGCTCAAGAAGCGAAAAATGTCTCAAGCACGAGTGAAGCACGCAATCAGATGTTTTTAAACTCTCTGGAAAATGCAAGCGCCGCTTTGGGCGAAGTGTTTAAACCTGCGCTTGATAGCGTCAGAGATGCAGTCATTCCTGTGCTTAATGCATTCGCTGACTTCACAAAAGAAAATCCGACCTTTGTCGCTGCTATCGTAGGTATCGCAGGCGCATTTACTGGCGTTTTAACAATCCTTGGTGGCGTATTAGCTGTATTGCCAATTTTGGCATCAGGTTGGGCGATATTAACCGCAGGCGCAACGGTTGCTGTTGCACCAATCTTGGGTGTTGTCGCTGCTATCGCTGCTGTCGTCGCTGTCGGTGCACTATTGTATGATAACTGGGACTTAATCAAAGCCAAAGGGCAAGAGATTTGGGCAGCAGTCAGTGACTATGCAAGCCAAGCTTGGGAAAGCATACAACAAGCTTGGCAGGGCGTTGGCGAATGGTTTGGCGAGCTTTGGGATAAAGTCAAACAGACCTTTTTTAATTGGTTATCACAAATGCCAAAACCGGTACAAGACATGGTGGCTAATATTAGTGAAATATTTAGCACAATTGTGGATGTGGCAGGGGCGGTTTGGGATGGCATTGC
>ERZ1023228.157-NODE-157-length-3927-cov-7.093492_pt1 | contig 3927 bp, 8 predicted proteins | sample MGYA00380451_ERZ1023228 | MGnify/ENA primary metagenome ERZ1023228 (study PRJEB33173, sample SAMEA4830377) | metagenome | study: EMG produced TPA metagenomics assembly of the PRJEB25223 data set...
TGTTCATAAATTAATATTTTTTCTAAATGAAAAAGGTGTTTTTATAAATAAGAAATAGCATTGAAATTAAGCTCTAAGCCAATACCTACTACCCAACCACACCGATACCGTCTACAACTTTGAAGTACAAGACTTCCACACCTATCATATTGGCGAATATGGGGTGTGGGTGCATAATGCGGATTGTTGTGGGGTTGATCAGAAATTAATAGATAATCTATCAAAACCGTTGAGTAAATCAACTAAAGATCATATCATTAAAAGGCATGATTACAATGAGATTAGGCAACAAATTGACACAATCATGAATAAAACAGGAAAAAGCAAGCAAGATGCGTTTAATATGTTAAACCTAAGCAATAGAACATTTTTTAATAAAAACTGGGATCAAAACACAATAGTAAAAGCTACTGAATATGCAAAACAAGACGCTATTGGTAAAAATGTAACAAGTGGAAATCATACGGTTGTTTATCGAGGAGAAAAAATTACAATAAATATATCTAATGATAGGAAAGTGTCAACGGCTTACGGTCATTATAAATATAACATTAACGATTTCTGATATAAAAAGGATAATTTATATGAATATGATAAGTATCAAATATAGAATAAATGAAAAGTCTTTAATGGATAACTATGATGACATTCTTAGTAAACCAATTATTTATGGAGTTTTTATTATTGAGAGTGACTTTGAGTTTTATTTAAGAGATAAATGCATGATTGATGATGGATTATTTGAACTATTTAAGTTTAATGATGATTTGTTTGATTGGTTTTTTAATCTTAATAAAATTAACATAGAGCTAATGAGAGACGATAATAAATACATTATGCTTGGTTATGACTTAGATAGTGCATATATCAAAAACTATATTTTGTTCACAAAAAATAATCAATATTTAAAAATTTCAATTATTGAGTGTGATAATCAAGATGGTACATTAAAGTTATTAAGCAAAAAACTACCAGACAATTATAGAATAATCAATGAAATGGCTCCTATCAATATTAACATATGGTTAGAGGAAATTTATAAAAAAACAAAGCAATTTCTTGATGATATAACCAGCATTTATAAGGATTTTGATAATTATATATATATTAAAAAACTCAATGATTTTTTAAAAGTTTATGAAAATAATGTAAAAGCATAAATCTACAAGCCTAAATCCATAAATTTTCACACCTACCATATTGGCGAATATGGGGTGTGGGTGCATAATGATGGGTGTTGTGGGGTTGATGTAAGTAGTTGGCACAAAGGAAGCCACAATGACAGCATCTCTTCTTTACAATCTCATTTTAATAAACATGGAGCCGAAGTTGGAACAGAAAATATAGAACAATACTTAAGAAAGGCTGTATCCTTTAAGCAAAATCTAAGGGGTGCAACAAAATCTCCTGTTGCTGGTGCGACTTATGGTGTGATTAGATACAAGAAAAATTGTAAATATACTGATATAGCTCCGGATGGAACTATTATTTCCTTTGGAAAACAGTAAGGATATTTTTATGATAGATTTTGATATACATTTAGAAAACAATATAGTTGGCGGATTAAATTTTCAGATTTGCTATTCCATTGATGGTATCATTGACTATAATAATTCATTGGTTATCAATGAAGATTTATTTTCTCTAATTCAGGAAGATTTTAGCCGTTGTTATTATGATGATAAAGACAAATACCAATTTTATCATTGGGGGCATAATTTTCACAACAAACAAGATATATTTAATATATCCTTAAGATTAAAAAATAGAATTTCTTCTATTAAAGAAGATAAAATAAAAGATTTAAATTATTATTGGTTAAGTGATGACCAGGTGGTTTTCTTAGAGAAAAATAAAATTGATTTTATATTATCTATCAATCAAGTAATTGAATTTATTAATAATTCATGCACAAAAGATTATGATGGAATATATGTTATCGGGGTCTAGATGATTCTTGATTAGGCTTATGAGAATAAGAACAAAGAAACCGTTCTTGTTTTGGATGAAAATGATGTTCAAGATTATCAAGATAAAGGTTTAAAATATAATTGATTCAATTTATAAAAATGACTTTATTCTTGACAGAAATGTTCGCAAGAGAATATTTATATTAGATATTGAAATATAAGTAATTCACTAACCCACACCCAAACTGTCTACAACTTTAAAGTGCAAGAGTTCCATACTTATCACATTGGTGAGTATGGGGTATGGGTGCATAATGATGGGTGTTGTGATTTAAAATACGGAGCAGCTCCCTATTACGGCTCTGTCAGTAATACCATTAAGTCAAAGGCGCCGAGCAACCCTCAAAAGGCATTAAATGAATCAATCAAAATAAAAGATACATCTGATAGAAGAATAGCAGTAGATAAAAATACTGGAGATTTTGTTATTTTTGATAAAACAATTGACAATATTTATCATAGTCATGTTAGAACTTGAAATGAATTAACTCAAGAGATGAAAAATTTATTAATAAACAAAGGTTTTGTTAATAGAAAAGGTAAAATATTATGAATATGATTTATCAAGAACCAAAATTAATCAGTATAGATATTGTTAGGCTTTTTCTTCTTGAAAAAGATATTAATAATTCAATAAAAGGTATTATTTCTTTATCAATTTATGGGGAAAATAGAAAAGATATTTATCATTTTATAAAAAATACTTTATTATCATCTGATAATAAAGATATTAAAATTGCATGTATAAAATCTATAGGAAATATTGTTAGAATAGACAATTTTATTGATGAAGAATTATTAGGTTTTTTGGAATTTTTAAGAAAAGAAGAATATTATCAAGGTGTATTATCTGACTTGTATGATGATATTGACATTTTTATTAATTGTAAGATTAATTAATTAATTAATTCTGCAATCATCTACATGAAAATTCGCAAAAATACCAATCATTAACCCCAGTATGGAGCTGAAAAACTGGAGTTATTTGAAACATATCTTTGGATTTGCTAAACAATTTATAGATTTTTAAAAATAGGATACCAAAATAAATTTAAAGTAAAGTTACAAAATAACAAAATACGGTTGTTAATAGAAAAGTTGTAGATATTTCTGCCAATGTTCAAGCAATGAGATATAAAAAAAGGGATGCTGGCAAAAGTTATAGAGATGCTTTGGATGAAGTGTTTAAAAGAACTGGAGTGCCTAAAGAGCAATTTGTTATTACAAAATTGGGAAAAGATAAACATGGAAAATCAATACCAGTTGAATATTCTGCCCCCAATGGTGCAAATGTAAATATGGATATTCCTGAATTTAATAATGTAACTAACGGTGTTTTGGGAAATGGTTCACATCACCACATATTGGCTACCAAAATGCTGGGAAAGGCTCTAATCGTATCAGAGGGCATATTTTTGTTGATGAATTACCTGCTACTAGGAGATAAAATATGAACAATATTGCTGAGATGGCGAGAGTTTGTAATGATTTAAATATTTCATTTCATATTATAAGTGGAGATGACGCCAATAAAATAATATCTAAAGTTATTAATTTTTTTAACCCAGAACAAACAACGGGACATTTGTCAATTTCAAATGATGGTAATAAGGTATTTAAAATTTCATTGGAGCATAATGAATTTACATATTCAAAAAAACTGCCAGAGGACAAAGGGTATGTTTTTTTTGATTTAGAATCTAAGGATAAAAACAAGGTTTTTGTTTTGGATAATATACAAAATATATGTGATATTATGTCTGAAAGTCTTGGCATGGAATATTTTCTTTTCAATGAACAATTTGACTATCTTATTGCTGTCAATTGGTATGTGATAGAATTAACAGATGGAGCAAAAAAGTATTTAATTACTTAAATTGGCTACCATCAAGCTACCCCCCAAACCGTCTACAACTTTGAAGTACAAGACTTCCACACCTACCATATTGGCGAATAT
>ERZ1023228.159-NODE-159-length-3653-cov-9.581990_pt1 | contig 3653 bp, 4 predicted proteins | sample MGYA00380451_ERZ1023228 | MGnify/ENA primary metagenome ERZ1023228 (study PRJEB33173, sample SAMEA4830377) | metagenome | study: EMG produced TPA metagenomics assembly of the PRJEB25223 data set...
TGGTGAAGATGTCAATGTGGCTGCTGGTGTGGCAGCGGAGGCGGTGAGGTGGAATGGTACAGCTCAAATTTTTTATTATAATGAGCTTGAGGAAATAAAAAATGATATAGATGGCACTTATGTAAAGGAGCAATTACAAGCCATTACGAATATTTCAGATGATCTTGCTGAGTTGTTGGAAAATGTTGTTTATCTGAAAAACACTCGAGGGGGTTTTATTGTATGTTTCAGACATTCAGGTGAATCATGCCAACCTCGCTCGGGACAAAGATATGCAGCACAACAAGAAATTAGACAAGGTTATATTGATGTTGCGATTGAAATTATTCCCAATCACAGACTTGAAACATCGGTTAAAGTTGTTACCAAGCGTGGAGCTGGGACTGTCTCGGAAGCAGTCATTGAAAAACCAACAAATAATCAAAGCAAACCCTCTCACAGGGCTGCAGTATATATACCAAGAGATCAAGAGCTACGAGAATTATTTACAGCGACAAACCCAAGAGTAGGAGTAAGAATTGGAAACCGTACGCTACTACCAGAGTCAAACAGCCAAGGACTTGTAAGAGTATTTAGGGGTGCGAGCGATGCTGAGGTCAAACAGTATTTTACAGAGTTGACGGGTAAGTCTTTGCCTCAACCAAGAGAAATAACTATTGGCAATGATAAAGGGGTAAGATATTATGTACAAACTGAACATGGCAACTATAATTTACGAAGTATTGCAAAAAGCCAAGACAAAACAGGTCTTGTTTGGACGATTGATATACCTGCGGGAGTTGTCCACAATAAAAAAGCTGAGATTAAATTTCTAAGAAGGTAAGAATGTAATGATTGAAATTTCAAGTGAACTTAAGCAAGAGATGTATCATGATGCAAAAAACTTATGGTTTTCTGCGTTATTTGAAAATATTCCAGCATCTTTACCAAATATCACATTTGAAGAACAAAAGGCTTTATTCTTTATGCTTACTAAAGAAGCCTTAGACGCAGACTTAATCAAATTTATACCACCTAATGGTATTTGGTATGAAGGATATGACATTTGGGATGTCTCATCAGATGAAATTGTTGCCTATCTTAGAGATAATTTCCCTAAAGATGCGACAGATGGGCTGGATTCTTGTGTTAATAACTATTTTTATGATATTGCTCCAGCTGTCCTATGGCGTCAAGATGATGGTAGTTATTATGGCAGTTAAATCAATTCCCTAACACCCAAGTCACTGTTGGCGGTGATTTGATTGTTAAAAGCCGTCAAGATACTTATCAATACAACAGTAATCAAACCCAAGTAGGTGGCAATCTTGATGTCAGCTTCCAAGACGTACCACAATCTGCCAGTATCAATGGTAGTAACACAAACGCCAATGCAAGCTATGCCCAAGTCACCGACCAAACCGTTATCAAAGCCAAAGAATCTACCCTGTCTGTACAAGGACAAGGTAAGTTCACTGGTGGCTATCTCATCACCGATGCAGGTAAAAACCAAACCCAGTTTGCCCAAGGTATCCAAACCCAAGACATACAAAATCATCTAAATTATGAAGGCGATGCCATCAGTGTCAGCATTGGTGTTGCAGACACCAGCAATCCAAATGGCAAAGCCAAACCTGCCCTACAAGGCTTAGGCTATGGCAAAATAGACCCAGTCAATAAAACTTCCAGCACCCATTCTGCCATCACTGACCAAATAGGTCTCTCCCATATCAACACAAAAAATTTCAAACAAAAAGAAGTTCAACATGAGCTTAACCCAATCATCACCAATGACTTTAACCAAGAGCAGGTGTTAACAGAGCTTGGGGCTCAGGTGGTGATTACCGCAGAGTCTGGCAGAGAAGCACCAAAGGCAGTGGCAAAGTTTGCTGACAGGCAAGCTTTTAAACTCATTCAAAACCTAGATGAACTTAATAACAAAAACATTGATATTACCTCTGATGAGTATCAAAATACCATCAAAGAGATTGATAAATGGAGTGAAGGTGGCATCTACCGTGTTGCTTTGCATACTGCAGTCGCTGCCCTAGCTACAGGCACTGCTCAGGGTGGACTATCAGCAGGCATAACCGCTTATACCATCCCAAAGATTGATGAGTATCTAAAAGAACAAGGCTTTGACAAAGAAATCAGAGACATCACTCTACTTGCCCTATCAGCAGGCATTGGTGCGACTGTTGGTAGTGATACTGCAAGTACTGCTAACAATGTGGGGCAGGTGCAGTGGAATTATTTGACGCATCGTCAGCTACAGGACAAAATCTCGTGTACTAGTACTAAAAAGGAGTGTGAAGATACGATGATATATCAAAAAAACAAGATGAAGAATTGCGTACAACCTGTACTAATCAATCAAATAGTAATGATTGCCAATATGATAAGAGAGGTCTTGAGTTATGTAGGAAAAAATAGAAATCATTATGGAAAAGCAAGCGACATCAAAACATCTACTTAGAATGTTTTATCGGTCGCTAATTCTAGTGGCTATCATACCATTGATACCCTTGATGAAAGAGCAAATTATTTTGGAGCAATGTATAGTTATACAGAGCAACCTTGGTTTAGGGTGGCGTTTATTTTATCGTTATCCAGTTGCTAATATTGCAAAAAATCTACTTAATTTTATGAATATAACTAAATTAATATCATTAAGATTGAAAACCTAAATTAAATAATCCATCTGGCTATTTACCCAATTATTCATTATAATAAAAACACTGTATTACACCTGTAATATTACAGATATTATCTCATTGGTTTAGTTTAGGGTGTAAGTAATCTCATAATAGCTCGTAAAATGCTCTGTATTGGTTTATACGGGCTATTTATCGCTTGGGTGGTATGCTAGTAACAGTTAAGTATAAACATGGCTTAAAACGCATTATATGAGCATATATGGGTATATGCTGAATTGAAGGAGTATTTTTAGATGGCTTGGGTACAGATTAGTGAAGAAGAAGCTAAAAATCACCCATATTGGGATAAGTTTTGTTGGGTAAGGTGGTTATTTATTATTATGGGTATGCTAAAGGCTGGTTTATTAGTGCCTATCACTATATTGAGTATCTATATAATGGACCTGAACCTTGATAAAGGGTATAGTATTGTAGGTATTTTTATGATTTTAAGTGTTGTTATGCTACTGATACTATGGACCGTGATTATTTTATTATTTGGTTTTAAGCGTCAATATAATAAACACTTACCTTTTTTAGCGTTGATTTATATACCCAGCATTCTTTATTCAGTTGCTCCTATTATACTCATATTTGGTCCTGAAACCAAGGATATTGCTACTGCGGACGGCTCTATAATGGGACTAATGACTATAACAATGGTTTTATTTATCTACTTTGGTATTTATAGTATTTATAAACTTATAGCAGAGAATTCAGAAGTATTTAGATTACAGTATATGAAACAGATTAAATTTACTCAGTATTATAATAATTATTATAAATAAATATACCCTATAAATAATATACCCAATCTGATATGACTGATATGCCAACGACATAGCCAAAGCACTCAACTAACTGGGCTGACCATCCCATCAGAGCAATCATCATGGACATGGTCAGCGGCGGTTGATTAAGCCTGTAGTTTTTGGATTAACCGCTTGGCAGTATCTTCAGATGAAGCAGGGTTTTGAC
>ERZ1023228.173-NODE-173-length-3047-cov-11.256350_pt1 | contig 3047 bp, 4 predicted proteins | sample MGYA00380451_ERZ1023228 | MGnify/ENA primary metagenome ERZ1023228 (study PRJEB33173, sample SAMEA4830377) | metagenome | study: EMG produced TPA metagenomics assembly of the PRJEB25223 data set...
TCATCGTCTTACTCCTTGTTATGATGGTAACGATGGCTACCATCTTACCAATCAAGCAGACCTTGCTTGATGTGTTGTATTATAGCCTAGCTTATTTAAAAAGTCAAGTAATTATTACGGTTTTGTATGAAATTGTTATGATTATTTGGCTTTTTTTATCCCATTTTGAAAAAGGAGTTGTTATGATAAAAGCTCCATACAACCCAATCGATGTCGCCAACTATATTGTGGCTGAAGCTGTTAAGAGAAAAAAGCCCGTTACTCACTTAAAACTACAAAAACTGTTGTATTATGTGGTGACGAAGTATTTGCAAACCCACAATAAACCATTAATTGCTGAAAATGTGGTTAAATGGCAATATGGTCCTGTGGTTAAAAGTGTCTATCATCAGTTTAAAATACTCGGCTCGCTTGAGATTACAGAGCTTTGTGAGTATATAGAATCAAAAGATGATAAGAAGCTTTTTTCTGTAAAATGGGCGAATGTTGATGCAAATGTGAAAACATTAGAAAACGACCCTGAGTTTGCAAAAGTTGCTAATACTGTAATTGATGATTTGCTAAGCGTGTCTGCTTTTGGACTTGTGGATATAACACACGCTGAAGCCGCTTGGCGTAATTTCGAGCCTGAAATTTTACAGGGGTTTGAACCTTATTACTCTGAAGATGAGTTAAAGGCTGCAACTTATGGCTAATAATGAGTCAATTGCTGAACAAAAAGCCAACTAAAATCGGTTTTTTATATTTAAAATGAACCGCCCATCATCAGATAGGCGGTTTTTTTAGGGTAGTTTTATCAAACAGGACAACCATGACACTCACTGAACACACCAAACGCTTAATCCACGCCCACGCCAAATCCGCCTATCCTAACGAGTGCTGTGGGCTTATCATAGATGGGCAGTATTATCCTTGTGATAATGTTGCTGTAAATCCTACCGAGCATTTTGAGATAGACCCCATTGACATGTTTGAGATGGGGGAAAAGGGTCAAATACAAGCGATTGTCCATAGCCACCCTGACGGCAATGCTGAGCCGTCCGAAGTGGATAGGGTGCAAATGAGCATACATGGGCTAGATTGGGTGATTTGTGCTTTTGGTTACCATGCAGGCGGTGAGCAGTACTTTGATGTCAAATGCCATAAACCCAAAGCGTATCAAGCCCCATTATTAGGGCGTGAGTATCATCATGGCGTGCAAGACTGTTATAGCTTGGTGCGTGATTATTACAGCCGTGAGCTTGATATTGATTTGCCTGATTTTCACCGCAGAGATGGCTGGTGGGAGGATGAGAACCATGAACCCTTATACGAGAAAAACTTTGCCAAAGCAGGTTTTATCAAGATGCAAGATGAAACCGACTTACAAAAGCACGATGTCATCTTGTGCCGTGTTGGGCGGACGCATCATGTCAATCATGCTTTGATTTATGTGGGCGATGGCAAGTTAAAAAGCGAAACCACGCCTGATTGTGTGGGTAATGCCCTAATTTTGCACCACCCCCATGGCAGTCTTAGCGTGCGTGAGATTTATGGGGACAATTGGCAAAGACGCACGGCGATGGTGGTGCGTCATCAGTCACTAGGCTAAATCACGACTGGCAAGCTGTGCTAGGTAATTACTACGACTCTTATATAGCGATTTGTGTGCTTTAACCTTTTCGTCAATTTTGACAATCAAGCGACTTGGCAAGGTAACATTAATCTTTTCAGATTTGCCCATATAGGCGGATAAATCAATATCAACCACCGCCCAAATCATACCTTGATAATCAGGATTTTCTTGATGATGAGCAATATCGGTCGCTTGAGGGATATCCTCACCATCATCAGCCAACATATCCAAATGCAAAACAATGGCTTCATAGGCATTTTTAACCGCCTCATCTACTGTATCGCCTGCACTAAAACAGCCTACAACATCAGGTACAATCACGCCATAACACTCATTGGTGCTGACGGGCTTTTCAATAGCGATAGGATATAACATATTTATCTCCTTAGATGATAGCCAATACTGGGTTATTTTAACCCAGCTTGTTTTAAGATTTGCTTAACTGTGCCGATTGGTAAGTCTGACTTGGGGTGAGGTATGGTTACCTTGCCCTGTTTGGTTGGGTGTTTGTAGTGATGATGACTGCCACGCACCGCAACTTCATACCAACCGTCATCAGTGATTAGCTTAATCATTTGACGGCTATTCATCTTAAAGTTCCTTATTGATTTAAGATGGGGTTATTATAACCCTAATTACAAGTTAAATCAAGAGTTATTAGGGTTATTTTATAAAAAAAATAGGAAAATCATGAAAACCGTCATTTTACACGGCATACTTGCCAAAAAATTCGGTAAAACTTTTAAGTTATCTGTCAATTCCACTAAAGAAGCCATGCGTGCGTTATGCGTGCAACTTACTGGCTTTGAAGCGTTTATGATGAACGCTCATAAGCAGGGGCTGCGTTTTGCTGTGTTTCACGATAAGCACAATGTGGGCGAAAATGAGCTTGACATGAACCACACCGCCAAGATTATCCGTGTTGTGCCAGTCGTGGAAGGCTCAAAAAAAGAAGGTGTTTTAGAAACTGTCATTGGAGCGGTCTTGGTCGTGGCAGGGGTTGTGGTAACGGGCATGGGCTTTGCTCCTGCAGGGGCGGCACTCATCGGTGCAGGGGTTGGCTTGATGGTGGGGTACATTTTGAGCTGGTGTAAGCGGAATTAACCCTTTATATTCTAAGCATTCACTTGCCCAATTAACAAACGCTTTATACATTGATAAGCTTGAGCCGTGCGTGTTTTGAGCGTTTTATTTTCGTTTCACACCCAATTTTCGACAAATTCAGGGCTTAAATCGCCTAATGGTTTATGCCAAATATTAGCCAAGCATCCCTCTTGATACTCACCATCAGATAAATAAGGCTTGCACGCTTCAATATGGTCTTTAATATAGCGAGCCGACCAGTCGGATTTTTTCAAATCAAATTTTTACTTCTATTAAATTTAAACTGATTTGTTCACTAATCTTAACCGCCAAAACGCCACCCCCAAAC
>ERZ1023228.175-NODE-175-length-2903-cov-344.925913_pt1 | contig 2903 bp, 1 predicted proteins | sample MGYA00380451_ERZ1023228 | MGnify/ENA primary metagenome ERZ1023228 (study PRJEB33173, sample SAMEA4830377) | metagenome | study: EMG produced TPA metagenomics assembly of the PRJEB25223 data set...
CGCACAAGCGGTGGAGCATGTGGTTTAATTCGATGCAACGCGAAGAACCTTACCTGGTCTTGACATAGTGAGAATCTTGCAGAGATGCGAGAGTGCCTTCGGGAATTCACATACAGGTGCTGCATGGCTGTCGTCAGCTCGTGTCGTGAGATGTTGGGTTAAGTCCCGCAACGAGCGCAACCCTTTTCCTTAGTTACCAGCGACTCGGTCGGGAACTCTAAGGATACTGCCAGTGACAAACTGGAGGAAGGCGGGGACGACGTCAAGTCATCATGGCCCTTACGACCAGGGCTACACACGTGCTACAATGGTTGGTACAAAGGGTTGCTACACAGCGATGTGATGCTAATCTCAAAAAGCCAATCGTAGTCCGGATTGGAGTCTGCAACTCGACTCCATGAAGTCGGAATCGCTAGTAATCGCAGATCAGAATGCTGCGGTGAATACGTTCCCGGGCCTTGTACACACCGCCCGTCACACCATGGGAGTTGATCTCACCAGAAGTGGTTAGCCTAACGCAAGAGGGCGATCACCACGGTGGGGTCGATGACTGGGGTGAAGTCGTAACAAGGTAGCCGTAGGGGAACCTGCGGCTGGATCACCTCCTTAATGAAGTTATCTGATTGGCAAGAATCCACAACAAGTTGTTCTTTGGTAAGATGTTTAAAAACGGGTCTATAGCTCAGTTGGTTAGAGCACCGTGTTGATAACGCGGGGGTCATAAGTTCAAGTCTTATTAGACCCACCATTTTGGGGCCATAGCTCAGTTGGTAGAGCGCCTGCCTTGCACGCAGGAGGTCAGGAGTTCGACTCTCCTTGGCTCCACCAAGCAAATTTAAACATCAAAGCATACATAAGCAATTTAAATAAGATTTCTTATTTATGCTTTTATTTTATAAACTGACGAAGTTTATAACATTATTTAACAATGTAACTATGAGTCTGGGTTAATTATTTAATTCCAACAAATAATTAACCTGGTGTTTGTACCCAATACAAACACCAAAAAAGTAAAGAGAACTGAATCAAGCGTAAACATAGGTGAATCGTTACACATTACCCATACACACCAAAAGACTTCTTAGAAGTCAGACTACTTGGGGTTGTATGGTCAAGTAATGAAGTGCACATGGTGGATGCCTTGGCAGTCAGAGGCGATGAAAGACGTGATAGCCTGCGATAAGCGTCGGTGAGGTGGCAATATCCTGTGACCCGGCGATTTCTGAATGGGGAAACCCACCTAAGCTAACTTAGGTATCATAATTTATTTTATGAGGCAAACCGGGAGAAGTGAAACATCTCAGTACCCCGAGGAAAAGACATCAAATGAGATTCCGTAAGTAGCGGCGAGCGAACACGGAGGAGCCGATCAATTTTACAGTAGCAAAATGGCGTGGGAAAGCCAACCATAGTAGGTGATAGTCCTGTATGCGAAACTGTTTAAGCGACATATTAAGTAGGGCGGAACACGAGAAATTCTGTCTGAAGATGGGGGGACCATCCTCCAAGGCTAAATACTCCTGACTGACCGATAGTGAACCAGTACCGTGAGGGAAAGGCGAAAAGAACCCCTGTTAGGGGAGTGAAATAGAACCTGAAACCGTGTGCATACAAGCAGTCGGAGCGGACTTGTTCCGTGACGGCGTACCTTTTGTATAATGGGTCAGCGACTTATATTCTGTAGCAAGGTTAACCGAATAGGGGAGCCGTAGGGAAACCGAGTCTTAATAGGGCGATTAAGTTGCAGGGTATAGACCCGAAACCGAGTGATCTATCCATGAGCAGGTTGAAAGTGCCGTAACAGGCACCGGAGGACCGAACCCACTGTCGTTGAAAAGCCAGGGGATGACTTGTGGATAGGGGTGAAAGGCTAATCAAACTCGGTGATAGCTGGTTCTCCCCGAAAGCTATTTAGGTAGCGCCTCGGACGAACACCATTGGGGGTAGAGCACTGTTTCGGCTAGGGGGTCACACCGACTTACCAAACCGATGCAAACTCCGAATACCGATGAGTGATATCCGGGAGACAGACGGCGGGTGCTAACGTCCGTCGTCAAGAGGGAAACAACCCAGACCGCCAGCTAAGGCCCCAAATTCCTAGTTAAGTGGGAAACGATGTGGGAAGGCACAGACAGCTAGGAGGTTGGCTTAGAAGCAGCCACCCTTTAAAGAAAGCGTAATAGCTCACTAGTCGAGTCGGCCTGCGCGGAAGATGTAACGGGGCTCAAACTAGGAGCCGAAGCTGCGGATTTAATTGTTTCAATTAAGTGGTAGGGGAGCGTTGTGTAAGCCTGTGAAGGTGCATCGTAAGGTGTGCTGGAGGTATCACAAGAGCGAATGCTGACGTGAGTAACGACAAAACGGGTGAAAAGCCCGTTCGCCGGAAGACCAAGGGTTCCAGTCCAACGTTAATCGGGGCTGGGTGAGTCGACCCCTAAGGCGAGGCCGAAAGGCGTAGTCGATGGGAAATCGGTTAATATTCCGATACTTGTTTATGATGCGATGGAGGGACGGAGAAGGTTATGCCAGCCTGGCGATGGTTGTCCAGGTGGAAGGATGTAGTTAGACTGAGTAGGCAAATCCGCTCGGTTATTAATGAGATCTGATAGCAAGCCAGTTTACTGGCGAAGTGGCAAATACCCTGCTTCCAGGAAAAGCTTCTAAGCGATAGTCATAAACGAATCGTACCCGAAACCGACACAGGTGGTCAGGTAGAGAATACCAAGGCGCTTGAGAGAACTCTGCTGAAGGAACTAGGCAAAATGGTACCGTAACTTCGGGAGAAGGTACGCTGCCGATGGTGATAAGACTTGCTCTTTGAGCTGTTGGCAGTCGCAGATACCAGGCTGCTGCAACTGTTTATTAAAAACACAGCACTCTGCAAACACGAAAGTGGACGTATA
>ERZ1023228.207-NODE-207-length-2256-cov-1.582008_pt1 | contig 2256 bp, 3 predicted proteins | sample MGYA00380451_ERZ1023228 | MGnify/ENA primary metagenome ERZ1023228 (study PRJEB33173, sample SAMEA4830377) | metagenome | study: EMG produced TPA metagenomics assembly of the PRJEB25223 data set...
TAAAATTTGCTTAACAACAAATGCTTCTTCGAAATTATCTTGATGTTCTTGATATTCAGGTTGTTCATTAGCTTGATTCCACGGATGGTGCCCCTCAGCACAAGTTTGACACACCATTTTTTCTTCTGTTTTATTTTTACTTGTAACTTTAACTTTTAATTCCGCTTCATTAAGTTGACAATTTTCACAAAGCACTTCAACACCTCATTTCATTTAGTAATAATTTATAACTGGTAACAAACGTTTTAAAATATTTGCTCTAATAATATCTCTAGAAACCATATCCATTGATAGCGTTTCTCTATCAATAACTGCTTGAATCATTTTAGCTTCACGTTCATTTATTAACATTTTATCTAAAAGCCCATCAATAATATAATAAGCTTGTTGTTGAGAAATAGAAGGTCCAATCAGCTGAAGCAAATGATTAAAATAACCTGTTGCATCTTTATTTTCAATTTTAGTGATTCGGATGTAACCACCACCACCACGTTTACTTTCGATTTCATAACCATGTTCATTAGTGAATCGTGTTTTGATTACATAATTTAATTGTGATGGTACGCAATCAAAACGCTGTGCGATATTCGCTCTCTGAATTTCAACGACATCTTCATTCGACTCTTCAAATAAACGTTTGATGTATTGTTCTATGATGTCAGACATATTGTGCATGTATATCACCCCTTTTTGACCTTCTTTGACTATATTATATGACCTATTTTGACCTTTTTCAATTAATTTGTTTTTATATTTTCAAAAATTTATGATGTTAGCCCTTCCATTTTATTGTATGATAGATTGTAGAAAAAACTAAAGGAATGAGAAATATATGCATATTCTAATTGGGATTATCGGAATTATCTTCTTTTTAGCACTTGCGTTTCTATTTAGCTCAGACAGGAAAAATATTCGCTGGAAATATGTAGGAATTTTACTTGCAATTCAGCTTATCTTTGCATTTATCTTGCTTAAAACTACAATGGGAATCAAGGTTATTGGTGGTATTTCAAACGGTTTTAACTACTTATTATTAAAAGCAGCAGATGGTGTTAACTTTGTATTCGGTGGTATTCAATATATCGATCCTAAGCAACCACCATTCTTCTTCAGTGTATTATTACCTATCGTATTTATTTCAGCGATTATCGGTATCCTTCAATACACAAAGATTTTACCTTTAATCATTAATGTTTTAGGATTCTTAATTTCTAAAATTAATGGTATGGGACGTTTAGAATCATACAATGCAGTTGCTGCAGCAATTTTGGGACAATCTGAAGTATTTATTTCAATTAAAAAACAATTACCATACATACCTAAGCAACGTTTATACACATTAACAGCTTCAGCAATGTCGACTGTTTCTGCTTCAATTATCGGTGCATACTTTACCTTAATTGAACCTAAATATGATGTAACGGCTGTTGTCTTAAACTTATTTGGTGGTTTCATCATCGCTTCAATTATTAACCCTTATAAAGTTAATGAAGAAGATGACAAATTATTAGTTGAAGAAACTGAAGAAAGACAACAATCATTCTTCGAAATGCTAGGAGAATATATTTTAGATGGATTTAAAGTAGCTGTCATTGTAGGCGCAATGTTAATCGGATACATTGCTATTATCGCTCTATTAAATGGAATTGTAAGCAATATCTTTAGTACAGTTTCAGGTGGCGCTATTTCTTGGGATTTCCAAACATTAATTGGTTTTGTCTTTGCACCATTTGCATTCTTAGTCGGTGTGCTATGGCAAGATGCAGTTCAAGCCGGTTCAGTTATGGCGACAAAACTATTATCTAACGAATTTGTAGCAATGCAAGCACTTGGTAAACTTAGTGATTTATCTGAACACGCAAAAGGTGTTACATCTGTATTCTTAGTATCATTTGCTAACTTTAGCTCTATCGGTATTATTTCAGGTGCGATTAAATCACTTAATGACAAAAAAGGAGATACAGTTGCCCGCTTTGGTTTGAAATTATTATTCGGTGCAACACTAGTATCTTTCATTTCAGCTGCAATCGCTGGATTCTTTATTTAACAAATACATCAACATCGAATTAACCCCTTCAAAATTTTGACTATTCTCAGTCTCTTTGAAGGGTTTTTTTATGTATATCTTTATTTTTTATCATTTTTAATTTTGACATAAAAAATAACTCCTCCAAAGCTAAGTTTGAAGGAGATATTTTCTTCTCAACAAATCTATAAATATCAATAATTCGTTGATTTAGCATACATTAAGCTATG
>ERZ1023228.282-NODE-282-length-1501-cov-1.349239_pt1 | contig 1501 bp, 2 predicted proteins | sample MGYA00380451_ERZ1023228 | MGnify/ENA primary metagenome ERZ1023228 (study PRJEB33173, sample SAMEA4830377) | metagenome | study: EMG produced TPA metagenomics assembly of the PRJEB25223 data set...
ATTAAGAGATGCGATGAAAGTATTAACGGAACAACTAATTGACACAAAAATAACTTATGGCGATATTTGGGAAGGTAGTCATTATTCATTTGGTTTCAGTAAAATGCAACGTTCAGCCTGTACAACTTGTGGAGATGTACCAAGTTATCCGTATTTAAACAAGAATGAACAACGTTATGCAACATTGTGTGGTAGAGACACTGTACAGTATGAAAATGCATCAATTACACACGACATTCTTGTTCAATTTTTAAAACAACATCAACTAAATTATCGCAGTAATTCGTATATGGTTATGTTTGAATTTAAAGGACACCGCATTGTTGCTTTTAAAGGTGGAAGGTTTTTAATACATGGCATGACACGCACATCAGATGCCACACATCTAATGAATTTATTGTTTGGATAAAAAAAGATAAGACAAAAGGAGTGTAATATTATGGGCGAACATCAAAACGTTAAATTGAATCGTACAGTTAAAGCAGCCGTACTAACGGTATCAGATACTAGAGACTTTGATACAGATAAAGGTGGTCAATGCGTGCGCCAACTATTACAAGCAGATGACGTTGAAGTGAGTGACGCACATTAAACAATTGTGAAAGATGAAAAAGTAGCCATCACGACGCAGGTGAAGAAGTGGTTAGAAGAAGAAATTGATGTCATCATTACGACTGGTGGAACAGGTATTGCACAACGTGATGTGACGATTGAAGCAGTAAAACCACTTTTAACTAAAGAGATAGAAGGCTTTGGGGAATTGTTTAGATATTTGAGTTATGTTGAAGATGTTGGCACGCGTGCATTATTGTCTCGTGCTGTAGCAGGTACAGTTAATAATAAATTGATATTTTCGATTCCAGGATCAACAGGCGCAGTTAAATTAGCATTAGAAAAGCTCATTAAACCAGAATTAAATCATCTGATTCATGAGCTTACAAAATAATTTATTGATTTGATTGGCGTTGAAAATCTCCAGATTTACCGCCAGACTTGCTTTCAAGGTAGGTTTCGCCAATAATCATACCTTTATCAACTGCTTTCGTCATGTCGTAAATGGTTAAAGCCGTTGCTGATGCAGCGGTTAAAGCTTCCATTTCAACACCGGTTTTGCCAGTTGTAGAGACAGTTGTTTGAATGTTTAAAGTATAAAGGGGTGCATTTGTTTCATCCCAGCTGAAGTGAACATCTATGCCAGTCAATGGTAATGGATGGCACATCGGAATAATTGTTGATGTATTTTTGGCAGCCATAATACCAGCGATTTGAGCAGTGTTCAATACATTGCCTTTGGTATTGGTGTTACTAGAAATCTGCTTAAAAATAGTTTCATTTACAGTAATGCTTGAATGAGCGACAGCAGTTCTTTTTGTAATTTGTTTGTCTGATACATCGACCATTTTGGCGTGGCCTTGTTGATTAATATGAGTAAACTCAGTCATTTTACCCCTCCTAGTGCATCTAGTATATCATGAAAAAATAAAAGTTTTGGAGATGATTT
>ERZ1023228.298-NODE-298-length-1456-cov-1.922912_pt1 | contig 1456 bp, 2 predicted proteins | sample MGYA00380451_ERZ1023228 | MGnify/ENA primary metagenome ERZ1023228 (study PRJEB33173, sample SAMEA4830377) | metagenome | study: EMG produced TPA metagenomics assembly of the PRJEB25223 data set...
CACATACGAGGTGCCTTGCGCGTCAGCGAGTTCAACACTTGGTTCAATCGTAACTGTCTTTTCAAACAATGGAATTAACTCATGTGGATGCAACTTAAATTCATAGCCTTCATTATAAAGCTGTTTTGCGCGTTTCAAACAATTATTAAGCAGCACTTCTCCACCACGACTAACTGGGTGGAAGTAAATTTGCCAATACATTTGATAACGACGCATAATAAAGTTTTCAACTGCATGCATACCACTTTCTTTGATTAGTACTTCATCTTTAGAGGGTCGCATTAATCTTAAAATACGTTCCATATCAAAAGCACCATATGATACACCTGTGAAATACGCATCACGTTGTAAATAATCCATTCTATCCGCATCGAAATCATCGAAATGACCAATTTATTATGATGCGTTTTATTAATTACTTCCGCAACTTCTCTTGGAAACTCAGGCGCCACTTTACGTAATACAGCATTCACCTCAGTATCTCCAGTAATAATCGCTTGTGTGTATGCTTCATGGTCTGTATTAAATATTTTTTCAAAACTATGTGAAAATGGACCATGTCCTAAATCATGTAATAATGCAGCACATAATGCCAACGGTCTATCTTTATTGTCCCATGCATCATGACCAATAAATGACTCATCAATTAATCGTCTAACTATTTCATACACACCTAAAGAATGTCCAAAGCGACTATGTTCTGCTGTGTGAAAAGATAGGTACAGTGTTCCTAGTTGTCTAATTCGACGTAACCTTTGGAATTCCTTAGTTTTAATTAAATCCCATATCAATTGATCTTCAACATGAATATATCGATGTATCGGGTCTTTAAAAACTTTTTCTTCTACTAATTTTAAATCTACATATGCGTTAGTCATTATTCCCCTCCTTTTAATTTAATATAATATTTAATTTACTTAAAATGCTTTGTACATAAGTGCTAAGTCTAACTTTTCGCCATACATTTCTGGCTGATAAGAGCGTAAGATTGTAAAACCTTGCTCTTTATAGTAAGCTACTGCTTCTTCATTTTTATTATCTACTTCTAAGTAAACACCTTCAAATTTATCTTCAAAACGTGATAATCCTTCATTTAACAATGCTGTACCATAACCTGTATGTTGCGATTCTGGTTTAACATAATGAGCTGATAAATATAATTCTTCACCGTAAATAAAGTTAGCAAAGCCAACGATGTCATTACCTTCTTCAACGACTAAGAATAATTGTTCTTGAAGTCTTTTCTTTAAATGATGTTCATTATATGAAGCTTCTAACAAGTGATTAACTGTTGTCGCAGCGTATATATTTAAGTATGTATTAAACCAAGCTTTAGTTGCGACATCTCTAATTTGAACAACATCTTTTTCAGTTGCTTGTCTTACCTTGAACATGACTTTCTCCCCTTATTAACAAGTTTTAATAACGGCATTATACCACAACTTGCTCAATACTT
>ERZ1023228.315-NODE-315-length-1412-cov-25.938099_pt1 | contig 1412 bp, 3 predicted proteins | sample MGYA00380451_ERZ1023228 | MGnify/ENA primary metagenome ERZ1023228 (study PRJEB33173, sample SAMEA4830377) | metagenome | study: EMG produced TPA metagenomics assembly of the PRJEB25223 data set...
CAATATCTCCAAACTAAGATTACTGCTTATTATGGTTAGATATAGAAACTGCCACTTCTTTTGCTTAAATAGCCACAATAGCCACCACAAAACAGGCATTATATGAACAAGAAATAGCAATTATTCAAGGCGGAGCTCTTAGAATTGGGGGTGCGTGCTCTTCTTTGTATTCAAGTTCCCCAATGTCAAACACCTCATCCATTGGAAAAATGAATAACTATTTTAAAAAATAAAGTAAAAGACTATAAAAAAAGAGCATCTAAGCGTTTTAGGTCAAGTTAATCCAGCTTATCTAGAAGACCAGGTAGCAAATGGTGGAGCTTTGATTTATATTGGTAAATTAACTGTAAAAACATTAGGTAAATTTGCAAACAAATCTCAAGCCAAGACAACATCCAAAACCACCTGAACTAAAAGCAGATCCTGCCCCACCGCAGGCACACTCATTCACACCATCCATGGTCTAAAACCCATTGAAACCATTGAACATGGTGATTTAATTTGGTCAAGACAAGAGTTTGGCACAGAATATGACTACCGTCCTGTCATTGCCACCAAAGTCACACCCAATCAAGAAATCTATGAAGTTGTTGTCAAACACAGCAACAACTCCACAGAAACCTTTAAAACCACTAAAGAACACCCATTTTGGGTAGAAGGCATTGGCTGGCTTAAAGCTTCTTTACTAGAACAAGGCATGACCCTACTTGACAAACATGGTCTGCCTAATGTTACAATCCTCAGCCAAACAAAGCTAACCCACACCGATACCGTCTACAACTTTGAAGTACAAGACTTCCACACCTACCATATTGGCGAATATGGGGTGTGGGTGCATAATGATGGGTGTTGTGGGGTAGCCCTTTCGACGCTTGAATCATATGTTGAGAAATCAGCAAGGGGTATGGGAAAGTTGCATCGTGTTAATGAAAATGAGTTAACACAGTTAATTTTAGATATTGGCTACAATAAAGATGAATTATTAAAAGCCAAATCCATATTGGAATACAGTATTAAAATCAGGAAGGCAGAAAAGGCAAGCCAACCAGGTGGGAGGATTAGATGCTGGTCATCAAAAAAGGGTTGATATGGAACAAAGAATACTTAATAAAATCAATAATATGCTAAGGGAGTTGGAATAAATGCATAAAAAAATAGATAAACACCTGATCCAGGTTCTGTCATCTGAATATGAATTTAATTCTGATTCATATGCTGATTTAATTAATAATTCAATAAGCATAGAACAATCAACAGACGCTTGTTACTTTTTAGGTGAAATGTCAAAATCTAATGTTTTTAATAACAGTTAACCAATCTAAAATATAGATATTGCTCATGAGTTGGTCAAATGGTCTAATTTTAGGCTGATTTTTTGAAAAAATGGGGGTTTTAGTAATTAATCCACCAAA
>ERZ1023228.343-NODE-343-length-1339-cov-1.614486_pt1 | contig 1339 bp, 1 predicted proteins | sample MGYA00380451_ERZ1023228 | MGnify/ENA primary metagenome ERZ1023228 (study PRJEB33173, sample SAMEA4830377) | metagenome | study: EMG produced TPA metagenomics assembly of the PRJEB25223 data set...
TTCCTGTAGGTAATGCAGGGAAGATTACTGCATATTGGAAAGGGTTTAAAGAATATCATGAAGCTAAAGGATCACAATTGCCGAAAATGTTTGGCTTCCAAGCTGAAGGCGCATCACCAATTGTTCAAAATAAAGTCATTAAAAATCCTGAAACGATTGCAACTGCTATTCGAATTGGTAATCCTGCTAGTTGGGATAAGGCGACTAATGCTCTTAAAGAATCAAATGGATTAATAGATAGTGTTACTGATGATGAAATTCTAGAAGCATATCAGTTAATGACAACTAAAGAAGGTGTCTTTAGTGAACCAGCAAGTAATGCTTCTATTGCAGGTTTAATTAAATTGCATAGACAAGGTAAATTACCTCAAGGTAAAAAAGTAGTTGCTATTTTAACTGGTAATGGATTAAAAGATCCTGATACTGCTATTTCACTACTAGATAATCCGATAAAGCCATTGCCAAATGATAAAGATAGCATTATCGATTATATTAAAGGAGCTTTATAACATGTCGAATGTTTTGGAGTTAACAATTCCTGCATCAACAGCCAACCTTGGAGTTGGCTTTGATTCTTGTGTGTATGCCTTTAGTTATATTTTTGCAGCTGTCTCTAAAGGAATCCTCCTGGCCAAAACGGCATTATATTTTCCTCGATGATGCATCTAAGCAATTGCCTACTGACGAAACAAACTTTATTTATCATGTAGCACAACAAGTTGCTTCTAAATATAGTGTTGACTTGCCTAATTTATGTATCGAAATGAGAAGTGATATTCCATTGGCAAGAGGGTTAGGTTCGTCAGCTTCTGCTTTAGTAGGAGCTATATATATCGCAAATTATTTTGGTGATATCCAACTGTCTAAACATGAGGTATTACAATTAGCGACTGAAATCGAAGGACATCCTGATAATGTTGCGCCGACCATTTATGGTGGTTTAATCGCTGGATATTATAATGATGTCTCGAAAGAAACGTCAGTTGCACATATTGACATACCAGACGTGGATGTGATTGTAACGATACCAACCTATGAACTAAAAACAGAAGCATCAAGACGTGATTAAACACAAAAATTAACACATAGTGAAGCGGTTAAAAGTAGTGCAATTAGTAATACAATGATTTGTGCATTAGCACAGCACAATTATGAATTAGCAGGTAAACTCATGCAACAAGATGGCTTTCATGAACCGTATCGTCAGCATTTAATTGCTGAATTTGATGAAGTGAAAACAATTGCTAGTCAACATAATGCCTATGCAACTGTAATTAGTGGTGCTGGACCAACTATTTTAATATTTAGTCGTAAAGAAAATAGTGGGGAATTGGTTCGC
>ERZ1023228.345-NODE-345-length-1336-cov-1.848556_pt1 | contig 1336 bp, 1 predicted proteins | sample MGYA00380451_ERZ1023228 | MGnify/ENA primary metagenome ERZ1023228 (study PRJEB33173, sample SAMEA4830377) | metagenome | study: EMG produced TPA metagenomics assembly of the PRJEB25223 data set...
TGATCAAGTTCTTTCTCGAAGATATGATTTACATTCTGTTTGTCTTTTAAAATGTCAGGCATAAACGGAATATTTGTACTGCCTATTGCAATAACGACGCAATCTGTAGTGATAATTTGTCCATCTTCTAACTTGATATGCCATTTGTCTTCTTGTTTATCTAAAGTTTGAACTAAACCTTGAACCAAGCAATCCTCTAATTGATATTGTTTAGAAGCATGTGCAATATGATCCATAAACATTGTCAATTCAGGTCGTTGATAAGGACCATAAAAAGCATTTGTATATTGGTGCTGTTTAGCGAATTGTTTTAGATGGAACGGTTGTGGATGTACGTGATGTACAATCGGTGATCTTAAATAAGGCATTTCTATTCGATTTGTATATGAGTTAAACCTTTGGCAAAAAGTTTCGTGTGGGTCAATGATTGTTAATCGGTCTGTTGTTAATCCGCTTGATAATAGTTTTTGTGCGATTGCAGTTCCCTGTATGCCACCGCCGATAATTGTCCAATGCATAATAAAACCTCTCTCTTTTTAAAACGTAATCGTTACGATTTATAATTATTATTATCATAATACATAACGACATGAAAGGCAATTAAATTAAAGAGATATATGTAGATAGGGCGAATCTGTAGTCAAAGAAAAAATCATTGAAAAAGAGGTAACAATGTCAAAAGAAAACAGCAGTAAAATCATTCCTAATTTGGAATCATCTTACTGCTGTTTGTTGTTGATTTATATTCATGATTTTGTTATATAATCTACAATTTTGTGTCTTTTAAGTCTTCCGAAATTTCATCGACTTTAGTCTTTTTAGTATAAGGCGTTTTAATATTATATGCTGCTTTCATAATCATATGACTTGAAAGAGGACCTGTAATTAATACAAAGATAATCGCAACGATTCATTGCATATTTACAAAACCTTGAGTAGCAATAAAATATAAAAACGTACCAAATAGTAATGACATTGCACCTAATGTTGATGCTTTTCCGGCAGCATGTGCACGTGAATATACATCTTCAAGTCTCAATAATCCTATAGCTGCTAGGGCGCTAATTAAAGCACCGATGATAACAAAGATAAGTGCAAGACTAATCAGTATGATTTTGATCATGTTCAATCACCTTACCTTTGTCCATAAATTTAGAGAATACTGCAGTACCTAAAAAAGCTAATATACCAATCATCATAATAACGACAATCATGTATTTAATATTTAATAAAATACTGAATAATGCTATAACTGCCATTAATTGAAGACCAATCGCATCTAATGCGACAACACGATCGGCAAGTGATGGGCCTAGCACAACGCGAATGAGCATAG
>ERZ1023228.358-NODE-358-length-1312-cov-1.280827_pt1 | contig 1312 bp, 1 predicted proteins | sample MGYA00380451_ERZ1023228 | MGnify/ENA primary metagenome ERZ1023228 (study PRJEB33173, sample SAMEA4830377) | metagenome | study: EMG produced TPA metagenomics assembly of the PRJEB25223 data set...
CTAAATTAAAGGTATTATATGAAATGTTTGGACTAGAAATGGTAGATAATGAACTTTCTGATTATCTACCGTTGATGCTTCAATTTTTGCAAGTGGCAGAATGGCGAAATGATCCAAGAGCTGAAGAGAATATTCAATTAATCATTATGATTATTGAGGATGGAACATATGTGATGGCGAATGCACTTGGTGAAGATAACAATCCATATGCCTATGTGATTCAAGCACTTAGAAAAACATTGAAATTATGTTGGACATCACCGAAAGGAGTGAAACATCATGCTTAATCAGTTTTTATGGGTTATATTTCCGTATTTATGTTTAGTTGTCTTTGTCGCAGGTCATATTGCACGTTATCGTTATGATAAATTTTCTTGGACAGCTAAATCTAGTGAATTAATAGAAAGAAAAAGGTTGATGTGGGGAAGTTTATTATTTCACTTAGGTATTATTCCAGTGTTTTTTGGACACGTAGTTGGATTGTTAATACCGAAACCATGGATGGATGCAGTGGGGGTATCTGAGCATTTATATCATATAGGCGCTGTTTATATTGGTAGCATCTTTGGTATAATAACTTTGATAGGGATGTTTTTATTAACAGCGAGACGTGTTACTACGAAAAGTATTCGAAGATTAAGTTCAGCGTCGGATATATTTGTAAATTTCTTATTATTACTTATCGTATTTATGGGATGTTACGCAACATTAGTAACCAATATACAACATCCAGATTTTAACTACAGAACTTCATTATCAATTTGGTTTAGACAATTATTTATGTTAAAACCAGATGCGTCATTGATGAGTGGTGTCACGATTGCATTTCACATGCATATATTGTTAGGTTTCACTATTATGGCTTGTTGGCCATTTACACGTTTGGTGCATGTTTGGAGTGTACCTTTGACATATATAAATCGCAGATATATTATTTACCGTAAGAATAAAGTGTAAGCATAAGAGGTGAAAGGATTTGACACCAGAAGCAATAATTGAAGATCGTAGATTTCAAGAGACATTAGATAAAATACGCAAAGAAGAGGGTTATGATTTTGCGGCAATCGCTTTCTATGAATCTAACAAACCATCATCTCCAATAAAATGGCACTATGTTTCAGGTAATAAAAATAATCGATTTAAATTGATTATTTTAAGAAAAGGTCGTGGATTAGCTGGAACTGTTATGAAAACAGGAAAGCGTATGGTAATAGCCAATGTTGGTTTAGCTTTAGGGCCTGAAGAAAAGATTGACTATCCAATTTTATTGAGCGAATCATTAACAGCAGTTTTAGCAGTGCCGCTTTGGTAT
>ERZ1023228.367-NODE-367-length-1284-cov-1.460537_pt1 | contig 1284 bp, 1 predicted proteins | sample MGYA00380451_ERZ1023228 | MGnify/ENA primary metagenome ERZ1023228 (study PRJEB33173, sample SAMEA4830377) | metagenome | study: EMG produced TPA metagenomics assembly of the PRJEB25223 data set...
TAGCCCGTTTAAACTAATCGCAGTTGCAATCGCTACTAACGATATTGGTGTTACCATTAATAATGAAAATGCCACACTAATAAGTATAGACATTAACAACGGATTTAAGTCTGTAAAAGAATGAATTACATTTCCAATTGCTTGAGTAATTTTTCGAATGTAAGGTAATGTGATTAGACCGATACCCCCACTAACGATAGGTACTAAAACTGGTAATATAATTAATTCAAAAGATCCAAGTTTGTTTTGTAATACCATATATATAAGACATGCAATAATAACAACCAAACTCGTATTTATAATGTCACCTATACCTTTTAACATAAAACTATTATTACTATATACAACAGCACCTGAACCAATCATAGCTGATGTACCTACTATAGCAGCACCTGCGCCATTAAATTTAAATTGATGAGCAGCTAAAACCCCAATAATAAATGCCATAAATGATTGAATTAATATCACTAACTGATACGTTAATTCTAAAATTTCATTACCACTTTTAAATATTTTTAATACTTCACCTAATAAAGAGCATTCGGAACAAGTGCAATAACAACACCAGCACCAATAGAATTTAAAATCTTACTGAAAAACTGTTTATTATCAGCATTCTTTGCGTTACTCATAAACGACCTCCAATTTGAACATTAAACTCATCATATTATAGAAAATTAACTTTAACAATGATTAGTTGGCTAATTTAATCTAAATATAACAATCCACAAAAGGAATAAAGCAAATTTGAACAATCAACTCACTAAACAATGTCATTTTAATTTTAAAATACTACTAATTACATCCTGTGACTAATAATGTAATAAATTGTAAATATTAAAATAGCCATATTACTATTAAGATAGATAAATTGAATCGACTTGGTATAAAGCACAATAAAATAGCACTTTTACAAATATATTATTAGAAAAGTTGAAACAAATATATAACCCCAGATAATATAATCATTATCATTAATGTAATACCAAAAAAAGAAGTTAAACAATGTATAGTTGCTTAACTTCCAATATTGAACTCATCATTACAATTTGACATAGAGTCTATTAAACTTTTATTTGTATTGTATAGAGAGAAATAAAAAGACACCTTGTTTTACAAGGTTTCTAATACGTTATGTTATGTAAATAACAGTTAATTATACCGGTGGTCGGGGTCGAACCGACACTCCACAAGTGGAACGGGATTTTGAGTCCCGCGCGTCTGCCAATTCCGCCACACCGGCTTAAAAATAAAAAAAAAACTTCCCTTTGGAAGCAATTATGG
>ERZ1023228.369-NODE-369-length-1280-cov-1.577143_pt1 | contig 1280 bp, 1 predicted proteins | sample MGYA00380451_ERZ1023228 | MGnify/ENA primary metagenome ERZ1023228 (study PRJEB33173, sample SAMEA4830377) | metagenome | study: EMG produced TPA metagenomics assembly of the PRJEB25223 data set...
TTTTTGTGTAAAAAAACGCTTCTTATTCCCTTTTATCATATAAGTGTCTAATAGTTGTCATAAATAGTGTTAAAGCATTTAAAAAGGTATAGGAGTTATAAAGTTTACAACGCCTATACCTTCTGAAAAAGAAATTATAAAAGCTTGTTACACCGCATATTCTTTCAGTCAGCGACTACCAATATAACATTGTAGCCCTAAGACATTGCTTGACGCCTCAATTACAACAATTTTTCAAAATCAGCAGCTACCTACTGACACAACATAACACAACCCATACACTAACTATCGTGTCATGTAATCTTGCATCCGATCTTGCAGCGCTTTAAATGTTTCAAAGCCATCCTCTTCTAAGAAGTGCCCTCCATCTTCCACGATTCGCAAGTTCCCCTCTAATGCATTCATTAAACGCTGGGTTTCTTTATATGAAACGTATTTGTCATTTTTAGAACTCAATCCGTAAAAATTGTCAACTTTCTTTTTAATATTATCGTAATCAATGGTTACATTACTTAAATCAATATCTAAATCTATATTTTCTGCATCTTCTTTAAAGCCCGCTATACTGAAAAAGCCTTCAATCGGCTGATCAATCATTTCAATATATTTTAAAGCTGTGATTGAACCTAAACCATGTGTTACAAAATATGTATCCTTTTTGCGTACATTAATTTGTTTCGTCATAGCTTCAATCCACTGATCCACTGTCTTCGCTTCAGGGGATTCAAAATTAAATAATGTTACGTCATATCCTTCTGAAGTTAAGTTATGCTCCAACCACTGATACCAATGATTTCTACTATTTCCATGCATAGAATGTACAATAATTACATCTGTCATCTCATTCTCTCCTTTCAACTTACTACTTCTTTTCTATTTTTAAAAAAATGACTGATTACCTATAATTGTAAAATAAAAACACCTTAATTAGAAATGTTATATCGCAAAGTGACATTTCTAATTAAAGTGTATTGTCATCATTTCAATATCATTCAAAAACAGCTAAACCTTTGTCTCTGCTTCAAATTCACAAAAATAATTCCCGTTGAAAGTATCTATATTTACACATTACTTCCACCATTATATAACTTAAAAATGACTATATTTCATCAAACATTATCTAAAGGCGTCGCACCTACACCACACCATCCAACAATTAACTTACAACTCTGCGATTACTTCTTCAGCAGCAACTTTACCTTGCGTAATACAATCAGGTAGTCCAACCGCTTCAAAAGATGCACCAGTTACTCTAAGTCGTGGATATGTTTGTTTAATAT
>ERZ1023228.425-NODE-425-length-1173-cov-1.505367_pt1 | contig 1173 bp, 1 predicted proteins | sample MGYA00380451_ERZ1023228 | MGnify/ENA primary metagenome ERZ1023228 (study PRJEB33173, sample SAMEA4830377) | metagenome | study: EMG produced TPA metagenomics assembly of the PRJEB25223 data set...
TCAAGTGATACGAGTGAATTTGAAATTTCATATGGTAGAAACTTAGATATTACATATGCGACTTTATTCCCTAGAACTGGTATTTACGCAGAAAGAAAGCATAATGCATTTGTAAATAGAAACTTTGTAGTTAGATATGAAGTTAATTGGAAAACACACGAAATTAAAGTGAAAGGACATAATTAATATGAAAATGAAAAAATTAGTCAAATCATCAGTTGCTTCATCAATTGCACTGCTTTTGCTATCGAATACAGTTGATGCAGCTCAACATATCACGCCTGTAAGCGAGAAAAAAGTAGATGACAAAATCACTTTATACAAAACAACAGCAACATCTGATAATGATAAATTGAATATTTCTCAAATTTTAACTTTTAATTTCATCAAGGATAAAAGTTATGATAAAGATACGTTAGTGCTTAAGGCAGCTGGTAACATTAATTCTGGTTATAAAAAGCCTAATCCAAAAGATTACAATTACTCACAGTTTTATTGGGGCGGTAAGTATAATGTTTCGGTTAGTTCAGAATCAAATGATGCTGTAAATGTTGTTGACTATGCACCTAAAAATCAAAATGAAGAATTCCAAGTTCAACAAACATTAGGTTATTCTTATGGCGGAGATAAATCAATTGGCTGGGGTGTTGAGGCGCACAAAATTATGAATAATGGTTGGGGACCATATGGTAGAGATAGTTATGACCCAACATATGGTAATGAACTGTTTTTAGGTGGTAGACAAAGTAGTTCAAATGCTGGACAAAATTTCTTGCCAACACATCAAATGCCTTTATTGGCGCGTGGTAACTTTAACCCAGAATTTATAAGCGTACTTTCTCATAAACAAAATGATACAAAAAAATCTAAAATCAAAGTAACTTACCAAAGAGAAATGGATAGATATACTAATCAATGGAATCGACTACACTGGGTTGGTAATAACTACAAAAATCAAAATACAGTAACGTTTACATCTACTTATGAAGTTGACTGGCAAAACCATACTGTTAAATTAATCGGTACGGATTCTAAAGAAACTAATCCTGGAGTATAGAATTGTATATGATTAAATAATCAACAAAGTGCAATTATTTCAATTATCAACGGAATTAAAGAACTAACATAATTTTTATTTACATGCATGATGATTTTTAGTTAGGGAAATGTAGA
>ERZ1023228.489-NODE-489-length-1091-cov-2.039575_pt1 | contig 1091 bp, 1 predicted proteins | sample MGYA00380451_ERZ1023228 | MGnify/ENA primary metagenome ERZ1023228 (study PRJEB33173, sample SAMEA4830377) | metagenome | study: EMG produced TPA metagenomics assembly of the PRJEB25223 data set...
GTTTTTTATAACTTTAAGACCTAAAGCTATTTACTAAAAAATCCAATACGTTTAATTTCTAAATATTGAAAACGTAAGTTTAATTTTAAATGGTTATCTCTATCAATATACTTTACCGATGAGAAATCATTGCCAACTTTTGTTCTTTTATATCCGAATCCAAGATTTTCAATCGCGTTATTTATCGGCGAACCAATTCCCCCATCAAAATTAGTATGTATCTTTTCATCTCTTACTAATATTATCCCCTTAACGATGTTATCCTTTTCTCTCACTTTAACGGTAAGATCAGGGTGAGCTTTACTGTTATAAAATTTAAAACGATCAAACTTAATTTTTTTATTTACTTCATAGCCTTTTTTATCAAACTTCTCATTTAATTTAATATCGTTTATTTCAAGATTAGACAAATCCACAGTTTTCGTATGACGATATTGATATAAACCAATTAATACACCAAAAGAACAGATTAAAAATAATATAAACACAACCCAGCGATTTTGAATACGCACTGATGTCACCCTTTCTTTGTACTTATTTAAATATAGCATAAGGTGCTTCCCGTTTCATCCTTAACAAAAATTAACAAAGAATTTGCAATTAATTTATTTCATTACCTTTTATTACTATAAATTGGTATAATGTTGTAAATGCTAAAGGAGGTTTTTACAATGACAAATTTAGAAACTTATTTCAAAAATAGCCAACCCTTAAATGAATACATTGATGGAATGAAGACAAATCAAGATACCGTTCTCAGTATCTATCAATCATTTGAGTTACCAGAAGATGATTCACGCATCAAAAAAATAAAAGAGATGAATTATTCTAAAGTATTAGTAATTACTGAAGACTGGTGTGGAGATGCAATGATGAATCTCCCAATTCTAAAACACATCAGTGAAGCATTAAATTTAGAAGTACGCGTGTTCCATAGAGATGATGATACAAAACTGATCGATCAATATTTAACAAATGGTAAATCACGTGCAATTCCTATCTTCGTATTCTTGAATGATCAATTCGAACAAGAAACAGTTTGGGGACCAAGAGCAAATGAAGTCCAAAAATTTGTAACTGATGTTCGTGCT
>ERZ1023228.510-NODE-510-length-1063-cov-1.545635_pt1 | contig 1063 bp, 2 predicted proteins | sample MGYA00380451_ERZ1023228 | MGnify/ENA primary metagenome ERZ1023228 (study PRJEB33173, sample SAMEA4830377) | metagenome | study: EMG produced TPA metagenomics assembly of the PRJEB25223 data set...
TGATGAAAAAGAAGGCGGCTTACGTTGTACCGCTTGTTTTGAAATGCGTTTGGATATTGTAGCGAAAGCAGCTGTAGAACATGGCTATGATTATTTTGGCAGTGCAATCACATTATCACCTAAAAAGAACGCACAATTAATCAATGAACTTGGTATGGATGTCCAAAAAATATACGATGTGAACTATTTGCCAAGTGATTTTAAGAAAAGTAAAGGTTATGAGCGTTCCATAGAAATGTGTAATGACTATAATATCTTTAGGCAGTGTTATTGTGGATGTGTCTTTGCAGCGATGCAACAAGGTATTGATTTTAAAACAGTTAATAAAGAAGCGAAAGCATTTTTAGAACAATATCCAGATTAATCATTGGAAATGAGATAAAAGGCAAGAACGTATACATGCCATATCCCATTAAAAATTATCAAATAGAAACCCGAGATTTTAGTGAAATGAATCATACTAAAATCTCGGGTTATTTATATAATCGTAAATATTGTAGCTATCTTATAATTGCTAAAATGACAATGACAAGTGTTGAAATAAGTGAAAACACTTTAAACTTTTTATAGTCATTTTTCGTTTCATTTTCTCCTGTTTTCATCATTTCACGTAGCTCTTGCTCGATTTCTAAATCAAGATCTGTTTTACGATAACCATTCAAACCTTGACGTTCATCTTCTTCAGGTTGATTTTGTTGCTGTGTGTCTTTGTTGTCAGAAGTCGCTACTGTTTTTTTATTATCTGTTTCTTTAGTCATAACAAACGCCTCCGTTATAAAACGCTATATTTAATGATATGTGATATTTAAGCCATTATTTTGAAAAATGGTGATAAATATATCTTCTTGAGTTATATCATAATTTTAATAAGACGATTCAGCAAGTTTTAAAGTATTATTTGACTATGTTGGATTAGGCATCTAGTCCTATAATATCACTGACATTGTCAAAATGATGATCTTTTAAGTAACGTGCGATGCCTTTGTTCATTTTCTTAGTTAAACCTGGGCCTTCAATAACAAGTGATGAATAAATTTGAATAAGTGACGCACCGTGACGCATC
>ERZ1023228.525-NODE-525-length-1041-cov-3.705882_pt1 | contig 1041 bp, 1 predicted proteins | sample MGYA00380451_ERZ1023228 | MGnify/ENA primary metagenome ERZ1023228 (study PRJEB33173, sample SAMEA4830377) | metagenome | study: EMG produced TPA metagenomics assembly of the PRJEB25223 data set...
ATAGCATTATTGCTAATTCAGTACAGTCCCTAAAATTAAAAATATTTACTCAGATTCTTAATAAATATCAAATAGGTTGTAATACCAAATAAACCCTCAAAACTATATAACTTGATAGGTATTCCTTTATTTACAAGGTTTTGTCAGCTATCAGATCTTGTATACAAACTTTTTTACCCATCACCTATCTTTAAAAACCCCATAAGAGGTTTTGATAAAGAACCATCGTTCTTTTTTGTCAGGGTCTGGATGGTTGTTAAAGCTGTGCGGTCTGATTTGACCGTCATAGCAAAGGATATAAAGAAATATCTCATTCTTAACACAACATCATCGTAGAATAATTAAGCCGCCGGCCCTTACCTGGTAGGTGTCATATCACTAAGTGAATCATGGGGACTATCGGCGCTATAAATCTTGATCCATTTCTCAGTTAATTAACTGATTTTATGTAAATCATTGAATAAATCACAACTCAAAACCTCATTACGATCACTGCGATTAAACCATTTAATGCAAGCCTTCTGATGAGGATAGCCAAGCTTGATATAGTCAATATAAACACCATGAGCCGATGCCCAATCGGTAAATGTACTAGGCGTAAACTTACTGCCATTATCCACACAAATTTGCTTGAGATAGCCAAGTCACTTGGCTAATTGGTCAAGGTAGCGACTCATTCGGCTTGAGAGAATACTGGTACCAATGCCTGATACATGAGGGCGACCATCAATAATCTCACTATCATCCAGTAGCTTAGGCTTGTATTAGTCAGTGGCTCGACTCATTTAGACCATCTGACAGCTCACTACTGTATTGACACTATACTGGGCCTATCACTCTTTTGACTAGACTTTGTGCTCGAGGGCAGGTCCTATTCCTATAGCTTTTTATAATCTCTTAGGGTATTTATGCTTTGAGGCTTCCATACTGTCATCCTTGGAACGCTATTTATAGAAATTCGAGCTAGTAGTCTCTTATTTACGGCACAACTCTTTAGCAGTCAATCTTCTAGCTTCTGTTTCTTTTAATATCGATACGATA